>ERZ772968.959-NODE-959-length-13942-cov-3.313027_pt1 | contig 13942 bp, 9 predicted proteins | sample MGYA00580674_ERZ772968 | MGnify/ENA primary metagenome ERZ772968 (study PRJEB29015, sample SAMEA2737940) | human oral metagenome | biome: human oral; feature: human-associated habitat; material: dental | place: China | collected 2138 ...
CAAAAGGACCCCTTTAGCGTGGTGCTACTAGACGAGATCGAGAAAGCTCACCCTAATGTACTGACGACCTTGCTACAGGTACTGGACGAGGGAGTACTAAGGGATATTAACAACCGCCCGATTAGCTTCCGAGATACTATCCTGATTGCTACCAGCAATGCCGGGGCGGACAAGATCAGGCAGTACATCGAGGCCGGTTATCAGCTGGAGCAATTCAGTGAGCAGATTCAAAATGAGCTGATTAGTTCGGGGCAATTCAAGCCGGAGTTTCTTAACCGTTTTGACGAGATCGCTGTCTTCCGACCGCTGACCAAGCCGGAGCTGCTGCAGGTGATTGACTTGATCCTAGTCGGCATCAATAAGAATCTGGCCAACCAGAAGGTCGCTGTGGCGGTCGATGATCAGGCGAAGTTGGCACTAGTGGAGGCTGGCTATGATCCTCGTCTGGGTGCCCGACCGATGCGTCGAGTGGTGCAGCGTACGGTCGAGAATATCGTCGCCGAGAAGATCCTGACCGGTGAACTGGTACCAGGTTCAGGTATCCGCCTTAGCCTAGCCGACATCCAGGCAAGCCTGGCGAAAGATGGTTAGAGGGTAAGTTAATATAATAATGGGGCTTCCCTTAAGCTGGGGAGCACTAGATTAGTAGTGTGAATCCCTGGTTGCTATCATACGCTAGATATGGTTTTGCTATCTAACGCAGTTTTTATTATGCTTAAGTTATTATTAACGGTAATGATGGAGAGGTGGTAGATGAAGAATCTAGAGATAGAGAAGCGATACTTGGTGAGAGGTGGTGGTTTTGATCGGCTTGATGATATTAAGCCTTATATTGTCGCTGACTCTGAAGTAGTGATGAATGACTATTATGTACCCAACGGAGATGAGCACAAGGACTTACGTCTACGCCACAAAGGTGACCGCTACGTCATTACCCGCAAGCGACCGATTAAGGAGGGCGATACGACGACAATGATGGAAACGACCATCCCGCTGTCGAGCGAAGAGTTTACAGCGCTCAGTAGTGGCATTTCGACTAATGTTCAGAAGAGCCGTTATGCTGTCGATATGCTTGGTCGTCAGGCAGATCTAGATATCTTCTCGGGTAGGCACGACGGCTTAATCGTGATCGAGTTCGAGTTCAAAGATGAGTCTGACCTGGCTAAGTTTATGAAAGAAGCGAGGCTGGACCTGCCTGATGTGACTAACGTTGAATGGTTGGCTGGCGGACGTCTAGCTGAAACATCTCTAAAAGACATAGAGTCCAAGCTGAAAAGTCTAAATAAATAGAGCCTGCACTTATACTACATGGGGCGTCTGACAGGATTCGAAGGCTTCTTTGCTAACGCAAAGTCGCAGGTTCGGTTATTTGTGTCAATAAAGCAAACTTCTGGTGAACGTCATCAACAATAATCACATGGGGCGTCTGACAGGATTCGAACCTGCGACCTCCGGAGCCACAATCCAGCGCTCTAACCAGCTGAGCTACAAACGCCACGCATAGGTATTATATATCAAATCTCACGGAAAGTCTCAATCTGCGCTCCGAGGGAGTTTAGCCGGTCGTAAAAATCTTGGTAGCCTCGGTTAATATTGTAGACATCACGCAGGGTCGATGTACCCGGTGTAGCCAGCATAGCTAGCAGGATTACCACGCTGGGCCTCAGGGCCGGTGGGGCGACTACATCGGCGGCTCGCCAATGTGTCGGACCGGTGATATAAACTCGGTGCGGATCGACCAGCTCGACTCTAGCATTGAGGCGATTTAGCTCCGTCAGATAGATTGAACGATTCTCGTACGCCCAGTCGTGGATCAGGGTGCGTCCTCGGGCAACGGTGGCTGCTAATGCCATGAAGGGTAGATTGTCTAGATTGATACCGGGGAAGGGTAGAGCGGTGATCTTGTCGGTGGGGGCGACCAGCTGAGATTTCCGGACAGTGACATCAACCAGCCTGGTTTTGCCGTTGGTTGATAGATAGACAGGTGACTGCTGATAATCTAACCCCATCTGCCCGAGCGTGGCTAGCTCTAGCTCAAGGAACTCGACCGGGCAGCGGCGGACGGTGATATTTGACCCAGTGATGATGCCGGCAGTGATAAAGCTCATAGCTTCGATCGGGTCTTCGCTGACCTGGTATTCGACATTTAGATTGATATGTTTGACACCTTTGATGGTCAGGACGGTGGTGCCGATGCCGTCAATCCGGACGCCGAGCTTTTGTAGGAAGAAGCAAATATCCTGCACCATATAGTTAGGGCTGGCGTTGCGGATCACCGTGGTGGCGGGGCAGAGTGCTGCTGCCATGATCACGTTCTCAGTCGCAGTGTCACCTCGCTCGATCAGGATGATGTCTTTATCAGGTTGTCGAGGTCGGACAGTGGCGTGATAGCAGGTGGCACTGGCGGGTACATCAACGTTCATGCCAAAGGCGCTCAGCCCGACCAGGTGGGGCTTGACTGTACGCACGCCTAGCGAGCAACCCCCGGCGAAAGGCAGGCGAAAATCATTACACTGGTGAAGCAGCGGTCCGAGAAACATCAGGATGGAGCGAGTCCGCTTGGCGGCGGCTGTATCCATCCGGTCTAACTGTAGCTGAGCCGGAGGGCAGATCTCCAGGTCGTTTTGGCGATTGAGCCACTTGGTCTTGACGCCGATAGAGTTGAGCACCTCGATGATGCGGTTGACTTCTTCGATCCTAGCCACCTGACGCAAGACAGTCTTGCCCTTATTAAGGAGTGAGGCGCAGAGCAGGCCGACTCCGGCGTTTTTACTGGTATTAACTGAAATGCTACCGTTTAGCTGATTGCCACCGTGGATGCGTAGGCTAAGCTTGCTGGAGCTGCTGAGGCTGATAATCTCGCTATTGAGTACCCCTGAGATGCGAGCGATTAGCTCCAGGCTGATATTTTGCGCCCCCTTTTCGATCCGATTGATGGCTGATTGAGAAGTGCCGAGCTCATCAGCCAGCTGAGCCTGGGTCAGACCACGGTTGATCCGTAGTTCGGCGATCAGCTTGCCGATCTTAACACGGTAGTCGTAAGGCATAGCACTAGTATCTTATATCACATGTGATATAAAGGCAATTAGATTCTAGCTGTCAAGGCGCCGACCGGGCAGGTGCAGGGTAGGACATAAGGTGGCGAGCAGAGACAGCAGGGCGCTACCCATGGCTAGCTGAGTACCCATGCCCAGCCGACCGAAACGACCGAAGATATCGCCCAGGCCGAAGGAGTTGTAGCTTAGCCACAAGTAGATGATGAGAACGACCAGCAGAGCGCCGACTAGCCCGACTAACTTAGAGCCGAGGGTAGCTGAGACGAGCAGGATAATGGCCAGGACGAAGATGACCGGCGCCATATGGATAGAATTGAGCAGCTCGACGTCCAGAGTGACAGATCCGCCGGACAGATCGTGGATGGCACTGGAAAGTAAGCGTCCAAAGCTGGTATCGGCCGGTAACTGACCATTGATCCAGGTCATCTGGCTGCTGCAGAGAAGCAGTATGCCTGCTACCATCATCATTAATCGTCGAAGTGATTTCATATACGATATTATACTACAGCCGCTTATGCTCAGGCGGTCGAAGCTTTGCTATAATATGCTTATGGTAAAACCGCCGGTGGATGAAGTACAGCTGATCGAATATCATGCGACTAGTATTCGACGTCAAATCATCCAGATGCTGGCACTGGCCGGTTCGGGTCATCCCGCCAGCTCGCTGGGGCTGGTAGAAGTGCTGGCCTGTCTATACTTTAATGTCCTTCGCTATAATCCGGCCGATCCTAATGACGATCAGCGGGATCTACTGGTAATGTCTAATGGTCATGCTTGCCCGGCTCTCTATGCCACCTTGGCGGAGGCGGGGCTAATCGACCCGCTGGAGCTGCGCCATCTGCGCCAATATGGCTCGAGGCTACAAGGTCACCCCGAGCGGACTCGCCTGCCTTGGCTGGAGACGACGTCCGGTCCACTGGGCGAGGGATTGTCGCAGGCTGCCGGTATGGCTTATAGCTTGCGATACTTGGATTCACCCAATGATCGCCGAGTTTACTGCATTGTCAGTGACGGCGAGCTGGATGAGGGTAATGTCTGGGAGGCGGTGATGTTTGCCGGTAAATATCGTCTGGTGAATCTAGTGGCTATAGTTGACTGCAATGATATTCAGCTGTCGGGCAGGGTAGATCAGATCATGCCACTGGGTGACTTAGCTCAGCGTTGGCGGGCTGCCGGCTGGCGGGTGAGTCAAATCACCGATGGTAATGATGTCACGGAGCTGCTGACGGTGCTCGGCAATATTCAAGGGGTTCGGCGGGCCGGCAAGCCATTGGCGCTGCTTACTCACACTTGCCCGGGCAAAGGAGTGAGCTTCATGGAGCACGATTACCGTTGGCATGGTCGACCGCTGAGTGAGGCGGAGGCCGGGCGAGCCTTGGCGGAGCTGGGAGTGAGATGATGCAGCTGGCCAATGACTTCACCCAGGGCAATCCGGTCAGGCAGTCTCTGCGACACAGCTTCGGGCAGAGCTTACTGGAGCTGGCTCGGCAGGATGAGCGGATAGTGGCACTTTCGGCTGACCTAGCCGGTTCGGTCGGGCTAGGTGACTTCGTCCAAGAGATGGGGTATCGCTATATCGAAGTGGGGGTAGCCGAACAAAACTTAGTGACGGTAGCTAGCGGTCTGGCTCATATGGGCAAGATACCTTTTGCCGCCAGCTATGCCAGCTTTAGCCCGGGGCGCAACTGGGAGCAGATTCGCACGTCCATTTGCCTGAATAATCAGCCGGTTAGGCTAATCGGTAGCCATGCCGGGCTAAACGTGGGGGCGGATGGAGCATCACACCAGATGCTGGAGGATATCGCTCTGATGAGGGTGCTGCCCGGTATGGTAGTCCTGGCACCGGGTGATAGCATTGAAGCAGCGCAATTCACCCGCTTGATGGCTCAGGAGAGTCATCCTAGCTACATGCGTCTACCGAGAGTTGACCTGCCGATCTACAATGACCCGGCGAATGAATATCAGATTGGGCGGGCTTATGTACTGCGTCAAGATGATCAACCGGTGGTGTCGGTCGTTACTACCGGATCGATGACGGGTAATGCCTTGCTGGCGGCGCAGACACTATCGCAGAAAGGAGTCGCCAGTGAAGTGGTTCACGTGCCGACGATCAAGCCGCTTGACCAGGCGACTATTCTTGGCTCAATTGGTCGTACCAAGGTGGTAGTGACGGTGGAAGAGCATCAAGTTAGTGGTGGCTTAGGCTCAGCGATAGCGGAGCTGGTACTGGAATCGGACATTCGTCCAGCAAAGTTTTATCGGATCGGCGTGAATGACCGTTTCGGACAGTCGGGTACAGTGACGAATCTGTGGCGACATTATCAGCTGGACGCCGGAGGGATCGTTGAGCAAATCTTAGTTCTGCTTGATAACTAGCTTATGGTAAAATAGACCTATGAAAGCTGATCACAAGCTTAGCTTCCTCTGTATTGGCTCGTCGTCATATGATGTTTATCTGCGCAACGTAGCTGATCTGGCACCGGTCTGCACTAATCCTGAGGACTGCTTCTACAATATCCACCTAGGTGACAAGATCTATGTTAACCAAGTAGACTTCATGACTGGTGGTGGAGCGTCTAATGCCTCGGTGACTTTCGCTCGGGGTGGACAAAAGTCATACTTCATGGGACTGATTGGCTGTGATACGCCGGGTTCGGCTTGTCTGGCGACTTTTGCCGAGGAGGGGGTCGATACTAAGTATGTCTCCTACTCCAAGCGCTATCACACCGACTATTCGACTCTACTGCTAGCTCCCAGCGGCGAGCGGTCAATCTTGACCCATCGAGGCTGCGGGGCGCATGTCAAGCCTAGTCACTTTGACCTGGATCGGGTCGATGAACCGATCGACTGGATCTACATGACCTCGATGGTGGGGCATTTTGAGATTTATCGTCAGATAGTGCGCCAAGCCCGTCGGCGCCGGATCAAGATTGCTTTTAATCCGGGCGGAGTTGAGTTGGATCATCCTGATGAGCTGAGGAAGCTGCTACCGGACATTGAGATCCTCTCAGTCAATAAGGAAGAGGCACAGAAGATCGTACCGGGTAAGACGATGCCGGAGCTACTAAAGGGGCTAAGAGAGCTCTGCCCGGTGGTTATCATTACTGATGGCGTCAATGGTGCAGTCCTCGCTGATCGGACGGAGGCTATCTGGGCGGGGCTATACCACCCGGAGCATGTTTCGGTCGATCGGACCGGGGCGGGCGATTCGTTCTGCTCGGGCTTTACCCTGCAATATGCCCTGGGCGAGGGGTTGCGGCGCTCGGTTCATTACGCTACTGCTAATTCAGCCTCGGTAGTTGTCCGAATTGGCTCGAAGCCGGGCATCTTAAGAGGCGACAATATTGATCAGCTTGACCCGATCGAGATTACTCCGCTGGATCTAACTGCCGGCTAGACTCAAGTAATAGAGGGCGATACCGGTAGCGACGCTGACGTTGTAGCTCTCTTTGTGTCCAAACATAGCCAGCTCTATCAGCTGATCGCAAGTGTTTTGCAATGTAGCATCCAGCCCTCGCACTTCTTCGCCTAAGAGTAGAGCGAGCCTGTCCGGTGGCCGGAATTGGTCTAGTGGCACGCTGGCTGGAGACTGCTCCAGCCCGACGATATAGTAGCCACTTCTCTTTAGCGACTTAACGAGGTCAAGGACGGCGGGGTGAGCAGTTAGCTGGACGTACTGCTCGGCACCCAGTGCTGTATGGTGGAGTTGCTTGACTAGCTTAGCTTTAATATGGGGCAGCAGGGGCAGGTAGCTTTCGTCGCTGGATCGCTCTAGATTAGGTGTCCAGCCTGTAGCATAAACCTGCCTGACGCCTAGGCACTCAGCGGTGCGGAGGATAGCGCCAACATTCTGAATAGAGCGAATATTATGGGCGATGACGACGATGTCTCGGTCGGGCTTTACGAAGGAGCGGGAACGCATGGGCTGATTATAGCACTATGCCTATGCTAGAATGACAGGAGTAATGGCGGAGTATAAACTACAGACTAAGTATCAGCCGACCGGTGACCAGCCGAGGGCGATTGCTCGTCTGACCGAGGGGATAGAGCGGGGTGAGAAGTACCAGACTCTACTGGGTGTGACCGGCTCGGGCAAGACCTTTACTATGGCAAACTTGATCAAGAATACCGGCAAGACTACCCTGGTGCTGGCTCACAATAAGACCCTGGCGGCACAGCTATTCTCAGAGTTTAAGCAATTCTTCCCCGAGAATGAAGTGCATTACTTCGTCTCGTACTTTGATTTCTACCAGCCCGAGGCTTATATTGCCAGCTCAGACACCTATATCGAAAAGGATTCACGGATCAATGAAGAGATTGACCGTCTACGGCATGCTGCGACCAGTGCTCTACTGACCCACCGAGATGTGATCATCGTGGCTAGCGTCAGCTGTATCTATGGCATTGGTTCGCCGGGTGATTATGCCGAGATGTCGATCAAGCTATCGCCAGGTCGGCGCTACAAGCACGACAAGTTCTTGCGTCATCTGGGCGATATCCAATATCACCGCAACGACCTGGATTTCGCTCGGGGTAACTTCCGAGTGCGGGGCGATACGGTCGATATCTATCCCTCGGGGCGAGAGACGGCTTATCGGGTAGAGTTCTTTGGCGATGAGGTGGAGCGCATCCTGGAGATCGACCCATTGACGGGCGAGATTATTGGCTATCCACAGCAGGTGACTATTTTTCCGACCAGCCATTACGTGACACCGGAGCAAAAGATGAAGCAGACGATCGAGCAGATCAGACAGGAATATCAGGTGCGACTTAAATACTTCGAGGAGCATCAGAAATATCTCGAGGCTCAGCGCTTAACCCAGCGGATCAAGTACGACCTTGAGATGCTGGAGCAGACCGGCTTCGTCAAAGGCATCGAGAATTATAGCCGCTACTTGACCGGCCGGGCGCCCGGTGAGCAGCCGGCTACTCTGCTGGACTATTTCCCTGACGATTTCCTACTGCTGGTCGATGAATCGCATATGACCATCCCGCAGGTGCGAGGCATGTACAATGGCGACCGAGCTCGTAAAGAGACACTGGTTGAGTATGGCTTTCGCCTGCCCTCCGCCCTGGATAATCGCCCGCTGACTTTCGCTGAGTTCGAGTCGCACATTGACCGGGCGGTCTTTGTCAGTGCTACGCCGGGCGAGTACGAGCTGGCGCATTCGAAAGAGCCTGTCGAGCAGGTGATTCGTCCGACCGGGCTACTGGATCCCGAGATTGAGCTTCGTCCCAGCGAGCACCAGGTAGATGACCTGATGAATGAGATCCGGCTCCGGATCCGGAAGCACCAGCGCACTCTGGTGACCACCCTGACTAAGCGGATGGCAGAGGACTTGACTGAGTTCTTGGTCGAGGCGGGAGTGAAGACGGCTTATATCCATAGTGACGTGGGCACGCTGGAGCGAAGCGATATTTTGCGAGAGCTGCGGGAAGGTGTCTACGACGTGTTGGTGGGCATCAATCTACTGCGAGAGGGCCTGGATCTACCGGAGGTTAGCCTGGTGGCGATCATTGACGCTGATAAAGAGGGCTTTCTCCGCTCGGAGTCGGCCCTGATTCAGACGATCGGTCGGGCGGCTCGCCATGTCGAGGGTAAGGTGATCATGTACGGTGATAAAGTCACCGGGGCGATGCGCTATGCTATCGACGAGACGGAGCGACGCCGGGTGATCCAGTCTCGCTATAATGAAGAGCATGGCATCACTCCGCACTCAGTCAATAAGCTGATCGATGAGGGGCTACGAGCGGTCATCCCGGTCGATGAGTCAAAGGCGAAGCCCAAGCTGAATCTGAATAAGATTCCGACTGACGAATATCAGCACTTGATTAGCGAGCTGACGGGGCAAATGGAGATAGCGGCGGCCAACCTGGAGTTCGAGCAGGCGGCTGAGCTGAGAGACACCATTAGCGAGATCAAGCAGAGACTAGCGCAAAGTAAGCGCCGGGGATGAGTGATGCGGCCGGACGTGACGCTAGCACTTTATTGTACTAAGTGAGTGCTGCACCAGGTGAGCTGAAGATCTGCTATAATTTCCATAAGCACCATGAATAGACACAATAGTTATCAACAGCCGGAGACAACAGCGAACAACGACGCCAATGCTGACCAATGGCAGATTGACGTGTCGGAACAAGGAGCTAGTAAAGCAGGTGGCTACGGCAACGCCAGTGGGGTCAATGGTGGTAAAAATGCTAATGATACCAACCACATTTCAGATCAAGGCGAGACCGTTGAAGTCCGGGTGATCAAAGACAACCAGGACGAACCTAACGACCGGTCTAGCCGGGTAGAACAGGGCGATCAAGCTGTCCAGACTGATACTGAGGCACAGCCTAGGAAAAGGGGAATAATAGAGCTACTTGGCTCCAGCCCGCTAGGCGTCATGGCGCAGACGGCACTCGACTCGGTGAGGCAGCTCCGAGCAAAGAAGCAAGAATATAAGCAGGTGGGGCTAATCAGACGCACATTGAATATGCCGTCCAGCGCTATTAATCACAGCAAGCAAGAGGCATTAGAGCAACAGCGGAAGCATGCTCAGCTTAATCAGCTGGTCGAAGACGGCAAACTCGACTTATCTAACAAACGAGTCTTGCAGACCTATATGGATAAGATGAGGACAAGAACGGTAATAAGTGACGAGACCACCGAGTCAGACTCCAAGTTTATTTCCAAGATGCTGCGAGAGGGTAAAATCAACTTATCTGACCCGGAGATGGTCAAAGGGTTTCTGGATACTCGTGAAAACTATCATAACAAGTATTTTGGTATACGAGAGGCACTTGAGCTGGGTAAGCTTGACCTGTCTAATGAGGATATCAAGCGCCATTTCTTAGATTCGCTTGCTGACGTCAAGGCTGATAGTGTAGCTTTACTTGACGCCTCCGGTCTTCCTATTGAGGAGATTGCAACTAATGAACACATCCAGCAAGTCATCGTCGATGAAACAAGCAAAAGGGTGCATTCAATAGAAACAAATAGCTATGACAACGATGAATTATCTTCGGTAGATAAAGCCGGCGATTCATACCGCTTTGGCGTTATTGATGCAATTTGTGCTACCGAGAAGGGTAGACAACGCTTAGCTGACTCGATAAATAAAGCCTCCGGATGCGAGAGCATTCAAGATGTGGGTGAGAAGATTGAAAACAACATACTGTGGGGCATTAATCCTAGAAACGAACGGTCTCGTAGTAGCCCATACGACAAGCTTATCCATAATAGTGCTCTCATCCAGAACGTCGCCAAATATAACAGCGTGCTCAGAAAGCTCGGCTGGGAGCCACTGAAGAAAGATGAGTCACTCGCTAAGTTATTTTATACATACGTAGACTACGGGATTCAAGAAGAAGAAAGAGCTAAGAGACGAATTGATCTTCAAGATAGAGCATACAAGCTAGGTCTTATTACCCCCGAAGTTACTGACCGATTATATGACCGTCAATTCAACGTGCTATTCAGAGAGGCGAGAAATGGATTTACATGGATACTGGATAGTGATGGTGGCGACGCATTCCTATCCGGCCATGTTGTTAGTCCTGATCTAGTTCCAAGTGGTAACGACCTAACGGCTAACTACTGGCGGGAACAATCTAGCTACTTGGGCAATGATGCGATGCGGCTCTGTATGGCGCAGGCATACGGTATGACCTTCTTAGAAGATCGGTGGACACTTAAGCTATCCGACCTGATAGACAAGAAGGGCATTCTCAAGGATGCATTCTTTCAAAATCGTCCAGGATCATTCCTACGAGACGTCTACAATGCCCAAGAGACTTATCATTCTTGTGACGGCGAGGAATACGCAAGGACTATTAGATTTCTGGAAGCGCACAAGGATCAGACTAGAAAAGCCGACGGTAGCAGAGCACTGGTCGATCTACTGGGCAAGATGAAAAATGAAAATGGCGGTTATGATATGAAAGCTATTACTGATCTACAGCGCTTAACCGGTCTTACCTATAACTACAAGAAGTTGTTTGATGCCAATGGTCTAAAGCCGAAAGTCTGGCAAAATGTCTTCTCGCAAGGGGGTCACCTTGCGATTCTTAGGTACTATCAAAACCAAGACGAAGCCGGCAAGAAGCGGATGGGGCTGGATGACAAGCAGATAGCGGTCGCAAGAGGCTATAGTAGTATTAGTGAAGGCAATGACTGGAATGACTCTCGAAAGCTCTTCGAATCATATGTCAAAGAACATTATGATGAGCTGACCGCTGATCAGATCAAGTGGACAGCAAGCATCATGGCCCGTCTAGCTAGCTCTAATGCCAGTGAGCTGGCGGAGCGTTCCGAAGCCTTCACTCGTGAGCTACTCAAGTTGGATGCAGCTAAAATCCCCGAGGCTTTAGATAGGATCGAGGATATCTATATTCATAACCACTTGCCCTACGTCGGTAAGAACTATCTGGTCTTTCGGACGATGCATCCATCGCCGAATCTAGAAGATGACTTTAACTTTAACAATGGTCGGATTAGCCCCGTCCTCCAACAGGCTACCGGTGATCTGAAGAGTGGCAAGCTGGATCAGATGCTTAATAGCCGGGACGCCATCATCGTCTCTGACCTGCTCCGAGCTTCCCTCGGCTCTAATAACCGCTCGATCAGAGAGTATCTGACTACTCTAAAGAACGGCCAAGCGCTATTTGACCGACTCAATGCCGGTGAACTGGATTGGAGTGTCTTTAATCAACCAACCAGCCTGATGGATAAAGATACCAAGACCAATTACGATACTCTCAGCACCTTCGCCTGGCATCTAGCCACCATTTACAACAGTACCTTACCTGGTAAAGAGCATCCCTACCAGCTGATTCATCAACAATCAGATCAGTCGAACACCGAAAACCAACTGGACCACCCCAACCCCCTTCAAACCGACTTTACCAACCTAACTAGCCTGATCAAACCTAATAGCCGATACTCTTTAGCTGACCGAGCCGTCCGTTACTTCGCCCACTTCGTCGGTATCGAGGATTTAGCCGGTGCTGAGCGGTACATGGATAATATCGTCAAAGAAGCGGATGCTAGAAACCGTAAAACAGCTGAATACCTTGCTACTACGAAGGAACCTAAGCTCCAGCCCGGTGACCTGGTCAAGGGTATGGGTGGGACTGATGGCTATGGCATCCGTTACCTATCTTACGCTTTTCAGAATGGCTCTATCTCTAAGGAATACCTGGGCGATGCGTCTCGTAGTGACACTACGCCACTGGATGCTGATGCGAGTATAGTGCCAGACCAGCTAAATGGTGGGCAGACCATTAATCAGGTCATGGCTAGTATGCTGGCTAACGGTTATGGTGGCGGTCTCTGGGTGGTGCTGAGACCTGACAATGATAGGTTTATTGTCACTCGGCGAGACAAAGATGAAGCCGATCAAAGCGTCTATGACCTGAGTGTGCCTGATGCTAACTTTGATCGTGAGGGTCTCACTCAGGAAGAGATTGACCGTCGTCTCAAGGAGATAGCGGAAGCTAAGCGTCATCGCCGAGAGGGGCTGCCCAAGCTGGAAATCTTTGCTACCGGCGTAGATGGTGATGGTCATTATGGCGTCCGTACCGGCTTCGGCATGAACTTAGTTGATTACTGTGTCACCGACTCTACCCGTATTGATTCTACTCCCGTCTCCGAAGTCACCAAGCTGGAAATTGCCCTCGACGGCTTCTATATCCCGGTAGTAGATAGAGACAGCGAGGAGCTTATCTTTACTCCGGATGACTATGACAAGATGAGGGATCAGATGTCCGGTCTCAGCCACTATCGCACCGGCGACTATCAGTTTGCCCCGGAGGACGAACTGGAGCTGGGTGAGCTAACGCTGGATAAGGAGTCTCTCTCGGCTGTCTCTACACCTACCGCCTCGTCCACTAGCTCATCCTCTGCCGGTGATGACGCACAAGGCGCATCATCCAACTCAATCACTATTCCTAGCACCACCACTATCATAAGTGAACTCCCTGCCAGCATAGCTGAAACCGACCATAAGCATGAAGTGATCAATCAAACCATCAAGCAGGCTATCACTAGCATTCCTGAGTTAAACCTCAGCTACAAGGATTATCTGGACGGTGATCTAACTGAGAACATAGTCGAGATGATCGATACCGGCTCAACCGGCAGACAGACTAACGCTCCCGGCTCCGGTGACTTTGACTACCTGGCTAGACTGGATAGAAGCATCCTTAATGACCCGACCAAGAAGCAGCAAATAACTGATGCTCTACTAGCTGCCTTTGGCAGAGAGAATGATGGTAGTGCTATGGTCAATGGTAACCTCCGCCTCAAGCAAGTATCCATCGATGGGTTAGCTGAGCCGGTTGACATCGATATCACCTTCGCTCAGAAGACTAACAAAGTCCAATATCCGACCGATGCTGCATTAGCTGACCGACTCAGTAACATCAAGAATCAATCCGAGACCAAGTACCAGCAAGTCCTGGCTAACATCATCTATGCCAAGCAGTTCCTCAAGGCTGCCGGTGCCTATAAACCTAGACGCAGCCCTGAGGCAAAGGGAATAGGTGGACTAGGCGGTGTCGGCATAGAGAACTGGGTTCTGCAGCACGGTGGTTCATTCAAGCAAGCTGCTAGAGACTTCCTAGCTGTAGCCGACAACTGCTCCAGCTTCGAGGACTTCTGTGCCCACTACCCGGTCTGGGACTATGGCGAGAATCACAAAGGCATCCGCAGTAAGCCCCACGACAACTTCGTCGCCGACAACATGAACCCTGAGGGCTATGAGCGGATGAAAGAGGCACTGAGGGCGGTAGTATAGTCTGCTTACCAGCGTCTGTAATTTCCCTATACGCATAGCTCCATGGCATACGAGTAGTACAGGTGGTCTCCTCAGGCTCCAGCGCGATACTTAACACTAGTAAAT
>ERZ772968.968-NODE-968-length-13866-cov-5.487727_pt1 | contig 13866 bp, 9 predicted proteins | sample MGYA00580674_ERZ772968 | MGnify/ENA primary metagenome ERZ772968 (study PRJEB29015, sample SAMEA2737940) | human oral metagenome | biome: human oral; feature: human-associated habitat; material: dental | place: China | collected 2138 ...
CGGGGGTTGCTGCAACGTCGATGAGCCAGGTCTCTCGGCTGCTCTAGATGGTCGGTGACACACTAGGCGTCGGCGGCCGCGGGACGCAAGTCCCAGTCCGTGAAGGGACGCATCTCACTCCCGCCAGCGGGGTTTCGCGCGGTCTCACGGGGCTCGCGGGCGGTGCGCGGGGAGGGTGCGACGCCGTCGTCGGGACTCTTGGAGCTGCCGTACTCAGCCGATTCCTCGGCGCAGAGGCCTTGACGCGAGACGCACGAGGGCCGTTACCGTGTCGTTATCCCTGTACGCGCGGGCGGCTATGACCGCCCGGACTACTGCGTAGGTGTGGTGCGATGAGCTCCTACGGTTATGTCCCCTACGATCACAACAAACGGGTTCCGGATCCTCGACCCGGCCCTCGGTCTCCCGAGGAGGGGGCTCAGAGCCGGGGTGCGACACCGGCGTCCTCGCAAGACGCCGCGTCGGGCCGTGAGGGCAGGCGAGACCGGGCGAGAGGCCGGCATCGAGCGGGTCGTGGGGACTGGACGCCGGCAGGTCAGTCCTACGGCGTAGCGCCGCGGACTTCCGCGTCTCACGGTGCGGCGTCGCAAGGGCCTCCGTCTGGGCCGACCGCTTCCAAGCCCGCGCCCCCGCTGAGCCTGCCGGGTTCAATACCCCCGCCGGATGCGCCGCGCCCTGCGCCCCCGGCTGGCGCGCCGCGCCCTGCGTTCCGGCCAAGCGCGCCGGATTCCGCGCCCCCGGCTGGCGCACCTCGCGTCGTGCCCCCGGCTGGTGCTGGTGCACCTCGCGTCGTGCCCCCGGCTGGTGCTGGTGCACCTCGCGTCGTGCCCCCTGCCGGCGCCCCAGGACCCGCGCCCCGGTCCAGAGCGCCGGGCGCACCTCGCGTCGTGCCCCCTCCAGGCGCGGCCCGGCCCGCGGGAGCGCCGCCCCTGGTCAGCGCGCCCGGCGGGTACGGCGTCGTCCCCGTCCCGGATGCGAGCGGGTACCCGGGCGCGGGCGGATACGGCGTCGTCCCCGTCCCGGGTGTCGGCGGGAACTCGGGCGCGGGCGGATACGGCGGCCCGGGTGCCGGCGGCCCGGGACCCGCAGATCGTGCCGGCGCGGGCGATCCGGCCGGCTCGCCCCGAAAGGCCGACCTGGAGTGGTGGGAGCGTCTGGGGGCGCGCCTGCGGTCCTGGCGCGCCCTGGTGGTGCTGCGCCGGATCCAGGCGGTCGTCGTGTGGGCGTCCTTGCCGGTGATCCTGGTCGCCCTGATGGTCAACGAGACGCTGCGCATCAGTCTCGGGGCGTGGCTGGGGACCATGTGGGTGGTGTTCGCCTGGTTCTGGATGGCGCGCACCAAGTCGGTCTCGTGGCGGCTGATCTCTGGAGTCTTCGCCGCCTCAATGCCGTGGGCGGGCGCCGTCGGCCTGCTGTCCCTGCGACTGGTGGCCGCCGCCGGCGTCAGCGCGAAGACGCCTGCGGCGACCATCGTGGTGGCGGGGGTCGCGGAGGAGCTGTGCAAGCTGGCGCCCCTGGCGGTCCTGGCGCTGGCGGCGCCGGGGAGGATGCGCCGTCTGCTGGTGTGCGACTGGCTGATACTGGGCGTGGCCGCCGGCGCGGGTTTCGCGGCGGTGGAGGAGATACTGCGGAGGATCGCGTACCTGTCCGCGCCGAGCACCCCCGGCCTGATGCTGGCCACGGCGCTGTGCCCGCCCGGGGCGAGCCAGATGCTGAAGTGCCTGGGGCTGCCCACGTTCGGCCTCTCGCCGTTCTCCGGCTCCTTCCCGACCGCGCTGTCCTACAGCGGCCACGCGATGGTGACGGGGATGGTGGCCGCGTGCATCGGCCTGGGGCGGCACCTGTGGTGGCGCTGCGGCAGCCGAGCCGGGCGCAGCGGCGGCGCGGGCGCCGTCGTCGGCCGGGTCCTTTCTCCGCTGGTGCCGCTGCTGGCGCTGTGGGTGGCGATCGTGGACCACCTCGCGTGCAACGCGTCGACCCGCACGCGGGCGTGGGGCGAGACCGGTGGCGAGGCGCCCTGGCCGCTGGTGGACATCACCAGCACGCTGACCGGCGGCGGGCAGGGCCGGGGCTGGCTGGTGCTGATCCTGCTGGTGGTGGGGGCGGTGCTGGACGCCCGGGTGCTGTGCTACGGCGGGTACGACGACGGGCTGCTCGACGACCTGGGCGTGTGCGAGGGGCGCGTCGGCGGTGGCGCGATCGGCGCCTGGCGGTGGAGGGTGCTGGCCCGCCTGCCCCGGTCGGGGGTAGGTCAGTGGACCGCCGACGTCGTCGACGCCCTCGTCCTCCCCTGGCTGGAGTGGCGCCTGGTGGTCCGGGCGGCCGGAGAGGGCAAGGTGCTGAATCGGTTCCGGCTCCCGATCTGCACGGTGGTGGGTCTGCGTCGGGAGCGGGACGCGGCCGCCCGGGCCGTGCTGGATCCGGGGCGCCAGTACCGGTGGGTCGTGCGGGTCCTGGCCGCGCTGGCGGTGCTGGCCGGCGTTCTGGTGCTGATGCAGGTGCCGACCATCACCCATGATCTCAACAGGCAGCTGGCCCCTCACCTGGGAGGGGGCTGGCTGGCCGGGGTCCTGGACATGCTGGGGGACCTCTGGGACTCGCTGTCGCCCATGGAGCAGGGGCTGCTCATGCTGGCGGCCGGGGCTTTGGTGGTGTTCTCCGGTGGGGGCCTGGGGCTGGCCTTCGATGTGGGCCTGGGGCTGGCGATGCTCGGCTCGGCGCACGATGCGGCCCGGTTCGTGCGCGATCCCCAGGGGACGGTCGCCCGGTACCTGTCCTCGCACACCCCCGGGGAGATCGCCCTGGACGTCGCGACGTGGATCGCCACCATGGTCGCGGGAGGCGGGGTGGGTGCCGCTGGCGGCACCCTGCGCTACGGCGTCGAGGCCGCCCGGGAGTCCCGCCGGTGGCGCCGGGCGAAGGAGGCCTTCGAGGAGGCGGCCCAGCGCCCGGTCGGGCGGCGGCCCGCCTACGCCTATGCTGATCCCCGCAGGACCCCGCACATCCACCGGGGTGTACCCGACGACGGCGTCATGCGACGCTCCTCCCAGGGAGGCAGCGAACCGCGCCGCCGCGCACAGCCCGAGCCGCGGCCCGAGGTCGACCCGCGCGCCGGCGTCGACCGAGGCGACAACCGGGACTACAAAGGCCAGTTCACCGATGGCAACAAAGGAGCTCACGCCTATGACTTCGCCGAATGGCAAGTACGAGAAAACTACCGTAGACTGGCGGAAAAACGAGGGCATCCATTGCGGGAGTTGCTTGCCGAAAAGAGACTGGCACAGGTCAATGGCTCCAGCCACGGGCGCTACTACGACGGACTCGCCCAGAGAGACGACGGCACCTGGGTCGGAATTGAAGCCAAGTACGGAACCTCGCCTTACCGCAGGGAGCAGAAAGCCTTCGACGACCTCGTATCACCCGACAACCCCGCCATCGTCACTCTCGGAGACGGGAGAGTCATCAAGATCACCAGAGTATACGTCGAGCGGATCAAGGAATAATTCCTCGAACCGGCTCGCGACAAGGAGAGACACATGAGAAGATTAGCCACATGGATAATCAGTTCAGAAACAGGGCGCTCGGACATCTTCACCCTTCCACAGACTCCGAAGAATATCGCCGACGAGTTCGAGCACGATTTGACATATCCCACCTTTTTGGACGGACAAGACTATTTCGCCTTGGGTGTGTGGGCGCTTCCGGAGGGCTGTGATTTCCCCGATGATGTTCCCGAGGCTGAGCAGAGCAATTTCTATATGCAGGCGGGGGGCTCCAACCGGGGCATGACGATCGAGGTGCGCGTCCCGGACCCCGTGAGCGGATACGCGCACTACGTGGTGGCCCGCGAACCCGTCAAGGACCCGGACGCGTGGGTACCACTGTCCTGGAACAACGGGGGCGACGAGCCCTTCACCACCCACGTCCACCCAGAGGAGGTCTTCACCGGCCAACAGGCCGTCCCCGTCTTCCGCACCTACATCCTCACCGGCCAGACCCCACCACCCACCCACCTACGCCGCATCAACATCTAGAACCAAACCCATAAGCACGCCGCTAACCGACGCAAGACGCATGCGAACGGCCGCGACCACGAACGCCTCTACGACAGGTTCCCCCAGAGACACGACAGCACCTGGGTCAGAATCGAGGCCAAGTACGGAACCTCGCCTTACCTGAAAGAACAGAGAGCTTTCGACGCACTCGCATCTCCGGACAACCCCGCCATCGTCACTCTCGGCGACGGGAGAGTCATCAAGATCACCGAGATATACGTCAAACGGATCAAGGAATAATTCCCCTAACCGGCTCATCACAGGGAGAGACACATGAGAAGATTAGCCACATGGACAGTTGATTCGAAAATCGGATATTCGGAAGGTTTCGTCCTTCCGCAAACTCCGGAGAAGATCGCAGACGAGATGTCGCGCCGGCTGACAGCCCCTCGTTTCCTCACCGGGGAAAAGCGTTTCGCCATGGGTGTGTGGGCGCTTCCGGAGGGCTGCGACTTCCCCGACGACCTTCCCGAGGCCGAGCAGAGCAATTTCTATATGCAGGCCGCTGGTTCGAATCGGGGTATGACGATCGAGGTGCGCGTCCCGGACCCTGTGAGCGGGTACGCGCACTACGTGGTGGCCCGCGAGCCCGTCAAGGACCCGGACGCGTGGGTGCCGCTGTCCTGGAACAACGGGGGCGACGAGCCCTTCACCACCCACGTCCACCCAGAGGAGGTCTTCACCGGCCAACAGGCCGTCCCCCCCTTCCGAGCCTACATCCTCACCGGCCAGACCCCACCACCCACCCTCCTACGCCGCATCAACATCTAATAAGACCAGGTCAGCCAGGCGCCAGCGCGGCGCAACAGCCCGTTGGCGGAGGCCGCCCGAGTGCGGGCATGTGGGCGAGCATGAGATACAGCGATTCGGAGAGGGAGCGGAGGCCGCCCGAGTGCGGGCATGTGGCTCGAGGCGCGACCCGCGCCCATGCGCTGCGAGGTGGCCTCACGCGAATCAACCCGAACGGAAAGCACTCCCGCAGACTGGAATGCCATCATCCCGGCCGCACGCGCTGCGCCGGACGACCATGACGCGTGCCGGAAGTGCGCAGCGGTCCAGCCTCGCTCCAACAGCGCCCCGCAAGAGTCCGCTCTCGGTCCTGTCCGGCAGGCGTCGGCCCAGCGTGCCCGGTCTGTCTGCGCGAGTCGGGGCGCACTGCGCGAAGCGAGCACGGGCAACAATGCCGGCGAACCAGTGAGCGTCACAGACGAAGACGCACCGGACCCGCGAGCACCGGACCCGCGAGCGCATCCGACAACGCCGGCGGACCGGTGGGCGTTACGTATGCGAGGCCGGTGATTGCGCCGTCTTCGAATGGGCAGGGCGCCCCGGTAGACGTCACGTGCGCGGGCCGGTGAACAACCGGTGAGCGCCCGGTCGGTGCACCGGGCTGCCGATTCTCACTCACGTCGATCCAGCCCACGCAGGCATTTCCTCTTCTCGGCAATCCGTGCGACCCCGGCTCACGCCATGTGAGAACACATGACGGGGCAAAATGCACCTGCCACGGGTCGGCATCCTCGGAAGCCGCCCCGCCCGCGCGAGGCACCGAACGGGTCCGTGCCGGGGCCGCCGGTCACCATGGTGGCCGCCCCGCCCATGCGAGACGCTCAAGACGCCGCCTGCACGCCTCGCAGCCCGGACCGTGCCAGGATGCTTCTCATGACCGAGACCACCTCCACCGGGCCCACCAGGCCCGCTAGACCCGCGCCGCCCGCCTCAGCACCCACGCCAGCCGTCCCGACCTCCTCGGCCCCGACCGCCGCCGCACCCGCCCGACCGCATGCGTCTGACACGACCACACCGGACCCACCGGCCCCTCTGGCCACGGACATCCTGGGAGAGCCGTGGGTGGCCCGGCGCATCGACGTCGTCCCCGATGAGGACGCGGCCCCCGGAGCGGACCACGCCGTCCTGGTCCACCAGCGCGGGGCCGTCCCTATCGCCCCGACGGCCGGCACCGCCAGCACCGCCGGCACCGCGGGGGCGCCGCGCCACAAGCGGGCCGTGCTCTACCTCCACGGCCGCAACGACTACTTCTTCCAGACCCACCTGGCCGACGCCTTCCTGTCTGCCGGCTACGAGTTCTACGCCCTGGACCTGCGCACCTGCGGGCGGGCGGGCGTGGGCCACCCCTCGCCGCACGACGTGCGCGACCTGCGCGTCCACGACGAGGAGATCGGCGAGGCGCTGCGGATCATCCGCTCCGAGCACGGGCACGACGTCGTCGTCCTCAACGGCCACTCCACGGGCGGGCTGCAGGCGGTCATCTGGGCGGCGGACCACCCCGGCAGCGTGGAGGCGGTCACGCTCAACTCCCCGTGGCTGCAGCTGAACGCCTCCGGCCTCATGCGCTCCTACGGGTCGGCCTACGTCGACGTGCTCTCGCGCCGCCGCCCGGAGCGGGTCATCGACAACCCGGCGGAGACCAGGGCCCGCAGGCGCCTGGCCGCCAGGGCCGCGAGCGCCCCGGGCCCGGGAGACTCACAGGGCGCGCAGGGCACGCCCCCCGACGCCGGGACCGCGGTGGGGACCGACCCCGAGACGGCCGAGCCGGACCTGTACGTGCGGTCCCTGCACCGGTGCTGGGGCGGCGAGTGGGACTGGGACCTGAGGCTCAAGCCCTCGCCGTCCTTCCCGGTGCGCGCGGGGTTCCTGGCGGGGATCCGCCGGCTCCAGCGGGAGGTGCGCCACGGGCTGGGCATCAGGGTGCCCGTGCTCGTGTGCTGCTCGACGACGTCGAGCGGCCCCGACGCCAGTGACGAGGAGGCGCGCCACAGCGACGTCGTGCTGTCGGTAGAGCAGATCGTCGAGCGCGCGGCCTTCCTCGGGACCGACGTCACCGTCCGGCAGATCCCCGGCGGGGTGCACGACCTGGCGCTCTCGCCCTCGCCGGCGCGCGAGGAGTACCTGGCGACCGTGACCGGGTGGCTGGCCGGTCGCCTGGGGCTGGCCGAGCGCCTGAGACGGACCGGGAACCCGGGGTAGGCGAGCGGGCAGCGGACCGGGCCCGACCGCAAGCGGCTCGGTCACGGGCAGGCCGGCCGCGGGGCCCGGCGGCCCGGACCCGGCCACCGCTCAAGGCCGCCGCTCAAGGCCGCAGCAGCGCCGCCGCTCAGCGCCGCCGCTGCGCCGACAGCTCCGCCAGCGCCGGGGCGAGGGCGTCGCACACGCGCTCGACGACGTCCAGGGTCTCGACGAAGTCCTCCATCGTCCCGTACCAGGGGTCGGGCACGTCCAGCCCGTGGCGCGTGCGGGCGCCGACGGCGGCCCAGTGCCGCTCGTCCCCGGCGACCGGGTCGAGCTCGCGGAACATGCGGATGCGGTCGGCGTCGACGCCGAGGCGCTCGGCTCGGCGCAGCAGCTCGCGGCGGTGGGCCGAGGTCATGGCCAGCACCAGGTCGGCGCCCGCGAGCTCGGCGTCGCCGATCCGGTGGGCGGCGTGACCGGAGACGGCGACGGCGGCCGCGCGCGCGGCGGCGTCGTCCCCGGAGCCGTAGCCGCGCTCGGCGAGGAGGCGACGGGCGCGGCGGTCGATGGGGTTGCCGTGCTCCTCGTCGGAGACCCCGGCGGAGGTCGCGACGACGCCGGCGGGCCCGCGGGCGGGGACGCCGGCCGCGGCGAGGCGGTCAATGAGCACCACCTCGGCCATGGCCGAGCGGCAGATGTTGCCGGTGCAGACCATGGAGATCGTGTAGGGGAGGTCGGGGTCGTGGGGCGCTGGCAGGTCGGAGGGCGCGATGGTGACGGGCATGCGGGCCAGGGTCTCGCTCATGGAGCGGGTGTGGCAAGCTGGGCCCCGACCTTCGACGGGCGCGAGTGGCTCCCGCGGGCCGGCCGGACGTGACAGGCTGCCCCCATGTCGACAGCCCTGATCGCGGCCGCCGCCGTCGCCTCTCTGCTCCTGGCCGCGGGCCCCGCCGCCGCCGCGGCCCGCGAGTACGTGGCCCGCCTCGCAGCGCCGAGCGCCTCCGGGAACCCGCCGCGGGTCCGCCGCCCCTGGCTCCTGGAACGGCGCCCCCAGGCGGTGGTCGCGCTCGTGCTGACGGGACCGGTCGTCTGGCGGGGAGGCGTGAGCGGGGCTCTTGCGGACACGGTTGTGGCCCTTCCCCTGGTCGCCGTCCTGGGAGTGGCCTGCTGCGTCGATGCCGTGAGCCACCGCCTGCCCGACCGGCTGCTCGGCTGGGCGGCGCTGTGGCTGATCGTCACGACAACGTTGCGTCTGGGGACCGGGACGGTCCTGGGCGCCGCCGCCGGGGAGGCGCTCTGGCCGGCGGCTCACGCAGCGCTGCGGCCCGTGGCCCGCGCGGTGATCGCCGCTGCCGGAATCGGCCTCGTCATGGTCATTATGACGCTTCTGCCCTCGGGCATGGGTCTCGGCGATGCCAAGATGAGCGCTCTCTGCGCGCTGTGGCTCGGCCAGCTCAGCGCCGAGGCGCCCGTCATGGGCATCATCCTGAGCTCTTTCATCGGCGGCCTGGCCGCGCTCGTCCTCCTGGTCCTGCGCCGGGCGAGCTGGAAGACGCCTATGGCCTACGGCCCCCACCTGGGGGCGGGCGCCTGGCTGACCTGGCTCCTCGTCGTTGCCTGACGACGGGCACCCGCGCGCGGCATTCGAGCACGGACGCCCGGCTCGCTTACTACGCTCCTTTGTTCCTTACTGTACGAGGAAAAGGAGCGTAGTAAGGAACAAAGGAGCGTAGTAAGCGACCACGCCGACACGTCGTGGTAGTGCACCTCGCGAGGTGTGAGAGCGCCTGCTCGATGTCCTCACGCTGGGCGGGCGCCACTGGGCCAAGCGCCCGGATGCGGGGCATCACTCCCACAGGGTGCTCAGCGGCAGGCCCCAGAGCCCCTCGGCGTAGCGCATCGGCTCAGCGACGGGGGCCAGGACGACGCCGGCGACCAACCGCTCTCCCAGCCGCTCTCTCAGGTCCATCAGGCCCGCGAAGTGCCGACCGGTCAGTCCGACGGCCGACTTCACCTCGACGGCGATGACACGGCCGTCGTCGAGCTCGATAATGACGTCGACCTCGTGGCCCCGGCGGTCCCGGTAGTGGAAGAGCCGGTAGCCGGTCTCGGCCCACCCCGCCTGAGAGCTCAGCTCGCCGACGACGAATCCCTCGAGAATCGCCCCGAGAGTCCTGCCGCCGCGCACGACGTCCTTGAGCAGGTCGGCGCTCGCACCGCACAGCCAAGCCGCAAGACCGCAGTCCGCCACCCGCACTTTGCGCCTTCCGATCTCGCGGGCGGTCAGGTTCACGGTCCACGGCTGGAGGTCCTCGGTGAGATACAGGCGGTCGAGGGCGTCCAGGTAACCGGTGACGGAGGCCGCGGACAGCGCCGCCTCCCGCGCGATGCGGGCCTTGACGAGCTCGCCGGACTGGTTGGCGGCAATGAGCCGCAGCACGCTCGTCAGCCGCAGTGGATCCAACCGGCCGCCGCCCTCACGTGCATCAACGCCCAGAAGCCGCTCGACGTAGTCGGACAGCCAGGCCGCCCGCAGCCTCGCAGGGGCCTCACGCACACTGGGGTAGCCGCCGCGCAGGAGCATGCCGACGACGTCGGCGCGAGACAGCGGTGCCGAGACGGCCAGCCCGGCGGGATCGCCGCCTTCCCCCAGCAGGCGGTCGACGAAGGCGCCGCGCGCGAGGGTCCCACGCAGCTCGGCCTGGCTGAGCGGGTGGAGGCGCACGCTGAGCGCACGCCCGGCCAACGAGTCCTTGTGCCCGCGGATACGCGCCACATCCGATGAACCGGTGAGGATGAAGCGGCCCGGGCGCCGGTTGCGGTCGACCGCCGCCTTGACCGCGAGCGTCAGCTCGGGAAGACGCTGGATCTCATCGATCACCAGCAGGCCATCGTCCGCCTGCTCCACAAAGCCGCGCGGATCCTCCCGGGCGGCATCGGCGGTCCCGGCGTCGTCCAGCGTGAGCGAGCGGGCCTGATCGCCCGCAAGCATCTGGGCGAGGGTGGACTTCCCCGTCTGGCGAGCACCCTGGACGACGAGCACCGGGGAGAAGTCAAGATACTCACGAGCCCTGCCCAGCAGGCCACGATCGAGAAGCCCTGCCATGCCCCGACTATACCGCGCCATCACACAGAACACATAGGTCCGCCAGCAGCAGACCCATAGAATCGCCTAGCCTCGACCCACGGTCTCGCCACCCCCGAACCCACAGGTTCGCCGCCACAGGCTCTACGACAAACGGGGCCCTGCCCGGCCGCTGAAGGCGAGCGGCCTCATACCTGGGGGTGGGCCCGACGCCGCTCGGCGCGGGCGCGCCACACCCCCAGGGTGGCGGCGGGACCGATCGGCCCCAGCCCGCCCAGGGAGTCGTCCACCAGCACGGGCACGCCCTCAAGCCGGTCGGGCACGAACTCGCGCCCCCGCGTCACCACCAGGGTGAGATTGCGCAGTGCCCCCAGTCCCTCGCGCGGGTCGCCGGCCACCGCGATGAGGTCGGCCTCGAATCCCTCCGCCAGCACCCCGGTCACGCCCGCGCACCCGATGGCGGCCGCCGCCCGCGACGTCGCCGCGAGAATCACCTCGGCGCGCGGCAGCCCCACCCACTCCAGCGCCTCGAGCCCGCCGACGTAGCCGCGCTGCGGCACCGCGGGGATCCCGGCGTCGTGCCCGGCGACGATCCGCACCCCGTGCTCCCACAGCTGGCGCGCGGGCGGGGCGTAGGACTCGTCGCGCCTGAGCATCTGCGGCATGTCGGCGGTTATGGTGCACTCGACGTACACGCCGGCGCGCGCCATCTCGTCGGCCAGGGCCGCGTCGAACTCGCTGCGGCCGTGGGCGGTGACGAAGGACGCGTGGGCGACGAAGTCGACGCCCGCGCGCACCGCCCGCTCAATGCCCTGGGTGCCGTGGGCGTGGGCTGCCGTCCACTTGCCCAGGCGGTGCGCCTCGGCGAAGAGCACCTCGAGCTCGTCCTGGCCGAACTGGGCGAACCAGGGCGCCGAGCCCCCGGTCATGAAGCCGCCGGTGGCCATCACCTTGATCGTGTCGACCCCCATCTTGTGGTGGTGACGCACCTCGTGGCGGATCTGCTCGAGCGAGTCGACCTCCGCGCCGGCGTGGTAGGAGTGCCCGCCGGTGGTGGTGATCTGCGGCCCGGAGGCGATAATGCGCGGGCCCCGCACGTCCCCGTTGTCGACGGCGTCGCGCACCGCCACGTCGACGTAGTGCCGCGCGCCCAGGGACTGGGCGCTGGTGACGCCGACACTGAGCAGCTCGCGGGCCGAGCGCGCGGCGTTGAGGGTGAGACGGGCGACCTCGTGCGCCCCGTAGTCGGGGTACTCGACGGCGGTCCCCGAGGTGGGCAGGTGGTCGTGGGTCTCGATGAGCCCGGGCATGAGGGTGGAGCCGGGCAGGTCGAGGCGCCCGACGTCGGCGATGGCCAGGTCGGCCCGGGAGGACAGGTGGGCCTCCGCCTCGGCGGCGGTGCCCACGAACAGGATGCGCTTGCGGCCCAGGAGAACCGCGCCCCCGCGGCCGGCGCGCCGAGCGTCCTCGGCCGGGCCCGCGCCCTCGCCGTGGGGCCCGACGGCGGGGACGTCGCCTATGACCTCAAGGGTGCCGGGTGCGTCGCCGCGGCGTCCCGTAATGAGCCGGTCGGCGGTCACCAGGACGGTGGAACGGCCGTCGAGACGCTCTCCGCCGTCGGTGGGAGGAGTGATCCACCCGGTGACCTCACCGGGTGCAGGGAGGGGATAGTCGGTCATGACGTCAGGATCGCAGGTTTTCACATCTTCGGCGTTGTCTGCTCAGTCTCCTCGGAGACCTCGGAGACCGGGGCGCACGAGGGCGCGCCGCAGCCGCTCCGGCGTCGGGCACTGCCGCTCCGCCGACGACGTCGGGCGGGGCGCGCGCCGCCCGGCGCGCTCAGCCCCGCGGCATGAGGAAGGAGCTTCCGAGCGCGAAGGGGAACCCCGGTTTGAGCACGGCGTCCACGGCCGGTTGCGCCATCTCAATGAGGCCCTCGGTCTCGAAGCCCTGCTCGCCGCTGGGGTCGGAGGCGAGCAGCCGGGAGTAGGGCACGTCGAGGTCCAGCAGGGCCATGCCGTCGGCGTGGTTGGCGTGGTCCCACGCGCCGCCCTCCATCTCGAGCAGGGTGCCCAGGTGGAAGTGCATGACCTGCTCGCCGTCCGGGCCGTCGACGTCGCTGGGCACGCTCAGCACGTGGTGGGGCTCGGGGTCTCGCGGGGCGCGCAGGGTGAACAGGAGGATGGCGCTGTCACGGGCGGCGCGCAGCATGAGCCGCGCCAGGTGGACGGTGAAGCCGGTGATGTCGAAGTCGGCGGGGCTGGAGCCCATGGCCTCCTCGACGGTCAGCGCGGGCGTCAGGGGGACGGCGGCGCCGCGCCTGGGGTCGTTGAAGGCGCGCCGCCCGGTGGGCGCCTCGGCGCGCAGCCGCAGGATCGGGCCGGACTCGGCGCTGGCGGCGACGTCGGCGGGATCGGCGCCGGGCGCCAGCAGGGTGCCGGTCTCCACGACCTCGACCCAGCCCTCGGGGGCGGTCGAGGGGCCGGGCTCGGTCTCGACGACGCCCATGCCGAGCACCGTGGCGAAGTCGGTGCCGTCGGCGGCCCGGTGCCAGGTAATCTCGGCGTCGTCGTGCCAGATGGGGACGACGCCGTTGAAGGGGATCCCGAAGCGGACGTGCTCGGGGGCCGCGTGCCGGCCCCGGGCGGGGGCGGCGGCATGACGGGCGCGCCGGACGTGCCTGGCGCGCCGGGAGCGCCGGGTATCCGTGCTTCTGCTACGGGTCGCGCCCGGGGGCGGTGACCCGGAAGAACCGGTGCCGGCGTTGTGCTTCCCCGCGGAGTACTCGCTCATGGCAGCAGCCTACGGGGCGCGCCCGCCAATGGCGCGGCGCCGAGGAGGCCCGGCGCGGGCGGGACGGGCATGATGGACGGGCGAGAGCGGGCTCGGCGCCTCCCGGACTGTACCGGGAGGCGCCGAGCACGCTGCGGGGCTTTCGCTCAGGGGTCTGGCTCAGCCGTTCTTGACCGTCACCTTCGCGCGAGTCGAGTAGGCCTCATAGGTCTTGCCGTCCTTGCCGGTGAGGGAGCTCCGCTCGTAGGAGAGGGTCGTGGCGCCCTCGGGCAGGGGGTCGGCCTTGCCGTCCTTCCCCCAGACGGTGAAGGCGTACCACCCGTCAACATGGTTGGTGCCGTAGTCGTCGTAGCTGATCGGGTCCAGGCCGGCCTGCTTCATGTCGTCGTCGACACCCGACGACGAGGAGTAAGAATGATGGTGCTTGTCATTGTCATCGACGAGGTTCAGGGCGTGGTTAGTCTCGGAGTCGAACGAGAGGTTGCCCGAGAAGTCCAGGGTGCAGTGCAGCAGGTAGACCGTCTCGTCCTGGGCCGAGGAGCTCGCCTTGTACTGAGCGGCGTCGAAGTCCGGGACGATCTGGTCGCAGGTCTCGGTCAGGCCGATGGCCTCGTCGTTGAAGGTGATGGGCTCGATCGCCTGGGCCCCGGCGCCCCCTGACCGGGAGTGGCCGAGCCGCCGGGAGACTGGCTCGCCCCGGCGGTCGAGCCGCCCCCGGCCTGCACGACCTCGTCCTCGCAGGCGGACACTCCGACGGCACAGGCAGCAGCGGCGACAATACTGAGGATCTTCACGGCGGTACGCATAAGGGATTCCGTTCTCACTGGGGTGGGGCGCGGTGACGGCCTCAGCGTGCCGAAGGCCCAACCCGACAGCAATGGGGAGACGTCCCCGGGCAGACTTCCGGGGACGGGCGCCCGCCGCCTCGCCTCGTCGAGATAGACATTTTCGTACGAGGTAGAC
>ERZ772968.969-NODE-969-length-13864-cov-4.978492_pt1 | contig 13864 bp, 9 predicted proteins | sample MGYA00580674_ERZ772968 | MGnify/ENA primary metagenome ERZ772968 (study PRJEB29015, sample SAMEA2737940) | human oral metagenome | biome: human oral; feature: human-associated habitat; material: dental | place: China | collected 2138 ...
ACCGATCTCGAGCCGGAACTGAACCGATCTCGGTACGGAACCGGACCGATCTCGACGAAGGGGCCGGGCAAGGAGGTCCTGATGCGTATCGATGGGCCGGGGCACCAGGGCCACAACCGCCGCCTTAACCCGGCGGCGGGTGTCCTACAGTGGCGCTCGCCCCGGGGCCCGGTTGCGCTTTGACGACGTCGAGGGCTACCGGCTGACCGCCTTTGCCACCAGCACCCAGGTCGGCCAACTCGCCGACCTGGAGGTCAGGCACCGACTGCGAGCCCGCTGCGAGAACCGTATCCGCTGCGCCAAGGACGCCGGGCTGGGCGCCTCCCCCCCTCTAAGGTCTGACGAGCAATTGCCTCCGGCGCCAGATCGTAGCCCTGGTCTGCAACATACTGGCCTGGTCCAGCATGCTCGCCCTGACCGGACACAATGGACTGCCGGGGCAACTCCTACAGGGCGAGCGACAGGGCGTTCCGGATTTCCGCAATGCGCTTCTCGTTGCGTTTATAATGCGTCCATTTACCAACACGGGTCGATGTGACGAGGCCTTCACGTTCGAGAGCCCGCATGAATGACGAGACCGTCGACTGCGCGAGATTCGCCTTGTCGGTAATCTGACTGACGCAGATCCCGAACTCATCTGGATCGGCGATGCCCCGCTCGACCGGGAACTGCCCACGAGGGTCCCTTAGCCACTGTAGGATCCGCAGTCGCATCGGATGCGCGAGAACCTTCAGCACCTCGACCAGACTGTCTAGGTCTTCGGCGTGCACTGGACGGCTGTCGGTGCGCGTCGCCGCCATGAGCCTTCACCCCCAAAAAAAACGTTTCATCGCGATACCTCAGTAAGTCTAGCATCGCGTCGGACGTTTCCGGGGTGCTACTGCGCTCAAGGGGCGGCGCACCGAGGGCACTGCTCGGACGGGACCTCACCGAACCTGCCCCCTTCAGGCTGGGGCTCGGGGCTCCGAAGACGGAGCGCCCAACTGATGAGTGCATGATCGAGCATATAGAGCCGCCCCGCTTCCTCACGACCTCCGTCCGACAGGTGGTCGATCACCCAGCTGTAGGGTGACTGACCGTCGTAGTCCGGATGGGTGGTGTGCAGAAGATCGCCGAGTCCGAGTTCGGTGAGCACATTGAGAGCGTAACTGAAGGGATACGGTCGGTTGGCACGATTTTCTGCGGTGCCCTCTAGGGTGCGGAAAGCACTGAGCATACGGTCGATCATGGCGTCAGTGATGAGGTCGGCCCGACCGACGAAATAAGCTAACTGGATCATGTATGCATAGGAGATGCCGTAAAGAAAATAGTCGCGTCCGGGGTCGATAATAGACCACATCCCCACGACGTGCTCGACGAAGTCATCGAGGTCGGGTAAGCGCGTGTCAAGTTGGCCAAGGTTCTTCAGGGCAATGACATAGTAGAGCGCCATGTGAGTGTTTTCGACAGGTTCGAGCGCCTCCATAAGGTTAGTAGCTTCTTGCAACCGGTCTGCGCCAAAGGTGAGATAGCGACTAGGGTCGCCCATGGTCCCGATTGCGTTGAGCATGGTCACCAGCGGGTAGGCCTTGATGAAGGCCGCGGACATCGGGCTAGGGAACGCTGGGTAGAGCCGGATCTCATCAACCCTATCCATACATGACAGCACGGATTCTACGGTACCGTGTGTGATGAGAGCGTCTTCTCTTCCTAGGAGCGCGATGGAGGCGATTAGCATGGAGCCACCTCGCCCGCGGAAGAACGGAGTGGGCACATTGTCTAGTGCGGCCAGCGACTCGAAGATGCGGTCCCGTCCACCATCGGTAAGCAGATCTGCAAGCCCTGCTCGGCAGAAAGCGAGGAACACGGCGGTTGATGCGGAGACGCGTTCATAATCACCGTGGCGCCCTTGATTCTCGTCCTGGATCGCGTCAGGTTGGATCTCGTCCAGCGCATCGAGAACTTCACGCGCTATGCTGCGCGCCTTGTCACCGATATCCAAATGCAGTTTGGCGATGGCATCGAGCATGATCGTGCCTGCCGTCGCTCTAGAGTAAGGGTTCGCGATACCGCTAAATGCTTCAGCGGTTGCGTCAATATGTAATTTGAGGTCACAGCTTCCTGGGCGAACCGCGGCAAGAATAAGGGAGATCAGGGCAGCCGTGAAGGTCGTGTAAGTATCGGCGCCGGCCAGCTTGTCGCAAAGGAGAGTGACGGATCGGCTAATTAGTTTCCGCGTTCCGATGTCGTAGCCAATAGGATGCTGTCCGAGACCTACCCCTCGCACAATACGGCTCCACGGTGTCGCGACAATACGTGACTCCTGGGAGAGGCTATCGAGACCGGAGACGGGCGGGCGAAGAAAATACGACATGCGCAAGCGATTCCTTGAGTGAGTTGAATCCGATGTTCAAGGGGTGGCGGGCTGAGGGCGGACGCCCGAGACGGGCACGCCGAGGAAATCAGTGCGGGTTCCCTCGAGCATCTCCAAGCCCCAGTTGAGCCACTTTATGCCCTCGCAGTAAATCGCTAGCGGTCTGCACTGGACCTCAGGCGAGTCGATGACACTACCGTCGATCTCCGAGGCGAAGTGGAACGGAGGCATCGCCGTGAAGTGAGTGCCCATGGTGAACACGAAGCGCGTGATCCAGTAAGGATCGTCGAGTTTGTGCTGATCCTTCGCGCACCTATCGTGCTCATATACGGCAGTCATGACCCGGGCAAAGTAGTCCTCAATACCGACCGGGTGAGCCGGGTCGACCTGGAGGCCCTGTTCCACGACGTCTCTAACCCGGTAGGCCTGCCGATAGGGATTATCTCTGAGGAAGTGAATGGAGATGCTTGGCATTCCGTCTGCCGTCGTCGACAGATCGAGGTCGAAGAACTCGTTGTGCATCTCGTCGTAGTGTCCTATTGAGTTATGCCACGGCTTATTGTCATACATCGGGTCGTCCAGAGTCTGTGCGCCCTCGGTCCGGAAGCCGATAGCCCTCGGGTCGAGGAACTTCAGTCCAATACCACTAGGCGTGATTGCCGCCAGAGCCTCCTGTACTTCGGCGTCGCTAGCACCTCCTCGGATGCGCCGCGCAGCGGCCTCCAGCAAGGTGATGTCGCCAATCTTGATGTTTTCTGTATTCGTATCCCCAATAACCAAGCAGTGCACGCGCGCCTCAAGGATATGCGCATAGTGAGCGTTTCCTCGGAAGGCTTGTAGAAGGCTCCGATAATTGCGGTATCGTCGACCGTTAATGACGATATTTTCAGTGTCGAGTAGTTCAGGTCCGAACGTCCTCGGAGCCGTTCGCCGGCACAGCAGCAGCCGATCCTCAATCTTGCGGAAGTATTGTTCTTCGAGAGTATTGCCTGGCGATGGCATACGCCGATGACTATGCACGTTGTGACGAACAAATGTCATGATCTGCTCGTAAAGCTTAGCGATGACCGCAATCGGCGGTCGGTGATGGCGCACATACTCGCTGACCTCCACGCCTTCGATGAATGTCATCTCGTAAATGAGTTCTCGATCGATTCGCTCCTCGCCCACGGCATTGACCGAGCGAAGCTTACGCTCCGTTACGTTCTTCACGCGTGGCAGATATTCATCATGCTCGCTCGGTAACGCGGCGAGATACTCAGTCTGACGCTTAGCCTTGGTGAACGGCGGAAACATCGCGCCGGTGCCCTCGGCATCCCAGCGAGCTGTTGTCAGACCCTCGCTGAGCACCTTACGTACCAGTAGATCATCTTCCCCTTCACGCCGGAAGAATATCGTCATAGATTCACTACCGCCAGCCCCGAAACCGACAATTCTTTCTCCGGGATAGATGTATGAATTGACAGTACTGTAAAGCATGTTTCGAGTCTGAGCGAACTCTCGTACCGCCCGATGCATGCGTGTTGCATTAAGCAACGCGTGCGATTCGAGGGCGTCGAGGTCGCGGTTGAGTCCATTCTTCCACAACTCCTCAGGCGTTCGCACGAGAAGCGTAGTCCGATGGTGGGATGCAATATCCACGCGGTGGAGCTGGCTGCCGTAAGCCAAGGCGATGACGGTGGTCGAGGCCTGCAACTGAACTGGCCGTCGGGTGCCACGACTTGCCGATTGGTCAGAAATCTAAGGGTCTCGCGGCGCAGATCGCCGCGCGCGAGGACGGGCAATCCGGTCGCAGACAATAGCGGCAGATGTGCGTCTTGGATCTTGTCGCACATCGATTCGACAAGCCCCCTCAGGCGAGAAGAAGTCGTCATCCGGCTCTGCTGGAGGAGATGGGCAAGAATCTCAACCGCATCCCAGGGCGCAAGTGCCTTGCCGACCACGAGAGAAGTCACCCAGCCGAATAAGTCGGTTGCCTCAAGGAAGACGTGACTGTAGGCAAAGAGCCCAGGTCGGTGCTGCTGGAGCAGCTGGAACATCGCCGTCTGGTGAACAACATGATCCACCGCATCGGTGCGCGCGATGGCGCCCGCAAGCCCGCTAGGTCGCGAAACCTCCCCCTCTGTAGGCATCTGGCGGGCGATAGAATCGCGAAGACGCTGGGCGAGGTGATTTCCACGCAGTCCCATGCGCACGGCATGATGGATCCAAGTAGTGATCCTTGCCCGGCTGGGTCGTTCGAAATGAACGACAAGAACTTCAGTGCCGACGGTCGGACCAACCTCGTCCTCGCGTATCGAGCCGTCTTCGGCAAGGACGCGTAACTCGAGGTAGGAATGTCCAGTATCGGCAGAATCACCTTGTAGCCGCTTACGCACTCGTGCGCCGATCACCACTTCGCCTGGCCCGACTCGGTCACGGTGCGCAAGCGTGTATTGGAGTGCCTCGCGGAACCGCGTCGATGTAGGGCTAATGACCTTCTCGGGGTGTCGGATTGAGTCAAAAGCCAATCCGAGAGCAATCTTGCGGAGGTACGCGTCGAAGGCAGGCTCCTTGGCTGCGAAGACGATAAGATCGCGAAGGAGAGCGATATCGGCAGCGTCAAGAATCCCACTTGTGCAATCATCGGCCTTCCGTACCGCTTCGCGCAGATTACGGGAATACTCAGCCATGCGAATAAGGTCTTGAGAGTCGTTTCCATTGCTTATGCCGATGGCACCAGCACGCACTGCGTTGTCCCTTAAGAGCTGCACGGCCCTCGCATCGCGACCGATCTCGGCAACAAGATCGGGCTGAAGCTCATCGATTGGCTCCGCGGTGTGCTGGGAATCCATGACCTCATCGGTCATCGCAAGCATGGCATTGCGAACCTGATCTCCAGTCAGCAAGAACCCCGAGCCGTTGTTTGAGAGTAGCGGCGTATGCGGATCGGAGAACATAATTCCGTGCCCCTCGATGAACCGGTCAAAGGCGTCACGAGCCCCGGCCATTCTCTGCGAGTGCGCGAGGAATGTGGTGGCCTTCTTCAACTCCTCGGCGGTTACCTCCGGGTGAGAATGCAAGACTTTCACGAACGACAGGATGGCAGAAGAGGCGACGTAGACGTTGAGCTGGCGGGGAGAATATTTTTTGTGCAGTTCTACGGATGTTCCGAGAACCTGGTCCAGGGTGTGCATAAACTTCGCGAGGTCTTCAGTTTGACCGCGCAGTGCGATAACATGCGCCGGCTCAGATACTGGCGGAGAGCCAGTCGTGTAGCTGGGAATATAAGCGTTGACGTCTACGGCTAACGGGACCTTGGAATGCTGGTTGGACGCACTGAGGAGGATTGGCGTAAAGGCATAAGCGAGCAAAGCACCATCACGCACGGTCAGGGATCCTCCAGCGACCGCGGCGGCCAGCATGCCGAGACTCTCACCCGCGTATGCGGAAAACTGAAGTGCTCCGGCGCTCCGATTCTGCTGCTGAAGGTCGCGGTAGATAGCCAGATTGTGGGTGATGAATGCGGCTCCGATATAGCCTTGACGCTCGACGGGGTCCTCGGGCAGGCTCCTGGAATATGTCGCCAGAGAACTCGGAGTGGGAACCTGCCCGAGGGCCTGAGCCGCTTCCCTGTAGACCTCGACTGCCGCGGAGGAAAACGCAGTCACCGTCTCCAGGCTCACGTCACGATACGCAGACCGGCTCCCCAGTCCGGGGAAAAATGCAACCGCAGTCAGACCGTCCGGTTCGACGGACGGCACCGTTTCCCGTGCGATACGCGTGTCCGTCGTAGAGTGTGAGAACTGATATTCTGCCAGGGAAACAGTGCTGTTGCTGTTCATGATCAACCCTTTTGATGGCGTTGTAGTACCGGAGCACGGAAGAGCCCCGGACGGCCGACAGTCGTGAATGGGGAGGTGTGTGTAGAACGACGTCGGGGCATGGAGCGCCCCACAGATCAGGTAATCAGGTCACCGGGACATCCCAGAGGCCACTGCAGCCCGCTCAGCGGAAGCCGTAGGAGCCTCCGTCATAGGAGTCTCGGTCGCGCGAGGAGTCATGCGAACGAGGCTGGTGATCAGCAAGATGAAGAACGCTCCAGCAACAAGTGCGGCACCGACCCATAGCGGTGAGACGAACCCGAAGCCGGCCGCGATGGCCAATCCGCCGATCCAAGCGCCAATGGCGTTACCGACATTGAGCGCGGCGATGTTCGTGCCCGAAGCGACCGTGGGAGCGTCGTCGGCGAAGTGCATGATCCTCAGTTGCAGGCCAGGAGCTGTTGCAAACCCAACGGCGCCAAGGAGGAACATTGCCACAATGGCAGCCCACCAGAACGTGGCACCGAGAGCAAACCCCGCCAGCACGACGACCAGCACGACAAGGATGATCGATAGCGATCGGTCCAGAGAGTGGTCGGCGAGCTTGCCACCGACCAGGTTTCCGATGAACGTTCCCGTACCGAATAGCAGCAGCAGCCACGGGACGGTGCTGGTCGCGAAGCCGCTGACCTCAGTAAGCGTGAACGCGATGTACGTATAGGCGCCGACGACACCGCCGAAGGTCAGAATGCTCACGGCGGCAGAGAGCAGCACCTGAGGGCGGCGGAGGACGCCGAGCTCAGAGCGGAGTCCCGCAGTCCTGGGCGCTGACGGGTTCTGCACAAGGAACTGGATTCCGAAGAAGGTAACGATCCCGATCACGGTGATCACCCAAAACGTCGCGCGCCAACCGAGTTGCTGGCCGATGAAAGTCCCAAAGGGGATTCCAACGACGTTGGCGACAGTCAGGCCAGCAAACATGAGCGAGATAGCACCGGCCTTCTTCTTATCCTCGACCATGCTCGCAGCGACTACCGCGCCGACGCCGAAGAATCCTCCATGGCACAATGCAGCGATGACGCGTCCGATAAGCATGACTGCATAGGTCGGAGCGAGAGCAGACACCAGGTTGCCAGCGATGAACAGGACCACCAGACCCAGTAGGACCCTCTTCCGCTCGGTCCTTGAGAAGGCGACGGTCAGCACGATCGCACCGAACGCCACGGCCAGAGCGTACCCAGACACGAGGTACCCGGCGACACTCTCGGTCACAACGAAATCTGCCGCGATCTCTGGGAGCAGGCCCACAATACCGAACTCGGTTAGGCCGATTCCGAAGCCTCCCAGGGCCAAGGCGAGAAGCCCAGCCGGCAACGCACTTGTCTTCTGCTTCGTCACGATGACGTCCTCTCTGCTGTCGGATGCCCAGATGGGCAACATACCGAAACATCGACAAATCCGGGATAAACGATGCATTGTCGTACAGACACACCCGCCGATGTTCGCCAACCGCAACGCGGACCCCGGTCGACCGACGGACCCATCACCGGGACAGGCAACACATCGATCCATCGACATATAGAAGAGTAGCGATCTATCGATGGATGGTCAACCCTGATTTCCTTCGCGATCGGCCGTCAGACGACGCTGTTCGGGCCCCTGCGACCTCGCGGGCCCATCCCTCAGCAAGCCGTCACGCTCGGCTGAGCCGCCCCGGGTCGCGCCAGGCCCGCCGCACAGAAGATTGGTTGCGGGGCGGCCGGACCGCCCGGTCGTGGTTGCGGAGCGTCCGGGTACCGGCAAACCCCCGATCGTGCGCCCCGGACCGATCTCGGTGCGGAAGTGAACCGATCTCGGCGCGGAATACGACCGATCTCGGCGAACAGGGGCGGCGGGGCTGCGGAACGGGCGGAACGGGTCTACCGGGCGGAACGGGGCGCACCAGGCGGGCCGGATACCCGGCCCGCAGCCCCGCCTGACGGCCCCTTGGAGTCAGTCAGTTGGACGCGAGCGCCTCGGCGACGTCGGCGGGCAGCGGGTCGATCGGGCAGGACGCCGCCTCGTCGGGCAGCGCGCCGTTGACCAGGTAGTCGCTGACGCGCGAGACGGCGCACGAGTTCGACAGGGAGGCCCCGTGCTCATAGCCCTCGACGGTGAGCAGGTGCCCGGCGTCGAGCTGCGAGGCCAGGGACTGCGCCCACGAGTAGGGGGTCTGCGAGTCCTCGGTGACGCCGACGACGAGGATCGGCGCCGAGCCGGAGGCGTGGACCTCGGCCGGCGCGGAGCTCGCGGTGACGCCCCAGCCGTGGCAGTAGGCGTCGGTCCCGGCCGGGAGGGACCCCATGGCGCTCATGAGCGGGTACTCCTCGGCGGCCTTCGCGGCCTCGGCGTTCCAGGTGGCCTGGTCGGCGACGTCGGGCGAGTCGGCGCAGATCACCGCCGTATAGGTCATGGCGTATGCCGCCTCCTCCTGCGACGTCGGCTTTGAGATCTGCCTAGCCCCCGGAGCCAGGGCGCCCACGCGCGCGAGCTCGGTGCCGTCGTGCCGGGTCATCGCCTGGGACAGCGCCCCGGTCAGCGCGGGCCAGTACTCGGGCCGGGCCAGCCACAGGTTCTGCGCGTGGTTGAAGGCGGTCGCGGCGTCCATCTGACCGGTCTGCCCGTCCTCCTGGGTGACGGTGAGCGGCGCGGTGCTCAGGCCCTTGAAGAAGGCGATGAGCTGGGAGACGGCCTCGTCGACGGTGCCGGTGACCGGACACCCCGCCTGCCCCAGGCAGGACTCGAGGTACGCCCGCGCCCGGCTCTCCCGGTAGGCGAGCTGGGCGTCGGCCACCTCCGTGCGGGTCAGCGCCGGGTCCTGGGCGCTGTCCAGGACGGCGCGTCCGACATTGCCCGGGAATAGCTCGGCGTAGGCGCTGCCGATCGTGGTGCCGTAGGAGTAGCCGAGGTAGCTGAGCTGCTTGTCGCCGACAGCGGAGCGCAGGATGTCGAGGTCGCGGGCCACGTCGAACCTGCCCATGTGGTCGATGAGGCCTCCGACCTCGGAGTAGGTCCGGCAGGCGTTGGCGTCGGCGGTCCCCTTGGCCGCTGTCGACGTCCAGAAGATGTCATCGATCTTCGGGGCCGTAGAGGCGTCGCCCGACGGCGGGGTCGCAGCGTCCGACGGCGGGGTCGCGTCGCCCGACGGCTGGGGTGCGGCGACGTCGGGCGTCGGGGAGGCCTCGGCCTCCTCCGCCGGAGCCGGGTTGTTGTCGGCCGCGGGGGCCGCGTTGGCGCCGGCGGCCGTGGCGGCCGTGGCGCCGTCGTCGGCCCCCTCGCCGGAGGGCGCCGTGTCACCGGCCGCGCCGCCGCTCTGCGTGAGCTCGTCGGCGTCCCAGCAGGTCAGGCGGGTCGAGTCGCCGACGCCGCGCGGATCGAAGCCGACCAGGTCGTAGGAGGCGAGCATCTCGGGGGTGTACGAGGCGGCGGCGGCCGCGACCATGCCGGTGCCGCTGCCGCCCGGGCCGCCGGGGTTGAGGAACAGGGAGCCGAGCTCGGCCGTGCCGTCGGAGGCCGGCAGGCGCCTGAGGGCGATGGAGACGGTCTCGCCGTCCGGATCGTCGTAGCTCAGCGGGACGGTTGCGGTGGCGCACTGGTAGCCGACGGCGCCGTCCGCGCAGCCGGTCCAGGCGAGCTTCTGGTCGTAGAAGGACTCCAGGCCCGCCGGAGCGCCGCTCGACGACGGGTCGGCGGAGCCGTCGGCCGCCGGGTCGTCCGCGGCCGGGCCCGATTCAGCCTGCGTGCTGGAGGACCCCGACCCGTTCTGCGCGCTCCCGGGGCCCGCCGGGCTCGGCCGGCAGGCCGTCAGGGCGGCGGACAGGCTGAGAGCCGTCAGCGCCGCCGCGAGATGCCCGAGGCGAAATCTCCAGGCTAACGTCATGCTGAAAAAATATCACGGCGCCTGCATCGCCCATTGCCCGTCTCATCTGTCGCAGGACAGCGACAGCACGGGGACACCGCTGCGACACCCCGCCCGTAGGGTCGTCCCCATGAACCACTCGATTCGCTTCCCCGCTGCCGACCCCGGCGGGCGGCGCCCGCGGCACGCCGTCTGCACGATCCTGCTGAGCGCCGCCTGCCTCGCCCTGGGCGCCTGCGGCTCCTCGACGCCGGTGGCGACATCATCCTCGCAGGCCGACGCGACGGACCCGGCCACCGCCGTCGGCCCCGCTCAGACGGCGGGCTCCGAGACCGCGGACGCGACGGACCCGGCGACGTCGGCGACCGCGCCGACCGCGTCCGCCTCCGCCGGCGCGACGGCTCCCGGCTACCCCCTGGGCGAGGCGCCGCCCGTCCCCCTGTTCACCCTGCCCGACATGGGGCTGCTCGCCGCCGGAGGCGGCGCCCTGACCTCCGATCAGACCGCCAACGTCGACTCCGTCCCCGGCATCACCGTCTCTCCGGCCCGCTGCGACCAGTCCGGGAGCATCGCCTCGGGCTCCACCAGCACCATCCTGACCACCGGCGGCTCACCCGCCTCCGCCGATGCCGGCTCGACCGCCGGCGGCTCCCCCTCCGACGGCGGAGCGACCGTCGTCGACAATGGCAACGGCTCGGGCTCCTACACGAACGGGACCACGAAGATCGTGACCAACGGCGACGGTTCGGGAACCTATGTGGATGCGACCCTGTCGGTGACCGTTAACACCGACGGCTCGGGCACTTCCACCAACTCGGCCACCGGGGAGAACATCGTGGTCAACAGCAACGGCTCGGGCTCCTACAAGCGGGGCTCCGTGAGCATTGTCAACAACGGTGACGGTACGGGGAGCTACACGGACGGGACGCTGTCCATTGTCAACCACGGCGATGGCACGGCGCTGGTCAACGGCCAGAGCACCGCCGCCAAACCCCTGCCGCCGGTCGGCAAGGTCGGGTCCTTCCCCTCGATCGACGCCGTCAGGCCGGTGAAGTCCTGCGGCACAGCCATCTCCCTGGACTCCAGCATCCTGTTCGACGTCGACTCCTACCAGATCCGTCCCGAGTCGGGCGAGGTGCTCAGCTCCCTGGCCCGGGTGCTCACCCAGGCCGGAGCCCCGAAGGCCACCGTGGCAGGGCACACCGACTCCGTCGCCGACGAGGCCTACAACCAGACCCTCTCCGAGCAGCGCGCCCAGGCCGTCGTCGACGCCCTGCGCGACGCCGGCGCCACCACCGAGCTCACCGCCGTCGGCTACGGGGAGAGCCGGCCGGTCGCTCCCAACACCACTCCCGACGGCTCGGACGACCCGGCCGGGCGCCAGCTCAACCGACGGGTTGAGATCATGATTCCGGTCTTCTGAGCCGTGGCGGGCCGCGCCGCTTCGTCTGCGGACGGCCCCGGCGGACGGCCCCGGCGGACGGCCCAGCCACGGGCGCGCCGGCAACAGCGGGAGCACCCGCGCCGAGCACAAACCCCTGTCCACCTCACTCACCTGCAAGGAGCACGTCATGACCGCTGCAAGCACCAGGAGCACTATCAGCGCCGCGAGCGCCGTGAGCCCCGCTACCACCGTGAGCGCCGCCTCCGCGCTCCCAGCCGCCTCCGCCGTTGCCGACGCCGGCCCCATGCCGTCCCGTCCACGCCCTGCGCGCCGCCTGGTCGCCCTCGCCTGCGTCGTAGCGCTGAGCGCGGGCCTGGGGGCCTGCACGGTCAACCTGGACCGGGGCGGGTCGACGGATTCGCAGGGCTCCGCGGGCGCGTCCTCCCACTCCGCCGCCGACCCGTCGCAGGAACCCTCGGAGGACTCGGACGGGGACATGCCCACGCCGAGCGGTAGCCCAACCGCACTGCCTCCGCTGACGGACCAGGGAGGCACGGCGTCCCCCGATCCCGAGCGCCCGGGCGCGGGGGCCACTATCACCAGCAAGGAGTGGGTCCGCGCCCAGCAGTCCAGGGACAAGAAGACGATGACGCCGGACAACGGTCAGGTCGTTGTCGATCGCTCGTTCGCGACGGTTGTCATCGAGGGCGACGTGACGAACCTGACGGTGAGTGGTGATGGCGTCACCGTCATTGTCGACTACGCGCAGAACGTTATTGTCAACAGCAATGCCGATGTCTATGTGCGCGATACCAAGAGCGTCACCGTCTCCAGCAACTTCAGCACCGTGCTGTGGGCCGGCAACACTCCGCAGATCAAGGATCTTGGCGACGGCAACACGATCAAGAACCAGGCCGAGGACGACTAGATGATCGAGTCCGGGGTCGGGCGCGCGCCTGGTTGGGAGAGCGACCATCCCATGCGGCCTTGAGTTAGTCGACGCCCTTGGGCGCTGTGGGGATCGGCGCGGTTCCGGTTTCTGCGGCCTCGCGGCGCGGGTCGGGCGGCGCGGGTGAGGTCAAGGCGCCCGGGGCGCCGGTCTCCCAGGGCGGCGGGGGCTGCGGCCGGGCGCAGCGTTCGGTCGCCCGCCCGCCCGGAGCGCACCAGAACGTGAACGTACCTTCCCCACGCGAACGTACCTTTCTCCCATCCTACTGACCTCTGCCCCCAGAAGGATGGGAGAAAGGTACGTTCACGCGACGAACTTCCGTTGACGTTGAGGCCCGCCGCCCGCACTCCCAAGGAATCAATCGATCCAGATGATCGAGTCCGGGGAGTCTCCCGTCTCTCCGCCGGCTCGCGGCGTCTAAGGCACGACCCAGCGGAGAAGGGCGTCCGCGCGCGTCCGTCCCCTTCGCCGAGATCGGTCGAGTTCCGCACCGAGATCGGTCCGGTTCCGCGTCGAGATCGGTTCAGTCCTGCGTCGCGCTGACCGTCTGGACGGCGTCGGGGGGTTGTCTCGCCCACCGACAAAGTTGTACAAGAACTCATACTTTCCACGGACGTCAGGGCGAGTGGATACTGCTCTTGTTGCTTGGGCGCTAGCCCGCGTGAGACGAGGTGAGGACGGTGGCCGACAAGGGTCGAGTCGTGGCGATCGCCGATGACCATCGGATCATCAGTCCTGAGTTCCGAAGCGCACCGATCGGCTTCGGCGTTGCGGGCGAGGTAGCGCTGGCTCCCGGGGCATCGGCAGCCAGGCTCCCAGAGGGCGCTGTTGCTGTGCTCGGCCTGTGCCCGAGCGATGCCCTCCGCCTTGGTGACACTAACGAAGTGCTGCCTCAGGTCCGACGCCCCGTCGTCGTGTACACCTTTGCCGACGACCGCAGCCCATTTCTCAGGTGCGAAGCCGCTGGTCGTCGTCCGCCGCAGGGGGCGGGAGCCTCAGCTTGTGGGTCGTGAAGTCATTCCCACGCAACAGTCTCCAGAAGCAACACGAGTTACAGTAGAGGATCTGGGCGATGATGCTATGTAAGAATCCGCAGTCGGTCTTGTCGGCCCCTCTTGCCAGGCGGACATTCGTTCGAGGCGCAATAGTTGGCGGGGTGATTCTTGGGATTTGCGAACTCGCGACGCCGCCCGCCCAGGCAGCCCCGAGTTCCGACTTGTATTTCGTGAAGACGCGGAATACGGGGTCGGGTGCGGTGGAGGTGCACTCGGCGACGGCTGATTCGGACTACAAGTCTGCGGGTCTGCACTCGGTGAGCTGGATGTCTCCGGAGGATGCTGACAACGGGTGGTTCCAGATGGTTGGCTCCGACTTGTTCTTCGTGAAGACGCGGAATACGGGGTCGGGTGCGGTGGAGGTGCACTCGGCGACGGCTGATTCGGACTACAAGTCTGCGGGTCTGCACTCGGTGAGCTGG
>ERZ772968.973-NODE-973-length-13850-cov-6.639507_pt1 | contig 13850 bp, 19 predicted proteins | sample MGYA00580674_ERZ772968 | MGnify/ENA primary metagenome ERZ772968 (study PRJEB29015, sample SAMEA2737940) | human oral metagenome | biome: human oral; feature: human-associated habitat; material: dental | place: China | collected 2138 ...
ATGCTTCACACTGGTCAGCCGTACCTTCCACGCTCGCTCACTGCTGGCCATCATCTGGCAGTTCACTGGGCTAGCCCCTTCGCTCGCACCCAAAGCAGTCAACCAGTACAAAACGCACCCACCTGGATCCCCAGCAGCGCGCCACCCCACCCAGTGCGACATCCACGGCGGGCTGTTTGGCGGGTTTGGTGGGAGTGGTGAAGGTGACCGTCTCACCAGGTGAGACAATAGTCACCTGACGGAGCGATGGTGTCGGCTTCAATATTTATTGTTACGGTTCGGCAACATTACGACAACAGGTCCGCGACGTTATAGCGAGCGAGGTAGATTAATGACTGAACGAATGACGCGCCGAGCCAGCTTCTTACGCAGTCCCTGAGTTCGTACGGCACCCATCAGCAAGTCCAAGCCCCGAATGCTCCACACAGGCAATATCTCCTGCTCTCAGAGTTAGTCGGAGACGCAGGCAACCTAGCGCCTATGTGAGCTTCCAGTGTTATGGAGGAGGAATCACATGCTAACCGTCGCGAGTAATCCAGCTTCCAAGTCAGGAACTTGGTCGCCAGAAGACACGCTTTTGCGAATCATGGGAGATCCTACCTCAATAGTGTTGAGAGCGTTCACGAAGAGTGCCGGATTGACGACTGGAACATTGACGTGACAACACAGATCAGATTCAACAGGGCGCAACTACCGGATACAGAATGGTTTTATCTAAATGTAGAAAATCCCGACAAAGGAGATTTACAAACGTACAATATACTTACCCCCGAGGTTTTACCTGCCACACATGAGGAGCACATTCGAGCAGCTCAACGCTGCATAGCTGCGAGATATGCTTCGTTAATTCGAAGTTTTAGGTTCAAAAATGGCGTCAGCGTCCACAGAAAGAACGAAATTCTCAAAAAACTCGTCGGGATCGCGCCCCAACTGAACGAGATACCTAAAAATAATCCCCTGGAAGCCGTTAGGACCTTCCACAAACTATTTGATAAGGATCGGAAGCGGTTAAAAGACTTACCTGAAGAGCATGAGGCCGAGTTCAGTTTCGAGAATGCCGAAGGTTTATTCAGATTCTGCAAACTAGTTGCAAGAAAATACCTATCATTAGTACGCATCCCCAGCGGAAATAAGTTGCCAAATGTTGTGGAGTTTCGGAGCAAAAAAGACTTCGACATCATAAGAAAACGGGAGGGGCAAGAAGGGTCAACGCCGCCTGAAGCAAATGGGCTCAAACTTGGTAAGCTAAAGGACTCGATAAAGTACTCGATTTTTGCTGCCTTTCCTCCTGACATTAGGGTCCATCTTTCCTGGCCCAAACGAACTGCTCATTACACACTTTCCATACACGCACCGGATGGGCGATTCTTCTCCGGCGACTCTGCTAGCATATTAACAAGAGACGAGTATGGAGCTATGTACTATCTTAGGCCAAGGAAGGACGATGCCTATTTCAAATGGTCCTTGGCGCAAAAGGAGGCCGTGCGTACTCGCTCGAATCTATTTATCGGCGGCGCATCACTATGGCGACAACCCATCTATTTTAAAACTACACACTATGAAATTCCTGGCCGCTCGACTCTGCGAATGGTCGGGCTGACGGCGTTGGCGGTCGTTATGATGATAGTCATGACGAAGGAGATAGATAAAGAACAGCTCGTTCACCAAATTTCAGCGATACTTGCGATTCTTGCGCTTGGTCTCGCAGTATCTCCCTTCGGCAAAGATGAGGGTTTCTCTAATGTGCCCTTGTTATCTCGAATAACGCCGTCTGCAGTATTTGTTTCATTGTGCGTCTATATTGCCTGGGTGGTAACAAAAGAAACGATATTCTTCTGGTCGATCTGGGGATGGTTGATACCCGTCATTTTTGTTGGCGTACTGCTATCTATCCACCTCAGAAGGGCGATATATATTGGCAGGGACTTCTGCAAGGAAGCCAGAGTGGTCAATGGCGGTGGATTCGCGCCAGTTATGAACTATTCACTAGATCATCCGCGTTAGAGCTACTTAATTCGTCTTCATGGTAACTGCGAATCTACCTAGACAATCGATATTTGAAGGGAGCTGAAGTTGCCATCACTAAGGCTAACATGCTACAATGTCAATTCTCGAAATACTAACATCTATGCCGAAAGGACAAGGTATGTCTAATAAAGAAAAATCTAGAATATACTCATCAACAAGGGGTTCTGAAGTATACGTCCACTCAGGATTACATGACCCTTGGGGTGCGCTCGAGTCTGATGGGCTTGACGATCCGGATGATGTGCGAGATATCGTTGAAGCCATCGAAGAATTCAACGGCCCAGATGGGACTGGTCCAAAGAATATGGCTGAGCAGGAACGGCTTGAAAAAAAGTTTATTGCGACAGTGCTTGCCCATATCGCATTGGCTGAAGGCGAAGATGCTGCCAACGTACCCGAGTCAACAACCAGCGATGCTGCCTAGTAATTTATCTCTAAGCAACTTGTGTATGAAGATTTGTAGACGAAATGATAGTTCTCCAGTCTTGCCCTACAACCGATAGCGTCTCGTCACCAATCTAACATCGCTCTATTGGCGAAAACAATACCACAATGTTCCTACAGTTATGTAATCCAATTGCGACAACTGTTTGCAAGATAAGTTTTCTATCCTAGGATCAAATTATGACTAACACAGAGTTAATCGACTACTCAGGGAAGGCCATTCAAGATCGTCCCAACATCGAGGAACTGGCGCAAGACTTTGCTGCAATTAGGTGCTGGAGGCGCTCTAAAGATCGAATCACAAATGGTAACATATTCGATCGTACTGGTGAATATAAGATTGCTGATAACTACTCTCATTTGGCGAAACTCATGGAATCCTGTAACGGTTTCATAGAAACTGCTACGGGAGCAATACAGATTCATCCTTATTTTAATGCTTTATCAAACGAATTGGCGATGGCAAAACTTATTGTTGAATCTAGTTCTACGAGTAAATAAGCGGATGCTAATCTAAATCCCTAGATTCGCTATCATTACATGTTTTAATAGTCGATTGTATTTAGTGTCGATTATTAAATATCGTCATTGAGGTCGCGGATACATAGATATCAATTTATAGAGCAATCTACGTAGGCGTAGGCAGAGACCGTTTCACAGCCCACGGTTAGACGTTCCTGCCAGCATGCAGCGGGTCTATATCGCCAACCACTCACGGGCCATCTTGGACTTGCTCTACCGCTCCCTCCACCGCTGGGGACGCGTTCTCAACCTGACTGGTGCCACTACTGACTGGCTTGACACCAAGGAGCAAGGCGAGCAGCTTCTCGAGCAGGCCACCTTGCTTGAGCCGGCCTTCCATCTAGCTGCCCAGGACGAGCTACGTCGCTGGATTGCTGATGAGGCACGCACGCTGAGGACGGTGTATGGGTGAGCGGAACTCGCCGTGCGGTGCGTGAACGGGCGATCGTACTGGGCAGTCGAGGTTAGCGACAGCCTTAAGTGCATCAAGGGTTCGACGTGGCACATTTGTAGACATGTCGATGTAGCCTGAGGGTATGGATTGGATGCCCATGATTGCTAGTGCTGCTAATTCTGATACCTCAAACTCGGTCGCTACGGCTATAGAAAGAATGCTCCCTGCACTGCTACCCATCATTAGCTTGCTTGTGGGAATTATTGCCGGCATTGACCAGATTTCTCGCACTACGAAGGCGCGCCGCAGGATTGAGTGGATCGATAAAGCTGTCGATGGCAACGCAAGTTGCGAGTTTCGACAGCAAGTCCTCAATGAATTGAGATTGTCTCAAGAAAGTGCTCTCGTTGCGTCCCTCTATGTCCCGTGGTGGAAGTTTGTGTGGTTTCCATCTTGGATACTCGGGTTCGGTGCTATTGCAGTGAGTTTTCAAGTACATAATGAAATTTCGAAAGACAGTGCACTGCCGTGGGGACTTTATTTTATAGGTTGCCTGTACCTTGGCTGGCAATCAATCGTATTTCGCTCCGAGAGAGAGTGGGTGAGACAGCGATATGAGAAGGACTACTTCCCCGAGTTACGGAAGTTAACTTGGGAAACACATGCAGGGCGTGCTCTAATAACACTATTTTACTCAATTTATCCTCTATTTTTGTGTGTCGGTGTAGCTCTATTGATCAAGAAAACTCACGTTTGGCTTGTTGTGCCGTTCGCCTGGCTTGGCCTTTCGGCTTTTTTGGTTGCTGCATGGTGGGAAATGAAGTGGGGTGAACGGTGGTCAGAATATTTCGCTAGGAAGTATGCTGATAGGTGGGGCGTCGATACTAAGCGAGCAGTGAGGGATGATTCTCCTTCGCGGCCGATTTGAGTTGGGTAATTCTTTAGGAGGAAGTTTTGTCGCAATTTGAGGGTGTATCGAGGGAGAGTGTGGGACAGACTTATGGGTCATCAGCAGCGAGTCGCATAGAAGACGAGTCAGCTATCTCGCGAGATCTTGGCTACGCGACCGGTCTAGTCGATGCAACTGGTGATAACGCACGACTATTTAAAGAGCGAAGGAAGCTATTTAAGTGGCTAGATTCTCTCGATAATAGGTGGTTGGGAGTTGGTAATATAGAGACAGTGAAGGGATGGCTAAAACAAGAAAACCGAGAATGCTTCTTGTGTCGAAAGTTGGCGGAGAATCTGTCCCAGATCATTCGCAACTCTAGTGTATCCAACGCTCTCGGAGTTCTATTTTCTGTGGGTAACCTCGTGTATGCGGTGCTTCTGGGTTACTACATGAGAGAATTGGAAACTGTTGGACCTGATAAACGAGATGATGTCATGCTGTCCTTTTTTATTATGGTGTGCGTGACGATTGCGTTTGCTTTGACGTTTTTCTGCTTTCACATGTATGATTCCAATAGACGAAATCGCTTAGCCTTCGAACTCATGAAGTTCTCAAACAGTGTGCCCGGAGAATGTGATATCCCTTGCGCTATGCATCGCACGTCTTGCGGTAAGCAAGCTACTCCGACCCCACGAGATGACTCTCATAAGGGGCAGGCTACCCAAGAAGGCTGAAGTAGAGCACAGTCGTTCATCGTCCTCGTTCTCCCTCAGCCCTCCCACCTTCCATCTGGTCCGTCCCTCCGCTTCACTCTCCCCCTAACAGCCCCACCACACACCAAAGGCCAAGAAAGGGGAGACCAATGGCAGCACCAGCAGACCACACCGAGGAGAACAACACACCACCAACCACCACCTGCCCAGCCTGGTGCATCGGCCACGATGCCGATGCACCAGGCAAAGATAACGACCACCTCCACGAAGCCACCCCAGCCCTCATGCCCTGTATCGCCCTAGAGCGCACCACCGATGAGACTGGCACCATCCACCATCACCCCACCACCACCGAACTCACCCTAGTGCGCTACCAATACCCACACGACAGCGACACCTGGCTCTACATCGGCGACGGCTCCCACGCTCACGGCCTCGACATCACCCTAGAGAGTGCCCGGCGGCTGGTGAAAGTGTTGGAACAGTACGTAGTTGTGGCTGAGGAGGGGTGAGGGGGCTGCCAGTTCTTCCGCTGACGATAGGTGCGCCGTCCGTCGGGAACTTTCTGCCCAGTGCTGATGCTGTGGCTCCTTGCTCATGTCGCGCCGGGTCTGGCGCGCAGGGCGACGCCGGTGGTGCGGAGATAGCGACGGACGGTCTCGGCATGCACGTCGAACTGGCGGCCGATGGCGGCGCAGGACCGGCCAGCGAGATAGTGCTGCTCGGCCTGGCGCTTCTGCTCATCACTCAGGCCACGCGGCCGACGGGGGATACCACGGGCATTGCGGAGGTCGCTGACCTGTTGCCTGCTGATGCCATAGCGCTGACAGATCGCTCGCACTGGCACGCCCTGTTGGTACAGGGTGATCACCTCATCCTTCTGCGCTGGCGTGAGGCGGGTGTGATGCTGGCGCAGGCGCTGAGGCGGGGGAGTGGCTATGGTAGTCGTGGTGACTCCGTCGTCGGTGGTTGCCAGGGCTGCGGCCGTGGGGACTCTTCCGTCGTCGGTGGCAGTAGTGGTGGGGACTTCGCCGTCGGGCGGCAACGACCTGGCGAACTTCAGTAGTGTCTGCCAGTTCTTGGTGACAGAGGTAAGGAGGGCCACCAGGCCGCGGCCCCGCAGAAAGGGCCCGGCGCCAACGTCCCGGCCTCGGACCCGGGGCCTGCGCCCCGACCTGGTCAAGCGGGACCTCACCGCCAGTGAGCCGGGAAGGCAGATGGGTGGGTGATATCACCCGTGTCCGCACCCGGGGAGGTGCTCGTGTGCCTTGCGACTGTTGCCGGCTGCTGCACGAAGAAAGCAGTCGGGTACGCGATTGGGGCGACAATGCGCGGCACCGGTCCTGGCCTGCGAGGCGATCGATATGGCGTCCCGCAGTACCCGACGGGGAGAGAGGACGATCCTGGCGCCCTCGGGCCGCGGCACCGTTGAGCACGAGCTGACAAGCAGTAGCAAAGTTGCCTGAGAAACACAATCAACCACAGTACGAGACAGGCCCGACAGTCCAATGAGAAAGATAGACTACACTGTAATTGAGCCGTCCGATCGAGTCGCCTTGGAGCGGCGGATACAAGCCATGCCGCTGTCCAGCCTGGCACTCCATCTGCTAGCGGTTGAGCAGCTCGACGAGCTATCGATTCGCCGCCACAGCAAGAACAACAATGAGGCGTCGGTCCCGTTGGTGTATGAAGCGGAGATCTTAGAGGCAGCCAGCAAGTATCCCGGCAGGCTTAGGTGGGTGTCACTCAGCCCGAGTGAGATCCATACGCATGGCGGGCTCATGATCATCGGTGCAGCAGTCTTTTACGCCATCGCCCATCGCAATGCACCGTCCACCGAGCGGATGACGGCCTTTTTGCAGGTTGAGCATGACGGCACCCTGACCCTCGAAGCCATGGAGAGTGACGCGACGGAAGATGATTCTGAGGAATGGCCGGCATTTGAGTAGCGGCAAATCGTGGAGTAGCCGCCGCTTCATGAGTGCTCGCCTGTGGCGAGCGCTACCGGCTCGCTGTGGTAAACCGAGGGACGGCTCGGCAGGCCCGACCACGACCACGCCCTAGCCCATGACCCATGTGGCCGTAGCCCTCCTGGTCGACGACGCCCGGCAGTCCAGAGCCATGAGCGGACAGACCGTCGTCCTCCTGAAGCACCCCCTGCGCCTGACCTGGTCGACACCACGGCGAGCTCTTCGGCTCCATGGACGGGCCCCAGTCCAAGAGCACCAAGGGCAACCGCACCAGCATCAACGTCACCGACTTGCCCGCCTCACCCGACAGCACCCAACCACCCCAACCACGCCCGCCCCAGAAGCCACGACGCCCAACTGCCTCAGAAGTGAGGAGACGCCACAGCACATCTGGTCAACGATGGCTTCGGCCCGCCATATGCGGTTCTGCCGCCCGCAGCTGCCGATCTGCTGGGCAAAATGTTCACTCAGGAGACCGATTCAGAGTGTTGGTTCGCCTTGTGGTGAGGCTATGCGGACCCATCGACGGAGCAGGAGAATGCCGAGAATGCGCCATCGGTATTATATCGTCTTCTGTCGGTCGGAGTTAGGTGTCTTGTCGCGCCAGTTATCGTTATTGACGATGCAGTCTTATCGCCAAGCTCCTGTCGTCGGGTGCTGACGTATTTACAATCGATCTTCACGATGCTGTTCCGGGATCTGGAGAAATATTGGACTGAGGCTTGCGAATGTGGCGGCCTCGGGTGCCGGAGCCGCGTGGAGGCATTGCCATGTATCGCACCCCAAAATCCTCCCGCACCTGCTTCCACTCACCGTCGATCCAGGTCTGCAGCTCCTGGCCGGGCCGGCCGGGGAAGTGCGGCAGCAGGAGCTCGGCCTGGTCGAGCAGGAACGCGCCCTGCTCCAGGGTGTCCAGCCAGTCCGTCGCTGCGCCGATCAGGTTGTAGATCTTGCCGTGCCGATGCAGCGTTCCGTATAGCATGTCCAAGATGGCCCGGGTGTGGTTGGCCACATAGGCCTCGGTCATGCCGTCGGGCAGCTCCAGCCCCCGCTGCAGCAAGTTGCCCAGCCCCTCATAGATACCCAGGCTGCCATAGATGGGCACAGTGTTGATCTCCTCGGTATCACCGCCCACCAGGATGACCCGCTCCGGCTGATATCCCTCGATCCAGGTGAAGACGTCGTGCCAATCGCCGCTGGTGCCCTCCGGCGCCTGGATGTTCAGTGCGTAGATGCCGGTGACATAGCGCGTCGGTGTGGTCCAGGGGATGACCGCTTTGCGACCCGGACGAACCAGGTCCGTACGCTGCCACCACATGAGGGGGCGGGAGTCGTCTGCGGATGCGACGATGCTGAAAGCGGGGGCCGAGACGGTGGAGTCTGGTGATGCGGCGCTGGGCGAGCTGGCGTGGTTCGGCGGGCTGTTGCTGGGCATGATGAGGTCCGATTCGTCTGGCTGTGAGGAAAGGATAGAGGGCGAGGCTGAGAGCCGTCTATTGGGGCAGGTGATCGAGCCTCTCCTCACCTCGCGCTCGCCCGCGGTGCGCCGTACCAGCAATGCAGGCGGAAGCTGATCAGCGGCATCGATGATGTCCAACAATGGTCGAAGGACATATGTCTTGTTGTGAACACGCCGCGGTGTCAGGTCGACCACCTGATCGGCCGCCACGAAGCGGTCGATCAACGCGGCAATGGTTTGCTTGTGTGTATCTGTGTCTCTTGGGCAATGCTGGACCGGGTGAATATCGTCGTCACGAACAGGGCGTCTGAGACACGCCCGGCAGTCCAGCGACTGTGGTTCCACGGGGTTGGCTGTAACGACTTACGGTGTGGATTGCTGTGTTGACTGTACGGGGCGGGGCTGTTGCGGCTTCAAGCTGTTATTGCTGGCTAGGAGTGTCATGGCGAGAACAAGCGACGTCACAAGGGTGAGTGCTGAGATCACGACAGCCGCCCAGGCCAGGGGTTTGCCTTGGCGGGTGGAGCGCAGGTGTGCGATGCCTGTGATGAGGGCGATGAGGGCCAGTGGTGCACCGATGAACGGCAGTGGCACCAGGAGGAGCATGCCTGCGGCCGCAGCGATGAGGGTGCTGATCGCCAGCCCATCGATGCCTGCTCGTTCAGGCGATGGGGCGGCTCGAGTTGTGCCGGCGGCGATCGCCTCCACCGGGCCGAGCTCATCGAGTGCGTGGCGCACCTGCTCGGCAGTGGCGTCCGGGGCTATGGCGTCAGCCAGGTGCTCGCGGACCGCGGACATTGTCTCGGCGTGCTCTCGGGGGTCACTGCCGCTGAGGGCGCGGTCGAGGTCGGCCAGGTAGGCCTCGACCATCGGATGGCGGCCCATTGCTGCTCCCTTTGGTTCGTCGTCGGTCGTCATCGTTCCTCCTCGTCCAGTACGTCACGCACGTCCTGACTGAACAGCTCCCACGCCGTGGCGAAGGTCGCCAGGGCGGCGCGGCCGTCGTCGGTGAGCTGGTAGTAGCGGCGCGGCGGGCCGCTGGTTGACTCATGCCAGCTCGACTCCACCCACCCCAGGCGCCGCAGCCGCGACAGCAGCGGGTACAGCGTCCCCTCGCTGGCGAACAGTGCTGTGTGGCGCCCGAGCCGCTTGGCGAGGTCTATCCCGTAGCTGGGTCCATGCTGCAGCAGGGCCAGCACGCAGTACTCCAGGACGCCCTTGCGCAGCTGGGTCAACACGCTCTTGGCCTCATTCGCCACGGCATTGAGCGTAGCATGGATCCTTGGACAGCAAGATAGCGGTAACATGCACTGCAAGGTAATGAGCGGCGGAGGCGGGCAACCTCGTCGCACTCGGCATCGGTGAGACGGCGCTGACGCCGCACCAGGTGGCAGAGCGGCGCGGATATAGGCTGCGCCTTACCACCGGCGTCCCCGCCGCCGACGTCAAGGGCAGAGCGGCGCGGATATGGGCTGCGCAGGTGACCGACCAGCGGGGGTGGTGGGGGAATCGTCGTGAAGGTCCGCTGGGGCTGCCCGACCTGCCGGCTGCCCTTTCCGCAGGGAAGTGCTGAGCCGCAGAGGCTCCTCCCAGCTCTCGGTCTGATCGGAGCACGCCAGCGGTGCCCGGGGCCGCTGGCGTGCTCCCTCATTGAATGCTCCTACCGATCAAGGATCGGGAAGCAGACGTCGGTGACCCAGCTGCTGGGATCGGAGCTCTGCGCCGGACTGACCCGGTAGATGTTGAACATCGGACCGGTGCGGAGGCCGTGCTCGGCGATGTAGGCGCCGATGGCCGTGGTCGCCGCGGGCATCTGGGAGTAGTCGCCCCGCACGGTGGTGGTCACGATCCGTTGGGTGGGCAGGGTGCGGCACTCCAGGGGCGGGGCCGCGTCGAACGGCGCGCAGACCTGGAGCCAGACCTCGACGTCGACGTCGGCCTCGCGGTAGTCGGCGTCGTGGTAGGTGGCGCCGCCGACGCCGCCGTCGGGAAGGCGCGTGCCGGACTTCTCCAGCAGGGGCATGATCTCCTGCCACAGGACGCCCTCCGCGTTGTAGTCGGAGATGATGCGGCGAAGGCCCGCCACGGTCATCTGGGGCAGCGTGGCGATGGTGACGTCGGTCATGATGAGGGGTCCTCTCAGTGTGGTGCTGACGCGGTCCAGGGCGAGAAGCTGTCCGCGCAGGGCGTCCTGCCGGCGCAGGAGCTCGGCGCGCTGCGCGGCAATCGCAGCCTCGACCCCGGTCGGATCGGTGGAGGCCACGATCTGTGCGATTGACGCGACTGGGAAGCCCGCGTCACGCAGTTGCACGACCAGATGCGCATCGACCAGCTGGTCGGCCCTGTAGTAGCGGTAACCGCTGAAGGGGTCGGTCCTGGCCGGAGCGAGCACGTCGTGGGCCTGGTAGTAGCGCAGCATGCGCACGCTGATCCTCGACAGCGTCGAGAACGTTCCGATGCGCAGCAGGCGGTGGCCGTGATCCATGGAGTGAGCACACACCCTCGCATCGTGGCAGACACAAGGGCGCGCAGGCACGCGGTCCGCTCGGCACCGGAACGAGGCGCAGTTCTCACAACGCTCCCAACTGAGACGAGGGTCATATATTAATAACTCGTAAGACGAGTATATTGGTTCGCATGACACGAGTTCAGGGTGTCGCCCGATGCGCGTCTGCGCGGGCACTCGCCGGGGGCGGCCTCGGCCGACGGAGGTCATGCCGAGCGAGGACGTCATGAGCGCCTCCCGTACTTCCGCCATCGCGTATCGCCGTACTCGCCCGACATGGGTGGCCTTCGGCGCGCTGTTCGCCTTCGGCATCCTCAATGCCGTCCTCGGCCCCGTGCTCCCGTACCTGCGCGCGGCCCAGGGCAGCTCCTACGTCGTCGTCTCATTCCACCAGGTCGCATTCGCCGCCGGCGTTGTCGCCGCCGGTATCCAGGCGAATCGGTCGAGGGCTCCGCGCAAGCCCGTCATCGTCGTCGGGCTCGGTGCAGCCTCCGTTGCGGGCATTCTTCTCGGGTACGGGCGCACACTGCCCGCGACCATTGCAGCGACCCTCCTCATCGGCGGCTTCGCCACGGCGGCGCTGATCCGCACCTGGGCGGTCCTCGCCGATGCGCACGACCGGCACCGCGCGACCGCCATGGCCGAGGGCGAGGTCTGTGTCAGCGTTGCCGGGATTACGACCCCGTTCATGATCAGCATGTGCGCCGCCTCGGTCCTCGGCTGGCGGTTCGCCTTCGTCGTGGCGGCGGCGGTCGTCGGCGTCGCGGTCACGGCCGTCTGGGCGACACTCCTGCCCCCGGCTCTGGAACGACGCGCCGGGCAGACGGGATCAGCGCCGGAGCGCGAACCCGTCCGTCTCAGCACGCGTCGCACCCTCGTGCTGATCGTTGCCGCGGTCGGCGCCGAGTGGACGCTGAGTTTCTGGGCGGCCACCTTCCTCGAAGAATCGGTTGGTATCGACAAGGACATGGCGGTTGCCCTCGTCAGCGCGCTCTTCGCCTCCAGTCTTCTGGGCCGGTTGCTCGCAAGCCGTCTCGCTCTGAGGCTTCCGGCGCTCGGGGTGCTTCACCTCGCTCTGGCGTGTGCGCTTCTCGGTGCGCCGGTTCTTCTGCTCGCGCACAGCGCGGCGGTTGCCGTGCTCGGACTGACGACGACGGGCATCGGGGTCGGCGCGACCTTTCCACTGGCCTCCTCGCTTCATGTCGGAGCCAGTCGCCGCTCCTCCGATCAATCCATGGGACAGGTTCTTATTGTCGCAGGGCTCGGTCAGGTCGCCCCGCTGCTCACCGGGATGCTCGCGGGGTTCGTCGGCCTGCGTGCGGGCCTTCTCTTTCTGCCGGCGCTCCTCATTCTCGCGGCCCTGGGCTCGCGCCCTCAATACCGTTCGACACATCATTAACCGCTATCTCAGAAGGAGATACTCATGGCAGTCGCTGCGAATTCATCGGGCAACGGGACCCGTGTCTCGCAATCCGCAACCTTCATGCCGTGCAGCGCGGTGATATTCGACTGCGACGGCGTTCTCGTCGACTCCGAGTCCGTCATCGTCGGCTCGTGGACCCGCTGGGCGCACCAGGTCGGCATCGATCCCGACACTGTTCTCGCCACCATTCACGGACGCCGTTCGCAGGACACTGTTGCCGAGTTCATCGAGCCGTCGCGTCGGACTGAGGCGCTCGCCCTGATCGACTCCATCGAGATCGAGGACGCCTCCGCGGTCAGGCCGATCCCCGGCGCCGGCGGACTGGTCGATCCGATCCCCGAGGACAGATGGGCCGTCGTGACCTCCGGCTCTCGAGCACTGGCGCGTGCGCGCCTGACCGCGGCGGGCCTTCCGCTCCCGAGGGTTCTGATCACCGGCCAGGACGTCGTCCGGGGCAAGCCCGATCCGCTGGGCTACCTGGCCGCGGCGAAGGCGCTCGGGGTGGAGCCGAGGAGCTGCGTGGTGCTGGAGGACTCTCTGCCCGGGATCCGGGCCGCCCGGGCCGCGGGGGTCCGCGCCGTGCTGGGCGTCGGCGGCCTCGACGTCGGCGATGAGAGGCCCAGAGTCACAGTTCCCGACCTGCGCTGCGTGCGCTGGAGGCGTGCCGGGCTCGAGGTCCTTCACCCCGCGCTCGGGTAAATGACGCCCCCGAGGTCCCCTGGGACCTCATGCCGGCCTTTTCGGAGCCCTGACTCAGCGCCGTCGCAGGGTGCCGAAGATGGAGCGGGTGATCTCCCGGGTGATCTGGCGACCCACAGAACCGATGGTCTTCTCCACCTCGCGCTGGCGGCGCTCGGCGGCCCTCTCGGCCTCCCGCCGGCGGCGCTCGGCCTCCTTGATGGCCTCGCGCTCCAGACGCTCGGCCTCCTTCTCCCGCTTGGCAGCCTCTCTGGCCGCCTCCTTCTCGGCCGCCTTGGCGGCAGCGGCCTCGGCCCTGGCCCGCTCCTTGGCGGCCTCCTCCGCCGCGCGCGCCTCCTCGGCGGCCTGGGCGTCCGCCTGCACCCTGGCGACCAGCATCTCGTAGGCGGACTCGTTGTCCACGGCGTCGGCGTACTCGGGCCTCAGGGGCGAGGAGCCCAGGACCTGGGAGACCGTGGACTCCGACGCCGGCCCCATGACGGCCGCGGGAGCGTTGACCACCACCGGTGCCACCGGCGCGGGGCGGCCCTTCTCATCCAGGACGCTCACTACGGCCTGCCCCGTCCCGAGCGAGGTCAGCACCCGGCTCAGGTCCAGGGGGCTTACCGGGAAGGTGGAGACCGCCTTCCTCAGGTTCGCGGCGTCAGCCGGGGTGTGGGCGCGCAGGGCGTGCTGGACGCGGCTGCCCAGCTGGGCCAGGACCTCGTCGGGCACATCCGTGGGCGACTGGGTGATGAACACGATCCCGACGCCCTTGGAGCGGATGAGGCGGACGGTGCGCACCACGGCCTCCAGGAAGG
>ERZ772968.976-NODE-976-length-13829-cov-9.012995_pt1 | contig 13829 bp, 10 predicted proteins | sample MGYA00580674_ERZ772968 | MGnify/ENA primary metagenome ERZ772968 (study PRJEB29015, sample SAMEA2737940) | human oral metagenome | biome: human oral; feature: human-associated habitat; material: dental | place: China | collected 2138 ...
CTCATCAGCCAGTACGACGCCTACACGCCCGAGGTCGTCACCGCCAAACACGAGGCCGTGGGCACGCCGGAGGGGGAGATTCCGCACGTCAACGGCGCCCTGACCATTGGAGAGAACATCGGCGACCTGGGCGGTCTGGGAATCGCCCTCAAGGCCTACGCCCTGGCACTGGCCGACGCAGGCATCGGCTCGGTCGATGAGGCCCCCGTCGTCGACGGACTGACCGGCCTGCAACGCTTCTTCTACTCCTGGGCGAGGATCTGGCGCTCCAAGAACCGTCCGGACTACGCTGAACTGCTGCTGACCGTGGACCCGCACTCGCCGGCAGAGTTCCGCTGCAACGGAATCGTGCGCAACGTCGAGGCCTTCTACCGCGCCTTCGAGGTCCGGCCCGACGACGCCCTGTGGCTGGCACCAGACGAGCGGGTATCCATCTGGTAGACGACCCGCGTATCTTGATTCATCGACCTCCGTGAGCGGGATCACGGCGTTCTATACCGAAACGGACACCTCATTCACAGATAACGATGGATCCTCTTCCAATTCAACGCTAGGGTGGAACATAACGCGGTGATACCCCGGCTCACCGGTTACCACCTGTTTTCCCCGTACACCTAGGAGTACTCATGCGTCTCGGACGCCCCCTTGCCGCCGCGAGCGTAATGGCCGCAGCAATTGGCGCCTCCCTTGCCGCCTCCCCCGCCTTGGCCGACGGCACTATCAAGTTCGCTGACGACCAGCAGAACATCGTCAACCCCTCCGACACCGCCTTCTCGGTGGCCGGAACCGGCTGCACCGGCAAGGAAGCGGCTGTTGGCATCGCCCTGTACGCCCCTGACGGCACCATGTCCACCGTCGTGAGCACGAAGCCCACCGCCGAGGGCAACTGGTCCACCACGCTGAACATTCCTGAGCTGGTCAAGTCAACCGGTGTTGAGGCCAAGACGGATGGCACAGCCGACGGCTGGTCCATCGGCGCAGGATGCGTCACCTACGGCGGCCAGCAGCAGGGCCAGGACCAGAAGGCCATCGCCTTCGACGACACCGACGTCGACGGCACCTTCGAGATCAACACCGACCCGAACGGCACCCAGACCTTCACGGTTGACGCCACCGGATTCTCCCCCAATGAGGAGGTCACCGTTTCACTCGTTGGCAAGGACGACCCCAGCATCACCTACAACATCGGTAAGGTCACCGCCGACGCCACGGGTAAGGTGCATGGCACCCTGCCGGCTCCCACCGGTGTTGCCGACGGTCAGTACCTGCTGACCCTCGAGGGCGCCCGCTACGGCGAGGCCGCCACTAGCAAGAGGGTCATCACCGTCAAGAACGGGGCCTTCGACCTCGGCGAGGCCGCCGACAACGGCATTGGCGGTAACGGTAACGGCAACGCCACCGGCGCCCCCACAACCCCCAGCAACAGCGCGAAGGCCCCGGCCAACACCGGCGCTCCCCAGGCCGCTTCCACCTCTAACAAGCCGCTGGCCAAGACCGGTGCCAACGGTCTTCTCTTCGGCGGTATCGCCGCGGCCCTCGTAGCCATCGGTGGTGGCGTCCTGGTCGTGCGTCGCCGCAAGGCCTGACAGCATCTTCCCAGCATGACTGGGAACACTTCCCGTCGGGGAGACGGCGCCGCCGCGCGTCGTCTCCCCGATGAGCTTCACCACCCGTAGACGGTGCGCGGCACACAGGCGACCGCGCACGACGCCACGAACCTTCCCCCGGGGCTGACACTGAGACCATGGACTCCACCTCCGACGACGAGAGCACCGACAACTCCCCAACGACGTCCGAGGACAACACCGTCGACGCCGTCTCCCACCTCCATCAGCGGACCCGTCGTGGTCGAGGACCACGGCACTGGTCGAAACGCCGGAAAGTCACCGTTGCATTGACCTCCGCGGTGGCTGTAGTCGCTATTGCCCTGGGAGCCGATGTGGCCGTCTTGGTTCATCGCCCCACGCGCGTCGACATCGCCATGCCCTCGACCTCATCGCCGACAGCGGGCGAGACCTGGCTGATCCTGGGAACGGATTCCCGCGCCACCGTGCCGGGAGATCAGAACCGGTACGGGACCATTCAGGACGTGGAGGGCTCGCGCGCCGATGTCATCGCCCTGATGCGCCCGTCGGAGGCGGGGCTCACGGTCATCAACCTGCCCCGGGACCTGACCGTCAACAGCAAGGGCATGGAGCTGGACCGTTTGGCCACCACCTACATCCCCGGACCGCAGAACACAGTCAACGCGCTGTGCACCGGGCTGGGAGTCCCCACCACTCATCTCGTCACTATCGACATGGCCCAGTTCGCCGACATCATCGACTCCCTGGGCGGTATTGAAGTGGACATTCCCGAGCCGGTGCGGGACGCCTACACCGGGCTGAACCTCACTTCCGCCGGTACCCGCCGGCTTTCGGGCATCGACGCCCTTGCCCTCGTCCGCTCCCGTCACCCGGAAATCCTGCGCGACGGCACCTGGGTAGCCATGAGCGAGGCCGACGGCGCCCAGCGCCGCAGTGAGTCCACCACCATGGTGATGCAAGCTGTCCTGTCCGCCGTCGGACAGAAATCCGGCAATCCCCTGGCGCTCCATCAACTGGCGCACACGGTCGCCGGCAACATCACGCTCGACTCGGGAACCGGCCTCGGCGATCTGATCGCATTGGGACGTCGCGTTTCGAAGGCCAAGAAGGCCAGCTCCACCACGATCATCGATCTTCCAACAGGGCCTCGAGACGAGTCCATCATCGTCTCACCCAATCAGGAGTCGCGGGACCTGCTGGCCCACTACGGGTACGCTCCCAAGACCTGCCGCCCGGCAAGCTCCTGATCCTTCCACCACCACAAGAGTTCCGCATCACCGCAACGTTACGCGCGCACCTTCAACATACATCGCCTTTCTCACGTGAGTGACGACACCTCCCGAAGTGACCGGTATCACATTTGAGACCTACGCCCTTGACCCATTCCTCGTTACGGTAGATAACAAGCCGGTGAAGAATCGGATCGCCGGCAGCCTTCGTTCCCCGTAGACCTAGGAGGACACATGCGTCTTGGACGTCCCCTGGCCGCAGCGAGCGCGGTGGCCGCAATGACCGGAGCCTCTCTCATTGCCTCCCCCGCTCTCGCCAACGACTCCAACAGGAACAGCACGAGCAGCCCGACCAGCTCCAGCAGCCCGAGCCCCAGTGAGAACGCCCCGAGCCCCAGCAGCTCCAGCGAGAGCCACTCGAGCAGCAGCTTCAGGATCACTCAGGAGAAGACCTTCGTCTCCGCCAGCACCAACAGTTCCTTCACCGTCTCCGGGACCGGCTGCACTGGACAGCAGGCCACCGTCGGCATCGCACTGTACGCCCCGGACGGCACCGTCTCCGACATCGTCAAGACCGAGGCAGCCGCGGACGGCAGCTGGTCCACCGATCTCGACCTGGCCGCACTGATCAAGTCCATCGGTTCCTCCACCGCGACCACCACCGATGGGTGGACCATCGGCGCCGGATGCATGACCTACGGCGGCAAGACCGAGACTGTGCAGACGACCACTCAGCAGCAGACCCAGATCTTCTTCGACGACACGCGCATCTCCGGCTCCTACGAGGTGTCCGCCCGCACGGAGACACAGTCCCAGACCTTCACCTTCAACGCCCAGGGGTTCTACGCCGGTGAGACGGTGACTGTGCTCCTGAAGCACAAGAGCGACTCCAGCATTCGCTACACCCTTGGAGAGCTGACGGTCGACGCCAACGGCAACCTGGTGGGCAACCTGCCCGCGCCCACCGATGCTGCCGAAGGTGAGTACCTGCTGGTTCTGACCGGCTCCCACCACGGTGAGACGGCCACCAGCAAGACCATCACCACGGTTTCCAACCATACCTTCACCATCAAGAACTCGGAGCGCTCCACCAGCGAGAACGAGACCACCGAGAACAACGGTGGTGGCGGGGAGACCCAGACCAACGGCGGTGGCGAGGACAAAACCACAACCGATCAGCAGGTCAACAACCAGACCAACCGCAGTAAGAGCGTGAGCTCGGGTACGAAGGAGTCTTCCTCCGACACCAGGGCCGCCGGTGAGACGAACACCAACAACGGCAAGTCCCTGGCACACACCGGTGCCAACGGCCTGATCTTCGGCGGGATCGCCGCACTGCTCGTGGCAATCGGCGGGGCGGTCCTGTTCCTCCGCCGTCGTAACAAGGCCTGATCACTCTTCTCAACTCTCAACATTTCCTGCACCACCGGAACTGCCTCTGACGCCGGGGAGACGACACGCATTGCGTCGTCTCCCCGGCGTCGTCATGGACTGCCGATACTCCCTCCTGAATCGGAAGGTGAGACAATCGCCCGGCGCCTATGAGCCACACGCCCCTTTCAGACAGGAGTTCTTATGCCTGGTCAGAACCTGACTCACCTCGAGGCCACGAAGCGCAGCGCGACGGTGCATACCCGGAGCTACGACGTCGTCCTCGACCTCACGCACGGTGAGACGGTCTTCCGGTCCACCACCACCGTACGGTTCACGGCCACGCCAGGAGCCTCCACGTTCATCGACCTGATCGCGCCAACCGTCCACTCCATCACTCTCAATGGGCGTGCCCTCGACCCCACCGAGGTCTACGAGGACTCACGGATCGCGCTGATGGACCTGGCCGCGGACAACGAGCTGGTCGTCGACGCCGACTGCGCCTACATGCACACCGGAGAGGGCCTGCACCGCTTCACCGATCCGGCCGACGGCGAGACCTACCTCTACAGCCAGTTCGAGGTGCCCGACTCCCGACGAGTCTTCGCCGTCTTCGAGCAGCCCGATCTCAAGGCCTCCTTCACCTTCACCGTCACCACCCCGGCGAACTGGACGGTGCTGTCCAACTCCCCCACCCCCGAGCCGACCCGGGCGAAGGCGTCCGACGGCTCGGGAGAGGCCCGTACCTTCGCCTTCGCCCCCACCGAGCCGATGAGCTCCTACGTCACGGCCATCGTGGCAGGCCCCTACGTCGGCACCACAGACGAGTACGTGGCCAGCGACGGGCGCTCCGTGCCCCTGGGGGTCTACTGCCGCAAGAGCGTGGTCGAGTACATGGACTCCGAGGAGATCCTGGACCTGACCAAACGGGGCTTCGCCTACTACGAGAACTTGTTCGCAACGCCCTACGCTTTCACCAAGTACGACCAGATCTTCGTGCCCGAGTTCAATGCCGGGGCGATGGAGAACGCCGGCTGCGTCACCCACCGCGACGACTACATCTTCCGCTCCCGGCCCGTCGAGGCCCGCGTCGAGCGGCGAGCCGTGACCATCCTGCACGAGCTAGCCCACATGTGGTTCGGAGACATGGTGACCATGACCTGGTGGAACGACCTGTGGCTCAACGAGTCCTTCGCGGAGTTCACCTCCACCCTGGCCACCGCCGAGATCACCCGATGGAACCAGGCCTGGACGACCTTCCAGACTCTGGAGAAGGGATGGGCCTACAACCAGGATCAGCTCAGCTCCACCCATCCGGTGGCCGCAGAGATCAACGACCTCCACGACGTCGAGGTCAACTTCGACGGCATCACCTACGCCAAAGGCGCCTCGGTCCTGGCTGCGCTTGTGGGATACGTGGGCAGGGACAACTTCTTCGCCGGTATCCAGCGCTACCTGGCGGCGCATGCCTACGCCAACGCCGAACTGAGCGACCTGCTCCGAGAACTGGAGGCGGTCTCGGGCCGCGACCTGAGCGCATGGACCCATCTGTGGCTCCAGGAGGCGGGGGTGACGACCCTGCGCACCCAGGTTATCGCCGACGCCGACGGCATCATCACCCAGGCGGCCATCCGCCAGGAGATCCCGGCCGATTCGCCCGCCTCCCTGCGCCCGCACCGGGTGGCGATCGGTTCCTACAGCCTGACTGGCCAGGGCGCCGAGGCGCGTCTGGAGCGCACCGGCCGCATCGAGCTTGACGTCGCTGGAGAGCTGACACCGGTTCCCGAACTGGTCGGCACCAGGCGGGCCGACATCCTGGTCCTCAACGACGACGACCTCACCTACGCCAAGGTCCGCCTGGACGAGGACTCGCTTGCCCAGGGGCTCGCCCATATCGAGGCCTTCACCGAGTCCCTGCCGCGCTCGATCGTCCTGGCGTCGGCCTGGGACATGGTGCGCGACGGCGAACTCGCGGCCTCCCATTTCCTGAAGGCGGCGCTGCGGGCACTGAGCGTGGAGGAACACTCCTCGGTCATCCAGGGACTCCTGGGACGGATCACCACCTGCCTGTCCGGTTTCCTGCCCCCGGCCGTGCGCCGCGACCTCGCCCCGAGGACCGCCGACCGGCTACTGGAGCTGGCCCGGGCAGCCACGGCCGGAAGCGACAAGCAGCTCCAGCTGGTGCGGGCTCTGTCCGCCCACGCGGTAACGGACGAGCAGCTCGACGCCATCGCCGGCCTTCTGGAGGGGACCACGGCTCTTGACGGGCTCGACGTCGACCAGGACCTGCGCTGGGACCTGCTGACCGGACTGGTGGCTGCCGGCCGCTTCGGGGAGGAGCAGATCCGCACCGAGGAGAACCGGGACCGCACGACCACGGGGCGTGAGCGCGCCGCCGAGGCCCGCGCCGCCATCCCGACGCCGGAGGCGAAGCAGAGCACATGGAGGGCGCTCGTCGATGACGCCTCCATGCCCAACGAGACCCAGGTGCGCGTGCTGCGCGGCCTGGCAAACGTCGAGCGCCATCCCGAGCTGCTGAAGCCCTTCGTGGCCGAGTACGTGGACGCCATCGACTCCGTGTGGTCCTCGCGAACCTTCCACATGGCGGAGAACCTGCTGACGGGCCTGTGGTCCTGCGTCACGGTTGGCCTGGACGGGGTTGACCCGGCCGCCGCCCTGGAGGGGTGGCTGGGCTCCCATGCCGAAGCACCAGCGGCCCTGCGACGGATCGTGCGCGAAAACCTCGACGACACCCAGCGCACGGCCAGGGCTCAGGCCGCTGAGATCAGCGGCCAGTAACCGCGCCGGGTCCCGCCCGGCGAGGATCGAGAGACGGACTGGCCGGGGCCGGGCACATGATGTGCCCGGCCCCGGCCGTCTCTGTGATGATCGCCGGATCAGTCAGCGCTGGTGCGGATCCTCGTCCCGCTTGCCCGAGGACTTGGCAGCAGCTGCCTGGGCGGCGGCGAAGGCGTCGACGTCATCATCCTCCCGGCCGGGAGTCTTGAAGTTGAACCTGATGATGAGGAACCGGAAGAGGAAGTAGTAGATAACGGCGTAGACCAGGCCCATGATGACGATCATGAGTGGTCCGCGGACCACGCCGCCGGAGAGCTCAGCGGACTTGCCGAAGTTGAGCAGGTAGTCGATCGCCCCGGCGGAGAAGGAGAAGCCGTCCTTCGCGCCCAGGATGTTGGCGATCGCCAGGGAGGACCCGGTCAGCACCGCGTGGACGGCGTAGATCGGGAAGGCCACGTAGGCGAAGGCGTATTCGAGGGGCTCGGTAATGCCGGTGATGAAGGCGGTCAGGGCCACAGAGATCATGAGGGCGCCGGTCGCCTTGCGCTTGGCGGGCTTGGCGGTGTGCCAAATGGCCAGCGCGGCGGCGGGCAGGGCGAACATCATGATCGGGAAGAAACCGGTCATGAAGCTTCCGGTCCACGAGTTCGAGCCGTCCACCCCTTGGAAGAAACAGGTGAGGTCACCGTGTGCGGTGCCTCCGGAGGCCGTCTGGCAGGAACCGAGTTGGAACCAGGGCACCGAGTTGAGCAGGTGGTGCAGGCCGAAGGGGATGAGCAGGCGGTTGACGGTGCCGAAGACGAAGACCGCCAAGGCGCCGGCGGCGCCCTTGGAGTTTCCGGCGTCGATGAGCCAGCCGCCGAGCTGGTCGTTGATGAGCCAGTTGAAGGCGGGGTAGAGCCCCGACATAACCAGGGCGATGATGAGCGCCGCGCCGGAGGTGACAATCGGGACGAACCGGCGCCCACCGAAGAAGGCCAGCCAGTCAGGCAACTTGATCCGGTAGTACCGTTGCCAGAGCAGAGCGGCGACGACTCCGATGATGATGCCGCCGAGGACCCCGTAGTTGATGGGCGTCTGGGTGGGGATGTCGCAGAGCTTGATGCCCTGGTTCCAGGGTCCCACCTGAACGATCTCCCCCTTGGCTGGATCGAAGCTGTGCAGGCAGTCGAGGGCCTCCTGACTCAGGGGCTCGGGCTTGCCCATGACGATGGGGGACATGATCCAGGTCACTGCGCGATAGATGAGGTAGCCGAACAGGCCAGCCACCCCGGTGGAGCCGTCAGCCTTCTTGGCGAAGCCGACGGCCACGCCGACGGCGAAGATGAGGGGCAGGTTGTCGAAAACCGCCCCGCCGGCTGCGGCGAAGATGTCTGCAACTGGCTGGAGCCAGGACAGATTCCGGGCGAGCCCGTCGGCTCCCAGCATGTCCGCCTGCCCCAGGCGCACCAGCAAACCCGCAGCCGGAAGGGTGGCAATGGGCAGCATCAGTGACCGCCCCAGCCGTTGAGCGAGGGCAAAGGCACCGCTCGTCTTCTTCTTGTCTGACATGATGTTCTCCAAAGTGGAATCAAGCGGCAGCACTGCCGCGTCAGAGATAGTCACCATGACGGTGGTGGTCTAGACGGATCGACACCGAGCACGTCTGGTCCAGTGCCACCAGAAAAACCTATGGAACCTTCAATGTCAAGCATTAAAAGCGCTCTTCAGCCATAATGAAGGACGCCCCGGAGCGAAAACAATGGTCACGACCAGTTCACCTCTCCGACCGCCTCCACCCACTGTCGACCAGGGGAGCCCCATGCCCAAGAACCCAGGCAAGAGACTGGCGAAGTACGTCATCGTGCGCAACCACCTGCTGGAGCTGGTCAGGAACGGACTCGCCAACGGCTCCCCAGTCCCCTCCGAGCGTGAGCTGTGCGAGCGGTTCGAGGTCTCCCGGATGACCGTGCGCCAGGCCATCGACACGCTCGTCGTTGACGGCATCCTGGAGCGCCATCAGGGCAAGGGCACGTTCGTTGCACCCCCGAAACTCGATCTGCAGATTCGGCTGACCTCCTTCACCCAGGAGATGCAACGTCGCGGAATGGAGCCCGGAGTCGTCATGCTGCTGGCGGAGACCGTCCCCGCCGGCGAGACCGTGGCGGAGGCGCTTGAACTGGAAGCGGAAGCCGAGGTCCACCACCTGCGTCGCCTGCTGACCGCCAATGCGATCCCCATGGCCATCGAGGAGAACTGGATCCCCGCAGCACTTCTTCCCGATCTGCTTCGCACCAGCCCGAGTTTCTCGGTCTACGCCGAGCTGGCCCGGGCCGGTCTGGCGCCCGAATGGGGCGAGGACATGATCGAGGCCCACGCGGCCACCGCCCAGGAGGCCGCACTGCTGTCGGTCCCGGAGGACGCCCCGACGCTGGACATCACACGACGCACCTTCCACGAGCACTGCGCCATCGATTACTCGCGTACCCTGTTCCGCGCCGATCGCTACACCCTGTGGGTTCCGGTGGCCGCCCCAAAACCGGCCTTCCGCCCCTCCCGCCCCTCGTCTTGAAAAACAGTCGTCGATCGACACTGGACAAGTACATGACGGCCTGTAACATGGATTACTGGTATGGACCACTAGTCCGCCACCGGCGAAGGGGCCACACCCGACAGCGCATCCCTTTCTCCACTTCCCGACGACCCACCCCGGCACTATTACGCACCCAATCCCGGCACCCGTCCGGCCCACCCAGGAGGAACCTATGTCCCAAGCCCAGAGTATCGTCGACGCCCTCGGAGGATTCGACAACATCGTCGAGATCGAACCCTGCATCACTCGCTTGCGCTGCGAACTCGAGGACGGCTCCCTGATCGATGAGCCTGCCCTGAGGGCCGCAGGTGCACACGGGGTCGTCAAGCTCGGCGAGATCGTTCAGGTCGTCGTCGGACCCAACGCAGACACGCTCGCAGAAGACATCGAGGACCTGCGGTGAGCCTGACCGTCCGGTCCCCCGTAGCCGGCGTCGTCGTCGGCCTCGATTCCGTTCCCGATCCCGTGTTCTCAGGCCGGATCGTCGGCCCGGGAGTGGCCGTCGCCCCGGATCGTGCTAGCGGTGAGGAGGTGGCAGCCCTGGCCCCGGTCGGCGGGACCATTGCCAAGATCCACCCCCACGCTTACATCATCTCCACCGATGAGGGGCGCAGCGTCCTGGTCCACCTGGGGCTGGACACCGTGGGTCTGGGGGGCAGGGGCTTCACCCTCCTGGCCGGTGAGGGCGAGGCGGTCGACGCCGGCCAGCCCGTCATCACCTGGTCCCCCGCCCACATCGAGGAGCATGGCCTCAACCCGATCGTCCCTGTCATCGCCCTGGAGGGCGATGAGTCCGCACTGGGGCCCACCCTGCTCGGACGCAAAGTGGCAGCGGGCGACACGCTCATGGATTGGGTCTGAGGCCGAATGCGCACCTCCGCGCCCGGGCTCACCTGTCCTCGCGGAGGCGAGATCCAACGGCGCGCACACCTGAGCCAGGGGCCGAAGATAAACGGATGATGCGGTGCCGGCCGTCTGGATGACGGCCGGCACCGCGATACGTCATCGACCCCAGGAAGTACGAGGCGATCGGTTCAGTCCTGTGAGGTCATTTCCTCGCGCACGGCGGACAGGAGACTTCCCAGCCGGGTGTTCCCGGGCAGGTCGTCGACCAGGACGACCTCGCCTGCGCCGTCGGCCAGGGGGATCCTCCAGTTGGGGTACTCCTGGTCGGTGCCGGGCTGGTTCTGGGCGCGCCGCTCCCCCACTCCGTCGACCAGCGCGATGCCGACCAGGACCGAGGGGGTGCGCACCACGTAGCGGTGCAGGGCCTCAACCACCTGGCGCTCCGTGGGTGAATCCCCCAGCAGACCGTGCTCGCGCAGCCGGGCCGTCATCCGGTCGCGCTCGATGCGCGCCTCGGTACGCACCTGCTCGACCGGCTCGGTGAGTAGTCCGAGCCTCTCGCGCAGCTCGACGTGCTCGTCGGCGAGGTAGCCGGCGGTCGGGGGAAGATCGTGGGTGCTGACCGTGGACAGGGCCAGGCGGCGGTAGTCCTGAGGCTGGAGGGGCCAACCATCGTGCTGCTTCTCGAACCACAGCACACTGGTGCCCAGCACGCCCCGACTGGCCAGATAGTCGCGGGCCCAGGGCTCCACGGTTCCCAGATCCTCGCCGATGACGACGGCACCGGCCCGGTGGGCCTCCAGAAGGACGACGCCGAGCATGGCCTCGTGGTCGTAGCGCACATAGGCGCCATGGTCAGCTCCCATGCCCTCGGGAATCCACCACAGGCGGAACAGGCCGATGACGTGGTCCACGCGCAGCGCGCCGGCGTGACGCAGTACCGTCCGCGCCATATCTCGCAATGGGGCGTAGGCGGTGCGAGCCAGGTACTCGGGGTTCCACGGCGGCTGAGACCAGTTCTGCCCCTGCTGGTTGTACATGTCCGGCGGAGCGCCCACGGTGACGCCGGAAGCGAAGGCCTCCGGGTTGGACCACACGTCCGCTCCCTGGGAGTGCACCCCCACGGCGAGGTCGTCCATGACGCCCAGGGCCATTCCCGATGCCAAGGCCTCGGCCTGGGCGCGGGCCAACTGCTCGTCGACGATCCACTGCAGCCAGGCGAAGAAGTCGATGCGCTCGGCCAGCAGGTGAGCCTCATTGGCCACGTAGGCCGAGTCCGGATCGCGCAGCGTAGCGGGCCACGTCTCCAGGGAACCGTGCTTCTCCACCAGCGCGCTCCACAGGGCGAAGCGCTCCAGCCCCTCGCCCTGCTCGGCCCGGAAACGTTCGAAGTCGCGCTGGCGGGAGTAAGAGCGGCCAGCGGCGAAGATGACCTCCAGCGCCTCGCGCTTGGCCTTCCACACCGCGTCACGATCGATAGGCTCGGCGCTCAGATCGCTGTCCTTGACCTCCTCAAAGGCCCATTGCACCAGCGAGCGCTTGGGCCCGGACAGTCGGGCGACCTCCGGGATGTTCTCCGGCCGAATGTAGAGCGGGTTGACGAAGCGCCGGGTGACGGGCAGGTAGGGCGAGGGGGTCATCGGCGCCACGGGCTCGGCGGCGTGCAACGGATTGATGAGCAGGAAGTCGGCCCCCTGGTCTCCCAGGAAGGAAACGAGCTCGGTGAGGTCATCGGTGTCGCCGGTCCCCCAGGAGGCCCGCGAACGGATCGAGTAGAGCTGGGTCATGACTCCCCAACCGCGATCTCCGAGCGCCTTGGGTAGATCAAGGTGGTTGGGAGTCACCGCGAGGGCCGAGGCCACCGTGACCGTTTCGGAATCGGCATCAGCCGGCGGGGCGGCGTGCGCCCCCTGGAGCGCTGCCTGGTCAGCGGAGCCGGGGCTAACCTCGGCGACGATTCGGTGCCAGCCCAGGGGCAGATCGGAGCCCAGGATGAAGGAGGCGCGCCCCCGCTTGACCCCGTCGACCTCCCTGGGCACGGTCCAGTCCTCGGTCTGGGTCAGCTCGCGGACCTCGCCGTCCTCGAGTTCGACCCGAACCCGCACCTTGGCGCCGTCGGGCACGTAGACGGGGACAGTGGACTCCACGCCGCCGCGTGTGACCACGGTGGGGGCGAGCGTCTGACGCCAGGGGGCATCCTCGACCCCCCTCAAGGACTGTTCGATCTCCTCGTCGGTGCGCGCCCGCACGCCGAGTGCGGCGAGCACGGCCTTGAGGGTGGCGCTTGAAGGCGAGGCAAGGTTGCCGTGGTAGTCCCAGTACTCGGTGGAGACACCATATGCCTCAGCAAGATGCTTGAGGCTCTCAGAAGCAGGTAACTGGTCGTCGTTGAACTCGTTCATGTGCGTGGGTCAGCCTTGCGTGAGCAGATGTGCGGTGGGCGCCGTGGAGCATGTTGTGCGCTCCGCCGTCAACCCTAGGGGGACTGGTAGGTTGGAACGGGACACGGGCGCTAGGAGGACTAGCAATGTCCAAGTGTGCCCTAGCTACTCACAGTTGTGCACCCTGCCGCACCGTGTCGGCTGATGTTTTGCTGCAACAGTTTCACCATCGCACCCTGGGATCGCGCCGCCGCAGATGATGAGCGGCGGCCCCGTGTGTCTAGGACCGCATTCGATTAGACGACTGGTGGGACGGTTGCCCGAGCCCCGCCCCGACGTCGTCGGGCCAATGGCGGGTCGCCCGGTTCCAACATGCGGATATTGGAACCAGGCGTCCCGGGAGGCATCGACGGGCGGCCCCCTGTCAGAGGGACGCGATCTCTGAGGCGAGGGTGTCCGCCGTCGGACCGACGACAACCTGGACGACGCGACCCGAGCGCACCACGCCGAAAGCACCGGCCGCCCGCAGCGCCTCCTCGTCAACCTTCGCCTGGTCGGCGACCTCCACGCGCAGACGCGTGATGCACGGCTCGAGGTCGGTGATGTTCTCTTGGCCGCCAAGACCGGCGACGATGTCAGATGCAGTGCTCATGGCTACTCCTTCTCGGTTCCCGTCCTCACGCAGTTCCCGTCTGTCATGCGGTCGGCCGGGCGGCTGAAGCTCTTCGTGGTCACGATCACTTTATCCCACCTCCGCGCCACTCGCGGCGAGGGCACGGACTCGAGACGGCGAAGCGGCAGCGGTGGGGATGAGGCGACTTTGCCGCACGAAGAACGGCTCCACCGGCAGACGCCCCTCCCCTAGCGACGTTCCTTCGCATAACCTTATGGAAACGCCATAGATGCCTTGGAACCGGCACTGGAGGAAACTTTATTCCCCTGGCGGAAACGTCTCATTCAGGCCGTAGTCGGGGCACAATGAACGATGATCCCCTTTCGTCTCCGATGAGGAGCACCACATGACAGCGTCCGACACCACTTCCAC
>ERZ772968.977-NODE-977-length-13828-cov-6.224425_pt1 | contig 13828 bp, 12 predicted proteins | sample MGYA00580674_ERZ772968 | MGnify/ENA primary metagenome ERZ772968 (study PRJEB29015, sample SAMEA2737940) | human oral metagenome | biome: human oral; feature: human-associated habitat; material: dental | place: China | collected 2138 ...
AGGCGCGCTTCCCCATCCTGTACGTGGAGACCTTCGAGGAGCGCCGGGCCCTGGCCGAGATCCAGGCGACCGTGGGCCCCGGCGGGCTGCTCCCCTCGCCCCGCCCTCTCCACACGTGGAGCATCACCGCCGGTCTCGTGGACCCGGAGGGCAAGTCGGCTCCGGGGACGACCGACCCCCTGCGCGCGCTCGACGCCGCGCAGCACACCGACCACGCCGCCACCTTCGCCTTCCTCGACCTCCACGCCCACCTCGGGGACGGGGCGCGCCCCGCCGATCCCGCGATCGTCCGCAAGCTGCGCGAGCTGTCCATGGACTTCCAGAACGGCGCCCTTCCGCGCACGCTCATCGTCGTGGCGCCGACCCTGAGGATCCCCCCGGAGCTCGAGAAGGACATCCACATCCTCGACTTCCCGCTTCCCGATGAGACGGCGCTGCGCCGGATCCTCGACAATCTCATCGACGCCAACGCCGGGAACCGCCGACTGCACATCTCCCTGTCCGAGACCGACAGGGACCGCCTGGTGCGCGCCTCCCTCGGCCTGACCGAGTCGGAGGCTGAGGGCGCCCTCGCGCTGGCCATGGCCACCGACGGCGTCCTGGACGCGAGCGACGTGGACACCGTCCTTCAGGAGAAGAAGCAGGCGGTCCGCAAGAGCGGGCTGCTCGAGTACGTCGACACCGACATCGACCTCGACGGCGTCGGCGGGCTCGACAACCTCAAGCGCTGGCTGTCCCGCCGCGACAGCTCGTGGCTGGCGGAGGCCAAGGAGTACGGCATCCCCGCACCGCGAGGCGTGCTCATCACCGGCGTCCCCGGCTGCGGCAAGTCGCTGACCGCGAAGGCCATCGCCGCCACGTGGCGGCTGCCTCTGCTGCGCCTGGACATCGGCAAGGTCTTCTCGGGCATTGTCGGCTCCAGCGAGTCCAACCTGCGCACGGCGATCCGCTCCGCCGAGGCCGCCGCCCCGGCCGTCCTGTGGGTCGACGAGATCGAGAAGGGCTTCGCCGGCGTCAGCGGCACGGGCGACTCGGGCACCGCCTCGCGGGTCTTCGGCAGCTTCCTGACCTGGATGCAGGAGAAGACGACGCCCGTCTTTGTGATCGCCACATCGAACAACGTCCAGTCCCTTCCTCCCGAGCTGCTGCGCAAGGGCCGCTTCGACGAGATCTTCTTCGTCGACCTGCCCGCGCCCCGTGAGCGCGAGCAGATCTGGAGCCTGCACGTGCGCAAGCACATCGGTGCGGCCCCGCACCACGCCGGTTTCGTATTCGACGACGCCCTGCGCGCCGACCTGGTGACGGTCACCGAGGGCTTCTCCGGCGCGGAGATCGAGCAGGCCGTCGTCGCCGCGCTGTTCGACGCCTTCTCCGAGCGCCGCGAGATCCGTGGGGGCGACCTGCGCCTCGCGGTGGAGCGGTCGGTGCCCCTGAGCGTCACCCAGGCGGAGTCCCTTGCGGGCATCCGGGTCTGGGCGAGCGAACGAGCCGTCTCGGCGAGCGACAGCAGCGCGGGGCCACCCCTCCATTCTCCCGGCCACCCGACGACGGCGCCCACCGGGGGCGCGGCCCCGGCGGCGCGCAACGAGCCGGCCGGCCGACGCGTCGAGTTCTGAGGAGTGGCCGCATGAGTGTCGAGATTGTCCTCATCCCCCTGGCGATCGCCATTACGGCCGCGACGCAGTCCTACAAGGCGCGTTCCGCCGGGGCCTCCGCGAGCAACGAGATGCACGTCGAGTCCCGGATGCGCGACGGGGGCCTGCTCGCCGCGTCCCTCCAGGAGCTCGGCGCCGTCGTGCGCCAGGGGGGCGACGACGTGCTTCTCGCCGAGACGGCCGCCGGCGGCGTCACCATGAGCCGGAACGCCGCCGGTCTGTGGACCGCGCGCTTCCCCCGGACGTGGGCGCCCGAGCGGGCCCGGGCCTTCATCGAGGACCTGGACCGCACCTACGGCCTCCAGGTCCAGCAGGCGGTCATCCGACGTCTGCAGGAGCGCGCCCCGCAGGCCGGCATGCGCGTCACGTCTCAGAGCGTCGACGACGATCGCGTCGTCACCCTCGTCATGGAGGTCGAGCACGAATGAGCGCCAAGAAGCGCGCGCTGAAGGTGTCGGTGGCACCGGACGGCACCATTACCGCCGAGACGATCGGTTTCACCGGGAGCACGTGTCTGTCCCAGATCGGGGCGCTAGAGGACCTTCTTGAGGCGACCACCGTCCGCAGCGCGTTCACGGACGAGTACTTCACCACTCAGACCACGACCCAGGAAGGCGCGACTCTTGCCACTCGACAGGATTGACGCTCTCGTCTCCCAGAAATCCGCACTGTGGAAATTCTGGAACTCCCTATGGATCTTGGTGGTCGGAATCGGCTTCGGTGTCCTCTCCGTCCTCGGCTGGCTGTGGGCCGGGGCGAAGGCGAGATCCACCAAGGTTTGGTGCTCCGTCGCCGTGTGGACGCTCGTGACGGCCGTGTTCATATTCTCTCTGAGGAAGTACGGACAGAATAAGGACTCTGCCTGGCACACCATAAGCAGCATTCTTTTCATAGTCTCCTGGTTCGGCTCCCTCATCCACGCATCCATCATGCGAAACAGTGTCCTGAGAGGCGTCGCGGCTCGTGAGGAGCAGGCCGCTCAGCTCCGCGCTCAGTACGGCATGACGCCCCAGACTCAGCAGACTCAGAATGACTGGAGCCCGCCCGCGAAGGCGCCCATCCCGACCAGCGCCCCTCCGGGCGCGCCCCTGCCCCAGGCGCTCCAGGTCGACATGGGCCAGTACTACGGGCAGCCGGCTGGAACGGGCTCGTGGGCGCCGGCTTCCTCGGCCCCCGCCCGACCGACCGCTCAACCGGCCCCCGCGGCTCCGCCGCGGTCAGCGCCGTCGTCGGCTCCTGCTCAGAGGCCGCCTCAGCCGGCCGAGCAGCGGCCCCCGGCCATGCCGTCGCCGCCGGCGTCGTCCTCCCCGACGACACCGGTGAGCGCACCGGTATCCGGCCCCGTCGACATCAACACGGCCCCGGCCGAGAACCTGCTCGCCCTGCCCGCGCTGGGCCAGGCCGACGTCGAGCGGATCGTCGCCGCGCGCGGCGAGCGCGGCGGCTTCCGCGACATGGACGATCTCGTGTCGGCCGCGTCCCTTCAGCCGCACCAGCTCGTCGCGCTCCAGGACCGGGTGGTCTTCGGCGAGTTCACGCGCCCCGGCTCCCAGGGACACGGACGCGTTCTGGACCTGTGACCCCGACCGCCCCGCGGTCCGCCCGGGTCGCCCGCTTCGTCGCACGGACCGAGGCGGAGGGCCCCGGCACCCGCTCGGCACTCTGGGTCCAGGGCTGCACCATCCGGTGCCCCGGCTGCTTCAACCCCCACCTGTGGGGAGCCCGCGGCGGCAGGACGACGACGCCGGAGCGGCTGCTGGCGAGCATCCCCCTCGACGTCGAGGGGCTGACCCTTCTCGGCGGCGAGCCCTTCGAGCAGCCGGAGCCTCTGGCCGAGCTGGCCCGACTCGTTCAGGCCCGCGGGCAGACGGTCATGACCTTCACCGGCTACGAGCTCGACGACCTCCGCTCCGCCGGGGACTCCGCCGTCGCCGCGCTCCTGGAGCACACGGACCTGCTCGTCGACGGCCGCTTCGAGGTCGACCGCCTCGACACGGCCCGGCCCTGGGTGGGATCCACCAACCAGCGCTTCCACGCGCTCACCGCCCGCTACGCGGGGCTCGTCGACTCGCTGACCGCCCTGCCCGACCGGCTGGAGATCCACGTCGCCCCCTCCGGGCGCGTCGAGGTCAACGGGTGGAGCGACGCGGCCTCGCTCGAGATCCTGCTCGAGGGCATGCGGCGGCAGCCCCCGTCCAGGGCACGCGCCTGACCAGGCCGAGACCGCCCCCGGGCCCCTTCTCCCTCCCCCCCCTCGCCGAGATCGGTCGAGTTCCGCGTCGAGATCGGTTCACTTCCGCGTCGAGATCGGTTCGATCGCTCATTGTGCCAGTACACCTGCCGGCCGCTGGGCGCAGCGGTTCGCGATAGGTGTCAGATCGACGTCGCGGACCGTTGGAACCAGCCACTTAGATACCGATGGGGCGCGCACACCCGGTCAGCACGCAGCCCCCATCGCCGCTTCATTCATCTCGAGCCGGAATACGACCGATCTCAGTTAAGGGGGAACCGGTCTGCGGAACTGACGAGCATGATCACCCATCAAATCGCCCGGCAGGGCGATGCGGGCCCTGCGAACGCATATGCGTTCCTCGCAGTCCAGCTACTCCATGACGTACACGGTAGGATGATACGGCGTGACCTTGCTGCTGAACATCGCCTTTTGGGGTGGAACAATAACATGTTCACCGCCATCATCGGCAAGTCGTATGATCGGACCGTTATTCATCATGCGAAAAATGGACACGACACCGGCCACCTCCCTCATTGCAGGCTCGTCCTGAGGAAAGACAATGCGCACCGTCTTCCCGACCAACGAAGCATCAAATTCGCCCCACTCAATCTTTCGCTCGCTCATGAATGCAGTCTAGCACTCGGGAGCCCCCGAAACACCGTTAGGCGCCGGCAACTACTTGCCATCTCTCCGGCCAGTCCGGATGGCCGAACACCGCCATCGTCATCCGCCCGGCGCCCGATATGGATCAACGCCGCCGGTTCCTCGCCCGACCATTCCGCGGCCTCGGGAGGCAGCCGCCGGCGACGGGACATCAACCCCTAGGTCCGTCGATAAGCGCTGCGGGATCAACTAAACTGTTGGGAAGGTTGTGCGGACGACGGACGCCCACCCCATCCGAGGCGAGCCCCCATGTCATCCCAACTCCAGCAGCTCAAGCAGCAGACCAACAGCCTGGGGCAGGCGGCACGGCGCAACAGCCAGGGACTCGCCCAGTTCAACAGCACATTCACGCAGCAGAGCCCGCAGACTCAGGCGACGATCGGCGGGTCCGCCCAGAGCAAGGACCGCACCATGATCGCCTCAATCAACAAGGTCAAGGTCCATGCGGCAGCGGATGCGCTCCAGCGCACCTGAGTCAGACGGCGAACCAGTACTCAGCGAGCCTGTGACGCACAGGCATGACGGAGTCTCGCATCTTGGCACAGCAGGCTGAGCAGGCCTACACCACCTCCGGGTCGCTCAGGGAGACGGCGAACTGGATCTCCCGGCTCGCCAGGCAGGCTACCGCTCTGTCCGACAACGTGAACAACGTCGTGGCGGGTAGCGCGACGGGTGTGGACAGGGACCTTCACCGACACCTCATTAGTTCGCCGGGCACACCCGTACCACCGCGGAGCGGGCCCACGATTCGGCCACCGAGGCGAATCGGCTCGGCAGGAGGCTCAACGATATGGCTCGGGAAGCGGCCAGCCGGGAGCGAGAAGCCGCATCACGGCGAGCGAGGTAGACGATGCCCTCCCAGATTGAGTAACTGCAACCGGCCGACACGTGAGTCAACAAGATTGCTCCGGGCTTTGGCACGGGAATGAGCTGAGAGGATTTCGCCCGCATTGATGAGGGGAACCAGGCGGCTGGGGATGTTATTCATAGGGATGTGATCAGGGTTTTATAGTGCAGTATGGCCGGAATTAAACAAAATGGCATTCGGGGCGGCTGCTGTGGGATTCCTGGCTGGTGTTTGCCGGGGATCTCGCATGAGGATAGTCTCGTGCGGATCGACATGACGGACGAGGAGCCGGGACATCCTCATCGGGTGGAAGAAGCGTTCGGACGCCCTGCAAGCTTGTGAGGACTGAGGTCGGAGGCGATTGTGTACGCCTGGCGCGGTGCCGGCCTGGATACTGTCGCGGAGATGGTCGAGCGGGCCGAGGAGACGGTGCGCGAGTGGCTGTCGCAGTGGCGGAGGCGCAGGCTGGGCTCCGTGGTGACCGGGCATGCCGTGGGCGAGAGTGCGGCGGGGCACAGGAGGGCGCAGAAGGACGATGTGGAGGAGACCCTGAGGAGACCGCCCTCGGAGGCGGGCGTCAGGGCCGGGCCCTGGGACGCCCACGGCTCCTTGAGGATGTCGCGTCTGATCAGGTTCGGCGCCCGGTACGGGTCGGACTCCTCCTGACCTGCTGCTCATGCGCCTTGTCGGGCATGAGCCTCAAGCTCCCCGACCCGTTCGAAGGACGCCGTGACGAGGAGGCCATCGCCAGGCGGATGGCCGAGATCCGGGACCAGGTCGCGGGCCTCCCGGAAGAAGGCTGGGAGGCCTGGTGCCGTCGACGAGGTCCGCGCCCGCCACGAGGCCGAGACGAAGCGGATGTGGCTTCCCAAGGGGAAAGAGAACAAGGCTGTACCTGGACCGGGCGAAGGCGAGCAGGACGTTCCTCGGGGCACCGGGCCTGACGACCAGGAAGATGGAGAACACCTTCGCGGCCCTCACTGCCTACATCACCAACCGCACCTTCGACTACGACTTCGAGCACCTCCCAGCCACACCACCACACACCGATATTGCTCAATTCCAGCCATAGTTAATGATCCGAGTAACCCATGACAATCGCGCCGACATGCGTCAGGGGTCAGAAGAAGAGCGTCGTCTGGCGGTTCATGAAGGCGCCGTGGCCGGTGTCGGTGTTCCAGCAGGTCAGGCCGTTCTCGGCGGAGGCGCACACAATGGTCCGGTAGTACACGACCTGCCCGTAGTCGACCACCATGGGAGCCGTATACTGCTGGGGATTCTCCTGACCCAGTTGATAGGTAGACGCGCCCCCGCGCATGGTCATATGGGGCTGGCCGCCCGAGTTGAACCCGGCGACCCACCACAGAGTGCTCCCGATCTCGTTGACACCAAAGGGACGGTCCTTAAGGTAACTGCCTATGCCGCACCCGGCACCTTCGTACTCATTGAAGCTGATGTCGCAGCCGATATTGCCAGAGGGGGTGACAATAATCGCGGTCTCAAGCTTCCCGCCCGGATCATGAATGGCCGTGATCGGCACCGCGTTCGCGGGCCTGGGCCCGCCGGCCCCCGGGAACGCACCGGGAACCGGCGCCGGAGCCTGGTCGGTCGCCGTGAGCTCCTTCTCGGGCGGCAGGTCGCCCGTTTGAGTCGCCGCCCCGGAGCTCTCGTCCCATGTGTACGTCGCCGTGCAGCTGCCCGACGCCGACTTGGGCTCCTCCCCGTCCTGCGCCCAGGTGTAGGTGACGGAAAGAGTGTCGTCCGATGTCCGGCTGACCTTCGGCGCGAACCCGTAGGGCCGCGCAGTGGCGGTGCCGGCGAACTCCCCGTGGTGGAACAGCATGATCTGCCGGGGCGAGGACAGGGCGGGGTCGTGGATGCTCAGCGTGATCCACGACAGCCCCGCGCACGGGTCGTAGGTGTCGACCGGCGCCCCCTGGAAGTCCCAGTTGCGCGGGTCGTCGGCCGCCAGGTCGCTCCAGGCCGCAGGAACCATGGACCCCCATTTCTTCAGCGCCTGCTCACCGGTCAGGTCGGCGCAGGTCGGCGTGGCCTCGGCGGACTCCGACGCCGTCGCAGTGGACTGCGAGTCCGCCCCGGCGTCGTCCCCCTTCGACGACCGCGACGACCCGCACCCCGCCAGCGCCATGGCCGACAGGGCGATGACAAGCAGCACCCGTATTCCGCGTCTTACACGGGCGACGGGAAGCAATCGAATGGATTCGGACTCCATAAGCATGTCGGGCTCCTGTAGATCGAGGTTGAGAGATCTGTCGGATACTGGGCGGCACCTCACAGACCGCGCATCACAACACGGCGGCCGGTCGTGCTCCCCACCCCCGGGTCGGCCCGCTCGGCCCGCCCCGCGGGAACGGCCCGGGTGCGCCCCCACTGCTGGATCGCGGCCACATCCTCCGGGTTGGACCGGGAGAAGGGGACCACCCGCTGGAACCGCTGGATGATCGTCCGGTCGTCGGGAAGGACGCGGGACTGCTGGGTGTACATGATCTCCGCGATCTCGTTGACGACGGCGTCGATGTCGGAGCCTGCGAAGCCCTCGGTCAGCACGACCAGGTCGCGCACCAGGTCCAGCGTCGGCTCGCAGCGCGTGTAGCGGCGGAAGCACAGGCGCAGGATCTCCTCGCGCTCCTCATCGGTGGGCAGGTCCACGAAGAAGACCTCGTCGAACCGCCCCTTGCGCAGCAGCTCCGGGGGCAGGGTGGAGACGTCGTTCGACGTCGCCACGAGGAACGCCTTCGCTGTGGACTCCTGCATCCAGAACAGGAACTGCCCGATGAGCCGCCTGGTCACCGAGCTGTCGCCGCTGCCGGAGGCCAGCCCCTTCTCGATCTCGTCGATCCACAGGATGCAGGGGGCGGCGCGGTCCGCCGTCGCCAGGGCCTCGCGCAGCCGCGACTCCGACTCGCCGACGTACATGCCCATGATCGCCGCCATGTCCAGCCGGTAGAGCGGCAGCTCCCACTCCTGGGCGATCGCCTTGGCGGACAGGGACTTCCCGCAGCCGGGGACCCCGCACAGCAGGACGCCCTTGGGCGGCCGCACCCCCCAGCCGGTCAGGTCCCCGGTCATGAGGCCCTGCTTGCCCGCCAGCCACTCCTTGAGGTTCTCCAGGCCGCCGACCCTGTAGTCCTCCTGGAGGCGGACGCGTTCGAGCCCCGCCAGGGCCCCGAAGATCCGGTCCTTGAACTGGCTGAGCTCCGCCAGGTCCTCGTTGTGCACGGCCTCCTTGGCCAGGAGGGTGGAGATGACATTAATGGCCTCCCCCTCCGTGACGCCGCTGAGGATCTCCGCGGCACGGTGGACCTCCAGGTCCTGCCACTCGATCGGCATGCTCATGCGGTAGGGCTCGATGGTGGAGCCGATGACCTCGTAGAGCTCCTCGACGGTGGGCACGTCCAGCGTCGTCGTCATCCCCAGGCGGCTCAGGCCGGACCACACGGGCCGGTCGCCGATGAGGACGATGGCGCAGGAGTTCCGCTCCGCCAGGTGGATGAGCTGGGAGAAGTGCCGGGAGGTCGGGGAGTCGTTCTCCAGGTCCTCCAGGTCGGTGAAGACGAAGTTCACGTTGGCGCGCGCCCGGAAGGTCTGCTGGGCCTGGTCCAGCGCGGCCACCAGGGAGTGGTCCTCCGTCACGGCCGAGCCCGAGAGCACCTCCCGCAGCCCCTCGGTGCGCGAGTACGAGAAGAAGGGCATCTGCCGGAACTCGGTGGCCATCTGGTTGATGATCTCGAGCGCGCGCATCGGCTCGACGGTCCGGATGATAATGACCGGGACCCGGGCCTTGAGAAAGCGGCGCACCTCGTCGGCGGTCTGTCGTCCGTCCATGTGTCCTCCTCCTTAGCGGAAGCGCCGGCCGAAGAGGCCGGCCCGTCGTGGGCGTCCTGTCTGTCCTGTCGGGGCAGCGGGTCCGGGAGCCCGTGCGGCCTCGTTGACGGGCTCCCCGACGACGGCCCCGGGCTCCCCGACGACGGGCCCGGGAGCGGGCTCCCCGACGGCGGGCCCGGCAGGGGGCCCGGGCGTCCCGGTCGGACTCCCGACGACCGGTCCGGGAGCGGGCCCGGGCACCCCGCCGACTGCCCCGCCGGCGGGTCCGGGGGCGCTGGCCCGATCGGCGAGCCGGACGATCGCGGACCCGTCGACGTACCCGCCGTCGAAGATGCGCGCCATGGAGTTCGTCCGCACGAGGCGCACCAGCTGCTCCTGCTGCTGCCGCACGGTCGGCGTGGTGAACCGGGAGACGTCCTGCATGTCCTCCTCCAGCTGCTTCTGGATGGACTCGACGTCCTTGCGCAGGCCCGTCATGAGGGCCGTGCGGATCTTCTCGGGCAGGCCGGGGTGGTTCGCCAGCGTGAGCCGGGGCAGGAGCCGACGGCGGGCCTCCACGAGGGCGACCTCCGCACCGTGGAGGTCCCCTGCGCCCAGGGCCGCGTTCCAGTCACGGGTGAAGCTGTCATTCCACCCGCGCATCATGGTGCCAACCGCGGTGATTATGTGGTCCAGGACCCGGTTGTAGGTGGTCGGGCTGAAGGAGTCCTGGTTCAGCGGCGGCAGGGAGTCGAGGCTGACGGAGGTGTCCCGGGACCAGGCCCGCAGGGTGGTGACCCACGACTTGTACGCGCTGCTGCCGGTGGCCGTCATGAGGCGGTCCTCGCCGGGCGGCGCACAATGAGCTCGTGCGGAGGCAGGGGGCACCATGCCGGCAGGTTGCCCGCCATCTTCGACTCCCGGGAGAGCTGCGGGCCCTCCTTGGTGCCGCGAGTGCGGGCCAGGAGGTCCTTGCGGTCGATGACGGCGGTGGACTCCTTGGACGGCGCCGGCGCGAAGCGGGGCATCCTGCGAGGGCGGCGGACCAGCGGTGTCGTGCCGGGCGCCGCCGCAGCCTGCGGGGCCCCAGGCGGCAGGACCGGGGCCCCGGGCGGCGGGACCGGGGCCCCAGGCGGCGGGACCGGGGCCCCAGGCGGCGGGACCGGGGCGCCGGCCGCCGAGGGCGGTACGGGCACCGCCTCATAGGCCGACGACGTCGGAGCGGCTGCCGGCCCGGAGGCCGGGGCCGCGCCCGCCGCCGGGGCGACCGACGACGTTGTTGGAGCGGGCACCGGAGGACGAGGGACGGGCACCGTCTCGGCCTCTCCGGGCGGGCCGGGCACCGGCCCGGGGGCCGAAGCCGCTGTCGGGGCCGCCTGGGCCGCCTGGGCGGGAGCGGTCGACGACGTCGGCGGGGCGGGCACCGGAGGAAGCGGAGCAATCTCCACCTCCGCGGTCTGCGCCTTGGCGGCCCTGGCGGCCTCGACCCCCGCCTCCGCGGCCCGGCCCAAGGCGGGCTCGGTCTCACGCCGGTCGGGCGAGGTCGACACCGGAGGAACGGTCACCGTCTGCGTCTGCGAGGGCGGGGCGGGTACCGGCTCGGGCGTCGGAGCCTCCGGCGCGGCCTTGGCCTCCACAGCCTCCTTCGAAACGTCGTCGGTCCCCGCCTCCGCCGCGTCGGGCGGGGCGGCGGGCACCGGGGGAATCGGAGCCGTCTCCTTCTGGGCGGCATCCGCCGGGGCGTCGTCGACATCCGCCTTCGCTTCCGCCGGCGCCTCGCCGGCCTCCGTCTCCCCAGCCTCCGCCGCGGCGAGCACGTCCGCGGTCTTCAGCTCGACGGTCTTCTCCGCGAAGAACGACGCCGCGTCCTCGGCCTCCGCCCGAGCGGTCTCGGCCTCCGCCGGCGGGGCGGGAGGCTCCGGGACGGGCACCGGCGTCGTGCCCCCGGGGGCGGCGGGCCGGGCGGTCCCGGTGGTCTCAGCGCTCCCGGCGTCATCCGTGCTCTCGGCGCTCTCGGTGCTCTTGGCGCTCTCGGTCATGGTCAGTTCTCCTTCTCGCTGTTGTCGCCGCTGGGCCAGACGTCGATGACCCTCAGAAGCTCGTCCTCGTCGGCGTCCTGCTCCTCGTAGGCCCACTGGAGCTCGTCGAAGTCGGCGCGCGCGTCCTGGAGCATGGTGAAGGACTCCTCGTAGGCGCGCTGCTTCCTCGCATTGGCCTCGTTCACCTTGGCCTGGGCGGCCTTCTGCGCCTGGTAGATCACGTAGTAGGCCAGTCCGCCCGCGATCAGGGCCACGAGGAGCCCGGCCAAGGGATTGATCACGAACGCGATGAGGGTGACCCCCAGGGCGATCCCGATCGGCATGATCATCTGCTGGTTCTTGAAGGTGACGCTCTGGATGTAGGCGGCGAAGGTCGCGTCCCAGACCTGTCGGAGCTGGCCGGCCATGACCGCCTCGTCGGTCTGCGTCGAGGTCGTGAAGCCGCGGAAGCCGTAGGACGCGGCGAACTGGTGGTGGTCAGGCGCCAGGGTGAGCGTCACATTGTCCACATGGCGGGCCCGGTAGGCCTTCGTGTACTCGCGCACCGCCGTGCGGAAGTCATTCTTGCCCACGCCGATGGCGACCTGCTGGGTGCGCACCGAGACGCCGAGGCTGTCGGGGGCGATGGCGGCGTTCGTCTGGAGCGTCACGGCGTCGGTGCGCTCGTCGAGCACCGAGATCATCTGGTCCGCCTTGGTCCGGGCCCGCTCCAGGTCGCCTCCCGTCTCGATGATCGCGTCCTGGTAGGCGACCTCACGGTTCAGGGGCAGCTCCTCCTCGTCGTACTCGGTGACGAGCTGGATGAGCAGGTCGTCCAGGAGCGTCGAGATGACGCCGGTGGAGGTGAACTCGGAGTCCTTGATGGCCTCGTACTTCTCCGCGCACACCTTGAGCGCCGTCGTCGCCTCCGCCTGGGCCTTGACCCTGGCGAAGTCCTCGGCCGAGGCGAGCCGGCGCAGCATGGGCGCCTCGGAGGGGTCGAGGACCTTCTGGTTGACGGTGAGCTCCTCGACCCACTTGGCGACCTGGTTCGCAACCAGCTCCTGGCTGTCGCGCAGCTCGGCGGTCCACTGCGCGAGCTGGGTCAGGGCCAGCTGGGTGCCCCGGGGCCCGAACTGCCCCTGGGAGGCGGCCTCCAGGATGACGGCGAACTCGCGGGTCAGGGCCCGCGGGTCGCAGGCCGCCAGGTAGTGGTGCAGCCAGCGGACGGACTCGGCCTCGCGCTTCTCGCGGCGCAGGACGAGGGCGAAGAAGAGGGCGGTCTTGGCCTGGCTGCGGTTGTAGGCCTCGGTGATCGAGATCTTGCAGATGTCCTCGTCGTCGCGGGACCAGGCCGCCAGCGCCACGAGTGCGGGGGCGAGCCAGTAGCGCGGGGTCTGGATCATCAGCTCCTCGCTGATCTGGCTGGCCGTGGACTCCGAGACGTTGCCGACGTCGAAGGCCTGCAAAAGACCGATGCTGGAGCGGCGGACCACCTTGTAGTGGCCGAACTCGCGCTCCAGGTCCGCCTTGAGGGTGCCAACCTTGGTCTCGGCGCGCTGGACGTTGGCGGTGCGCTCGGCCTGCTTGACGTACTCCTCGAACTGACGGCGCAGCTCGGCCAGCTCGTCCTGGGTACTGCTCAGCTTGCCGTCGATGACATCGACATTCTCGCCAACCGCGGTGAGATTGCTGTTGACGACGGAAACCTTCCTGTCAACCCGCTCAATAGCGTTGATAACGGGACTGAAATCAATATAGCCGTCTGCCATGAGAGGTCCTTTCGGTGGGTGCGGAATGCGGTTGGAAAGACGGTCAGGCGGGAGTGCCGTCGGCCGTGACGGGGACGATCTCGCCGTCGGAGTAGATCTCGATGTAGGAGTAGACGGACGAGCGGGCCAGGCCGCGGGCGCCGTCGAAGGGGGCCGGGACCTCGTCGCCGGCGGTGTAGTGCTCCAGGATGCGGCCGACGATGGTGAGCCGGTGGTCCACGTAGGGGGCGCCGAGGTAGCAGCGGGCGAACAGGCCCAGGAGGACCCCGCCCATGCGCTCGGCGTAGGCGGCCTCGATCCAGTCGATGAGCTCGGCCCGGTAGGCGGCGTCCTGCGTCATGTCCAGGTTCAGAACGGCCTGCACGAGCTCGGCGGAGCGGGGCCGGCGGCGCTGGTTGCGCTCGAACGGGGAGGGCGCTCTCAGCGCCTGGGAGGGTACGGTCGCGGGGGCCAGGGCGGTCGAGCCCGTCAGGTCGGCGGTCGCTCCGGTCTGGATGCGACGGCGCTGGGTCACCATGGTGGTCTCCTTGTCTGTCTTCGGGCCGATCGCCGGGCGGGTCTCCCGGGACGGTCGTTGTGCTGGTCGTGGTCGCCGCGCGCGTCCGGGGCCGGGGGCGCACGGCGTCGTCCCCCGGGCGGCGCACCCGCTCACCGGGTCCTCACCGGGTCACGGCCACCACCACACCGACGACGAGAAGGACCAGCACGACGACGGCGACCAGCAGGCGGGCCCCACCCGCCCTCCTGGCCGGCGCGGCGGGAGGGGGATTCAGTACGACAGGGGGCGCGCTGACCGGCATGGCGGACGGCGGCGG
>ERZ772968.983-NODE-983-length-13785-cov-24.700364_pt1 | contig 13785 bp, 4 predicted proteins | sample MGYA00580674_ERZ772968 | MGnify/ENA primary metagenome ERZ772968 (study PRJEB29015, sample SAMEA2737940) | human oral metagenome | biome: human oral; feature: human-associated habitat; material: dental | place: China | collected 2138 ...
CCACTGCGTCTTGCTCGACAATCCAAAGACAATTGAGAGGCTAGGACTTTTGTCCTAGCCTCGTTTTTCATCTAAAGGGAAGAATGGTATAATGAAGTAGAGAAAAATCTTGAGTGAGGTACCCCATGAACGAAATCAAATGCCCCAACTGTGGGGAGGTTTTTACAGTCAATGAGAGTCAGTACAGTGAGCTTTTGTCGCAAGTTCGTACTGCAGAGTTTGACAAGGAAATTCATGCTCGGATTGATCAGGAGCTGGCTTTAGCAGAGCAAAAATCCCAGAATGCCCAACAAGTCCTCCTATCGCAGAAAGAGCAGGAAATTAGCAATCTTCAAAGTCAAATTGCTCAGTTTGAGACCCAGCAGGAATTGGCAAAGAAAGAGGCGGAGCAGGCAGCTAATCTTCAATTGCTGGAGAAGGATAAGAAAGTCCAGCAACTGGAAAATCAGCTGACAACTCTGCGCTTGGAGCATGAAAATCAACTGCAAAAGACCTTGTCTGCGCTGGAAAAAGAGCGAGACGAGGTTAAGAATCAGCTAGTCTTGCAAGAAAAGGAAGCAGCGCTTGCTCAGACCTCTCTCAAAGAACGCTATGAGGTAGAGCTGCGGCAGAAAGATGAGACCATAGAGTTCTACAAGGATTTTAAAGCCAAGCAGTCTACTAAGATGATTGGCGAGAGTTTGGAACAGCACTGCGAGTATGAGTTTAACAAGAACCGTATGGCCATGTTTCCTCGAGCGGAGTTTGGCAAGGACAATGATGCAAGAACAGGCAGCAAGGGTGACTACATTTACCGTGAGGTGGATGAAAATGGTGTAGAAATCCTCTCTATCATGTTTGAGATGAAAAATGAAGGCGATGAGACAGCGACCAAGAAGAAAAATGAGCATTTTTTCAAAGAGCTGGATAAGGACCGGCGGGAGAAAGGCTGTGAGTATGCTATTCTGGTGACACTTCTGGAGGCTGACAGCGAACTCTACAATTCGGGTATTGTCGATGTGTCCTATGCCTATGAGAAGATGTATGTTATCCGACCACAGTTCTTCTTGCCCATGATTACCCTCTTGCGTAATGCTGCGCTCAACTCGCTCCAGTACAAGCAAGAACTGGCCTTGGTGCGGGAGCAGAACATTGATATTACGCATTTTGAGGAAGATTTGGATGCCTTTAAAGTAGCTTTTGCCAAGAACTATCAGTCTGCTTCGACCAACTTTGGCAAGGCCATCGAAGAGATTGACAAAGCTATCCGCCGGATGGAAGAAATCAAGAAATTCCTGACGACCTCTGAAAACCAGCTACGCTTAGCAAACAACAAGCTGGACGACGTCTCTGTCAAAAAACTGACACGCAAAAATCCTACTATGAAAGCTAAGTTTGAAGCTTTGAAGGGAGACTAGGAGGCTCCTATGCAGATACGAAAAGTAACCATGAAAGATGCTGAAGCCTTACTGTCTTTATACGAAGACTTGGGCTATCCAACGACTGCTTCTAAGCTGGCTCGACGTTTAGAAACGATTCTTTCTCAGCCGCATTATGGCTGTCTTTTAGCTGAAAGAAACGGAGAAATTTTAGGTTTCTTAGGTTATGCAAAGCTCTTCTTTTTTGAATCGGATGGAACTTACTATCGTATTTTAGTTTTGTCAGTTGCAAAAGAAGCAAGACGACAAGGAAGTGCTAGTAGGCTAATCGATGAATTGAAAAAACAAGCGGTAAAAGAAGGAGTTAAGGCACTGGCTCTAAATAGTGGATTAACTGCTGAACGAAATGCTGCACATCAGTTTTATAAGGCGGTTGGATTTGAAAAAGTGACTGCCGGCTTTGCTTTGCATTTAAAAAGTCAACATAAATAAATCATGAAAAATAGCAGAGGAAACAAAGTAATGTCTACAGCAAATATGAACAGCATAAGGGCTTCCAAAAGCGAGTTTTAGTATTTTTAGAAAGTTAATCAATGAACGGAATTATCAACTTAAGAAAAGAAGCGGGAATGACTTCACATGATGCGGTATTTAAGCTGCGCAAGATTTTAGGAACGAAGAAAATTGGCCACGGGGGTACCTTGGATCCAGATGTGGTCGGGGTACTTCCGATTGCTGTAGGCAAGGCGACACGCTTGGTCGAGTTTATGCAGGAGGAAGGCAAGGTCTACGAGGGGGAGATTACTCTGGGTTGCTCAACGACGACAGAGGATGCCAGCGGAGACATCCTAGAGCGGACGCCGGTGACGGAGCTTTTAGAAGAAGCTCTCATCGATGAAGCGATGGAGTCCATGACTGGTGAGATTCGCCAGATTCCGCCTATGTACTCTGCAGTCAAGGTCAATGGCCGCAAGCTTTATGAGTATGCGCGTGCAGGTCAAGAAGTGGAGCGTCCCGAGCGGCAGGTGACCATCTATAGTTTTGAACGCACCAGTCCGATTGCCTATGAAGATGAGCAAGCTCGTTTTCGCTTTCGGGTCAAGTGCAGCAAGGGGACCTATGTTCGAACCCTGTCTGTTGATTTGGGAGCCAAGTTGGGCTTTGCCAGTCACATGTCCCAGCTGACAAGGACTTCTTCAGCAGGTATGAGCTTAGAAGATGCCTTGACCTTGGAGGAAATAGCGGAGCGAGTATCAGTGGAGGATTTCTCCTTTCTACAACCTCTGGAGTTGGGGACAGGTGATCTACCAAAGATTGAATTAACGATAGAGCAGTTAGAGGAAGTCCGCTTTGGTCGCTTTATTTTCATTGAAAATGCGGCAACAATCTTGGCTGGTTTTCATAAAGGTAAGCTTATCGCCATCTTAGAAAAAAGGGAAGAAGCTTATAAACCTAAAAAAGTTTTTCTTTGATCATCTTGAACATATCAAAGTCCTGAAATTTATTTTCAGGATTTTTTATATGCCTAGAATAATTAATCGAATCTATAAACTAAAAATGAATAAAAATTCTGTCCGAATAGATAAGAATCGCTTCTAAAATTTACTGTGAATTTTTAAAATAGTAATACTCGAAAATTGGACAGTTTCGCTAAAAATGATTTAGTAATGATAGGGCTATAAAATTGCTTAAATCCCACTTATATGGTACACTTGAGAAAGTGACAATTTTAGAATAATAAGGAGGGTTCCAATACATGGGACAAGACTGGAAGAAAATAGAAAGGCAACGTTTTACAATTCGTAAGACGAGAGCATGGGGCGCATGTTCAGTTTTTCTAGGATCAAGTATTTTCTTTCTAGGAGGGGGAGTTGCAAGTGCACAAGAAGTTAGTCCTTCTGCACAAGACCAAGCACCTCAAGTAGCAGAAGCTGCTAGAGTTTCAGATGAAAAAGAGTCTGAGAAACCGGCAACTGAAGCGCAAGCCGAGCCTGAAAAGAATGCTGTGTCAGCAAGTGCAAATGATCAAGCAACTGAAGCTAAAGATCAAGCTGCACCGAGCACTGAAGAAGTAGTTAAAGCAGAAGAAGCTGCTGTTTCAAAAGACGAAAAGTCAGAAGAAACAAGCGCTCCGAAAGAAGCTAAAGCAGAAGAAAAGGCTGAGCAAAAAGAAGATAAAACAGCAAGTACTGAAGCTAGTGCAGCCGCACAACCTAAGCGTTCAGGCACATCAGGATTCAGAAGTGTTAGTGGCACATCAGGATTCCGAAATACTGGTGCTACTCGTCAAGGATCTGACTATACTGTTACCCAAGATGGTAATCTAGCTACAGTTCAAGCTAATGCTTTGAAAACTCAGTTGGATAGAGCAGCATCTGAGAACTTGCCAGTTACACCGAACCAGCTTAGAAATTTTGGAACCGCAACAACTGACGAAGAAAGACGCAGATTAGAACGTCAAGCAGCTGATCTTCAAAATACTGAAGCTCAGGCAATGAATAAAAAAATCTCTGATTACTTGGCGGCCAAACAAAGAGCTCAACAATTAACCGGTAAAGAAGGAAGCTTGCAACAGCTTGCACCACAGAACTTCGTATTTACCGATGAGCCAAATGCAACGGCTAAGATTAAGCTGGCGCAAGGAGACTGGTTCGTCAAAGACAGTACGCTCACATCCCGAAATCAATATGTTCGTGAAGCTTTGGATAGTCGAAGCTACAGTGAGTGGCGAGACGGGACAACGACCCAACCAAATGCAGTCATCACTAGAGCTGATACGAGTCAGCCAGCAGCTGAGCGAATCATCAAGGACCAAACAGATGGTTACTACATGGTTCATACGCAAGTTGGTAGAACCACGACAGTAGAGTACACGTTGAAGAATTCTTCTGTTGGTGGTCGACCTATTACGAAAGCTATTGCTCGATATACGCCTAAGAAGAGTTCTGCATATGATGATAGTATGGTAATGGCTATCCATAAAGACCCAACTATGACAGTTTGGAATGGATCCAGCTATGATCGTAAAGGAACTGGTAACCAGTTGCATATGGAATGGGAATTCTATTATGCGGATGGCACTAAGGTAGACTTTGGCAGAACACCTGGTGTTGTTTCTTTCGCCTCACGTAACCACCACGGGGATGATATTTACGCTGAAATTTATGGTAATTTGAGCTCAAATATGCAGAATGTACAAATTGTAGGTTCTTCTATCGTTCCACAGGCAAATGGTTGGTACTATGCAAATGGTAAAAACAACTCTTATAAAGGCCAAACTGAATATCAATGGGACCAACAAGGTAATCCAAATGAATTCTGGGGAGCGGGTGCTGCAAAAGTTACAAGTGGTACATCATTGAGCTTTGATATTGCTACCACTAATCCTGGTCAGCACTGGCCACGTCCAATTCGCCAATGGTTCTCATTTAATACCAACGTAAAAGCGAATAACGTCGTAACGAACCCTAATTTGACTTATACTCCTGCAGCATATGTCAATGAAGTTCCAGCACCAGAACCAGAAAAATCTTATGACAGATTTGTCATGGATATTCCACATAATGTCAGAGTCGTAGATTATGAGAATGCCACTCCAGATCAAAAACGCGCCTTCGACAATCAAACTGGTTCTCAGATTGTCTACCAACAAGGTAAGGACGGACAGGTTATTGTTGTAGGACCAAAACCAGAAAACCTAAATGACGTACCGAATCCTAAGTTTACAGCTCAAGAACTTGAGACACTTAAAAATGGTGGAACTGTAAGAGGATTTAAGGGACACAATTACGTTGATCCTGTAGATACCATCATGGTTGTCAAACGTAATGCGGGACCAACTGGACCTAAGGGTGATAAAGGTGCGACTGGCGCAACCGGAGCCACAGGCGCAGCAGGACCAAAAGGCGATAAAGGTGCCACTGGCGCAACCGGAGCCACAGGCGCAGCAGGACCAAAAGGCGATAAAGGTGCAACTGGAGCAACCGGCGCCACTGGTGCAGCAGGACCAAAAGGTGATAAGGGTGCTACAGGTGCCACTGGTGCAACCGGAGCCACAGGCGCAGCAGGACCAAAAGGCGATAAAGGCGCAACTGGAGCCACAGGCGCAGCAGGACCAAAAGGTGATAAGGGCGCTACTGGCGCAACCGGAGCCACAGGTGCAGCAGGACCAAAAGGCGATAAAGGTGCCACTGGCGCAACTGGAGCTACAGGTGCAGCAGGACCAAAAGGTGATAAGGGCGCTACTGGCGCCACAGGTGCAACCGGAGCTACAGGCGCGACCGGAGCTAAAGGCGATAAAGGTGAGACTGGTGCCACAGGCGCGACTGGCGCTAAAGGAGAAGATGGTAAGCCATCATTAGCCCAAGTCGTGGATAATAACAACGGCACCCACACTGTTAAAGTTGGTCTGGATAAGAACGGCAATGGCCAATTGGATCCAGATGAAGTAACATCTTCTACAGTCATTAAAGATGGAAAAGCTGGGGCAACCGGTGCTACAGGTGCGGCCGGAGCTAAAGGCGATAAAGGTGAAACTGGAGCTACAGGAGCAAAAGGTGAAGATGGCAAGCCATCATTGGCTCAAGTCGTAGACAACAACGACGGTACTCATACTGTTAAAGTTGGACTTGATAAGAACGGCAATGGCCAATTGGATCCAGATGAAGTAACATCTTCTACAGTCATTAAAGATGGAAAAGCTGGGGCAACCGGTGCTACAGGAGCGACTGGAGCTAAGGGTGACAAAGGTGAAACTGGCGCAACCGGTGCAACTGGAGCTAAAGGAGAAGATGGAAAACCATCATTAGCTCAAGTTGTGGACAATAATAACGGTACACACACAGTTAAAGTTGGTCTGGATAAGAACGGCAACGGCCAGCTCGATCCAGATGAAGTAACCTCATCTACTATCGTTAAAGACGGAAAAGATGGCAAGTCTCCATTGGCTAAAGTTGTTGATAACAATAACGGCACTCACACTGTTCAAGTCGGTCTTGATAAGAACGGAAATGGTGAGCTTGATCCAGATGAAGTAACATCATCTACAATCATCAAAGATGGTAAGGATGGAAAAGCTGGCGCAACCGGTGCTACTGGTGCCACAGGTGCAACCGGAGCTAAGGGTGATAAAGGTGAAACTGGAGCCACTGGCGCAACCGGTGCTAAAGGAGAAGATGGTAAGCCATCATTAGCCCAAGTTGTCGATAATAACAACGGCACGCACACTGTTAAAGTTGGTCTGGATAAGAACGGCAATGGCCAATTGGATCCAGATGAAGTAACCTCATCTACCATCGTTAAAGACGGTAAGGACGGTAAATCTCCACTAGCTAAGGTTGTCGATAACAATAACGGCACTCACACTGTTCAAGTCGGACTCGATAAGAACAATAACGGCCAGTTGGATCCAGATGAAGTGACATCTTCTACAGTCATTAAAGATGGAAAAGCTGGCGCAACAGGTGCTACCGGAGCAACCGGAGCCAAAGGCGATAAAGGTGAAACTGGAGCAACAGGCGCCACTGGTGCCAAAGGAGAAGATGGTAAGCCATCATTGGCCCAAGTCGTAGACAACAACGACGGCACGCATACTGTTAAAGTTGGTCTTGATAAGAACGGCAACGGCCAATTGGATCCGGATGAAGTAACCTCATCTACCATCGTTAAAGACGGTAAGGATGGTAAATCTCCATTGGCTAAAGTTGTCGACAATAACAATGGTACCCATACTGTTCAAGTCGGTCTTGATAAGAATGGTAATGGTGAGCTTGATCCAGACGAAGTAACTTCATCTACAATCATCAAAGATGGTAAGGATGGCAAAGCTGGTGCAACCGGTGCAACTGGAGCTAAAGGCGATAAAGGTGAAACTGGAGCTACAGGCGCAACTGGTGCCAAAGGTGAAGATGGCAAGCCATCATTGGCGCAAGTCGTAGACAACAACGACGGTACACACACAGTTAAAGTTGGACTTGATAAGAATGGCAATGGCCAATTGGATCCGGATGAAGTAACCTCATCAACCATCGTCAAAGACGGTAAGGATGGAAAATCTCCACTAGCTAAAGTTGTTGATAACAATAACGGTACTCATACTGTTCAAGTCGGACTTGATAAGAACGGCAATGGTCAGTTGGATCCGGACGAAGTAACATCATCTACAATCATCAAAGATGGTAAGGATGGCAAAGCTGGTGCAACCGGTGCTACAGGCGCGACCGGCGCTAAAGGTGAAACAGGTGCAACCGGAGCTAAAGGCGATAAAGGTGAAACTGGTGCTACAGGCGCAACTGGAGCAAAAGGAGAAGATGGAAAACCATCATTGGCTCAAGTCGTAGACAACAACGACGGTACACATACTGTAAAAGTTGGTCTTGATAAGAACGGCAACGGCCAGTTGGATCCAGATGAAGCAACTTCATCTACCATCGTTAAAGACGGTAAGGACGGTAAATCTCCGCTAGCTAAGGTTGTCGATAATAACAATGGCACGCACACAGTTCAAGTCGGTCTTGATAAGAACGGAAATGGTGAGCTTGATCCAGACGAAGTAACATCATCTACAATCATCAAAGATGGTAAGGATGGAAAAGCCGGTGCAACCGGTGCCACTGGTGCGACCGGAGCTAAAGGCGATAAAGGTGCAACTGGAGCTACAGGAGCAAAAGGTGAAGATGGCAAGCCATCATTGGCGCAAGTCGTAGACAACAACGACGGTACACACACAGTTAAAGTTGGTCTTGATAAGAATGGCAATGGTCAGTTGGATCCAGACGAAGTAACATCTTCAACAATCGTCAAAGACGGTAAGGATGGCAAATCTCCACTAGCTAAGGTTGTTGACAACAACAACGGCACCCATACTGTTCAAGTCGGACTCGATAAGAACAACAACGGTCAGTTGGATCCAGATGAAGTAACATCATCTACAATCATCAAAGATGGTAAGGATGGAAAAGCTGGTGCAACCGGTGCTACAGGCGCGACCGGCGCTAAAGGTGAAACAGGTGCAACCGGAGCTAAAGGCGATAAAGGTGAAACTGGTGCTACAGGCGCAACTGGAGCAAAAGGAGAAGATGGAAAACCATCATTGGCTCAAGTCGTAGACAACAACGACGGTACACACACAGTTAAAGTTGGTCTGGATAAGAACGGCAACGGCCAATTGGATCCAGATGAAGTAACCTCATCTACCATCGTTAAAGACGGTAAGGACGGTAAATCTCCGCTAGCTAAGGTTGTCGATAATAACAATGGCACGCACACAGTTCAAGTCGGTCTTGATAAGAACGGAAATGGTGAGCTTGATCCAGACGAAGTAACATCATCTACAATCATCAAAGATGGTAAGGATGGAAAAGCTGGCGCAACCGGTGCCACTGGAGCTACAGGTGCGACCGGAGCTAAAGGCGATAAAGGTGAAACTGGTGCTACAGGCGCAACCGGAGCTAAAGGCGATAAAGGTGAAACTGGTGCTACAGGCGCAACTGGTGCCAAAGGTGAAGATGGTAAGCCATCATTAGCTCAAGTCGTAGACAACAACGATGGTACTCATACTGTTAAAGTTGGTCTTGATAAGAATGGCAATGGTCAGTTGGATCCAGACGAAGTAACATCTTCAACAATCGTCAAAGACGGTAAGGATGGCAAATCTCCACTAGCTAAGGTTGTTGACAACAACAACGGCACCCATACTGTTCAAGTCGGACTCGATAAGAACAACAACGGTCAGTTGGATCCAGATGAAGTAACATCTTCAACTATCGTCAAAGATGGTAAGGATGGAAAAGCTGGCGCAACAGGTGCTACAGGCGCGACCGGAGCTAAAGGTGAAACAGGTGCTACAGGAGCAACCGGTGCAACTGGTGCCAAAGGTGAAGATGGCAAGCCATCATTGGCGCAAGTCGTAGACAACAACAACGGTACACACACTGTTAAAGTTGGTCTTGATAAGAACGGCAATGGCCAATTGGATCCAGACGAAGTAACCTCATCTACCATTGTTAAAGATGGTAAGGATGGAAAATCTCCACTAGCTAAGGTTGTTGATAACAACAACGGCACCCATACTGTTCAAGTCGGGCTTGATAAGAACGGCGACGGTAAGCTTGATCCAAGTGAAGTAACGTCAACGACTATCGTTAAAGACGGCGCAACTGGTGCTACAGGTGCAACTGGAGCGGATGGTAAACCATCATTGGCTAAGGTTGTAGACAATAACGATGGCACTCATACTGTTCAAGTCGGTCTAGATAAGAACGGCAATGGTGAGCTTGATCCAGACGAAGTAACCTCATCTACCATCGTTAAAGACGGTAAGGATGGTAAATCTCCATTAGCTGAAGTAGTTAACAACAACGACGGTACGCATACTGTTAAAGTTGGTCTTGATAAGAATGGCAACGGTCAGTTGGATTCAGATGAAGTAACATCTTCAACCATCGTCAAAGATGGTAAGGATGGCAAAGCAGGAGCAACTGGAGCCACCGGAGCTAAGGGTGAAGATGGTAAATCATCATTAACTGAAGTAGTTAACAACAACGATGGTACGCATACTGTTAAAGTTGGTCTTGATAAGAATGGCAACGGTCAGTTGGATTCAGATGAAGTAACATCTTCAACCATCGTCAAAGATGGTAAGGATGGCAAAGCAGGAGCAACTGGAGCCACCGGAGCTAAGGGTGAAGATGGTAAATCATCATTAACTGAAGTAGTTAACAACAACGATGGTACGCATACTGTTAAAGTTGGTCTTGATAAGAATGGTGATGGTAAGCTTGATCCAAGCGAAGTAACTTCAACAACTATCGTGAAAGACGGCGTAACTGGTGCTACCGGTGCTACAGGCGCGACTGGAGCTAAAGGAGAAGATGGTAAGCCATCATTGGCTCAAGTCGTAGACAACAACGACGGCACACATACTGTTAAAGTTGGACTTGATAAGAACGGCAATGGTCAGTTGGATCCAGATGAAGTAACATCTTCAACTATCGTCAAAGATGGAAAAGCTGGCGCAACCGGTGCGACCGGCGCGACTGGAGCTAAAGGAGAAGATGGTAAGCCATCATTGGCTCAAGTCGTAGACAACAACGACGGCACACATACTGTTAAAGTTGGACTTGATAAGAACGGCAATGGTCAGTTGGATCCAGACGAAGTAACCTCATCTACCATTGTTAAAGATGGTAAGGATGGTAAATCTCCATTAGCTGAAGTATTTAACAACAACGACGGTACTCATACTGTTAAAGTTGGTCTTGATAAGAATGGTGATGGTAAGCTTGATCCAAGTGAAGTAACGTCAACGACTATCGTTAAAGATGGCGCCACCGGAGCTACAGGTGCAACAGGAGCTAAGGGTGAAGATGGTAAATCATCATTAACTGAAGTAGTTAACAACAACGACGGTACTCATACTGTTAAGGTCGGTCTTGATAAGAACGGCGACGGTAAGCTTGATCCAAGTGAAGTAACGTCAACGACTATCGTTAAAGACGGCGCAACTGGTGCTACAGGAGCGACCGGAGCTAAGGGTGCTAAAGGTGAAGATGGTAAATCATCATTAACTGAAGTAGTCAACAACAACGACGGTACTCATACTGTTAAGGTCGGTCTTGATAAGAACGGCGATGGCAAACTTGATCCAAGTGAAGTAACGTCAACAACTATCGTGAAAGACGGCGCAACTGGTGCTACAGGAGCGACCGGAGCTAAGGGTGCTAAAGGTGAAGATGGTAAATCATCATTAACTGAAGTAGTCAACAACAACGACGGAACGCACACTGTTAAGGTCGGTCTTGATAAGAACGGCGATGGCAAACTTGATTCAAGTGAAGTAACGTCAACGACTATCGTTAAAGACGGCGCAACTGGTGCTACAGGAGCGACCGGAGCTAAGGGTGCTAAAGGTGAAGATGGTAAATCCTCATTAACTGAAGTAGTTAACAACAACGATGGTACGCACACTGTTAAGGTCGGTCTTGATAAGAACAACAACGGTAAGCTTGATCCAAGTGAAGTAACGTCATCGACTATCGTTAAAGATGGCGCAACTGGTGCTACAGGTGCGACCGGAGCTAAGGGCGATAAAGGTGAAGATGGTAAATCATCATTAACTGAAGTAGTTAACAACAACGACGGTACGCACACTGTTAAGGTTGGACTCGATAAGAACGGTGATGGTAAACTTGATCCAAGCGAAGTAACTTCAACAACTATCGTTAAAGATGGTGCAACTGGAGCTACAGGAGCGACCGGAGCTAAAGGCGATAAAGGTGAAGATGGTAAATCATCATTAACTGAAGTAGTTGATAACCACGATGGTACTCATACTGTTAAAGTTGGACTCGATAAGAACGGCGACGGTAAGCTTGATCCAAGTGAAGTAACGTCAACGACTATCGTTAAAGACGGCGCAACTGGTGCTACAGGTGCAACTGGAGCGGATGGTAAACCATCATTGGCTAAGGTTGTAGACAATAACGATGGCACTCATACTGTTCAAGTCGGTCTAGATAAGAACGGCAATGGTGAGCTTGATCCAGACGAAGTAACCTCATCTACCATCGTGAAAGACGGCGCAACTGGTGCTACAGGAGCAACTGGTGCGGATGGTAAACCATCATTGGCTAAGGTTGTAGACAATAACGATGGCACTCATACTGTTCAAGTCGGTCTAGATAAGAACGGCAATGGTGAGCTTGATCCAGACGAAGTAACCTCATCTACCATCGTGAAAGACGGCGCAACTGGTGCTACAGGAGCAACTGGTGCAGATGGAAAAGATGGTAAATCATCATTAACTGAAGTAGTTGATAACCACGATGGTACTCATACTGTTAAAGTTGGACTCGATAAGAACGGCGACGGTAAACTTGATCCAAGTGAAGTAACGTCAACAACTATCGTGAAAGACGGCGCAACTGGTGCTACTGGAGCTACAGGAGCAACTGGTGCAGATGGTAAAGATGGTAAAGATGGTAAATCATCATTAACTGAAGTAGTTGATAACCACGACGGTACCCATACTGTTAAGGTTGGTATCGATAAGAATGGCGACGGTAAGCTTGATCCAAGTGAAGTAACTTCAACGACTATCGTTAAAGATGGCGCAACTGGTGCTACAGGCGCAACCGGAGCGGATGGCAAGCCATCATTGGCTAAGGTTGTAGACAATAACGATGGCACCCATACTGTTCAAGTCGGTCTAGATAAGAACGGCGACGGTAAGCTTGATCCAGACGAAGTGACATCTTCAACTATCATCAAAGATGGTAAGGATGGCGCAACTGGTGCTACAGGAGCGACCGGTGCAACTGGTGCAGATGGAAAAGATGGTAAATCATCATTAACTGAAGTAGTTAACAACCACGACGGTACTCATACTGTTAAAGTTGGACTCGATAAGAACGGCGACGGTAAACTTGATCCAAGCGAAGTGACTTCAACAACTATCGTGAAAGACGGTAAAGATGGTAAGACACCATTAGCAGAAGTAGTTGACAACCAAAATGGAACACACACCATTAAGATTGGTTTTGATACAAATGGTAATGGTAAGCTTGATCCAGATGAAGTAACCTCTGCTACAATCGTTAAAGATGGAAAAGACGGTAAAGATGGCAAGGACGGCAAAGACGGCAAAGATGGTCAAAGCTCACTTGTAACTCTCGTTGAAAATAAAGATGGTAGTGTTACTATTCTTGTTGGAATTGATAAGAATAACAATGGTAAGGTTGATTCTGATGAAGTAACATCTTCTACAATTATCAGAAATGGTAAAGATGGTAAGGACGGCAAAGACGGAAAAGATGGTAAAGATGGTAAGGACGGTAAAGATGGCAAGGGTGTAACTGGCCCAACTGGTCCAACCGGTCCTACAGGCCCAACCGGTCCAACTGGTCCAACCGGTCCAACCGGTCCTACAGGCCCAACTGGTCCTACAGGCCCAACCGGTCCAACCGGTCCAACCGGCCCAACTGGTCCTACAGGTCCAACCGGCCCAACTGGTCCTACAGGCCCAACTGGTCCAACCGGTCCAACTGGTCCTACAGGCCCAACTGGTCCAACCGGTCCAACTGGTCCTACAGGTCCTACTAATCCAATAAAACCAGTAGTTCCAACAGCTCCAACAGTTCCAGCTAAGCCAACGAAACCTGCAGGAACAACCAAAGTAGTAGCTAAGTCAGGAACCCTTCCTAAGACTGGTGACAATAGCAACCATGAAGTAGGTGTGGTAGGCGCAGGACTTCTATCAGCTGCACTTCTAGCTGCCTTAGGTGTTTCTAAGCGAAAAGAAGAAGAACTCTAAGATATTCTATTTATAAAATTTAAGCAATATCAAGTTTAGAGTAAAACAGAGGCTATTAGGATTATTAAAATTCTACTAGCCTCTAGTTTTGTTGTATTAATGTTTTGGAGGAATTGA
>ERZ772968.984-NODE-984-length-13776-cov-3.770279_pt1 | contig 13776 bp, 10 predicted proteins | sample MGYA00580674_ERZ772968 | MGnify/ENA primary metagenome ERZ772968 (study PRJEB29015, sample SAMEA2737940) | human oral metagenome | biome: human oral; feature: human-associated habitat; material: dental | place: China | collected 2138 ...
ACCAAAAGGCTCAGAGTGCCTTGTAATTTACAATCTTTCCGAATTCCGGCTTTAAGGACGCGCCGCCGATCAGGCCGCCGTCGATATCCGGCTCTGCAAGCAACTCCTTGCAGTTCTTCTCGTTCATCGAGCCGCCGTACTGAATGCGGATTTCCTCGGCAGTCGCCTAGCCGTAGAGCTCCTTCACGGTCTCGCGGATGCCGCGGCACACTTCCTCGGCCTGTGCGACGGTTGCGGTCTTGCCGGTGCCGATTGCCCAGATCGGCTCATAGGCAATCGTGACCTTTGCCGCATCCGAAGCGCTGACGCCCTGAAACGCGAGCTTTAACTGCATCCGAATAAAATCCATCGTGACGCCCGCCTCGCGCTGCGCAAGACTCTCGCCGCAGCAGAGAATCGGCTTAAACTGGTGCTCGAGGAGCTTTAAGAGCTTCTTGTTGATGATCTCATCGGTCTCATGGAAATACTCTCTCCGCTCGGAGTGGCCGATGATCACATACTCGACGCCCGCATCTTTTAACATCGCCGGGGAAGTCTCACCGGTGAAGGCGCCCTTCTCCTCGAAGTAGACATTCTCCGCGCCGAGATGCACGGCCGTGCCCGCAATCACTTCCTTGACCGGGAAGATGTCGATAAAGGGCACGCAATAGACCACGTCGACCTCCGGGTTCTTGACGAGCGGTGCCAGGGTGGTCGCCAGTGCCTTCGCCTCGGTCGGCGTCATGTTCATCTTCCAGTTTCCCGCAATAATCTTTCTTCTCATCTCTCGCTCCTTCAGTCCTTGTTATCCGCCGCCGCGACACCCGGGAGCTCCTTGCCCTCGAGGAACTCGAGTGAAGCGCCGCCGCCGGTCGAGATGTGCGTCATGCGATCCGCGAAGCCGAGGCGCTTCACCGCGTTCACGGAGTCACCGCCGCCGACCACGGTCGTCGCGTCTTTGAGCTCTGCGACTGCCTTGCAGATTGCCAGGGTGCCCGCTGCAAACGCCTCAAACTCAAAGACACCCATCGGGCCGTTCCAGACCACGGTCTTTGCCCCCTGCAGTGCCTCTGTGAAGCGCTGAATGCTCTTCGGTCCGATGTCGAGGCCCATGTAGCCCTCCGGAATCTCATCCACCACCTTGTGCGGTGCATCGGCCGCAAACTTCTCCGCCGCGACATGGTCCACCGGAAGCAGGAGCTTAACACCCTTCTCCTCCGCCTTCTTCAGCATGTCAAGGCAGTAAGAGAGCTTATCCTCCTCGCAGAGCGAATTGCCGATGCTCTGTCCCTCTGCCTTTAAGAAGGTGTAAGCCATACCGCCGCCGATGATCAGCGTGTCGACCTTGTCGAGCAGGTTATTGATGACGTTCAGCTTATCCGAGACCTTTGCGCCGCCGAGAATCGCGACAAACGGGCGCACCGGGTTCTCGACTGCCTGGCCGAGGAAGCGAATCTCCTTCTCCATGAGGTAGCCGACCACATTCTCCTTGCAGTGCTTCGTGACGCCGACATTCGAGCAGTGTGCGCGGTGTGCGGTGCCGAATGCGTCATCGACAAATATGCCGTTGTCGCAGAGCGCCGCGAGCTCCTCCGCGTACTTCTCGGCTGCCTCATCCTTGCCGTACTTGGTCTCCTCGCCGCGGTAGCGCGTGTTCTCGAGGAGCAGAACTTCGCCGTCCTTCAGTTCCGCAGCTGCTTTCCGGGTCTCCTCGCCGGTCACCTGCGGATCCGAGATAAACTTGACCGGGACACCGAGACGCTCGGAAAGTGCCGGTGCGACCGGGGCAAGGCTCATCTCCGGCAGCGGCTCGCCCTTCGGCTTGCCGAGGTGGGAGCAGAGAATCACCTTTGCGCCCTGGTCGAGGAGCTTCTTGATGGTCGGCAGCGCGCCGTCGATGCGGTTATAGTTCTGAATCACACCGTCCTTCAGCGGAACGTTAAAGTCGCAGCGCACCAGTACCTTTTTGCCCTTTAAGTCTTTGAGATCGTCTACGGTCTTCTTGTTTAACATGCTTGTCCTCCGTCTTTGTCATAAAAAAGCGGGCCCGGTCCAAAGACCGGACCCGCGAGAGTCGCCTTGCAAAAGCAGATGCTTACAGCTCTGCGAAGTACTTGATCGTGCGAACCATCTGGCTCGTGTAGGAGTTCTCGTTGTCATACCAGGAGACAACCTGCACCTGATAGCAGCCGTCCGCAATCTTGCTGACCATGGTCTGGGTTGCATCGAAGAGGGAACCGTAGCGCATGCCGATGACATCGGAGGAGACAATCTCATCCGTGTTGTAGCCGAAGGACTCGTTTGCCGCTGCCTTCATCGCTGCGTTGATCTCTTCCTTCGTGACCTCATCCTTCGCGACAACCGCGACCAGGATGGTCGTGGAACCGGTCGTGACCGGGACACGCTGTGCGGAACCAATGAGCTTGCCGTTCAGCTCCGGAATGACCAGGCCGATTGCCTTTGCCGCACCGGTGGAGTTCGGGACAATGTTCGCTGCGCCTGCTCTCGATCTTCTGAGATCGCCCTTTCTCTGCGGGCCGTCGAGAATCATCTGATCGCCGGTGTAAGCGTGAATGGTGCTCATAATGCCGGACTGAATCGGCGCGTAGTCGTTCAGTGCCTTTGCCATCGGTGCGAGGCAGTTCGTCGTGCAGGAAGCTGCGGAAATAATCTTGTCTTCCTTGGTCAGCGTCTTCTCGTTGACGTTGAACACGATGGTCGGCAGATCGTTGCCTGCCGGTGCGGAGATAACAACCTTCTTTGCGCCTGCCTCGAGGTGAGCCGAAGCCTTCTCCTTCGAGGTGTAGAAACCGGTGCACTCAAGGACAACATCGACATCCAGAGCCTTCCACGGAAGGTTCTTTGCGTCTGCCTCCTTGTAAATCGTAATCTTCTTGCCGTCGACGGTGATGGAATCCTCACCTGCCTCGACCGTGTGCTTGCCCTCGCCGATCTTGCCGAGGAAGCTTCCCTGCGAAGTGTCGTACTTCAGAAGGTGTGCGAGCATCTCCGGCTTCGTGAGGTCGTTGATTGCAACGACTTCATAGCCCTCGGTCTCAAACATCTGACGGAACGCAAGACGTCCGATGCGTCCAAATCCGTTAATCGCAACTTTAACCATGGCTTTTATCCTCCTGTATCTGCTGCGGAAATGAATTATCTTTCCATTTCATTTTAACCGTGTGCCTCCAAAAATGCAAGGAAGGAAATCCCGCTTTCTTTAACCGTGCATCCACCAATCCTGGCTGCTCACATAGTTGTAGTAGCGCTGAATCGGCGTGATTCTGCCGTTCCGGATTTCAAAGATTTCCCAGACTACGCCCGGCCGGTTGGTCGGCACATGGTAGGTCGCCGCGAGGCCCTGGTCTGTATAGACCTGCACGGTCGCGCCCGAGTTTGAGAGCTCGTAGCTCTGCGTATTTTCCCGCACACCGTTCGTGAAGTCAAAGACGCAGTACTTGTAGTAATCCTCGGCGGAGAACTGCTTGATGGTCACGGTCTCCGGCCCGTAGGAACTCGTGTCGTCGACATCGAGATCGTTGCCGAAGCTGTCCTCCTTGCTGCCGAACCAGACATGCGAGGTCTCGGTGCCGCGCTGCGTAAAGAGGTGAGAGTCTAAATCCGCGGGCACCGCGCCCCAGGTCAGGACAATCGACACCTGCCCCGAACCGACCGTCGGCGCCGCAAAGAACTCCCGCTCGGTCTCGCCGTTTTGCCGCGCGACCAGCGTGTCGTAGACCGTCTCGTAGCCGCTCGCAATGAGCTCGACCGTGTAGACGCCCGGCTTCAGCTGTACATCCGCCTCGCCGGACTCATCAGCCTTTGCGGTCGCGACAATGGTGCCCGTGCGGTTATTGATGCCTTCGCGCAGATTGATTGCCGAGGCGATGACGGTCTGCATGCCGCTCCGGCTCTCGTTGTAGTGGAGCGCATCGCCGAGTTTCAGGCGATAGTCGATGGTCGCGCCGCCGCGCTCAAAGAGGTATACCGGCGTCTGGTAGGCGACCAGCTGATCGCTCTCGACGCCGATGCCGTAAATTTCGCAGGCCTGATAGGGCTGCTTTGCAATCTGCAGCATGTACTGTCTCGCCTCGCTCGGCACATAAATCTGGTACTTGCCGTCCGCATCGGTCTGACTCTCGTAGAGCAGCTTGCCGTCCTCGTTCCGGTAGAGCCGGACCGCCGCTGCTGCTATGCCGTTGCCCTGCTCGTCGTAGGCATAGCCGCTGATGCTCGTCAGATTCTGCGCGTTCATCACGGTCTCATAGGTGTTGTACGCGGCATTCAGCATGATGGATTCCCGCTCGTCAAAGGCGCGCCGCATATCGGCGCTCTCGTTCTGATAGAGGAAAATCGTGTTGGCGGGCCAGGACTTCCGGAGCCGCTCTGCCTCCGTCGCATTGGCCGCGCAGTTCCACTTGAAGCCGCCGTCCCGGACTTCTCGCCAGGTGAGCAGCGTGTCGCTGCCGAAGAGGAAGCGCTGTCCCGGCTTCTCCGGCACCGCATAGCCCGCGACATAGTTGTCAATGTCGTACTGATAGACAAAGCGCGGCACGCGGTTCGCGTCGTAGTAGTACTCCGTGACCTGCAGGCTTCCGCTGACCAGGTATTCGATTGCGACAATCTTGTTCGCGACGCCGTCGTTCGGGTTGATGTAGATGACATAGTCAATCCGGTTTCCGGTCGCCGCGTTGATGAGCTGCTTTTGCTCGAGGCGGCAGAGGTTCTTGTTCACATAGCCCGGGCGGTTCTCATAGCCCTCGAGCGTGTAAAAGACATCCGAATTCCAGCTCTCGCCCGGATTTCTGGTGCCGACCGTGTGGTTGACTGCCGACAGGTCAATGCGCTGGGCGGCCGCCGCCATGCTGTTTAATTCCGCGATTTTTCGCTGCAGGGTGCCGAGCTCGGTATTCTCGGCCGCAAGCACCAGCTTTTCCTCGCGCTTTGTGCCCGCGCTCCCGCTCTCCGCACTGCTCTCCGCGCTCTCACTGTCTGCGCCGCTCTCGCCGCTTTCCGCCGCGGCCGCCTTGCCGCTCTCCTGTGTGTCCCGCTTCGCAAACGGATCGTTTTGCTTGATTGAACCGCCGCCGGAGCCGAGCCCCGAGCCGATTCGAATGCCGAGAACCACGCCGAGCCCGGCGAGCAGCAGAAAGAGGGGAATGAGAAGAAGTCCCTTTTTCGACTTCCCGCCCTCTGTCTTCTTTTCTTCCGGCGGCGTTGACGCGGACGGCTTGGGCTGTTCCGCCTTTTTTTGTTCCGTCTTTTTGGGTTCCGTCTCTTTCCGCTCTGTCAGTTTCTTCTCCGCGCCTTCCGCCGTCGCTACTTCCGTCTCCGCTGCCGCCGCAGTGCCTGACTGCTCTGTTGCTGCCGCCGCTTCGGTCTTGGTCTCCTCTGTTTTTTCGGACGACTCGACTTTCATGCCGCAGCTCGTACAAAATTTTGCCCCCGGCTTTAACTTGCTCCCGCAATACCTGCAATACATCTCTTTTCCCCCGCTTTTCTTCAGAGTGCGCCGATAAACTTCGAAATTCCCCGCTGCGGCGTCGTACCGTCCAGCAGCTCATCGTCTATGTTCTCTTCCTCCCCGGTCGGCAGCGCCGCGGTTCCGGTCTTCGTGGCCTTCAGGGTGAAACTGCCGAGCTCGTTCTTCAGCTCATAGAGCGAGTTTGCGCCCTCGTTTCGCACCTCGAATTTGATGCCGTCTCCGTCCTCGTCGCCGCCCGGCAGCAGGCGGTATTTCCCGCAGGGCAGACCGAGCACACTCTTTTTCTTAAAGTCCACATTGCTGTACTTGAGCGCAAAACTCTCGGTGCGGAACCACCAGCTGAAGCGGCAGGCGACGGTACCGTAATAGCCGCTCTTCTCGAGATCCCGCTTTTCCGTGAGCACCGAGTCAAACACTTTGATGCCGCGGTACAGCTTGCCCTTGTCCGTATCCCGCTCATAGCAGAAGATCTGCGTGTCGCCGCCGTCCAGCTGCAGGAGAATCGCCCGGACTTCACTCCCCTCCGTCACGAGTTTCCAGGTGAACTTGCGGTCTTCCAGGTGGTTCGCGTAGGTCTCCGCATTGTCCCGGAGCCGGTCTGCGAGATCTTCAAACCTGACACTCCGTCCCGGGTGCTGTCCGCTCGCCTTCGCAAACTGCTCGCCGATTTCCTGCCGTCTGTCATACCAGGCAGCGAGCGCCCTGTCCTTCTCCATTTCATCCGCAATGTTCCGGAACAGCCGCTCTAGCTCTTCGGCATTCGGCTCCCAGCTGTAAATCGTATAGTCCTTCTCAAGCGAATGCTTTAACTCGGGCTTTAAGACGCGCGAGCGGTAGCTCCGCTTCTCGGTCTTCAGATTGTTGCGGTTGATGGCCGCCGCCACAATTTTTCCGTAGCGCTTCACCGTCGCGGCGCGGAGCTCCTTCGAAAACTGTAAGTCCGCAAACATAGAGGTGCTGAGCCGCGACTCACTGCCGAGCTCCTGTAATACCTCCGGATACCGCGTCACATAGACCTTGTCACTCTTTTTCGGAAGGCAAAACCCGAGGCGATCCGGATCGATGAAGAAGTCCGCCTGCAGCACCGGGTCATCCCCGCGCCCGAGCTCCAGGTTTAAGACAGCCTTTTCAAATTTCTTGCCGATAAAAATGCGCGCCTCGCTGCCGTCCCGCAAGATGCGCTCGTACGGCCCCGAAAAGAGCCCGCGCCGCGTGAGCGCTGTCACCTGTCTGTCCGAGAGCTCTGTCGTGAGCTGAAAATCGCTTGAGAAACCGTTCTCAAAGACTTGCTCCGCGCTGTTTAGTGCCGCGGCCTCCTTGGAAAGCGCCCGGAACTGTCCGGCGAGAAAGCGCTCCCCGGGCGATCCGAGGTTTTTCGACACAGTGCGCGCGCCGAAACCGATTGCCAGTCCCAGCACGGCGAGGGCGATGAGCGCGGCGGAACCGATTTTTTTCTTCTTTCCCGCACTGCCTTCCTCCGCCGCAGCCTCCGCGGTCTCCGCGCCCGAAGTCCTGTCTTCTGCGGCAGGCTCCGCCGTTCCCTTATGTCCCGCCGTTTCCTTGGGCTCCGCCGCGTCCTTTTTCTCCGCTCCGGCTTCATCCTGAATCGGCTCTTTCGGCGTTGCCGCCTCTCTCACAGCAGGCGCTGTCGCCTCTTCATGTTCCGCGCCTTCCGTTTCTACCGCCGCTTCTTCCGCGGTTCCTCTGGGCTTCTCTTCCTCGAGTCTCGCGCCGCAGTTCGCGCAAAAGAGCTCGCCTTCCCCCGTTTCGCTGCCGCAATGCTTGCATTTGCCCATGGTCACTTCCCCCTTTTTCAACCCGAGACCGTGTGTTCCCCCGTTGCGTGCAAAAAGGCGCCTGTGTCCAAACGACACAGACGCCTTGCGCAAAATCTCTGGCAATGTTGTCAGGACTTTCCTTTTTATCTTAACATTTGTTGTGCTAAACTTCAATCTTTCCGGCTCTTTCGAGCCTTTCTCCTCTGATATTCCGACAAATTTTGCCATCTCTCCGGAAAAGTTTGCACGCTTGCTTCGTGTTTCCTTTTCCGCTCAGAGTTTCTCGATGATGTCCGAAAACTTCTCCTGCGGCAGACTCTTGCCGCTGCCCGACAACTCATCGCTGATATCCACCTCCCGGCCCGTCGGCTTCTCGGCGCTACCCTTCCGCGTCGCCGTCAGCGTGAACTTGTCGTAGCCGTCGTCAAGCTCGTAGACGGAGCGCCCCCACTTCTCCTTGACCTCAAACGTATACTTTTGGTCAGGCCGGTCCGCATCAAAGTAAGTGTAGCGATAACTGCCGTTTGGCAGTCCGAGCACCGAGGGCTTTCCGTCAAGCGGCACCTTACTGTAGTACAGCCGGAAGCCCCAGAGCCAGGCGTCGCCGAACATCGCGAGGCGCCCGATGACCCGCCCCTCATAGCTGTTCTCTTTTTTGCTGCGCTCTTCGGCGAAGGTACCGAGAAACACCTCGCCGCCGACGCCGTGGTAGAGCGTATCGCCGACCTGATCCCGCTCATAGCAAAAGAGCGGTCTCTCGCCGTTGTCGACCACGCGTATGGCCGCGACTTCCTTCCCCTGCATCATAAGTTTCCAGCGCAGGTTCCGCTGTTCCAGTGTCTCCGCCCAATCCGCAGCGTGCTTCTCGACATAGTCGGCAACATCCGAAAAGTGGGCCGCCCTGCCCCGTCCCATGCCGAGTACCTTGGCAAGCTCTTCGCCCGCCTCCTGTCGCCTGTTATACCAGTCGGCAAAGTCCTTATCCTCCCGCATCTCGGCCGCGAGACTCCGAAAGAGTGCCTCCAAAGTCTCCTGATCGGGATTCCAGGTGTAGACCGTATACTCCCCCTTCATCTCGTGGTCCAGCTGACGCTTCAGGACGTGGGAGGTATACGCCCGTTTTTTGACCTTAATCTCCTCCGGTTTGACAGCGGTCGCAAGCACACGCCCGTAACGCGCCGCGGACGCAGAGAGCAGTTCCTTCGACGGTACCAGCGCAGCGAGCTCCGCCGTGCTGAAGCGCGCCCCGCCGCTGTACTGCCCCAGCACTTCCGGGTAATTCAGGACAAAGACCTTCTTGCCGACCTGCGGAATCCGGTAACCGAACTTCTCACTGTCCAGAAAGCAGTCAAAATTGAGTTTCGCGCTATCGTCGGTGCCAAACTCCAGGTTCAGCACGGCGGTCTCCAGATGTCTTCCGAGGTCCACCTTGGCCTGAATGCCGCGCTGCAGAGCCTTTGCAACGAGCATATAGTTCTCATTGCCGCTCCGCGAAAGGGCGAGCAGTCTACTGCGCGACATCTGCATGCTGAGCACAAAGTCGCTCGAGAAACCGTTCTCAAAGACCGCGCCGAGCCCCTCAAACGGCGCAGCCTCCTGCCGCAGTGCTTCCGCCTGCACGCGTACAAAGCGTTCCCCCGTCATGGCCGTCATGCGGTGCAGTAGCACGGCCGCGCCGACCGCCGCAACCGCGACAGCCGCGGCGGCAAAGAGAGCCGCCCGCAGACGGCGCGGTTTCCGCTTCGCGGTCTCGCCGGGTGCTTCCTGTCCCGCCGCTGCAGTCTTTTCGGTCCCCGTCACAATATTCTTTCCGGCAACTGTCGCCACAGGTTCTCCTACAGCCTCTGCCGCAGGTGCGGGTAGCGCCGAACTCCCTTCGGCAGTCGTCGTCACCGGTTCTCCACTAGTCTCTGCCGCAGGTCTGGGTACTGCCGGATGCATAGCTTCACCGGACGCTTCCTGTCCCGCCGCTGCAGTCTCTTCGGTACCCGTCACAGCATTCTCTCCGGCAGCTGTCGCGGCACTCTCTTCGGCAGCCGCACCTACCGCTGCAACCGGCGCCGAACTTCTGTCCTCACCGGGCGCTTCCTGTTCCGCCGCCGTGCTCTCTTCGGTACCCGTCACAGCATTCTCTCCGGCAACCGTCGCGACACTCTTTTCGGCAACCTCTCCGCTCGCCTCCGCCGTCACTTCCGCTTCCGCCGCTTCCGCTTCCTGCGGCGCACCGCAGTTGCCGCAAAAACGCATGCCTTCTTTCACCTCACTGTCACAATGCTTGCACTGTCCCATCCTGCGCCTCCTTATTTTCGCGCTGCACGCATGTTCTACCTGTCTCCGGCAATTATGTGACGCAAAAAGCGCCTGTGTCCGAATGACACAGGCGCCACTTTCAAAAGCTCCGGCAATTCTGTCAGGACTCTGTTGCTATCCTAACATTTGTTTTGTTAATTTTCAATAGTTTACGAAGTCTGGACTTTTGTTAAATTTAAATTTCATTCATGATGTACTCCGCCATGTTTTGTGCATGGTCGGAGATACGCTCCAGATTGTCGATGATCTCGATGAAGACCAGCCCCGCCTCCGGCTTGCACTCGCCCCTCGAGAGCCGGTCCATGTGGCGCTCCTTCTGCTCATCGCGCAGCGAGTCCACGAGATCCTCGCAGGCGCTCACCTTTCTCGCGCTGGTCACACTCCGCTCTTCCCGCGCCTTGACCGCATAGCGGAAGGCTTCCTGCACGGCGTCCGTCATATCGCGGAGATCCTTCTTGCCGGTCTCCGAGAACGTGAGCTGGCGCGTCATCAGGAGCTGCACTTCCTTGGCGACATTTTCCGCGTGATCGCCCGAGCGCTCCAGATCCGTCAGCGTGTTGAAGAGATCCGCGACGACCAGGCGCTGGTGGTCGTTGACCGGCAGCGTGTTCGCCTTGATTAGATACTCCGAGAGCTCGCGGTTCATCGCATTGATTTTCTTCTCGGTCTCGAAAATTTCGGCGATGACCGCCTCATCCTGCGTAAAGCAGACCTTACAGGCGCGCTCCACATTGCGGAGCGTGAGCTTACCCATGGTCGCGACCGCATTCGAGAGTGCCGCGACCGCAATCGCCGGCTGCTCAAAGATACGCGGATCCAGACGGGTCACAAACTCTTCTTCCTTCTTCTCACCCGTGAGCAACGCCTGCTTCTCCGGCACCAGCATGCCCGAGAGCTTGACCAGCTGCTCGCCGAACGGGAACAGCAAAACGGTCATGGTCAGCTTAAAGCCCGTGTGGAACATGGAAATCTGCACGGGGCTGATGTGATAGTGCGCGAGTGTCGGCTTCAGCGCAAAGAGCAGAATGCTGATGACCGTGAAGAGCAACGCGCCTATCATGTTGAACGAGAGGTGAATCACCGCCGCGCGCCGCGCATCGCGCGAACCGCCGATCGACGAGAGCATGGCGGTCACGCAGGAGCCGATGTTCTCACCGAGGGTGATGAAAATCGCGGCATTTGTCATAATCAGGCCGTTGCCGGCGAGCATCTGCAAAATACCGACCGAGACCGAAGAACTCTGTAAGAGCGCCGTGACGACCGCACCGGCGAGAATGCCGAGAAACGGATTCGAGCCGAGCGTTGTGAACACTGTCGCAAAAATCGGCGCTTCGGTGTAAGGCGCGACCGACTCCGACATGAACTTGAGACCCTGGAACAGAAGGCCGAAACCGATGATAATCTCCGCGCGGTTCTTCTTGGTGTCGGACTTCGAGAACATGATGATGCCCGCGCCGATGCCGATTAAGACCGGTGCGTAGAACTCCGGGTTCAGGAACTTCATCGAGTCGCCGATCTGGCTCAGCGAGACAATCCACGCGGTCACCGTGGTACCGATGTTTGCGCCCATGATGACGCCGACCGCCTGGCTCAATGTCATGAGACCGGCGCTCACGAAGCCGACGACCATGACCGTGGTCGCGCCCGAACTCTGGATGATACCGGTGATCAGGGTTCCGACCAGCACGGCTTTCAGCCGGTTCGAAGTCAGCATCCCCAGGAAGTCCTTCATTTTGTTGCCGACAGACTTTTGTGTTCCTTCCGCCATGACATGCATGCCATAGAGGAACATACCCAGTCCTCCGATAAAGAGAAACAGATTTGTGATATTGTCGAGCATAGCCCCCCCGCGGGTCAAACGTCCCGCCCAGTTTTGCCGGTTACGGGCTCAGTGTAGCATAGCTCTGTTTTGCTGTGCAAGTTCGCAAAAGAACGTTTTTTACACCGGTATTTCCCCTGCTTCTGTCTCTTTTTGCCGAGTTCAGAGAGAAAGCGGACTCCCGTTTAACTTCGCGGACACCAAGGTATCACCCTCATAGCAGAGTTTCAACGAAAAGAACGGGATATTCTGCCGTAACAACGGCAGAAAAATGCGGTCACCCTCCCAGAGCGGCAGCTTTAAGACCTCTTCCTTCGAGACCCAGGAAGAAATGCCCTCTTCCGTGTCGTGATATTCCCCCGTGAAGCCGTCCGCCGAAAAGAGGTGCATGTGTTCCGCCTCGTAGCGGTCCGAGACAAAGGTCACGATACCCGCATAGCGGTAGCTCGTGAGGGTATAGCCCGTCTCCTCAAAGACCTCGCGCGCCGCGCACTCCTCCGGGCTCTCCCCTTCCAAAAACTTGCCGCCGACACCCACATACTTGCCCTCGTTGATGTCGTTTTTCTTGGTTACGCGGTGCAGCATGAGCCATTTTCCGTCGCACTCCAGATAGCATAGACTTGTGCTGTACATGGATTCCTCCTCCGACTGTTTGCCTTTTATTATAGCGGCTCAGAGGATAAAGGGGATGACGGTGCGGTAGTTTTTTTGACCGAGCCGCAGCTCGGCAATTTGCACGGGGAGGCTGTAGAGCTTTTGCAACTTTTCCTCGGTGAGCAATTCCGCGGCATTACCGCTCTCACTGCAACGCCCAGGATAAAGCAAAAGGACACGGTCTGCGAGTTGCAGCGCATGTTCCGGGAAATGCGTGTTAATGAAAAACGCCAATCCTTCCCGTTCCTTCAATTCCTGCACGGTCTTCAAAATACGGTACTGATTTTTAAAGTCCAAATTGGCCTCCGGCTCATCGAGTACCATGAGTTCCGGCTCTGCCGCCAAGGCACGCGCAATCAGCGCCATCTGAAGCTCTCCGCCGCTGATACGCGAACAAAGCTTTCCCGAGATATTCGTGATTCCGATTTTTTCAAGACAATTGCGCGCAATGCGCTTATCGTGCTCGCGCGGTTGGGAAAAAAGTCCCACATGTACCGCGCGCCCCAGTAGGACAAGTTCTTCCACGGTATAGGCAAAGCTGTAACGTCTCGCCTGCGGAACATAGGCAATCCTTCGAAACAATTCTCGCGCCGAAAACTCTCCCACCGGCTTTCCGTCGAGAAAACTACCGCCACGTTGAAAAGGTGCAAATCCCAGTGCAGCTCGGAGAAGACTGGTTTTACCTGCGCCGTTCGGGCCGAGCACCGTGAGTATTTCGCCCTGTGAGAGCGATAGGTTGATGTGTTCAAAAAGAGGCTTATCCGCCCCGTAGGCAAAGCAGGCATCTCGAAGTTCAAATTTCATTCCTGAATTCCTCCGGTTTTTCGGAGCAACACAATAAACACCGGTGCGCCGATTGCCGCCGTGAGTACCGAAAGCGGCAATTCCGATGCACTCACACTCCGCGCAATCGTATCGATGCATAGCAAAAAGAGTGCACCCAAAATTGCAGAGCTCGGCAATACCAAGCGATTGTCGTTTCCGAAGAGCATTCTCGCTCCGTGCGGCGCGAGCAAGCCCACCCAACCGACTTTCCCCGCAAGAGACACAACCGAAGCAGTAATCAACGCCGAGAATAGAATTATCACCGCGCGGAGCCGCTGTACCTTCAGTCCCAGTGCTCTGGCCTCATCCTCGCTGAGTGAAAGCGCATTGAAGCGCCAGCGAAGGGAAAGTAAGACCGCAATACCGAGCAGAATCGGGATACTGCCGAGCAGTACGGCACGAAGTCCCACTCCGGAAAAGCTTCCCATCAACCAAAAGGTAATTTGCGGCAGTACATCCTGCGGATCGGCCGTATATTTCATAAGCGAGACCATGGCTTCGCAAAGTGCCCCGATGACAATGCCTGAAAGCACCAACATCATCGCCGAACTCTGTCCCCTAATTTGACTTAAGCGGCACACAAGTCCGATTGCCAATACGCCAAAGACAAAGGCGAGTGCCTGTATCCCTGCCCCGTTTAGGCGAAGCAAAATGCCAAGGGTGGCACCGAGAGACGCTCCGGTTGCGGCACCCAGTGTATCCGGAGTTGCCAGCGGATTTGAAAACATACTCTGAAAAGCCGCTCCCGCAACCGATAGTCCCGCTCCTGCGAGTGCCGCGAGCAAAGCCCGCGGCAGGCGTACTTGCATTACAACCGCATATAATCTGCTATCCGCAGGCTCCCGCCCGAGCAGCACGCGGGCGCACTCCGAAAGCTTTAGCGGATAGCGCCCGATACACAATGCGACAATAAAAGCCAACAACAG
>ERZ772968.988-NODE-988-length-13760-cov-17.125429_pt1 | contig 13760 bp, 11 predicted proteins | sample MGYA00580674_ERZ772968 | MGnify/ENA primary metagenome ERZ772968 (study PRJEB29015, sample SAMEA2737940) | human oral metagenome | biome: human oral; feature: human-associated habitat; material: dental | place: China | collected 2138 ...
CACGTGTGGTTTTGATCTCCGTACCCCTACGGAAAGGAGAACCACGTGTGGTTTTAATCTCTGTACCCCTACGGAAAGGAGAACCACATGTGGTTTTAATCTCCGTAGATGAGCAGACGGTTGTGGGACGTAGGTGAAGTTTTGATGTGGTTACTCTGTAGACATGCGGCAAGTCACCAAAGGCCGCGGCCATTTTTTTCTACTTTTGCCGGCGACATTTTTCACAAAAAGACAAGGTTAAAACCTCCACAAACATGAACTTATTGAGAGAGAAGCTGGCGAAATACGACGCCCCACAGCGAGCTAAGGCCGCCGGCATTTACCCCTACTTCCGCGAGATCCAAAGCGATCAGGATACGGAAGTCGTCATCGACGGAAAAAAGGTGCTGATGTTCGGCTCGAACGCCTACTTAGGCCTCACCAACCACCCGAAAGTGAAAGAAGCCGCCATCGAAGCCATACGTAAATACGGCACGGGATGCGCCGGTTCACGCTTTCTGAACGGTACGCTGGATATTCATGTGGCCCTTGAGAAACGCCTGGCCGCCTTCGTCGGTAAAGAAGACGCCATCTCCTTCTCCACAGGTTTTCAGGTGAACGAAGGAGTGATCTCCTGCATCACAGGCCGCGAGGATTACATCATCTGGGACGAGCTTAACCATGCCTCCATCATCGAAGGCATCCGCCTTTCCTATTCCCGCAAACTGAAATACAAGCATAATGATATGGCCTCCCTCGAACGCCAGCTCCAGAAATGCGAGCCGGACAAGGTGAAGCTCATCGTTATGGACGGCGTCTTCAGCATGGAGGGCGACATCGCCAACCTGCCCGAGATCATCCGTCTGGCCAAGCAATACAACGCCAATGTGATGGTCGATGAGGCACACGGTATCGGCGTTTTGGGCCAGTGTGGACGCGGCACATGCGACCATTTCGGCGTGACGTCCGACGTGGATCTGATCATGGGCACCTTCAGCAAATCACTCGCCTCCCTCGGCGGATTCATCGCTTCCGATCGCGACACGATCAACTACCTGCGCCATCATGCGCGTACCTATATATTCAGTGCCAGCTGCACCCCCGCTTCCGTCGCTGCCGCAAACGCCGCCCTCGACATCATGCTCACCGAGCCCGAACACATGGAGCGCCTCTGGGAGTTGACACATTACGCCCTCGACGGATTCCGTCAAATGGGCTGCGAGATCGGACACACCTCCACACCGATCATCCCCCTTTTCATCCGCGACAACGACCTCACCTTCCTCATCGTTAAGGAGCTCTTCGAAGCCGGCGTCTTCGTTAACCCCGTCGTATCGCCAGCCGTAGCGTCGCAAGACACCCTGATTCGCTTCTCCCTCATGGCCACCCACACCCGGGCGCAGTTAGACTATGCCTTGGAGGCCATTCGGAAAGTATTCAAGCAGCACGCACTGATCCCCTAATCTCCCCGCCCCCCCCCTTTCCGAAGAATGAATTTCGTACAGAACACAGAAAGAGGCTGTCTGGAATGTAAAGGATGCTGTGAAACGTCAGGAAGCAAACTCTCAGTCCACGACTGGCTGTGCGACATCCCCGAGGAGGAGCATGCCACGGCCTATGTGGAGGTGCAATTCAAGAATACGCGCAAGGAATACTTCCTAAACGAAGACCATATCCCACTCGAAAAAGGCGACATAGTGGCCGTCGAGGCCAGTCCGGGGCACGACATTGGCATGGTTACATTGACCGGCCGACTCGTCCTCTTTCAATTATGGAAACACAGCACCCGGCACAGCACAATCAACAAAAAGATCTATCGCATTGCCCGCCCCTACGATTTAGAGCGCTGGGAAGAAGCCAAGGCGCGAGAACATGAGACCATGATCCGCTCCCGACAGATTGCCGCCGAACTGGGGCTGGATATGAAGATCGGCGATGTGGAGTTTCAGGGCGACGGCAACAAGGCCATCTTCTACTACATCGCAGAGGGACGTGTCGATTTCCGCCAACTGATTCGTGTCTTGGCCGATAACTTTCATGTGCGTATTGAAATGAAGCAGATCGGTGTCCGACAAGAAGCCGGACGCATCGGCGGTATCGGCCCCTGCGGACGCGAACTCTGCTGCGCGTCGTGGATGTCGCACTTCACCTCCGTCTCCACCGAGGCCGCACGCCTACAGGATATTTCGATGAACCCTCAGAAGTTGGCCGGGCAGTGTGGGAAACTCAAATGCTGCATCAATTACGAGGCCGACATGTACGTCGACGCCCGCAAGGGCATGCCCTCGCGTAAGATCGTGCTGGAGACGAAGGACAACGCCTACTATTACTTCAAAACGGACCTCTTCAAGCGCGAAATCACCTACTCGACGGACAAGACGATCGCCAAAGACCTCGTGACCCTCACCGCCAGACAAGCCTTCGACGTCATTAACATGAATCAAAAAGGCATTAAGCCCGACACCCTACTGCCTGAATCGAAAGAGACGCAGACGAAGAAGTCGGACTCGCACGACATTCTGGATGACAACGTAAGCCGCTTCGATAGCGCCCGTAAGAAGAGGAAGAAGAAACGCGCCGCGGCTCCAGCTGACGGACGCCCAAAGGCCGCTGCGGAAGGACGGCCCAAACGCTCCCCAAAACCGTCAGCAGACGGCGCTCCACAAGCCGCCGCTAAAGCGTCCGCCCCCAAGTCCCCGCGCCGTGAGCGAAAAGGCAACAACCCCCAACCGACTCCCACCGATGGTCCGTCGCCGCAGTAACCGATTGCACAGCGTGGTTCGCGCCCTCCTTCCCACGGCCCTGGCGCTGCTGCTCCTTGCTGCCTGCACCGACACGACCCGCTACGACCACTATCAGTCCGTCGAGAAGCCCTGGACGAAGGATCACATCTACTACTTCACGTACGACATCGACGACAACACCGTGCCCTACGACCTCGCCCTCGAGATTCGTAACAACGACCTCTATCCCTACCAAAACCTCTGGCTCCTTTGCAGCGAAGAGCCCCCCGTCGGCCCCATGACGCACGACACCATCGAGTGTATGCTGGCCGACGACTATGGTGCTTGGCACGGCGCTGGAATCGCCATCCATCACCTCAGTGTCCCTCTCCGCTCGCGTTACCGCTTCCCTCACAAGGGGCAGTACACCTTAGGGATCCGTCAGGGTATGCGCGACGAACAGCTGAATGGTATCGAGGCCATCGGCCTGCGTATCGAAGCCTCGCGCTGACCCTCGTAACGCGAGTTTGATGTAAGAATAAAGCCGGCAGAGAGCCTCTACGGAAGCTACGCGAGGGCCAAAACGTTTTTGGAAATGCTTTGGCCGTTACAGCGCGCTATCAAAGACATTCTCCAAGGAGAAAGGCCCTCATTCTTTCGTCGAACTCATGCGTTAAACGACCGAGCCCCCAACTGCTGACGGTTGGGCTTACCATCAGGCGACGGCCGCCCCTCGAGGTGCAGAGAAGGAAGTCCATAGTCGCTTTATCCTTATGGGACAATAACATATATTATATCCGGGGCCACGAACATTCTCTCTTATAGCACTTTTCAGAATGGAATTAAACCATACTTTTGTGCGACTTTTTCGAGAAATAGAAAGTGGACAATGAATTCAAACGCATGATGACGGATGAAAAGAAGCGGATAAGCCGAGCCCTAATCTCAGTTTATCACAAAGACGGACTATTAGAAGACATAATAAAGACGCTCCACAACGAAGGCGTGCAGCTCGTCTCGACAGGAGGCACACAAACCTTCATCGAATCGTTAGGCATACCGTGCGAAACGGCCGAGAGCCTGACTGGTTATCCCTCCATCTTAGGAGGGCGAGTGAAAACGTTACATCCCAAAATATTTGGCGGCATCTTGGCCCGCCGTGAATACGACACAGACCTCCGGCAGCTGTCGGAATATGATATACCGACGATCGACTTGGTGATCGTCGACCTCTATCCTTTTGAAGAGACCGTGGCCTCAGGTGCAGGCGAGGCCGATGTGATCGAAAAGATCGACATCGGTGGCATATCCCTTATTCGCGCCGCGGCAAAAAACTATCGCGACGTAACGATCGTTGCTTCACGAGCGCAATACGCCCCCCTGTTGGAACTGCTCAAGCAGGGCGGTGCACAGACTACGCTCGACGATCGTCGCCGATTCGCACGTGCCGCTTTCGCCGTTTCATCCGGCTACGACGCAGCCATCTTTCGCTATTTCGACGCCGACGAACACACCGCATTTCGCGCTGCATTCGACGACGCCATGCCCATGCGTTACGGAGAGAATCCCCATCAACGGGGCATCTTTTTTGGCTCATTCGATACACTCTTCGATCGCCTGCATGGCAAACAAATATCCTACAACAACTTGCTGGATATTGATGCTGCGGTCGCACTTATCGACGAGTTCGACGAGCCGACCTTCGCCATCCTCAAGCATAACAATGCGTGCGGAGTGGCTTCCCGTCCGACGATGGTCGAAGCGTGGAAAGCGGCTTTGGCTGGCGATCCCGTCTCAGCCTTTGGCGGCGTGTTGATAGGCAACCGAGCGATCGATACCGACGCTGCCAACGAGATCGATCAGATATTCTTCGAGGTGATCATCGCACCGGATTATACTGAGGACGCGATCCGTATTTTGAGCAAAAAGAAAAACCGCATCATCCTGCGCCGCAAGGCAGTTGGGGCGGGACAAGGCCTCGCCTTCCGCTCCCTCCTCAATGGCGTACTCGTGCAGGATCGCGACCTAAGCACACAAACCGCTGGCGACCTCAAGCCGATGACAACAGCTCTCCCCACCGAGAGAGAAACCGCCGACTTGCTGTTTGCCAACAAGATTGTGAAGCATAGCAAGTCCAATGCAATCACACTGGCGAAAAACAAGCAGCTCTGCGCCAATGGTGTGGGGCAAACATCGCGTGTGGATGCACTCAAACAGGCCATCGAAAAGGCCCGTACGTTCGGCTTCGATCTGAGCGGCGCGGTGATGGCCTCGGATGCGTTCTTCCCCTTCCCCGACTGTGTCGAAGCAGCTGCTGAGGCGGGAGTTACGGCCGTAATCCAACCCGGAGGATCCGTCAACGACGAACTCTCGGTGGAGTATTGCAATGCGCATCATATAAGTATGGTAAAGACGGGTACCCGTCACTTCAAACATTAACATTGAACTAAAGACATAACGAATAATATGGGATTATTCTCCTTCACACAAGAATTAGCTATCGATCTGGGGACGGCTAACACGATCATTGTCAGCGATGGGAAAATCGTTGTTGATGCGCCGTCTGTGATCGCATTAGATAAACGTACGGACAAGGTGTTAGCCGTCGGCGAGACAGCCCGCCAGATGCACGGTAAAACACATGAGAACATACGTACCGTCCGCCCACTTCAGGACGGCGTCATAGCTGACTTTTACGCCGCCGAACAGATGATTCGCGGATTGATCAAAATGATCCATTTCCGGAATCGTTGGTTCTCTCCCCCTTTGCGCGTTGTGGTTTGCATTCCCTCCGGTAGCACGGAGGTGGAGATACGTGCCGTGCGTGACTCTGCAGAACATGCAGGTGCACGCGACGTCTACATGATCTATGAACCCATGGCTGCGGCTATCGGTATAGGTGTCGATGTGGAGGCGCCAGAAGGAAACATGATTGTGGATATAGGTGGAGGCACGACGGAGATCGCCGTGATCTCACTCGGAGGTATTGTCTCCAATAAGTCTATCCGTATAGCCGGTGACGATCTGACGGCCGACATCATGGAGTATATGCGTCGTCAGCACAACATGAAGGTGGGCGAAAGCACGGCTGAGAGAATTAAGATCAACGTAGGTGCCGTCTTGACCTCGCTCGACAATCCGCCAGAGGACTACGTGGTGCACGGTCCGAATCAGATGACAGCACTGCCTATGGAAGTGCCCATCTCTTATCAGGAGATTGCGCACTGCCTCGATAAGTCCATCTCGAAAATGGAAGCAGCCATTCTCAGCGCCCTCGAGCAGACCCCACCCGAGCTTTATGCTGATATTGTTCGTAACGGTATCTATTTGGCTGGTGGTGGCGCCATGATTCGCGGTTTAGAGAAGCGGTTGACGGACAAGATCAATATCCCGTTCCGTGTAGCCGAAGACCCGTTGCATGCCGTAGCCAAGGGAACTGGTATCTCGCTGAAGAACATCGACAAATTCAAGTTCTTAATTAAGTAAGTACCGGGGCCGTGTGCGGCGTGCATAGAGCCTTTCGCCCCGGTAAAGCGGAGGCTTTTATAGCGTACGCACTCCAGTCCTTCCACTATCTATGCGGAAACTGCTTGAATTCCTTATAGGGAAAAGGCATTGGTTCTTATTCTGTTTCCTTGAGATCGTTTCGTGCATACTCCTATTCTACAATCAGGATTACCACCGAAACCTAATCTTTGGTTCTTCTAACACCGTAGTCGCCCAGATCTCTTCTATTTCGGGCAGGGTGAGGTCGTACCTCGGACTCCGAGATGAGAACAAGGCCCTGTTTGAACAGAACGGGCAACTACAACTTCAGGTTATCAAACTGGAGCGAGAGATCGCGTACATGAAAGCCCATGCACAGACGTACGATAGCCTGTTCGTGGCCGACACCGTGACGATGCCTTACCATTTCGTCACGGCCGAGATCGTCAATAGCAACGTCTCTTCACTGTCGAATTACCTCACCATCGACAAGGGTACCAAAGACGGGGTGAAGGTCGATATGGGTGTCGTCACCACGCAAGGCATAGTCGGCATTGTATCGGTGGCGGATGAGCATTTCTCGGTTGTCATCTCTGTGTTGAATCCCAAGCTGCTCGTCAGTTGTAAGCTGCTGAATGGGAACTATCACGGGTCACTGGTTTGGGATGGGCGCGATCCACGATATGCCTATTTGGATGATCTGCCTCGCCACGCCATCTTCAAGGAGGGCGACACGGTGGTTACTACCGGATTTTCGACGGCCTTTCCGCCGAACGTCATGGTCGGCACCGTGGCGAAGTTTGAGAAGAAACGGGATCAGAATTTCTATTCGCTCAAGATCAAGTTGGCCACCGATTTCTCGGCCATAAAGTCCGTCCGAGTGATACAGAACGATTTTCGCGAAGAGCGTGAAGCGGTGGAAGAAAAAGCGCGTACCCTCATAACGAATAAGACAGAATGATTAAGGGCTTGCTCAGAGTCGTGGCGTATATCGTCGTGTGTGTGCTGTTGCAGGTGACGGTGTTTAACCACATCCACCTCTTCAACCTCATGACGCCCTTCTTGTACCTCTACGCCATCGCCAAGATCCCCGCCGGATTCACGCGCGTGCAGGTCATTTGGATGGCTTTCATTACGGGGCTACTGGTCGACATCTTCTCCGGGACACTCGGCATACATGCCGCTGCGTCTACCCTGATCGGCTACTATCGCAACCCGCTTATGCACGCCTTCACCGACAAGGAAATGCTCGAAGACGCTTCGCCCTCGTACGTTACGCTGGGCACGGGCGCCTTCATGAAATATATCGTCTGCCTGACGTTCCTTCATCACACGGCCCTGTACGCCATCGAGTCCCTCTCCTTGTTCGATCCTCCCTACCTACTCCTTCGCATCGCATCCAGCACTGTGCTGACTACGCTTTGCCTCTTTGTGATTGAAGCCTTCCATATGGAACGTCGAAGTGGAGAACTTTAAGAAATACGCTTACGAAAACCGGCGATTCATCGTCATCGGCTCCGTCATCTTTGTGCTGCTCGTCTACATCGTGCGGCTCGCTCTTTTGCAGCTTGTAGACAGTAATTACAAGGCCTCGGCGGACAATAACGCCTTTCTCAGGAAGGTGCTCTATCCCGCACGCGGCGTCATCTACGACCGCAACGGCCAGCTGCTTGTCTACAACCAACCGGCCTACGACGTGATGCTCATCATGCGCGAGATACAGGCCTTCGACACCCTTGATTTCTGTCGCACGCTGGGCATTACCAAAGAGGTATTCGACAAGCGCATCGCCGATATCAAGAACAAGAAGCTCAACCCCGGCTATTCCTCTTACGTGCCGCAGGTGTTCATGAACCAGCTCTCCTCCTATGAGTACGGCGCCCTGCAAGAGAAGCTCTACAAGTTCCCCGGCTTCTACATACAGAATCGCACCATCCGCGAATACACCTATCCCAATGCCGCCCTACTGCTGGGCAACATCGGCGAGGTGAACCGACGCGACATCAAAGACGATAACTACTACAATCAGGGCGACTATGCCGGGCGTGCCGGTGTAGAGCGTTCGTATGAGAAATGGCTCCGCGGAAAGAAGGGCATCGAGGTGCTTCTGCGCGATGCCCGCGGACGTATCAAGGGCCGATTTGAGGACGGAAGGCACGACGAAGTGCCCATATCGGGCAAGAACCTCACCCTCGCTATCGATATCAATCTCCAGATCTTGGCCGAGAAGCTGCTCAAAAACAAAGTAGGCAGCATCGTCATGATCGAGCCTGCCACCGGTGAGGTGCTATGCTTGGCCAGCTCGCCCGGCTACGATCCCAACCTGCTGGTGGGCCGTAAACGCGGAAAGAACTACGCCATGCTGGAGGAAGACCCCACCAAGCCCCTCTTCGATCGATCCATCATGGCCATGTACCCCCCGGGATCGACCTTCAAACCCACCCAAGGACTCATCTTCCTGCAAGAGGGTGTCATCACTCCCGATAAACTCTACACCTGTGCCCGCGGATACCCCTACCACGGAGGCAAACCTGCCTGCCACGGCCACGGATCACCCTTGGCACTTATTCCGGCTATCGCCACCTCCTGCAACTCCTATTTCTGCTGGGGACTGCACGACATGCTCGACAGCCGTCGCCGATACCCCACCGTGCAGGAAGCCCTCGACAAATGGAAAGACTACATGGTGGCCCAGGGATATGGCTATCAGCTGGGCATTGACCTGCCCGGCGAGAAGCGCGGATATATCCCCAACAGCAAGGTCTACGACAAGGTCTACAAGTCGGCACGCTGGAACTCCAGCACCATCATCTCCATCGCCATCGGACAGGGCGAGGTGCTCGCCACCCCGCTGCAGATCTGCAACCTGGCCGCCACCATAGCCAATCGCGGTTACTACATCGTCCCCCACGTCGTCCGGAAAATTGAGAACGCACAGCTGGACTCCATCTACACCCACCGCAAATACACCGGCATCGATCAAGAGCACTACCGCGTCATCGCCCAAGGCATGCGTATGGCCGTCGTCGGAGGCACCTGCCGCGGGCTCAACATGCGTGACGTCGAGGTCTGCGGCAAGACAGGTACCGCCGAGAACCCCCACGGCAAGGACCACTCCGCCTGCATGGCCTTCGCACCCTATAACGAACCCAAAGTGGCCATCGCCGTCTACGTCGAGAACGCCGGCTTTGGCGCACGCATGGCCGTCCCCCTGGCACGCGTCATGCTCGAACGATACTTCCACGGCGCACAGGCCAACTCCGAGGCCGACGTGGAATCCCTTTCCAACACCGTAGTCAAGGCTACCAACAACAATAACCGTGTACCGAGATAACGAAAGAAGGAGTCTCTGGCTCTCTGTCGACTGGCTGACCATCATCGTCTACATACTCATGGTCGGCTGCGGATGGCTCAGCATCTGCGGCGCCAGCTACGAGTATGACACCACCGGCCTCTTCGACCCCGCCGGCCGACCCGGCTCACAGCTCATCTGGATAGGCTCCGCCTTCGCCCTGAGCTTCATCATACTCATGCTCGAGCGCGACATCTATGAGACCTTCGCCTACCTCTTCTATGGCCTCATCATCCTCCTACTCATCGCCACCATCTTCCTGGCGCCCGACATCAAGGGGTCGCGCTCCTGGCTCGTCCTCGGCCCCATCCGCCTGCAGCCCGCCGAGTTCGCCAAGTTCGCCACCGCCCTGGCCCTGGCACGCCTGATGAACAGCTACAACTTCAACCTCTTTACCCTCCGCAACTTCGGCCTCGTGCTGCTCATCATCCTGCTGCCCATGGGCCTTGTGCTGATGCAGAAAGAGACCGGCTCGGCCCTCGTCTTCCTCGCCTTCGCCCTGATGCTCTATCGCGAAGGCATGTCCGGCTATCTGCTGCTGGCCGCCGTCTGCGCCGTCACCTTCTTCGTCACCGTGATGAAGTTCGACGACACCCTCCTCGGAGCCACCCCGGCCGGCGCACTCATCGTCTCCTCCCTCACCCTCATCATTGAGATGCTCCTCGTCACCGGCCTTCGGAACGACCGCCTCACGCTCCGCATCATCCTCTACGGCCTCGTGGCCGCCCTCCTCACGGCCATCATCGCCTCGCTCTACATACCCGTCAACTTCGTTTGGGTGCTTGTTGGCGTCATCCTCACCTCCAGCCTCATGCTCATTGTCCAAGCCATCGTCAAGCTCAGTTGGCGTTACGCCCTTGTGGCCCTCTTTGCCCTCTCGTCCGTAGCCTTCATGCTGTCGGTCAACTACGTCTTCAACGACATGCTCGAGCCCCACCAGCAGCAACGCATCCGCGTCTCCCTCGGCCTGGAGGACGACCCCGGCGGATCGGGCTACAACGTCAACCAGTCCAAGATCGCCATCGGCTCCGGCGGCCTGTTGGGCAAAGGCTTCCTTAACGGCACACAGACGAAGCTCAAATACGTGCCCGAGCAAGACACCGACTTCATCTTCTGCACCGTCGGCGAGGAGTTCGGCTTCGTCGGCTCCATTGTCGTCCTGACCCTTTTCGGTGTGATGATCGTGCGACTCATCACGCTGGCCGAGCGACAAGACACCCTTTTCGGGCGCGTCTACGGTTACAGTGTAGCCTCCATCATCCTCTTTCACCTCGTCATCAACGTCGGCATGGTGCTCGGTCTCACCCCCGTGATCGGCATCCCCCTACCCTTCTTCAGCTACGGTGGCTCGTCGCTCTGGGGCTTCACCATCCTCCTCTTCATCTTCCTCCGCATCGACGCCTCGCGGAAAGAGGTGTAAGCCGCCAAAAGCGAAGCCCGGGAGGGGGCGCGCATTTGAATGATGTTTGAATACGTGTGCCGACTTGGACGTTCTCTCCTTACCGCCTTTCGTGGTCGTTTCAATAATCAACATACAATACAATATGACATACAAGAAGAATATCGGATCGACAACAAAAATCATCCACGAGTTGACCCAAGAAGAGGTTACTATCGCCGGATTACCCTTTACGGAAAAAGAAGGGCAGTTCATTTTTGAGGAATCCTCTCCGTCACTTCTGTTACGTCCCAAAGGTCTAAAGGAGTTCTATAGTACATTATTCGATGGACCTTATTGGTATGATTCTTTAGAGGTCAGCACGAAAAGTGGGAGGAGCTACAAAATCTCCCAAGCTCATTTGTCTTTTCCGGAGAAATTATCTTTAGAGGATGCTAATTACAAATGCTACGTACAGTTTTATCAGCTTATGGATTCCGGATGGGATGAAAAGACAGAGTATTGCTACCGATATATCCTCCCCGTTAAAGACCATAAATGGCAAGACCTTATAGAGCGCCCCATTTCTGATTATCTTCATATTTCCCCCGATTATGTGATGCCTATCTATTGGGCTCTTGTAAGAATTGATTTTTCCGGAGAGAAGCAGATTCATCTTTCCGAGCTACATATAGATGATATAGGTGAGAGTAAATTTCTCGTGATCGAAACACGATTTCCTTGCACATATAGTGCCATGGATAAATACTTGTATTCCATATCGCTCTCCTTAGGTTTGGTAACCTCTGTTGCACCCTTTGATTATGCCATTGTGGTGACTTCGAAGACCCCGGATTTTGAAGGAGAGATTATGGGCGGTATAGTCAAGTTGCGCCCGACAATCAAAAGCCAATATCGCTTTATTGCGACTGATATTAGAGAGTTATATAACGACCTGAAGGAAAAAGTGGACTATGATGCATTCCGTCCGTATTGTGATAAAGAAGGGAACTTATTAAGGAGCCATCTTGATCCAATGACGGAACAAGATTTTTCCGGCCTCGTTTCAATGCTGCATAGGAGTAAGGATCTTGCTCGGGCGACAATGATGTTATTAGTTGCCTCTGATGACATTGAATATCTAGGGCCATTATATTCCGTGGTTCTTGAGACAATCTGCCGGGTATTAGAGCAGGAAAACGAAGAACTTTTCAAGTCATATAGTAAAAACCCGAAGAAGAGATACTTGCCCAACGGGGAAAAATTATCTATGCCTTTCAATCTACTAGAGCAAATAGGATATGAGTTATCAGACTTGGATAGGGCTATAATAAACACCCGAAACAACTTTCTGCATGGATCTACACCAGAATATGAATTAGACTCGGATAAGGATAAGAAAATAGCAAATGCTCAAAGCAGCCTTCTTGGTGATACACAAAAAGGAGAAAGTGATACAGACAAGCTGCGGTATATCTGTATGGAGCTACGGAAGCTCTGCGGTATACTTCTATTGCGTTACTCTGGCTATAAGGGGGCGATCCTTAATAACGTCGTTGAAATGGGTTTGAAAAAAACGCTTCCAAAGGAACAGAAGGAGGAACAGAAGGAGGAACAGAAGGAGGAAAAAGAGCTCTTGTTCATCACTTACGATGAGGAGGAGGCAAAAAAGATTGTGGAGAAGTGGAAGAATGAAAAGCAAAAAGAAGAGGAGGAGAAGAAGAAAAAGCAAAGTCAAGGCAAGGAAAAGTCTCCCCAACCAACGGAAGAGCCTGAAGCGAGCGTGTGAAATCTCACCCCACCCTTTCACTTTTCAATAGAGGAGCTTACATAGCTCGCCTCCTTGCAAAACCCTCAGGGGCCAGCTCCACTTTTTTTCTGGGTAGCCTGAACCCTGAGGGTTTGGCTCTTCTTTTTTTGAAGTAGCCCTGAACCCTGAGGGTTTGGCCCTTCTTTTTTTCTTGGAAGTATATTCTATCTTCGGCCCGCTGTTTACAGATAGACAGCAGTCATTTATAATCACTTTAATAGCTATTTGAATCATGAAAATTGAAGTATTCAATGTCAAAGGACTCAGAGTAGAAGACGATTTCGGGTACCTCGGATTCGTCAAGCGTAAACTAACCCTCCTGCCGCTTGCGGATTCGGCGGCGGGCTACACCGTGGGATTGAAAGAGGCCGCCAACAAGTTCTCCACCGCTGTCGATGAACTCGACAAAGTGTTGGAGCCGGCTCGGAACCTTCCCTCGACCAAGGAGGCCACCCAAAAAGACGAGGATCGCGACAAGGCGTGGAATGCCTTCCGCAGGATCGCTAAGGCCACCAAGGGACACCCAAACAAGGAGATTGCCGACTTCGCCGTCAAAACGGAAGAAATCTTCCTGCGATACGGCGACATGCTGCCACTGGCTCAGCAGGAAGAGACGGCGCGTATAGACAACCTCATTCAGGATCTCAAGGCGCTCGACACGACGAAGATGACCCAGGCCGGATTCACCCCCTTCCTCACCGACCTGGAGCAGAAGCAGACGGCTTACGTCACCATCTCCGACACGCAGAGCTCGGAGCACGGGCACCGCATGGTGGGCGTCATCAAGCAGAAACGCACTGAGGCCGACGCCGCCTATCGCCGACTTGTGGAGACGGTCAATGCGCTCGTCGTGGTCAATGGTGAAACGGCTTATAAGGAGTTCGTCTTAGACCTGAACGGACGCATCGACCAGAACAAAGCCATGCTTGCCAACCGCCGCACCGTAGCCGAAAAGAAGAAAAAGCCTGCCGATCCGAAGGATCCCAAGACCCCGAAGGATCCCAAGCAGCCGAAGGATCCGAAGACTCCTGA
>ERZ772968.993-NODE-993-length-13706-cov-9.876126_pt1 | contig 13706 bp, 14 predicted proteins | sample MGYA00580674_ERZ772968 | MGnify/ENA primary metagenome ERZ772968 (study PRJEB29015, sample SAMEA2737940) | human oral metagenome | biome: human oral; feature: human-associated habitat; material: dental | place: China | collected 2138 ...
GTCGAGTCGCGGCGCGGTCTGGGCGGCTTCATCCGCATCGTGCAGGTGCCGCTGCAGAATCTTGTCTATCAGGACATGCTCAAAAAATTGACGGAGGAGTCGGAGCCGGAACTCGTGCAGTCGATGGTGCGCTATCTCGTGCAGCACGGCATGATTTCGACGCGCGAAGCGGCGCTCGTCATGCAGTCGGTGACGATGGCGTACGAGAAGCTTGAACCGAAGGAGCGCCTGAAGTTCATCCGATCCTTGCTTCTGACTTTGGAAAAATTCTCGTGAGGGGGGAAACGGATGCTTTGTGATGACTGCAAGAAGAATGAGGCGCGCGTGCATTTCGTCGTGCTGAAGAACGACGGCACGACGGAGATGCACCTCTGCCGCGATTGCGCGGCGCGTTACAGCAAGACGATGGCGGGCATGAGCGGCGAGGACTACTCGATCAACGATTTTATACGGGGCGTGATCCAGCGCATGCCAGATCCGTCGGCGAACGCAGAAGAGCAAGAGAGCGAGCAGGAGGAGAAGCCGACAGAAGAGGAAGCGTCCTTCACATGCCCGAACTGCGGTATGAGCTATCGCGACTTCGCCCAGCAGGGAAAGATCGGCTGCAGCGTCTGCTACGATACGTTCCGCGAGGAACTGACGCCGCTCCTGCTGCGCATCCACGGCGCGGGGAATCATCGCGGCAAGATACCGAAGCGGGCGGGCGGCACGCTTGCGCTCAAACAGCGCATCGACCTCCTTCGCGCACGGCAGGAGCGTGCCGTGGCGAAGGAGGAGTACGAGAAGGCGGCCGAGTATCGCGACGAGATCCGTGCGCTCGCCGTGCAGCTTGCCGCGCAGGAAAGGGAAAAGGCGCAGGAAGACGCTTCAGCGCCTTCCTCGGCAGAGGACAGGAAAGAAGACGAAGGAGGCGAGGCGTGATGGCGAAGCAGGAACTCTTCACAGGCTCTCATCTCGCATGGCTCGCAGCGGACGGCACGGACAGCGACGTCGTCTTGGCGAGCCGCGTCTGCCTCTCGCGAAATCTGCACGAAGTTCCCTTCCCCAACCGCGCGGATCTCGTCCGGCTCGCTGAGACGGAAGGAAGCATTGCCGCCGTGCTCGGCGACGTGGAGGAGGCGCTCGAAGAGCCGTTCGACCGCGTCGAACTCGCGAAGAGCACGGCGCTTGAGCAGAACGTGCTTTGGGAGAAGCATCTCGTCAGCCGCCAGCTGCTCAAGAATCCTGCCCATCGCAGCGCCTATATCAGCAACGACCGCTCCATGAGCATCCTGGTCAACGGGGAGAACCATCTGCGCATCCAGGCGATGGCGGCGGGATTCGACCTCAAGGCGCCGTACGACAGGGCGTCGCGCGTTGACGACGTCTTTGAGGCGAAGCTCGACTTCGCCTTCGACGAGAAGCTCGGCTATCTGACGAGCTGTCCGACGGATCTCGGCACGGGGCTTCGCGCGTCGGTCATGCTCCATCTGCCGGGGCTCGTCTACACGGAGAACATCGGCAACATCCTCAACATATCGCCGCAGATCGGGCTTTCCATGAGCGCCATGTACGGTGAGGGAGCGGAGTCTGCGGGCAATTTGTTCGCCGTCGCGAACAAATTGTCATTGGGGCTGACGGAGCGCGAGCTTTGCGACAATCTGCGCATCTCGGTCGGCGAAATTGTAGAGCAGGAACGCCGCGCGAGGAAGGCTCTGCTGCTCTACGAAAAGGATCGCATCGAGGACGAGGTCTGGCGCGCCTACGGCGTGCTGCACTACGCGCGCGCCCTGGGCGATGCCGAGACGCTCGCCATCTTGAGCCGCGTGCGCCTCGGCGTCGACCTCGGCTTCATCGAGGGACTGGCGTCGAACGTCTTCGGCGACATTTTGATTGCGAGCCGGGCAAATTATCTTTGCTCTCTGGCAGGAAACGAGAACATGTCGAAGAATGAAATAGACAGGAAGAGGGCGGAAGTCGTCCGCCGAATTTTGGAAACTGCGGCATGAGCTGCGGGAAACTTTCCGCTGCACTTTACGGCGGATACATGGGGGCACGGCGAGGGATTCTTTCCGAATCGCTCTATCGATCGGCGCTTCCTTTGACATAAAGGTGGAATTTTTATGACGAACCGCTTTACGGGTCGTGCGCTCAAGGTGCTGGAATTCGCTCAGTACGAAGCGCAGGAACTGGAGCAGAACTTCATCGGTACGGAGCACATCCTCCTCGGGCTTCTGCACGAGGGAGAGGGCATTGCAGCGCGCGCGCTGCGCTCTTTGGGACTCGATTTCGGTCATGTGCGCACGCGCGTCGAGGATATGCTCGGCGGACGCGAGATGGAGGAGCGGCGCGCATCGTATTACACGGATCGCGCCAAGCGCGTGATGGAGCTTGCCGTCGAAGAGGCGCGCTCCTTCGGGCACAATTACATCGGCACGGAGCACATTCTCCTCGGGCTTATCCGCGAGAATGAAGGCGTGGCGGCGCACGTCCTGATCTCGCTCGGCGCCGATCTCGACATCGTGCGTGCGACGGTCATCGACATGCTCGGCGGCACGCACGAGAGCGCGGAGCTTCCCGCGCCCGATCGCCGCCGCCGCGCCGCCGCGCCCGCGCAGGGAGAGGCCGCTGCGGGCACGCCGCTCCTCGACAAGTACGGCAGGGACATCAATCGGATGGCGCGGGAGGGCAAGCTCGACCCCGTCATCGGCAGGGAGAAGGAGATCGAGCGCGTCGTGCAGATTTTGTCGCGGCGCACGAAGAACAATCCGATCCTCATCGGCGAGCCGGGCGTCGGCAAGACGGCAGTCGCGGAAGGGCTTGCCGCACGCATCGCCACGGGCGCCGTGCCGCGCCTCCTGCAGCAAAAGCGCATCGTGTCCCTGCCGATGGCAGGACTCGTGGCGGGCGCGAAGTACCGCGGCGAGTTTGAGGAACGCTTGAAGGGCATCATCGACGAGGTCATGAAGAGCGGCAATGTGATCCTCTTCATCGACGAGATGCACACGCTCATCGGCGCGGGCGCAGCGGAAGGCTCGCTCGATGCCGCGAACATCTTGAAGCCGCCCCTTTCGCGCGGCGAGGTGCAGATCATCGGCGCGACGACGCTGAAGGAGTACAAGAAGTATTTCGAGAAGGATTCGGCGCTGGAGCGGCGCTTCCAAAGCATCCTCGTCGAGGAGCCGACGACGGAGGAGGCGGAGAAGATCCTCCACGGACTGCGCCCGAAGTACGAGGCGTTTCACCACGCGAAGATTCGGGACGAGGCTTTGAAGGCGGCTGTGCGCCTGTCGCATCGCTACATTCCCGACCGCTGTCTGCCCGACAAGGCGATCGACCTCATGGACGAGGCGGCGTCGAAGTCGCGCATGAAGACCGTCGTCCTGCCGACGTCCATCAAGCGTCTGGAAGAGCGTCTGAAGAAGCTCGGCGTCGAGAAGGACACAGCGATCAAGCTGCAGGACTACGAGCGTGCGGCGGCCCTGCGCGATGAGGAGAGTGCGCTCAAAGAGGATCTTGCCGCCGCCAAGGAACGCTGGCAGGAGCGCGAGATGAAGGAGGTCACGGTCACGGCGGACGACATCGCCGATGCCGTCGGGCTTTGGACGGGCATCCCCGTGAAGGACATCGCCGCGAAGGAGTCGGAGCGCCTGCTTCATCTTGAGCAGATTCTGACGGCGCACGTCGTGGGACAGGAGGAGGCCGTGACGGCGGTCGCCAAGGCCGTGCGCCGCGCACGCGCGGGACTTAAAGACCCGAAGCGCCCCATCGGCTCGTTCCTCTTCCTCGGCTCGACGGGCGTCGGCAAGACGGAACTCGCGCGCGCCTTGGCGGAATCGCTCTTCGGCACGGAGGAAGCCATCGTGCGCTTCGACATGTCCGAATACATGGAAAAGCATACGGTGTCGAAGCTTGTCGGCGCCCCTCCGGGCTATGTGGGCTATGAGGAGGGCGGCCAGCTGACGGAGGCCGTGCGCCGCCACCCGTATTCGATCATCCTGCTCGACGAGGTGGAGAAGGCGCACCCCGACCTCTTCAACGTGCTGCTGCAGGTCTTGGACGACGGGCGGCTGACGGATGCGCAGGGGCGCACGGTCGACTGCAAGAACACGGTCATCATCATGACTTCGAACGCGGGCGCCGACTATCTCAAGCAGTCGACGTCGCTCGGCTTCACCGCGGGGGTGCAGACGCTCGGCGACGCTTACGAAAAGGGCAAGTCGCGCGTCTTTGAGGAGGTCAAGCGCGTCTTTCGCCCCGAGTTTTTGAACCGCGTCGACGAGATGCTCGTCTTCCGTCCGCTCGGCAAGGAAGAACTGACGAAGATCGTCGACATCATGCTGCGCGAAGTCGAGGCTCGTCTGTCGGAAAAAGGCATGGCGCTTGAGGTCAGCCCCGCGGCGAAGTCGAAGCTCGTCGAAAGCGGCACGGATTTCAAGTACGGGGCACGTCCGCTGAAGCGTGCGATCCGGAAGCTCGTCGAGGACGAGATCGCCGAAAGGCTCTTGAAGGGCGATTTTGGACGCGGCGATACGATCTACGTCAAGAAGGTCGGCGACCGGCTTGATTTCGTCCGGAAACAGCCGAAGGACGCGGCGAAGGTGAAGAAGGAGAAGGCGCTTCGTGCGGGCGCAGCGCAATAAGCTTGCGCCGGGCGGAGCAGCTTCTGTCTGGAACATGCTCGTCAATGCGGCGTGGGCGCCTCTCTGGCTTGTCCGTTCGCTGCTGCGCTTTCTGCGGCGCTCGCTGATGAAGCGCGGAAAGGCGGAATGAATTTGGCGAAGAAGAAAAAGACGGCGTTCGTCTGTCAGGCGTGCGGCTACGATACGTCCAAGTGGGTGGGCAAGTGTCCGGGCTGCGGCGCGTGGAACACGCTCGTCGAGGAGACGATCGCGCCCGAATCGGCCGAGGGCGGTCTGCGCCTCGGGCTTTCCGACGGCGCGCGTCCCGTCGCTGTCGGCGATGTCGCAGTCGAGGACATGCCGCGTTTCTTGACGGGATCGGGAGAGCTTGACCGCGTCTTGGGCGGCGGCGTGATTCCCGGCTCGATGGTCTTGATCGTCGGCGATCCGGGCGTCGGCAAGTCGAGCCTCACACTTCGCGTGGCGGCCGAGATCGCACGGGGAGGAAAGCGCGTGCTCTATGTGACGGGCGAGGAGAGCACGCGCCAGGTGCGCATGAGGGCCGACCGCCTCGGTGCGATTGCCGACGATCTCTTCGTTGTCAGCGAGACGAACCTTGAGCGCATCACGGTACATATCGAGACGGTCAAGCCGGAACTTCTCGTCATCGACTCTATCCAGACGATCTTTCGCCCCGATGTGACGAGTGCGCCGGGCAGCGTCAGCCAGGTGCGCGAGTGCAGCGTCGAGCTTCTGCGCCTTGCGAAGACGTACGGCATCGCCGCCTTTGTCGTCGGTCATGTCACGAAGGACGGCACGCTCGCGGGGCCGCGCGTCCTTGAGCACATCGTCGATACCGTGCTCTACTTTGAGGGCGAGCGAAACGCGCAGTTCCGTATTTTACGCGCCGTCAAGAATCGCTTCGGCAGCACGAACGAGCTTGGCCTCTTCGAGATGCGCGACACGGGACTTGCCGACGTGCCCGACGCTTCGAAGCTCTTTCTGTCTGACCGCGAGCCGGACAGCGGCACGGTCGTCGTGCCGACGGTCGAGGGAACGCGCCCCCTTCTCGTCGAGATCCAGTCGCTTGTCGCCGAGACGCCTTACATGCCGCCGAGGCGCACGGCGGACTCGGTCGACGTCAAGCGCATCCAGCTTCTCTTGGCCGTCCTCGAAAAGCGCGTCAAGCTTCCCATCGGCGCATGCGACGTCTACGTCAAGGTCGCGGGCGGCATCAAGATCGACGAGCCTGCCGCAGACCTCGGCCTGTGCGTCGCCATGGCGTCGTCGTTCGCCAACCGCCTCGTGCGTCCGAAGGCGATCGTCTTCGGCGAAGTCGGCCTGTCGGGCGAGATCCGTGCCGTCAGCCAGGCCGACGTGCGCTTGAAGGAAGCCGCCAAGCTCGGCTTTCGCGCCGCCGTCCTGCCGCAGAAGAACGCCGAGCGCCTCAAGAACATAAAGGGCATCGACCTCTTCGGCGCGGCGACGCTCGCGGAAGCACTGCGCCTCGCCATGCCGCGGGAGGGAATATGAAAAGCTATTCTTCCAGAGATGTTCTAAAAATGCTGCTGAAGGACGGATGGGTGGAAATTAACTGCGAAGGCGACCATCATCAGTTCAAGCATCCGACGAAGCCGGGGAGAGTGACCGTCCGTCATCCTGTTAAGGATATGGGGGTTCGTGATCTGAAAAGCATTGAGAAACAATCGGGACTTAAATTTTAGGGAGGCAAATATGTTTCCGGACATTTATCGCTATCCTGCGATTTTTAGCTATGAGGAAGATGGTGTGCACATTGTGTTTCCGGATTTGCCGGGATGCATCACATTTGGGAAAGACGAGGGGGATGCAGTGCGTGCAGCACGTGAGGCTCTTACACTTCATCTTTATGGAATGGAACAGGACGAGGAGGCGATTCCCAAACCGTCTTCGATGATGACTCTGGCAGAGCGGGAGGCTTTGCAGAAAAATGAGGTTTTTCTGCTGGTGGAGGCATTTATGCCTACATTTCGAGAGAAACAGAGCAAGCGCTTTGTCAAGAAAACGCTCTCTGTACCCTATTGGATGAATGTCGAGGCGGAGCGTATCGGGCTCAATTTTTCACAGACTCTCCAGAACGCAATCTTGCAGAAACTGGAATTGGCGAAGTGAGCAGGATACGGGCGTTGTATTCCTTGACATACGGGGATTCTCTGGGCTAGAATAGGTCATACTGTATTTGGGAGGAGATTGCCTTGACAAAGGTTTTGGTAAATGGCGCGGCGGGTCGCATGGGACGTGCGGTGCTGAAGGCTGTGATCGACGATGCAGAGTTGGAACTCGTCGGTGCGGTGGATATCACAGGCGGTGCGGACGCGGGAGAGCTTGCGGGGACGGCGAAGAACGGCGTTCTTGTGGAGACGGATCTTGCGGCGGCACTCGAGCGGCTGCATCCCGACGTGATGATCGACTTCACGCGTCCCGATGTCGTCTATGGGAATGTCCTCACGGCACTCGCACACAAGGTCTCACCCGTGGTTGGCACGACGGGGCTGACCGAGGAGCAGAAGGCGGCGATCAAGGCAGCGGCGGACGAGAACGACACGCCCGCATTCATCGCGCCGAACTTTGCCATCGGTGCGGTGCTGATGATGCTGATGAGCCGCATGGCGGCAAAGTATATGCCCGATGTGGAGATCATCGAGCTGCACCACGACAACAAGTTGGACGCACCCTCGGGGACGGCGGTGCAGACGGCGGCGATGATTGCCGAGGTGCGCGAAGCACACGCGCAGGGGCATCCCGACGAGGAGGAGAAGATCGCGGGAGCACGCGGCGCAGAGTATGAGGGCATGCGGATTCACAGCGTCCGTCTGCCGGGTTATGTCGCACACCAGGAAGTCATCTTCGGCGGACTTGGGCAGACCCTCTCGATTCGCCACGACTCGCTGAATCGCGAGTCCTTTATGCCGGGGGTTGTGCTCGCGGCGAAGAAGGTGCGCGGACTCACGTCGCTCACGGTCGGACTGGACAAGCTGTTGTAAGGGATAGTAGGGGAGTACATCATGAAGAAGTATCGTGTCGCCATCCTCGGCGCAACGGGTGCCGTCGGGCAGGAGTTTCTGAATCTCATCGAGGAGCGCAAGTTCCCGTTCTCGGAGCTGCGTCTGCTCGCGTCCAGCCGCTCGGCGGGCAAGAAAATTGCCTTTATGGGCAAGGAGTATACCGTACAGGAGACGACGGCCGATTCCTTTGCGGGGATCGACATTGCCCTTTTTGCGGGCGGTGCGGCAAGCAAGGACTTTGCTCCCCACGCTGTCAAGGCGGGTGCGGTCGTCATCGACAATTCGAGCGCGTTCCGCATGGATCCCGAGGTGCCGCTCGTCGTACCCGAGGTCAATCCGGAGGCAATCAAGAAGCATAAGGGTATCATCGCCAATCCGAACTGCTCGACCATCATCATGGTGATGGGGCTGAAGCCCCTCTATGACATCGCAAAAATTCGCCGCATCGTCGTCTCCACCTATCAGGCGGTCTCGGGCGCGGGCAAGGAGGGCATGGCGGAACTTGAGGAGCAGGTCGCGGCACTGTCCTCGGGCAAGGACGCACAGGCGAACATCCTGCCTGTCGGCAAGCTGCCGAAGCACTATCAGATTGCGTTCAACCTCATCCCGCAGATCGATGTCTTCATGGACAACCTCTACACGAAAGAGGAGATGAAGATGATCGACGAGACGAAGAAGATCATGGAGGACGACAGCCTGCGCATCACGGCGACCACCGTGCGCGTGCCCGTCTACCGCAGCCATGCCGAGTCCGTCAACGTCGAGTTTGAGAGTGAGGTCTCGCTCGATGCGGCACGCAAGGCCCTTGCAGCCTTCCCCGGCGTGATTCTGCGCGACAACCCGTCGGAGCAGGAGTACCCGATGCCGCTCTTTACCTCTGGCAAGACCGATGTCGAGATCGGCCGTCTGCGCCGCGATGAGTCGACCGACAACGCACTGAACTTCTGGATCTGCGGCGACCAGATTCGCAAGGGCGCGGCACTCAACGCACTTCAGATTGCAGAGTACATGATCGCACACGAACTCGTTTGATACCGGTTCATTTAAGGACTTATTTCCGTATAGGAACTAAGTCCTTTTTTGTTCTTTTGGACAAGGGCGGGTATTCCGTGCACAGCCTTTTATGGTGCGGGGTGCGGGCTGTTTTAGAGATTGCATGCAAGGAAAAGGGAATACCTGTTTTCTTGAAAAAAAGGGAGGATTTTGCTATAACTGTTAGTAAAAGTGGTGAAATGTGGTGGCTTGTGCCACATGGTGGCGATCAAGAAGCGAAGGGTGGTGCGGCAGGATGTTCATGGGGGAATACACCCACAGCATTGATGCCAAGGGCCGCGTCATCCTGCCCGCCGATTTTCGGCAGGAGCTCGGTGTCTCGTTCATCATCACGAAGGGGCTGGACGGCAGTCTCTTCCTCTTCCCACAGGCGGCATGGGATGAGTTCGCGGCGAAGCTGCGGACGCTCTCGATCGCCGACCCGAATGCGCGTGCGTTTGCCCGCTTCTTCATTGCAGGTGCACGCACGCTCGAATGTGACAAGCAGGGACGTTTTCTCGTACCTGCAAATCTGCGTGCCTACGCGAATATCGGTCTCAAACAGGATGTCATCCTCACGGGTGCGGATGCACGCATCGAGGTCTGGGACAAGGAGAAGTGGCTGCGCTATGCGGGTGAGGTCGATCCGAACATCACGGAGATCTCGACGCAGCTCGCGGGCTACGGGATTACGATATGAGCGACTTTCATCACATCAGTGTTTTGCCTGAGGAAACGATTGAAGCACTCGCGGTGCGCCCTGACGGCATCTATGTGGACTGCACCCTCGGCGGGGCAGGGCACGCGGGGCGGATTGCACGGCAGCTTTCTGTGAAAGGCCGTCTCATCGGCATCGATCAGGACGAAATTGCGATTGCAGCAGCGGAGGAGCGTCTTGCGGATGCAGCGTGTCAGGTGACGCTTGTACGCGATAACTTCCGCAGCCTCGCGGCGATTCTTGACCGCGAAGGTGTGGATGAGGTGGACGGCATCCTCTTTGATCTTGGCATCTCGTCGCCGCAGATTGACACGGCAGAGCGCGGGTTTTCCTATATGCAGGACGCGCCGCTCGATATGCGTATGGATCGTCGTGCTGCGCGCAGTGCCTATACCGTTGTCAACGAATACAGCGCAGAGGAACTTACGGAGATCTTTTACACATACGGTGAGGAACGATGGGCAAAGCGCATTGCCGCATTTATTGAGGAGTCTCGAAAATCCCGTCCCATTGAGACAACGGGCGAGCTCGTCGCCGTCATCGACCGTGCCGTGCCGAAGGCGGTGCGCGCAAAGGGCGGGCATCCCGCAAAGCGGGTTTTTCAGGCGATTCGCATCGAGGTCAATGAGGAGTTGACGATCCTATCGGACGCGCTCCGCGATGCGGTACACGCACTCCGTACGGGCGGGCGGCTTGCTGTCATCACATTTCACTCGCTTGAGGATCGCATTGTCAAAAGGACGATGCAGGAAGCGGCACGCGGCTGTATCTGTCCGCCGCACACGCCCGTCTGTATCTGTGGCCATGCGCCGGAGGTGCGCCTGATTGGCAAGGCGCGTGCGGCAAGTTCTGCAGAATGTGCGGCAAACCCACGGGCGAAGAGTGCGAAGCTGCGTGTTGCTGAGAAATTATAAAAAATCTCGATTAAGGAGGTGAGGGCGTATGCCGGCACGTAAATTGTATACCTACGAATACGAGGAAGCGACAGCGCCTGCACCGCACACAGAGATACCGAAGGAGCCGCTGATCCGACGGGAGGTCAATACGAATCTCAGGAACTGTCTGCGTGCCATTTTCTTCATGATTGCATTTGGCGCAATGGTGGTGACGCTGCTCGGCGGCATCAGTGCGAACAACGGCTATACCCTGCTCGAAACGCAGCAGAATGCCGACCAGCTGGAGCAGGAAAACGAGCGTCTGAAGATCGAGATTGCGCAGCTGAAATCACCCGCACGCATTGAGGCGATTGCGGTGGATCAGCTGCATATGCAGGTGCCGCAGAATATGTATTTTTCACATGAAGGGGAATGATGGCGCATGATGAAGCGTTTGTCAGAGCTTGCCGCGCTCCTGAAGGATGCACGGATTTCGGGCGGCGATGTCGAGATTACGAGCATTGAGCGGGACTCGCGCCGCGTGCGGGAGGGGGCGCTCTTTGTCTGCATCAGCGGTGCTCATGTGGATGCACACAGCTTTATACCGAATGCGGCGCGGGCGGGAGCTCGCGCCATTTTGACGGAGCGGGAGACGGTGGATGTCCCCGATGGTATCGCCGTTCTCCATGTGGCGGATCTCCAAGAGGCTCTGGATGTCATTGTGCCGTATTTCTACGACTATCCCGCGCGCGCAATGCGCGTCATTGGGATTACGGGGACGAACGGAAAGACGACGACGAGCTATCTCGTGCGTGCGATCCTGCGCCATGCGGGGAAACGCGTGGGACTGATCGGGACGATACAGGTCATGATGGAGGACGAGGTGTTCCCGACGGCGAACACGACCCCCGATGTCATTGTCATGCAGCAGCTGCTCGCCGAGATGCGTACGCGCGGAATGGATGTCGTGGTCATGGAGGTCTCCTCCCACGCACTCGACCAGGGACGTGTGGCCGGCATTGAGTTCGATACGGCGGTATTCACGAATCTGACGCAGGATCACCTCGACTACCACAAGACGATGGAGAACTACGCACGGGCAAAGGCGAGGCTCTTTGATCTCGTGTCGCAGCAGGGGACGAAGTCGGGCAAGACAGCGGTGCTCAATGCGGATGACGGAGCGTCTGCAACCATGCGTGCGCATACACGCTGCCCCATCATCTCCTACGGGGTGGAGCAGCCTGCCGATCTGGCAGCACGGGATGTGCATCTCGCGCAGGACGGGATGGAACTGACACTCGTCCATGAAGGCGCACCGCTGGGACATCTGCACATCGGCATCACGGGGCTGTTCAACGTGTCCAACGTGCTCGCGGCGACGGGTGCGGCACTTGCAGAAAAAATATCCGCAGAGGATATTGTGTCAGCGCTCCGTGCGTTCACAGGCGTACCGGGGCGTTTCGAGCTCGTGCGTGCAGGGCAGGACTTCTCCGTCATTGTGGACTATGCGCACACACCGGACGGCATGGAGAATGTCCTGCGCACGGCGCGTGCCGTGACGGCGGGGCGGATCATCGCCGTGTTCGGCTGCGGCGGTGACCGCGATCGGACGAAACGTCCCATCATGGGGCGCATGGCGGCGGAGCTTGCGGATGTCGTCGTGCTGACCTCGGACAATCCGCGGACGGAGAACCCTGCGGCAATCTTGGACGAGGTGGAGACGGGCGTCCTGCCCGTCATCGGGACAAAGCCGTACGAAAAGCTCGTCGATCGCCGCACGGCGATTTTTCATGCCGTTCAGACGGCACAGAAGGGCGATACGGTCGTTATCCTCGGCAAGGGCCATGAGACATATCAGATATTAAAGGATAAAACAATCCATTTTGACGACCGCGAGACGGCACGTGAAGCAATCGGGGGACGGTGAGATGACGATGATATGGGAGGAAGTGCTCGCGGCAACAGGAGCCGTGCTGCATAGCGGAAACCTGCACAGGAATGAAACCATTCCCCACATCACGACGGACACGCGCAAGATCGCGGCGGGCGACCTCTTTGTCGCCCTGCGCGGGGAGAATTTCGACGGCGCGGACTTTGCCGCAGAGGCACTTCAAAAAGGCGCGGCGGCAGTTCTCGTCAGCACACCGCTTTCTGCCTCCGTGCAGAAGGAGCTGAAGAAGGCGCAGGGTGCTGTCCTCACAGTGGGGGACACCCTTGCGGCATATCAGGCAATCGCGCATGCGTGGAGGATGAAGTTCGATATCCCCGTCGTCGCGGTCACGGGATCGAACGGCAAGACGACAACGAAGGACCTGACGGCGGCTGTTCTCTCGGGACGCGGCCCGGTCTGCCGCACGGCGGCGAACTACAACAACGAGGTCGGTCTGCCGCTGACGCTGCTCGGCATCACGGAGAAAGATACTGCCGCCGTCGTGGAGATCGGCATGCGCGGCCTCGGGCAGATCGCGGCACTCGCGCCGGCTGCTGCGCCGACCATCGGCATCGTGACGAATGTCTGCGAGGTGCATATGGAGCTGCTCGGCTCCATCGAGAACATTGCAAAGGCGAAGGCAGAGCTTGTGCAGGCGATCCCTGCGGGCGGTACGGTGATCCTCAATGCGGACGATGAACGTGTCGCCGCCATGCGCTCCTGCGCAGCGGACGGTGTACGCGTTCTCACCTATGGCCTCAAGGCGGATGCGGATGTCCGTGCCGAGGCACTGCGCCTTGCGGCGGACGGCACGCAGTTCATGGTGACATGGGCAAATGAGCGTCATGATTACAGCATTCCGCTTGCGGGACGGCACAACGTCAGCAATGCTCTCGCGGCACTTGCGGCGGGATTTGTCCTTGGGCTCACGCCGCAGGAGATCCAGGCCGGACTGTGTGCTCTCGCTCCGAGCAAGATGCGCTATGAGGTACACACGGTCGGCGCATGGCGGCTCATCAACGATGCCTACAATGCAAGCCCCTCGTCCATGCGTGCTGCGCTCGAAACGACGGCAGCGCTCTATCATGGGCGCAGGATCGCCGTGCTTGGCGATATGCTGGAGCTTGGCGACGCGGCCGAGGAGGCACACCGGGAGATCGGGCGCAGGGCTGCCGAACTCGGCTTTGCGGCGCTTGTGACCTACGGTCCACAGGCACAGTGGATGCACGAGGCGGCAGAAGCGGCGGGCTGTCCCGTCTGCCGTCACGCCGCGACGCATGAGGCCGCGGCGGAGCATCTGCGCGCACTTCTCAGAGATGGGGACACAGTCCTTTTCAAGGGATCACGCGGCATGAAAATGGAAGCGGTCATTGCCCTCCTGACGGGGGAGGAAGCGGGGCACTGATGGAACATATCTTGGATCTTTTATCGCCACAGCTGTGCATTCTGCTGACCTTTGTGACAGCTCTTGCCATTGTTCTGTTCAGCGGCGTCTACTTTCTGCCG
>ERZ772968.997-NODE-997-length-13678-cov-7.823534_pt1 | contig 13678 bp, 13 predicted proteins | sample MGYA00580674_ERZ772968 | MGnify/ENA primary metagenome ERZ772968 (study PRJEB29015, sample SAMEA2737940) | human oral metagenome | biome: human oral; feature: human-associated habitat; material: dental | place: China | collected 2138 ...
TCAACTCCCTGTCCATCTAGAAAATGATGCCAACTGTGTTGGACTTAGTGAACTGTTGGCTCATCCAGAGATTGAAAATGCAGCCTGTGTCGTGATTGGTACAGGAATCGGTGGAGCCATGATTATCAATGGCAAACTTCACCGAGGTCGACACGGCTTGGGAGGAGAGTTTGGCTACATGACAACTATTGCACCAGCTGAAAAACTCAACAACTGGTCGCAACTAGCGTCAACTGGAAATATGGTGCGATACGTGATTGAAAAATCTGGTCAGACTGACTGGGACGGTCGCAAGATTTACCAAGAAGCTGCAGCAGGAAATGCCCTTTGTCAAGAAGCTATTGAGCGCATGAACCGTAATCTGGCTCAAGGCTTGCTCAATATTCAGTATCTCATCGACCCAGATGTCATTAGTCTGGGAGGCTCCATCAGTCAGAACCCAGACTTTATCCAAGGGGTCAAAAAAGCTGTCGATAACTTTGTCGATACCTACGAAGAATACACGGTCGCACCAGTTATCCAAGCTTGCACCTATCACGCAGATGCCAATCTCTACGGTGCCCTTGTCAACTGGCTACAGGAGGAAAACCAATGGTAATTTTTACAGGACTTAGTCCCAAACAAACGCAGGCAATCGACTTGCTGACAAAACATATCTCTTTACCAGATGTGGAAGTTGCAGTCGCTCAGTCTGACCAATCCTCTATCTCGATTACAGGTCAAGGTGGCCACTATCAACTAACCTATCGCAAACCTCACCAACTTTACCGTGCCTTGTCCTTGTTAGCAACAGTTCTAGTAGAAGGTGACAAGGTCGAGATTGAGGAGCATGCGGCTTATGAAGAGTTGGCCTACATGGCTGACTGTTCGCGAAATGCGGTGCTCAATGTCGCATCTGCCAAACAGATGATTGAGGTCTTGGCTCTCATGGGCTACTCAACCTTTGAGCTTTATATGGAGGACACCTACCAGATTGAGGGACAACCTTACTTTGGTTACTTCCGTGGAGCTTATTCGGCTGAGGAATTACAGGAAATCGAAGCCTACGCCCAGCAGTTTGACATGACCTTTGTGCCTTGCATCCAGACCTTGGCCCACTTGTCAGCCTTTGTCAAATGGGGTGTCAAAGAAGTGCAGGAACTTCGTGATGTGGAGGATATTCTCCTTATCGGCGAAGAAAAGGTTTATGATTTGATTGATGGGATGTTTGCCACTCTGTCTAAACTGCAGACTCGCAAGGTCAATATCGGGATGGACGAGGCTCACTTGGTTGGTTTGGGACGCTACCTCATCTTGAACGGTGTTGTAGACCGTAGTCTCCTCATGTGTCAACACTTAGAGCGCGTGCTGGATATTGCAGATAAGTATGGTTTTCACTGCCAGATGTGGAGCGATATGTTCTTTAAGCTCATGTCAGCGGATGGTCAGTACGACCGTGACGTGGATATTCCTGAGGAAACTCGTGTCTACCTAGATCGTCTCAAAGACCGCGTGACTTTGGTTTATTGGGATTATTATCAGGATAGCGAAGAAAAGTACAATCGCAATTTCCGTAACCACCACAAGATTAGCCAGGATATCGCCTTTGCAGGTGGGGCTTGGAAGTGGATCGGTTTTACACCCAACAACCATTTCAGCCGTCTAGTGGCTATCGAGGCCAACAAAGCCTGTCGTGCTAATCAGATAAAAGAAGTCATCGTGACAGGTTGGGGGGATAATGGTGGTGAGACAGCTCAATTTTCTATCCTGCCAAGCTTGCAAATCTGGGCAGAACTTAGCTACCGCGATAACCTAGACCGTTTGTCTGCTCACTTCAAGACCAATACAGGTCTATCAGTTGAGGACTTCATGCAGATTGACCTTGCCAACCTCTTGCCAGACCTGCCAGCTAATCTCAGTGGCATCAATCCCAACCGCTATGTCTTTTATCAGGATATTCTTTGCCCTATTCTTGACAGACACATGACACCTGAACAGGACAGGCCACACTTTGCTCAGGCAGCTGAGACGCTTGCTGAAATCAAAGAAAAAGCAGGCATTTACGCTTATCTCTTTGAAACTCAGGCTCAGTTGAACCAGATTTTAAGTAGCAAAGTCGATGTTGGACGACGTATTCGTAAAGCCTATCAAGAAAACGATAAAGAAAGTCTGCAAGCAATCGCAAGACAAGAATTACCAGAACTCAGAAGTGAGATTGAAAACCTCCATGCCCTATTTAGCAATCAATGGCTGAAAGAAAACAAGGTCTTTGGCTTGGATACAGTCGATATCCGTATGGGCGGACTCTTGCAACGTATCAAACGAGCAGAAAGCCGTATAGAGGCTTATCTGGCAGGTCAGATTGCCCACATCGAAGAATTAGAAGTCGAAATCCTTCCATTTACTGATTTTTATGGAGACAAGGACTTCGCAGCCACAACAGCCAACCAGTGGCATACCATTGCGACAGCATCGACGATTTATACGACCTAGGTATTTATCACAGACAGTTAAACATCTCCTTTTAAATTGATGGAGATGTTTTTTGATTTGGAGATAGGGAAGGAGTATAATGAAGGTAGAAAGATAGTTTGGAGGTTTGAACATGAAAAAGTTACTACTGGTCCTAGGTGCTAGTATGCTAGTCTTATCTGCCTGTCATAAAACGACAGAGGATGGAGCAACTAGTCCGTCAATACCAAGGGAGCAACAAACCAAGGAAACAACCAACTATTTTCACTATTTAGCAGATTCCTATCAAAAGGCTCTTTCGCACGAAAAAGAATCCAAGGATACAGCTGTTCAATCACCCATGGCTGCTACGGTTGTAGCCATGGAAGAGCTTCAGTTGTCTAATCCGACTGACCAAGCCTTGATTATGAAGAACTACTCGGATTTTCAGAAACTAATCCAATACAATGCTGAAAAGTGGGAGGAAGAGTTTGCAAGCTGGGCTTCTTCTATGGGGCAGTCCTATCATAGACTAGAGCATAGAAACTTTGACGAAAAAAATGAACTCATCAAAAAAATAAAAGCTACAACAGTCTCTCAGAAAAGTGTCAAATGGAATGTTTTTGGAGTATCCAGTGACAATGCCTATGATTACTTGGTTTTGGATGCCTACTATGACAATCAGGACAAACATTTCTACTTATTTACACTGAAAGATGGGCAAGCACAGGTCTTGCATACCGATAAGACACTGGAAACTATCCCTACTGCAAATTTTGAAGAGACTGAGAATACAGATTTAGCACAACGTTTTAAGGAATTTCTATTAAAAACAAGTGTAACTACAGAGAGCGAGCCAGATACAGATAATAGTTCTTTAATAGACAAGATAAAAACAGCCATGGAATCTTACTCGGATAGTAAAGGTGAAAGATTTAAGTCAACTAATTTGGTCACCTATGGTAATTACTATGGACTTGCAGTGCCAGACCAGATTATGCAATTTGGGCAAGTAGATGGGGTGAATTATACTTTTAAATGGTATGGCTATATTGCAGGTTCAGGTTCTAGGCGGTTCGATATCCTAGCTTGCTATGTGAATGAAGCAGGGACAGAGGTGATTCTCTTTGGCTACAAGGATGGCAATCCTGCTCTTTTACAAACCGAAGGAAGACCAGAGATTGAGAAAAACGAATCAGGGGCTATCATAAATGCACAGGTTCATTTTGTCGAGTTTCATCACTCAATATTGGAACAAGTTTTCAATCAGTAAAGCGGAAATACACTTATCGTATGCAAAGTGTTTCTCGTGAAACCTATTTCTTATAAAAAACTTCTCCACATAAAATAATTTGTGGAGTTTTTTCTATAATTAGTAGTTTAACCTAGCCTTCAAATAGGAGTATACTAATAATGTAATCGTTATCAAACCTAAAAATTCGATGAAATCAGTTTTTAGGAATAAAAAGGGAGGAAATTATGAAAAAGTTTTCAAAGACCTTGAGAGATAACTGGATCTTTCTCTTGATGGTTTTACCAGGGGCTCTCTGGCTGATTCTATTCTTTTACATTCCAGTATTTGGGAATGTGGTCGCCTTTAAAGACTACCATATGACCAGTAATGGTTTCATAGATAGTATTGTGAATAGTAAATGGGTCGGGTTAGATAATTTCAGATTCTTGTTTAGTTCAAAAGATGCCTTTATCATCACTCGAAATACTGTTCTTTACAATCTCGGCTTCATCTTTATCGGTTTAATTGTATCAGTAGGGATTGCCATCATCCTCAGCGAGCTTCGCTCTAAGAGAATGGTTAAGATTTTCCAAACGTCTATGTTGTTCCCTTACTTCTTGTCATGGGTTATCATCAGTTTCTTTACAGATGCCTTCCTAAACATTGACAAAGGGGTTTTCAACCATTTCCTAACATCCATTGGCATGAAGGAAATCAACTTCTACGCTGACTTAGGCATTTGGCCATACCTTCTCCTTTTCCTTGGTATTTGGAAAGGCTTTGGATATAGCAGTGTCATGTACTATGCGACAATCATGGGAATTGACCCAACCTACTACGAAGCAGCAACAGTGGACGGGGCTAGCAAGTGGCAACGAATTCGCAACGTAACCATTCCTCAGTTGACTCCACTTGTAACAGTCTTGACCATCCTTGCAGTCGGAAATATCTTCCGCGCAGACTTCGGTCTCTTCTATCAAATCCCACACAATGCTGGTCAGCTTTACAATGTAACCAACGTTTTGGACGTATATGTCTTTAATGGTTTGACTCAGACAGCAGATATCGGTATGGCTTCAGCAGCCGGTCTTTACCAATCCGTTGTCGGTTTGATACTGGTTATCCTATCAAACTTGCTTGCAAGACGAGTCGATCCAAACTCAGCTTTGTTCTAGAAAGGAGGAGAATATGGCAGAAAAGAAAATTAAAAAAGAAAAAATCGATAATGTCGGCATTCACTCCTTCAGTAAGAAAGCAGATATCTTCTTTAGTATCATCTCTGGTTTGATCGCTCTTTCTTGTATCTTGCCCTTTATCTTCGTTATCATCATTTCGGTGACAGATGAAAAGAGCATCCTCCAGTATGGATATAGCTTTTTCCCATCACAGTTTGGATTAGATGGTTTTGAGTTCTTGGCTCAGTTTAAGGATAAAATCCTCCAAGCGCTCTTTATCTCAGTCTTTGTAACAGTAGTCGGGACAGTGACCAACGTCTTCATCACAACCACTTATGCCTACGCCATCTCACGGACAACCTTTAAGTACCGCAGATTCTTTACGATCTTCGCTCTTCTTAGTATGTTGTTCAATGCTGGTTTGGTACCAGGCTATATCGTGGTCACTCGCCTGCTTCAACTGGGTGATACCGTTTGGGCCTTGATTGTTCCAATGCTCCTCTCACCATTCAACATCATCTTGATGCGTTCCTTCTTCAAGAAGACCATTCCAGAAGCCATTCTCGAATCTGCTCGTATCGATGGTGCCAGTGAAGCTCGGATCTTCTTCCAGATTTGTTTGCCATTGTCACTTCCAGGTATCGCAACCATCACGCTTTTGACAGCTCTTGGTTTCTGGAACGACTGGTTCAATGCCCTTCTTTACATCAAGAGTGATAACTTGTATCCATTGCAATATTTGCTCATGCAAATCCAACAAAATATGGACTACATTGCAAAAGCAGTCGGTCTATCTGGCCAACTGGGAGTTGCTCTACCGAAAGAAACAGGTCGTATGGCAATGGTTGTTGTTGCAACCCTTCCAATCGCGATTCTGTATCCATTCTTCCAACGCTACTTTGTTAAAGGCTTGACGATCGGTGGTGTGAAAGAATAGCACTTGCTGAGAAACACTGTTTCTCCCTTCCCAACTTCATCTTAGTGGCTGAAGTTACAATCATTAAATCGTTTATAAGTTTAAAAATAAAAAAAGGAGTTTTTATCATGAAAAACTGGAAAAAATATGCTTTTGCATCTGCTAGCGTAGTGGCTTTGGCTGCAAGCCTTGCTGCTTGTGGAAACCTTTCAGGTAACAACAAAAAAGCTGCTGACTCAGCTTCAGGTGACAAACCTGTTCTTAAAATGTACCAAATCGGTGACAAACCAGACAACTTGGATGAATTGCTAGAAAATGCAAACAAAATCATCGAAGAAAAAGTTGGTGCTAAATTGGATATCCAATACCTTGGATGGGGTGACTACGGTAAGAAAATGTCAGTTATCACATCATCAGGTGAAAACTACGATATTGCCTTTGCAGATAACTATGTTGTAAATGCTCAAAAAGGTGCTTACGCTGACTTGACAGAATTGTACAAGAAAGAAGGAGCAGAGCTTTACAAAGCACTTGACCCAGCTTACATCAAAGGGAACACTGTAAACGGCAAGATCTACGCTGTTCCAGTTGCAGCTAACGTTGCATCATCTCAGAACTTTGCCTTTAACGGCGCTCTTCTTGCCAAATATGGCATTGACATTTCAGGTGTCACTTCATACGAAACACTTGAACCAGTCTTGAAACAAATTAAAGAGAAAGCTCCGGACGTAGTACCATTTGCGGTTACGAAGAACTTTATTCCATCTGATAACTTTGACTACCCAGTACCAAATGGACTTCCATTCGTTATCGACCTTGAAGGAGACACTACTAAGATCGTAAACCGTTACGAAGTACCTCGTTTCAAAGAACACTTGAAGACTCTTCACAAATTCTATGAAGCTGGATACATTCCAAAAGACGTAGCAACAAGCGACACTTCATTTGACCTTCAACAAGATACTTGGTTCGTTCGTGAAGAAACAGTAGGACCAGCCGACTACGGTAACAGCTTGCTCTCTCGTGTAGCTAACAAAGACATCCAAATCAAACCATTCACTAACTTCATCAAGAAAAACCAAACAACTCAAGTTGCTAACTTTGTTATCTCAAATAACTCTAAGAACAAAGAAAAATCAATGGAAGTGTTGAACCTCTTGAACACTAACCCAGAACTCTTGAACGGACTTGTTTACGGTCCAGAAGGCAAGAACTGGGAAAAAGTTGAAGGTAAAGAAAACCGTGTTCGTGTCCTTGAAGGATACAAAGGAAACACTCACATGTCAGGTTGGAACACTGGTAACAACTGGATCCTTTACATCAACGAAAACGTTACAGACCAACAAATCGAAGATTCTAAGAAACAATTGGCAGAAGCTAAAGAATCTCCAGCGCTTGGATTCATCTTTAACACTGATAGCGTAAAATCTGAAATCTCTGCAATCACTAACACAATGCAACAATTCGATACAGCTATCAACACTGGTACTGTAGACCCAGATAAAGCTATTCCAGAATTGATGGAAAAATTGAAATCTGAAGGTGCCTACGAAAAAGTATTGAACGAAATGCAAAAACAATACGACGAATTCTTGAAAAACAAAAAATCATAAAATCGATTGATTTCGTGTATTCATTCCTAATTCCTAAAAATACAATCACTGCCTTCCCTAGTTCTCTAGGGGAGGTAGTGATTCTTTTTAGGGTAAATGCATATAATTATTTGCATTTGTATCTAGATATTTGCTCTTACATATAACATTGGACACAGACATATGAAAAAATACCATCTTATTTTAAAAAGTAGTGCAATTTTATCCTATCTATTTTTCGTATTTGGCCTTTCTCAGCTAACGCTTATCGTCCAAAATTATTGGCAATTTTCTTCTCAGGTAGGAAATTTTTTCTGGATTCGAAATCTCTTGAGTTTGCTATTTAGTGGAGTCATGATTTGGATTCTTGTTAAGACAGGCCATGGTTATCTCTTTCGCATTCCAAGAAAAAAATGGCTTTGGTATTCGATTTTGACAGTATTAGTGGTAGTGGTCCATATCTCTTTTAACGTTCAGACAGCTAAACATGTTCAGTCAACTGCTGAAGGTTGGGCCGTATTGATTGGTTATAGTGAAACCAATTTTGCTGAGCTAGGTATCTATATAACTCTGTTCTTTCTAGTGCCACTGATGGAAGAGTTGATTTATAGAGGATTACTTCAACACGCCTTCTTTAAACATTCAAGATTTGGTCTTGATTTGCTCCTTCCTTCCATTTTATTTGCTCTTCCTCATTTTTCAAGTCTGCCTAGTCTGTTAGATATTTTCGTTTTTACAACATTTGGAATCATTTTTGCTGGTTTGACACGCTATACCAAGAGCATTTATCCATCCTATGCGGTGCATGTGATCAATAATATTGTCGCGACTTTACCATTTTTGCTGACTTTTTTACACAGGGTATTTGGGTAAAATACTGGCGCGAGTTAGGAATTATAGTGTTTCAATTTATAAGCGAATTTCAGGAGGAAAATGAGTATGACACCATTAAAATGGTTTGCAGGAGGAAGCGAAAGACGTTGTGAGGCGATGACTATCATAGATCATCTACTGGAAGATATAAAGGATGTGCCTCAACTGACTCCCTTGAAAAATCAGTTAGTGATTTATAAAAGACGCTTAGAGGACGATGGGACTTCTACTCCGTTTATATTGAGTCAAATGAATGTTGACATCTCACGTGCGTTGATTGACAATAAGCTGATTTTATCAGAAAGTCAAGCCAATCAAATCAAAAAATTGAGAGGATTATCTGCGATTCGGTATGGTTACTGATAAAGTGCAGTGGCAGGTCTCTCTATATAATTTCCGGTCAAATAAATTGCAATCACTTTCCCAAGTGGGTATACTAGTATAGTTGAATGAAAAATTCTGAAAATTTAAGAATAGAAAAGAGAACAAATCTTATGGCAAAAGATATTCGTGTCTTACTTTACTACCTTTATACTCCAATTGAAAATGCAGAGCAATTTGCGGCAGACCACTTGGCTTTCTGTAAATCAATCGGTCTCAAAGGCCGTATCTTAGTCGCTGACGAGGGAATCAACGGAACCGTTTCAGGTGACTATGAAACAACACAAAAATACATGGACTACGTTCACAGCCTTCCAGGAATGGAAGACCTCTGGTTCAAGATTGACGAAGAAAATGAACAAGCCTTCAAGAAGATGTTTGTTCGCTACAAGAAAGAAATTGTCCACCTTGGTTTGGAAGACAACGACTTTGACAACGACATCAACCCACTTGAAACAACAGGTGCTTACTTGTCTCCAAAAGAGTTCAAAGAAGCCCTTCTTGACGAAGATACAGTTGTCCTTGACACACGTAACGATTATGAGTACGACCTAGGACACTTCCGCGGAGCTATTCGCCCAGACATCCGCAACTTCCGTGAGTTGCCACAATGGGTTCGTGACAACAAGGAAAAATTCATGGACAAGCGCGTGGTTGTTTACTGTACTGGTGGTGTTCGCTGTGAGAAATTTTCAGGCTGGATGGTGCGTGAAGGCTACAAAGATGTCGGTCAGCTTCATGGCGGTATCGCAACTTACGGTAAAGATCCAGAAGTTCAAGGTGAGCTTTGGGATGGGAAAATGTACGTCTTTGACGAGCGTATCGCAGTCGATGTCAACCATGTTAACCCAACCATCGTAGGGAAAGACTGGTTTGATGGAACACCATGTGAACGCTATGTCAACTGTGGAAATCCTTTCTGTAACCGTCGTATCCTAACATCAGAAGAAAATGAAGACAAGTACCTCCGTGGCTGTTCTCATGAATGCCGCGTTCACCCTCGAAACCGCTATGTTTCAGAAAATGAATTGACACAAGCAGAAGTAATCGAGCGCCTAGCTGCTATCGGTGAAAGCTTGGATCAAGTCGCCTCAGTATAAAGTAAACAGCCTTTAGGGGCTGTTTTTCTATGCTTTTTATCTAAAAATCTAAAGTTTGTTTCTGTATCTTTCAGGAAAATAGGTTATACTGTATGTAAACGATTTCAAAGGAGGCCAGTTATGGCGAAAACATTTTTTATCCCAAATAAAGAAAGCATCCTCGGACAACAGGAGGTCTTGACTGCCAAGTCTATCTTGGCCTTGGTGGAGGGCTTGGAGTCACACAGTTATGATGCGGTCTATCTCCGTCAGCCCCTCAATCGTCTCGAGTATATCGAGTGTGGGATTGTAGGCCAGTCGCAATTTCTCTTCAAGGTCAACTATGCGGATAGTCGAAAAGGCTATCAAGTGGTGATTCCAGATTTCCTTACTAGAGCGGACTGGGAGATTGTAGAAACTCTCCTCCAGGCCCTATCTGGCAAGTTGGGGCAAGCGGTAGAAGGGCTAGAAGGCTTTGACTTTGAAGCTTATTTCCGACAAACGGTCAAGCATTATCTAGCGGATAAGGCGGCTCGTCTAGTATATTGCCAAGGGCTCTTGTCCCCTATCTATCTCAACAAGGAATATCTAGAGAACTTTTTAGCAGAGGATGGATTGGCACGTTTTGAAGAGTTGGTCAAGAAGGTTCAAGGTTCTGATGCCTATCTTGCCAGTGTGAAATTTTACCCAGATGCTCAAGGCAAGGTGCACGGTATCTATCACCTGGCCCAGGGAGTCAAGACGATTTTGCCAAAGGAACCCTTTGTACCAGCTCCTTATACCGAGCAGCTGGCGGGCAAGGAGCTTGTTTGGGAGATTGACCTAGTGAAGATTTCTGGTGATGGCTCAAAAGCAGAAGACTATGAAGCCATTGCCCGCTTGGATTATGAAAAATTCCTAGAGTCACTACCAGAAGCGTTTTACCAGCAATTAGATGCTAATCAATTAGAAGTACGAGCCATTTTGGGACAAGATTTTGAAGGATTGGCAACCATCAAGTAGACACTGTTCAAAAAAGAGTAAGCATAAAAATCCCTGTCATTGACTAATGGCAGGGATTTTGGTTAAAAGAAGGTCAGGATGCGAAGGTAGTCCACTGTCAGCGCGAGCTCTGCAATGAAGAAGGGTAAGAGAATGGCGCCATCAAGTAAGACAGCTAACAAGAATCGATAAAATGGGTCGAGGCTACTGGTCTTACTTGGCTTGCTAATCACAAAGAGATTGCCAAGGGCAAAGATGGCCATGCTTAGAAGAGTGAGGATGCCAGCAAATCGTAAGCCACCAAAGAGTGCAAAGAAACTTGCTAGAGCTGTTAGGACAAGTGGGATAGCAAAGAGTCTGCTATAACGATCAAAGGCTTCTTGGAATGTAAAGTCGCTCTCTTGGTCCAGCACACGTCGGACAGTAAAGCCTCCCAAAATGATGGAAAAGTAAAATAGAGCGCTAGCGACCAGAATCGAAAGTCCAGCAAAGAGATCTAAAGGTGGGAGCTGGTTAGGAGAACTATTAGCAATAGAGACCATATAGCCATAGTAGAGGCGTTTGACATGATAGATACTAAAGAAAAGGTTGATTGACGACAGCAAGGTAAGTAGGGCAAAGACACTATAACGATGCTTTTGGTCCCTAGTCTTGCTGGCAGTTGGTTCTTGGATAGCATCCAGTAGCCAAGTCCAAAATAGTGAGATTTCTTCTTTGAATCGAGCAGTTTTGCGGGGGTCAATGTCTGGGATATAGGGACTATCTAAAGCCTTGCTGAGAATACTTTTCTCTTTTACAGAGTTTTCTTGGTTGCCTTTCTCTTCAACTTTCCCTTCTCCCTCTTCCTCGGTTTGGGTTTCCTCAATCATTTCGGGAGCTTCCTCCTCATGCGTTTCCGACTCTTTAGGTGAGACAGGTATTTCTTCGCTTGCTTGTGGTTCAGTCTCCACAGTTTCCGAAGTCTCTGGTTGGTCGGGTTGGATTTCCGATTTCGTCTGGGCTGATTTCTTTTCAAGATCGGCGCTTTCAAACCATTCTTGTGTCATGGTGGAACCTCCTTTTTTATGGTACTTTTCTATCTTTAGACTAGCAGATGAAAGCGTTTTTGTCAATGGTTCGTAGAAGGAGATGACTGATCCTCATCTTTTAGAAGAAAGATATCCCCGTCGGTTCGTGCAATGAGTTGATTCTTGACATCGGCTTTTTCAGTTTTGTAGGGGTTGGTTAAGCGTTCATATTGGCTATCCTCCCCTTTTTTGACAGAGTGTCGTCCCTCTCTTGTAAAATGGATAATGGAACCATGTTTAGCTGTGAGGTTGAGGTTGATTCGTTGTCGCTCTTCTTTGGTGAGAATAAGATTTAGGTCTGATCTAGCTTCTAACTCAACCTTGCCGTGGATTTGGATATCTTCAACATGGAGATGTCTCCCTTCTGTCTTGACCTGACTATCTGTCAGTTCTGTTTTAAAGATATTGATGATATTGGGCGTTGTGAATTTGCTGTTTTTGATACGACTTCCTTCAATTCGGAGGAGATATCCGTTTGTATTGAGGGCTGCATTTTCAAGGCTAGCATTTATGATAGTGGTCTGTCCACGATTGGCTGAGACGGTGATAGCTTGCAGCTTTCTTCCTTTAGGTAGGGAGAGAATGACTTCGTCAAAACGGTGAGAATAACTGCTGGCTATACGAAGTAGGCCTTCGATTCCTGAACCGAGAAAACGATGTTGGGAGGCTTGTTTGTCAGTGACGCTCAGTGTTTTGTCACTCATGCCAGTAGTCAGATCATGACGACCAGACACCGAAGGATGATAGGTGATATGGATCTTGTCATCTACAGACTCTGTGATGGTTAGGCTATGTTCCTCAAGGGCTAAATCAAGTTTTTCCACTTCATTTCCAAAGGTCACTTCTTCGATACGATTGTCATAGACGGGGTCTTTTGACATGGCAAGCAAACTTTGAATACCATTGGACTGGGCGCCTACAATGATCATGATAAAACCAAGGATTGTAGAAACCACACCAAAGATGAGAAATCCTTTTGTCAATTTACGCATGTCTGTCACCTCTCTTTCCTTTTTTAAGAATCCATTGCACCAAGCGGACGATCAGGAGGCCAAAGAAACGAGCTACATAGGAGATGCCTAGTAGAACAAGAGAAGAAGCACCGATAGCAAGCAAACCAGCCCCGAAAGTCAAGATAAAGGCGGATTTGGCTTCGACTAGGACACTAAAGCTCTCTACGATAAAGAGTCCGCCTAGTAGGATACCCGTCACAGAGACGGTAAAGAAGGCTAGAATGACGGAAGCAGCTGCGATAAAAAGCCCGATAATGGTTAAGATAATTGCAATTCCAACAGGAATTCCGATAGGGGCTGCTAGTAAGGCAAGTAGAGCAATGTGTAGCAGTTGGCGGTCATTCTTTTGAGCAGGGGCTTCATTGACTTTCTTTTCGAGGAGGTTAGAGAGGACATCATGAGCTGCTTCTTTTGGTGTTCCTAGACTTGCAATGAGCTCTTCTTCGCCCTCTGGACCTGCATCGTCAAATAGTTCCTTAAAGTAGTCCATGGCTTCGATGCGGTCAGCTTCAGGCAGTTTATGGAGGTAGGTTTCTAACTGAGTCAGATAGTCAGTTCTTGTCATGGCGGATACTCCCTTCTATGATGCCGTTGACGGTGTCGGTATAGAGCGTCCACTCTTCCTTTAGAGTAACGAGCTGCTCTACGCCCCGATTGGTCAAGGAGTAGTATTTGCGCATACGCCCCTGAAACTCTCTAGAGTAGGTGGTCAGAAAGCCACTGGCTTCCAATTTTTTGAGAATGGGATAGAGCGTAGATTCTTTGATATTGGCGATGAGTTTAATGGTTTGGCTAATCTCATAACCATAAGAATCCCCCTGCTCCAGTACAGCCAAGATGAGAAACTCGATCAAGGCAGAGGATGTTGGGAAGTACATGGGAAACCTCCTTTATATTATATAAAAATTTTATATATACTCTTTTCAAATATATTGTA
>ERZ772968.1001-NODE-1001-length-13630-cov-4.838011_pt1 | contig 13630 bp, 11 predicted proteins | sample MGYA00580674_ERZ772968 | MGnify/ENA primary metagenome ERZ772968 (study PRJEB29015, sample SAMEA2737940) | human oral metagenome | biome: human oral; feature: human-associated habitat; material: dental | place: China | collected 2138 ...
GCCGCCCTGTCACGGCGGAGATCGTGGGTTCAAGTCCCATCCGGGTCGCCATTTTGCCTCGGTAGCTCAGTCGGTAGAGCAAAGGACTGAAAATCCTTGTGTCAGCGGTTCGATTCCACTCTGAGGCACCACGCACAGCGACGAGTCCGAAGGGGCTCGTTTTTTTATAAGGAAGGGCAATGGGGGCGTCAGCGGCGGTCGTATTCGGCGCGGCTCAGGTTCTGTCGGCTATCTGGTGAAGGAGGACGTATGGGCGGGTTATCGGAGATGTTTTTAGGCTTTATTGACCATTGGGGTTATTTCGCTGTGGCTCTGTTGATGGGGATGGAAAATGCCTGTATCCCCATTCCCAGCGAGCTGATCTTGGGTTTTGCTGGGTATCTGGTGTTCGCGGGGCGTATGACGTTTTGGGGGGCGCTTTGGTACGGTATGCTGGGAGGAATTTTGGGCTCCTGGTTCGCCTATGAGGTGGGGCGACGCGGGGGACGCGCCTTTGTGGATCGCTACGGACATTACTTTTTCATCAAGCGTTCCCATGTGGATAGGGCCCAGAACTGGTTTGACCGCTACGGACTGAAGGCCGTGTTTTTCAGCCGGATGCTGCCAGTGATCCGGACGTTTATTTCCCTGCCGGCGGGGTTTGCTCATGTGGATCTGAAAAAGTTTACCCTGTATACCATCTTAGGCTCTTTGCCCTGGACGGCGCTGATCATCGGTGCGGGGATGGCATTAGGGGAGAGCTGGGAATATCTCTTGGAGGTGGGGCATGAGGCTAGCCTTTTGTTTGTGGTTGTTTGCGCCGTCCTTGGCGGGGTCTGGTATTGGCGCCGCCGCCATAAGAAGCGGGGGCTGAAGTAAGGGAAGCGAAGGAGGGATTTCCATGGCGATTTTAGGTGCGTTTGCCGTGCCGCATCCGCCCATCATTCTGCCGGAGATCGGGCGGGGGGAAGAGCGGCGGATACAGGCGACCATCGATGCGTATCGGGAGGCGATGCGGCGGGCGGCGGCGCTTCAGCCGGACACGGTGGTGGTGACGAGCCCGCACGCCACGATGTACGCGGATTATTTCCATGTGTCCCCGGGGGAGGGCGCTTCCGGGGATTTTGGCGCGTTTCGCGCCCCTGAGGTGAAGGTGACGGCGGTTTACGATTCGGCTTTGGCCCGCGCCATCGGGGAGGCGTGCCGCGAGGCGGGGATCGACGGCGGAACGGGGGCGCCGCGAGAGCCGCAGCTTGATCACGGGACGATGATTCCCCTGCGCTTTTTACAGGAATGTACGACGGCGGTGAAGGTCGTTCGCATCGGTCTGTCGGGGATGTCGCCTTTGCAGCATTACCGCTTTGGCACCTGCATTGCCCGGGCGGCGGAGGCGTTGGGGCGGCGGGTGGTTCACCTTGCCTCCGGTGATCTTTCTCATAAGCTTCGCGCCGATGGGCCTTACGGTTTTTCCGCTGAGGGGCCAGTCTTTGATCGGGAATGTATGGCTGCGTTGGGGGATGGCGATTTCCTGCGGCTGCTGTCGATAGATCCGGCGCTCGCGGAGGGGGCGGCGGAGTGCGGCCTTCGTTCCTTCTGGATCATGGCCGGGGTGCTGGACGGCCTGGCCGTCACGTCGGAAGCGTTATCTTATGAAGGGCCCTTCGGCGTGGGCTACGGCGTAGCGACATTTGGCGTAAGGGGGGGCGACGCGTCTCGCCGTATCGGCGATCAATTTGCGGCGGCGGAGGCGGCGCGGCAAGAAGTACGTCGGGCGGCGGAAGACGCTTATGTAAAATTGGCGCGGTACAGTTTAGAGACCTTTGTCACAACGCGGCAGCGGGCGGCGCTGCCGGAGGCGCTGCTCCCCGAACTTACGGCGCGGCGGGCGGGGGTGTTCGTTTCCTTGAAAAAGGACGGGCAGCTTCGGGGCTGTATCGGCACCTTTCAGCCGACGACGGCTCATGTGGCGGCGGAGATCTTGCAGAACGCCGTGTCGGCGGGGACGGAAGACCCGCGTTTTTCGCCGGTAGAGCCAGAGGAATTGCCGGATCTTGTTTACAGCGTCGATGTTTTGACGGATCCTGAGCCGGTGGCGTCCGAGGCGGCGCTGGACGCGGCGAAGTATGGAGTCATTGTGGAAGGGAGGGGAGGACGCCGGGGGCTGCTCCTCCCCGCGCTGCCGGGGGTCAATTCCGTGACGGAGCAGGTGGCCATCGCTCGACAGAAGGGCGGCATAGGGCCGAAGGAGCCGGTGAAACTCTATCGGTTTGAGGTGGTGAGACACCATTGACCCGGGGCAAGATGGTCTGCCCCGTCTGTCCCCACCACTGCGCCTTAGCGGAAGGGGAGACAGGGCGGTGTCGGGCACGAGGGGTACAGAATGGCGCGGTGGTGAGCCTAAACTACGGGCGGGTCGCGTCGCTGGCCTTCGATCCGGTGGAGAAGAAGCCGTTCGCCCGCTGGATGCCGGGGAAGTTTATCCTGTCCGTGGGAAGTTTCGGCTGCAATCTCCGCTGTCCCTTCTGTCAAAACGACGCCATCTCTCAAGCGGGGGCGTCGTTTCCCACGACGGAGATGCCCCCCGAAGATTTGGCGCATCTGGCCGAAGAATTCGTGCCCCGGGGGAATGTGGGGGTGGCGTTTACCTATAATGAGCCTTTGATCGGCTATGAGTATGTGCGGGATACGGCACGCCTCCTGAAGGAGGCGGGGCTTTCGGCGGCGGTGGTGACGAACGGGTGCATGGCGCCGCGCCTTTTCAGGGAACTCTTGCCCCTTGTCGATGCCTTCAATATCGATCTCAAAGGTTGGCGGTCGTCGTTTTACGATTGGGTGGGGGGCGATTTAGCTGCAGTGAAGGAAAACATTCGGCAGGCCGTGGCGGCCGCCCATGTGGAAGTGACGACGCTCGTCGTGCCGGGGAAAAACGATGACAGCGTCGACATGGAGGCCGAGGCGGCGTGGCTGGCGGAGATTTCGCCGACGCTGCCGCTCCACATCAGCCGCTATTTTCCCCGCTTTTTGACGACGGAGATTCCGGCGACGCCGGTGGCCGTCATTCATCGGTTGGCCGAGGTCGCCCGCCGCCATTTGCGGTATGTGTACGAGGGCAATGTGTGAGGGAGAAAGAAAATACTGCCCTGGGAAGGGGACAAAAGACGGCGAGGCCTTGGGGATGGGAGAGACGAAGCGCGGGATGCGGTGCACGTGGACAGCGTGGAAAGAGCGGGAGAGACGGCGGGATGCGCCGGGAAGAGGAGGAGTTAGATGGCCATTCGCATGATTGTGTCTGATTTGGATGGGACACTGCTGGATTCGGCGTATCGTCTGTCGGTGGCGAATCGGACGGCGCTTCGGGAAGCGGCGGCGCAGGGCGTGCGGGTGCTTTTGGCGACGGGTCGGATGTTTGCCTCGGCAGTGCGCTATGCCAAAGAATTGGCGCTGGATACGCCCGTCATCAGCTATAACGGCGGTGTGGTGCAGGAGATGGACGGAACGCTTTTGCACGCGGATTTTTTGGCGCCAAAAACAGCGGCGCGGGTGCTGCGCTATATTTTCGCCCGGGGCTGGTATGTGCAGCTTTACCGGCTGGACGGGCTGTTTTTTGCGGCGGAGACAGCGGAGGCACGATTTTACCGCACCGCATCCGGGGTTGCCGGAAGGGCGGTGGGAGAAGAGGGCCTTTTGGCGCGGACGGAAGGGGTGCCGAAGCTCCTCGTGGTCGCTGATACGCCAGCGCATACGGCGGCGGTCATCGCCGAAATCGCGGCGGCCTTCCCGGGGGAGATCGCGGTGATGCAGTCCAATCCTACGTACATTGAGATCGTCCCCGCGGGGGTGTCCAAGGCTTCGGCTATGCTGAAGGTGGCGGCGGACTACGGCATTTCGGCAGCGGAGATCATGGCCCTCGGGGATTCGGGCAATGACGTGGCGATGCTGCGGGCGGCGGGACTGGGGGTAGCCATGGGAAACGCGGCGCCGGAGGTGCAGCAGGCGGCGGACGTGGTGACGGATTCTGTGGCGGAGGACGGCGCGGCGCTGGCAGTGCGCCGCTACGTCTTGGAGGTGGGGCGGTGATTCGGCTCATCGCCCTCGATTTAGACGGGACGCTTCTCAATCGGGACAAGACCGTGAGCCGGGGCAACCGGGCGGCCCTTGCCGCGGCGATGGCGCGAGGCGTCTATGTGACGCTGGCCACGGGACGGATGCTCGATTCCGCCTTATACTTCGGGCGGCTCATCGGGGCGAACGCGCCGTTGATTTCCTGTAACGGCGGCTTGGTGCAGGGGATGGACGAGGCGGCCCCCATCTTTTCCCGCACTTATGCTCCGGCCTTAGCGCGGGATTTTTTGCGGTTTGCCATTGGTCGGGGCTGGTATGTCCAGTGGCACATCGGCCGGGAAATTTACAGTACGGACTACCGACCGGAATATTTTGACGCCTATCGGACGGTGCCGGGATTTACGGTGCATGCCGTGGGGGAAGCGTATTTGGCTTACACGGAGAAGGTGCTGCAATTCGTCCTGCGGGATTTCACCGGCGCGCATATGGCGTCCATGCTGACGGAGGTAGAAACGGCTTTCCCCGGAAAGTTCGCGGTGACGCTGAACGCGCCGCAGGTGGCGGATATCATGCCCTGCGGCGTGACGAAGGCGGTGGGGCTGGCGGCGCTGGCGGCGCATTTAGGGATCACCTCCGAAGAAGTCATGGCCTGCGGCGACGGGGACAACGACCTCGCCATGCTGCGCTGGGCGGGGACGGCTGTCGTGCCGCAGGACGGGCAGGACGCGGCGAAAGCGTTGGCGACGTATATCGCGCCCCCCTGCGACGAGGACGCGGTGGCCGCCGCCGTGGAAAAATTCGTGCTTTGCGGCGAAAAATGAGGAAAACGCGGCATCATTTTTTAGACTTTGCCGCGAAAAAATGATATAATAGGAACACTTAGTGAGCGCGACCGCAGGGAAGCGGGAACTTAGTGAGAATATATACCTAACCACTTAGCAAAGACGAGCGAAGCGAAGTCTGCACTTAGTGGTTATTGAAATATGAACAGCAATATCATACATTTGAGGTGAGATTTTTGGATTCTGATCAGGATAAGGTCGTTCCCGTGAACCTCTCCGAGGTCATGTCGACGTCCTACATCGATTACGCCATGAGCGTCATCGTGGCCCGGGCGCTGCCGGATGTGCGCGACGGCTTAAAGCCTGTGCATCGCCGCATCCTCTACGCCATGCAGGAAGCGGGCATGGGGTCGAACAAACCCTACAAGAAATCGGCGCGTATCGTCGGTGAGGTTTTGGGTAAATATCATCCCCATGGCGACACTTCCGTTTACGACGCCATCGTGCGGATGGCGCAGGACTTTTCCATCCGCTATCCCCTAGCGGACGGCCACGGCAACTTCGGTTCCGTGGACGGTGACCCGGCGGCGGCCATGCGCTACACGGAAGTCCGCATGTCAAAGATCGCCGAGCTGATGCTGCAGGACATCGACAAGGATACGGTGGACTTCGTTCCCAACTACGACGAATCCCTCAAGGAGCCGTCGGTGCTGCCGGCGAAGTTCCCCCAGCTTTTGGTGAACGGATCGGCAGGCATCGCCGTGGGCATGGCCACGAATATTCCGCCCCACAACATGCGGGAGGTCATTGACGGAGTATTGATGCTCATCGACAACCCGGAGACCACGGTGGACGAGCTGATGACCGTGGTCAAGGGACCGGATTTCCCTACCGGCGGTCAGATTTTAGGGTTGGAGGGTGTGCGCAGCGCCTATCGGACGGGCCGGGGCGTCGTACCCATGCGGGCGGAGGCCCACATCGAAACGATGTCCAGCGGCAAGGCGCAGATCATCGTCACCGAGCTCCCGTATCAGGTGAACAAAGCCCGCTTGGTGGAAAAGATCGCGGAATTGGTGCGGGACAAGACCATCGAAGGCATCACGGCGCTTCGGGACGAATCGGACCGCAGCGGGATGCGCATCGTCATGGAGCTGCGCCGGGATGCCAACGCCAATGTCATTTTGAATCAGCTGTATAAGCATACCCAGATGCAGGACAGCTTCGGCGTCATCATGCTGGCGCTGGTGGACGGGCGGCCTCGGGTTCTCAATTTGAAGGAAGTCCTTCATTATTACCTCGCCCATCAGGAAGACGTCATTACCCGCCGGACGAAGTATGAGCTGGCGAAAGCCGAAGCCCGGGCGCATATCTTGGAAGGGCTGACCATTGCCCTTGACCATTTGGATGCGGTGATCACCACAATCCGCAGCTCCCGCACGGCGGACATCGCCAAAGCGGCCCTCATGGACGGCTTTTCCCTCTCGGACAAGCAGGCCCAAGCCATTTTGGATCTCCGTCTCCAGCGCCTCACCGGCCTTGAGCGGGAGAAGATTCAGGAAGAATATCAGGAAGTATTGAAAACGATTGATTACTTGAAATCGGTTTTGGCCGATGAGAGCAAGATCTTCGGCATCATCAAAGACGAGCTGACGAAGGTGAAGGAGCAGTTCGGCGACGACCGCCGCACCCGCATCACTCTCGACGCTTCGGACATGGCGGTGGAAGACCTCATTGCCGAAGAGGACGTGGTGCTGACGCTGACCCACGGCGGCTACGTCAAGCGCATCCCCCTTGACACCTACCGCAATCAAAAGCGCGGCGGGCGCGGCGTCACCGGCATGGGGACGAAGGAAACGGACTTCGTGGAGCATCTCCTCATCACCACGACCCATCGCACCGTTCTCTTCTTCACGAATCGGGGGCTCGTTTACCGCCTCAAGGGGTACGATATTCCCGAGTCGGCGCGGCAGGCGAAGGGGACGGCCATCGTCAATCTGCTGCCGCTCTCCGGCGGGGAAACCATCACCGCCGTCATTCCCGTGGAAGCCTTCCGGGAGGATCGCTACCTCTTCATGGCGACCCGCAAGGGCATCGTGAAGAAAACGGTGCTGAAGGAATTTGATACGGCCCGCAAGGGGGGCCTCATCGCCCTCACCTTGGACGAGGACGATGATCTTATCGGCGTCAAGGCCACGGACGGCGAGCGTCAGATCGTCATCGGCACCCGGGATGGACTGGCCATCGCCTTCGAGGAGGGCGACGTCCGGGTCATGGGACGGCAGGCGCACGGCGTCTACGGGATCCGGCTCAGCGATATGGATGAAGTCGTGGGCATGGACACCCTCCGCCCTGAGCACCAGATCCTCACCGTCACCGAAGAAGGCTACGGCAAGCGCACCGCCGTCAGCGAATACCGCATTCAGCAGCGGGGCGGCAAGGGCATCATCAACATGAAAGTCACGGAAAAAACCGGCGCGGTGGTAGGCCTCAAGGTGGTCCACCCGGAGCAGGAGCTCATGCTCATCACCACCGGCGGCATCGTCATCCGCACCAACGTGGATGAAATTTCTGTCATCAGCCGCAACACCCAGGGGGTCAAGGTCATCAAGACGGAAGAAGGCGACCGGGTGGCGTCGCTGGCGGTGATGGATCAAAAAACGGAATAAGAGAAAAATTGGCTGGCCATATTAATGTTTCACGTGAAACATTGCGCGAGGCCGTCCACGAAAAAAGGCGATACGCGTTCCCGTAAAGGGAATAACGTATCGCCTTTTTGGCGGCGCTTTTTACCAATATACCCGCAGGACGGCGTAGAGGAGGAAGAGGGCGTAGAGGGCGATCATGAGGAGACCTTCCCGGCGGACGAGGGTGTGTTTCGTCCAGGTGAAGCGCCAGACCAGGGCACTGAAGGCAAGGAGAATGATTGTATCGGTAAGATTTTCCCCGGTGAAGGCCACCGGCCGAATGGTGGCTGTCACCCCTAAAATGAAAAGAATATTGAAAATGTTGGAGCCGATAACGTTGCCCACGGCCATGTCTAATTGATTCTTTCGGGCGGCGGCGATGGAGGTGACGAGTTCCGGCAGGCTGGTGCCCACGGCGCAGATCGTGAGGCCGATGAGGGTGTCCGTCATGCCGAAGACCCGGGCGATGGCCACTGCCCCGTAGGACAGCTCGTGTCCGGCGACCACGGTGTCGCCCCCCACGACGAAATCGCCGCCGAATTTGATGGCCAGCATGCCGATGATAATGAGAAGCAGACTTTTGCTCAGGGACATGAGGTCCTCTTTTTCTTCTTTCAGCGAGGCGCGGCGGGCTTTATTGGCCTCGTGAAGGGTGTAGAGGAGAAAGAGAACGAAGAAAAAGAGGAAAATCAGTCCTTCCCTTCGGCTGATGAGACCGATGGCGTCCCCGGATGTCGTCCCGGCCGCGCCTGTCGCGCCGAAAACCGCCAAGGCGGCGGCACAGGCGACGGAGAAGGGAAATTCCCGGGTCAGGCTCTTCTGGGATACCGAGAGGGGCGTAAAAAGGGCGCTGACCCCTAAGACGATCATCAGGTTGAAGATATTCGAGCCCGTGACGTTGCTGACGGCGATCTCATTGCTGCCCGCCAAGGCGGCGGTGACGCTCACTGCCAATTCGGGCAGGCTCGTCCCCATGGCTACGATGGTTAGCCCGATGACCAGCCCGGGGATCCGCAGCCGCCGCGCTACCGCCGAGCTGCCGTCCACAAAGGCGTCCGCGCCCTTGATGAGCAGCACGAAGCCAAGGAGCAGGACGAGGGCGGCAATTAGGATGGACCCGAATGAATTCATGGATAATTCCTCCTTGTGACTGGCGGCTATAGAGGGATTCTTGGCTGTCAGGGGATCGCATAGGGCCAGACGCGGTCATTTTTAGGCATAACAAAAAGAGAAGAGCCGTTTTGGCTCTCGTGGAAAGTATGTTTCTTGGCTACCAGTATACCGTAGGCGGCAGGGAAATTCAATGGTGTTTCGGATTGACAATTCTTGGAACTTTCTATATGATAAATATCAGAAAGTATTTTTCGATAAATAAGAAAACGGAACAGGTTTCAAAAATCATATCGAGGGGGCTGTTTCTTATGGCAGTAAAAGTGGCGATCAACGGATTCGGGCGGATCGGGCGTCTGGCCTTTCGGCAGATGTTCGGCGTGCCGGGGTTCGAGATCGCGGCGATCAATGATTTGGCTCAGCCGAAGATGCTGGCGCATCTTTTGAAGTACGATTCCACCCAGGGGCGGTATGACCACGAGGTGACCTATGATGAGACGGATCTCTTCGTGGACGGGCACCGGGTGCAGAAGTTTGCCGAGGCGGACGCGGCGAATATCCCCTGGGGTGCGGCGGGAATCGATGTGGTACTGGAATGTACCGGGGCCTACACATCAAAGGAAAAATCCCAAAAGCATATTCAGGCGGGGGCGAAGAAGGTCATTATTTCGGCTCCGGCGGGCAACGATATCCCCACCGTCGTCTACAACGTCAACCATGAGACGCTGAAGGCCTCCGACACCATCATTTCGGCAGCGTCCTGCACGACGAACTGCCTTGCCCCCATGACGGACGTCCTCCACAAGTTAGCGCCCATTCAGAGCGGGATCATGACCACCATTCACGCTTACACCGGGGATCAGATGCTCTTGGACGGCTCTCATCGCAAGGGAGATCTGCGCCGGGCCCGGGCGGCGGCCCTCAATATCGTACCCAATTCCACGGGGGCGGCGAAGGCCATCGGGCTGGTCATCCCCGAGCTGAAGGGGAAGCTCATCGGCGCGGCCCAGCGCGTCCCCACGCCCACCGGTTCCACCACCATCCTCATCGCGGTGGTGAAGGGAAAAGTGACGGTGGAGGAAGTCAACGCTGCCATGAAAAAAGCGGCCAATGAGTCATTCGGCTACAATGAGGAGGAGATTGTGTCCTCGGACATCATCGGCATGAGCTACGGGGCGCTCTTCGACGCCACCCAGACGATGGTCAGTCCTGTTTCCGACGAGCTGACGCAGGTGCAGGTGGTTTCGTGGTACGATAACGAGAGCAGCTACACCTATCAGATGTGTCGGACAATCAAATATCTGGCGGGCCTGAAATAAAGAAAAGGCCGCGGACGAGTGATCCGAGAGAGGTTCGGCCGAAGCGAGGGCCGGGCCTCTTTTAAAGAGCAAAAAGAGCGCGCGTGAAAAGCGGAAGGCTCTTTGAGAAGCGTGATGCGTGAAGCGGAGGGGTGTGCTATGAGCAAGAAGACGCTGAAAGATATCGACGTGAAGGGGAAAAAGGTGTTCGTCCGGGCGGATTTTAATGTACCTCTGGATGATAAGCAGCAGATTACCAACGATAAGCGCATCCGGGCGACACTGCCCACGATCGAGTATCTCTTGGGCGAAGGGGCGGCGGTGATTTTAGCCAGCCACTTGGGGCGGCCCAAGGGGACGGTAAAGCCGGAGCTTTCCCTGCGCCCGGTGGCGGCGCGGCTGACGGAGCTTTTGGGAAAGCCGGTGGCCTTCGCCGAAGACTGCGTGGGGGAGAAGGCGAAGGAAGCGGCGGCAAAGCTTTCCCCGGGGGACGTATTGCTCCTTGAGAACCTGCGGTTTCATCCGGAGGAGGAGAAGAACGATCCCGCTTTTGCCAAAGCTCTGGCAGAGCTGGCGGATGTGGTGGTGGATGACGCTTTTGGCTGCGCTCACCGCGGCCACGCGTCCAATGCGGGCATCGCGCAGTACCGGGAAACGGTGGCGGGGCTTCTCATCGAAAAGGAGATTGCCTTCATCGGCAAGGCTTTGGAGAATCCGGCGCGCCCCTTCGCGGCCGTATTGGGAGGGGCTAAAGTTTCAGATAAGATCGGGGTCATCGACAACCTCATCGCTAAGGTGGACGTCCTCATTATCGGCGGCGGCATGGCCAATACGTTTTTGGCGGCGCAGGGGCTGAACGTGGGAAAATCGCTGACGGAGCCGGATACCTACGATCTGGCCCGGAAGCTCTACGCCAAGGCCCACGCCCGCAACGTCAAGATGGTGCTGCCGGTAGACGTGGTGGTGGCGGATGATTTCTCGGCCGAGGCCCGTCATAAAGTCGTCCGCGTCGATGCCATCGGCAGCGAGTGGCGGGCGTTGGACGCCGGGCCGAAAACGCGGGAACTCTACGCACCGACGCTCCACGGAGCTAAGACCATCGTCTGGAACGGCCCCATGGGGGTTTTTGAGTTTGACGCGTTCGCGGCGGGGACGGAGGCCATGGCCCGGGCGGTGGCCGAGGCCACGAAGGCCGGGGCGGTGAGTATCGTCGGCGGCGGCGATTCCATCGCCGCCTTGAAGAAGACAGGCCTGTCCGACGCTATCAGCCACATTTCCACCGGCGGCGGGGCCACGCTGGAATATCTTGAGGGTAAAGAACTGCCGGGGATAGCGGCCATGGCCGATCGCTAAGGAAGCACGGATAAAATGAAGTTTGTCCGATTGAGGCAGAATCTATCGGTGCTTCTTTAGCCGCAGGAAAAAGCGAAACAGAAAGTGGGCTGGTGAGCGATGACGGTAAGCAATATTTTGGATGATATCGAAAATCTGGTGGTGGACGGCAGGCATATCGTGTTCACGAATAAGAGTATCATTGAGGAGCCGGAGCTGATCCGGCTGGTGGATGATCTGCGCAACGAGCTGCCGCTGGAGCTGCAGCGGGCGGAGCAGGTTATGCAGGAGAAGGATACGATTCTGTCGGACGCTCGGGACGAAGCGCAGCGCATCGTGGAACAGGCCAAGGAGTACGCCAATCGATTGGTGGACGAGAGCAGCGTGGTGAAGCAGTCCCAGGAGAAGGCGACGCTGATTTTAACACAGGCGCAGGCGCAGGAGAAAGAGATCATGGAGCGCACTATGCAGACGGCGCAGCAGCGGTGCGACCAGGCGAATCAATATGCCAACCAGGTATTCGATCACATGTTGGCCCATTTGGGAAATTCTATGACGACGCTGGAGCAGGGGCTGGATACCTTACAGCAGGCCAAGGCCGCGCTGAACCAGGCGCCGGTGGAACCGGCGGCGCCGCAGCAGGCGATGACACCTGCCGAGGAAACGCTGGAGAGTTGAGCTGCGCCTTGGCGGCCGATTAATTTTATAAGACATCGGGCAGGGGGCTTGATCCATTGGGCGATTCAGCGCCGTCGGGATTTTCGGCGGCGGGGGCGGCACGGGTCAGCCCTCTGTATATTTGTATGATTTAAATCTGGGAAGGGAAGTGGCCTCCTTGGATAGAGACAGTCTCCGACGGCTTTTGGAACGTTGTCAAAAGGGGGATGTATCGCTGGATGAGGGCGTGGAATCTCTCATGAAGCTGACGGGGGAGGAGTTAGGCTTTGCCCACATTGACCACCAGCGGGAAGCGCGGCAGGGATTTCCTGAAGTGGTCTACGCGGCGGGAAAAACGGCGGCGCAGGTGGCGGCTATCTTATCGAGACTCGCGGCCGCTTCCCAGGGGAGCGTCATGGCAACGCGGGTATCGCCAGAGCAGGCGGCGGTGGTGCAGGCGGCTTTGCCGGAGGCTGTTTACGATGAAGTATCCCGCATCGCTTACCTTCGGCGCCCTATCGCGCCGGTGGATGAGGCGCGGCGCATCCTCGTTTTGACGGCGGGAACCAGCGATATCCCTGTGGCGGCTGAAGCGGCATTGACGGCGGAGCTTATGGGGAACGCCGTGGATACTCGCTACGATGTGGGTGTGGCGGGGATCCATCGCCTTTTCGCTCATGCGGAGGAAATTCGCCGGGCGAATGTTCTCATTGTGGCGGCGGGGATGGAAGGTGCGCTGGCCAGTGTGGTAGGCGGCCTTACGGCGAAACCGGTCATCGCCGTTCCCACCAGCGTCGGGTATGGGGCCAGCTTCCATGGATTGTCGGCTCTCTTGGCCATGCTCAATTCCTGCGCTGCCGGCGTGGCGGTGATGAACATTGACAACGGCTTTGGCGCGGGGGTCTTAGCCAGCCGGATCAATCACATGAGGTGAGATCATGAAGGCGGTCTATCTGGATTGTTTTTCCGGCCTCAGCGGCAATATGCTTTTGGGGGCCTTTTTGGCAGCGGGGGTTCCGCTCTCATATTTGGAAGGAGAGCTGCAAAAATTTCTCGGGACGGAAACGTTTCGGCTGCATGTCTCAGCGGTGAAGCGCAGCGGGATTGCAGCGACGTATGTAGAGGTGGAGGATATTTCCGCGGCACATGCCCATGGGGAACACGGCACTCATGATCACGCCGGGCAGGGGGTGCATCCTCATCGCACCATGAGAGAAATCCGAAATCTTTTGGCAGCGTCGCCTCTAGTGGATGCGGTGAAGGAAAAGGCGCTGGCCGTGTTTTCCTGCCTCGCCGAAGCGGAAGGGGAGGTTCACGGACTGCCGCCGGAGGAAGTGCATTTCCATGAGGTAGGGGCGGTAGACTCGATTGTCGATATTGTGGGAACGGCGCTGGCCCTCGAGTATCTGGCGATCGAAAAAGTGTTTGTTTCCCGGGTCAATACGGGAAGCGGCTACGTGGACTGTGCCCATGGGCGCATGATGGTGCCGGCCCCCGCGACGGCGGCGCTTTTGCGGGGGATTCCTTTTTACCATAACAATGAGCAGCGCGAACTGACGACGCCTACGGGGGCGGCGGTGGTACACGCGCTGGCGGCATACGCAAATTACCTGCCGGCGGGATTTCAGCCGGATCAAATCGTCTACGGCGCTGGGACTTGGGAATTGGTGACGCCGAATGTCCTTCGGGTCTATGTGGGGGAATACGAAGAACGGCAAACGGTGAA
>ERZ772968.1002-NODE-1002-length-13625-cov-8.055195_pt1 | contig 13625 bp, 8 predicted proteins | sample MGYA00580674_ERZ772968 | MGnify/ENA primary metagenome ERZ772968 (study PRJEB29015, sample SAMEA2737940) | human oral metagenome | biome: human oral; feature: human-associated habitat; material: dental | place: China | collected 2138 ...
CCAAACCGAAGTCGCCTCGCGAAAAACCTGCCGAGTAGGTCTCCGCCCGCTCCGATGCCCAGGAGCGCGCCGTAGTTACAAGCGCCTGCGCTGAAGAGGTTTATCGAGTGCCTCGACGGCATAACCGGCTAACCCGATCCGTGAGGCGCGATGCTCCTGTCGCTGAGGCTTCACGGCAGAGCTTTCCGGCCATGCCGAAACAGGGTTCACGGCCCCCGTGAGGAAAATGGCGATCTAACAGGAAGACGGGAATCGTTCGTCGAATATGCCGATGGACGGCACTCTGTGGGATTCGATAAAAGATGATGTGCGCAGGCGCTTCATCGCCTACCCTTGACTCGTGATCCGCGAGACTGAGAAGGGCGTCGCTCGTCGAGCTGCGCATGGGGCGATCTCGTTCTTCAGACGGGACGGCGTCTTAGCCTTTCTGCTCATCTGCATATCGTTCGGGTGGAGCCTCGTAGCGGTCAGCGAGGGCACGCAGATCAGTCGGTACGACGAATGGACATACATCGATTACGCCCGCAAGGTTGCGGTCGGCCACATCCCGATTCAGGGAGAGCCTCTGGCCCCGCAAAGTCTGGAGGACTGGTCCTGCCGTGGAATGGAAGGCGGAATCCGCGACGTCAGGCCGCCCGAATGCGGATCGATCTACAAGGGCGCGCCCGCGACGTCGTGGCCGTTTAAGGGCGAAAACTACAACGCATTCCATCCGCCCACCTATTTCTTCGCAGCGGGGCTCGGCGGCCAGACGATCTCCGAGCTCACAGGCGTCGATTTCGTGACCGGAGCCAGGCTGGTGTCCGCGGGATTCGTCGCCCTCGGCGTCGCCGGCCTCTTTCTCGCCATCAGGGCGTGGAGAGTCAATCGCCTCGCCGCATTCTCCGGGGCGCTTCTGGCTTTGACGACGCCGGCCATCGCGGCGTCGTCCGCGATAGTCCACAACGACGCGATCACACTTCTCGCGGGCGACGCAGCCGTCTGGGCGGGCGCGCGAATATTCGCCCGCTACAAGCTCGGCTGGGGGATCCCCGCCTTCCTGGCCTTCATCGTCTCCTCATTCCGGGTGGTGTCGCTGGGGGCCATGCTGGCCGTTGCCGGCGTCGTGCTGCTCGCATGCTTTATGCCAAAAGTCTTCGGCCTGCTGGCCGACGACAGGCAGGACTTGAGCAGAATCTTCGGCGCGACAGTGGGAGCGGCGGCGGTTCCCTACCTGTTCTGGAACCAGTTCCAGGGGGTGCGCACGCCCCCCGGATACATTCCGGCAATCGACGGGCTGTCGACGATCAAGTTGAAAGACAGCGCGCTGCACTACGTGGTTCCCACCCTCATCGACGCCTACGGGCTGACCGATCCGCGCACCGACTTCTACCTGCAGCCCGGCCTGAAATCCGGCGCGACGTTCGCGTGGGCAGGCATTCTCTACATTTTCTACATCGTCCTTCTAATCGTTTCGGTTGTCTGCATGTGGAAGGCGGTGGACAGGCGCGGCCTCATTTTGAGTACGGCCATATCGCCGTTCGTGACGGCTCTGGTCGTGCAGGTGCGCGAAATCATGACGACGAGCGGTTACTTCGACGTCGTTTCCGGAAGGTACGCCATGAGCACGGTAGCCCTGCATTGCGCGCTCGCGGCCGTGCTGTGCAAAGGAAAGCGATCGAAGTGGCTCTTCCTTTTCGCTATCGCGGGGTGCGTCTTCATGGCCGTCGGGGTCGCAATGGCCAAGGTCCCGCAGGTTTGAGCCGATGACGGGGGAGAGGCCGATTCGACGACGGGCAGAGGGCCGATTTGCGGCGGGGCAGAGGGCCAATCGGCCGATCGGCGGGGGAGAGAAAAACGGCGTGCGGCGTCGGCGGGGATTAGGGTGCGGGGGTTCCGACGCGTACCGTAGTTGCGAAGCACATCGGGAGCACACGGGGAAGGACGCGTGATGGCCTCGCTGACAGTGGGCGTTGCCGGAGGCACGGGAAGCGGAAAAACCACCCTGACGAGGAAGCTTGTGGAGCGGTTTCCCGGCAAGTCCTCCGTCGTCTTCCACGACAACTACTACAAGGCCCACGACGACCTCGCCTACGAGGAACGGTGCCTGCTCAACTACGATCACCCAGACGCATTCGACAACGATCTGATGGTCGAGCATCTTCGCCGACTCGCCGCGGGGCAGTCCGTTGAGTGTCCGGTTTACGACTATTCCAGCTACAACCGGTCGGATAGAACCAGGCGGATCGAGCCCGCGCCGATCATCGTGGTCGAGGGAATCCTCATATACGCCGCGCCCGAATTATGCGAGCTGCTCGACATCAAAATCTTCGTCGACACCGACGCCGACGTGAGAATCCTCCGGCGCATCAAGCGCGACGTCGTCGAACGCGGGCGGACGCTCGAATCCGTGGAGCGTCAGTACCTGACGACGGTCAAGCCCATGCACGAGCTCTATGTGGAGCCGTCGAAGCGCAATGCGGACATCATCGTTCCCAACGGAGGGCACAACCTCGTTGCGCTCGACATGCTCATCAACAAGGTCGAGAGGGCGATCGGCTGAGGCCGGGCGGGCGTGGCGATTCGCCGAAGGCGCGGCAGTCTGCCGAGAGGAGCCTAAGAGCGACGATCGGCCGTGGCGGGGGCGGCGGGGAAGTGCGCAGCCGCATGGATGCGGTCAACGCAAGCGGCCGCGCGGCCGAGGCCTATACGGTTTGCGCATCGGAAATGTTTCCAATAAACTAAGCGACGCCAAAGACCGCAGGTTGCCCGTCGCCAAACGGGATGAAACTCGCAAGAGGCCGGCGCAGGTGAGACAACGAGGACCTTCCAGCCCCGTGCACCTGCGCGGGGTTTTTGCATGTTCAGACACTTGCGGCAGACGACCGAAGGGAGGCCCTATGGCACGGACCGACAAGTCAGCAGCCATTGCCGAGCTCAAGGAGAAGTTTGAGAGCTCGGACGCCGTGCTGCTCACTGAATACCGCGGCCTGACCGTGATGCAGCTCAAGACGCTGCGTCGCGCGATCGGCGCCAACGCTCAGTTCAAGGTCGCCAAGAACACGCTGGCAAAAATTGCGGCCAAGGAAGCCGGGATCGAGGGCCTTGACGACCTTCTGACCGGACCCACCGCATTCGCCTTCGTCACCGGTGAAATCGCCGACACAGCCAAGGCCATTCGCGATTTCGCGAAGGACAATCCGGCACTCCTCGTCAAGGGCGGAGTCCTTGAGGGCAACCTGCTCTCGGAGGACGACGTCAAGAAGCTTGCCGATCTCGAGTCTCGCGAGGTTATCCTCAGCAAGGCCGCAGGCGTGCTCAAGGCTGCTCTGTTCCAGGCGGCATACGTTTTCCAGGCACCCGTCTCAAAGACGGTGCGCACCATCGACGCGCTGCGCGCGAAAGAAGAAGCGGCTGCCTGATCGGGTGCCGCGCAATCAACAGATACATCTGCTCGCGTAGCAGGCATCAGGAAGGAAGGCCATCATGGCTAAGCTCACCATCGAAGAGCTCATCGCTGCATTCAAGGAGCTCACCCTCGTCGAGCTCAACAACTTCGTCAAGGCGTTCGAAGAGGAGTTCGACGTCACCGCCGCGGCTCCCGTCGCCGCCGTCGCCGCGGCCCCGGCCGCCGGTGGAGAAGCCGCCGCCGCAGAAGAGGAGAAGGACTCGTTCGACGTCGTTCTCGAGGCTGCCGGCGACAAGAAGGTTGCGGTCATCAAGGAAGTTCGCGCCCTCACCTCCCTTGGCCTCAAGGAGGCCAAGGACCTCGTCGATTCGGCTCCCAAGGCCGTCCTGGAGGGCGTCGACAAGGAGGCCGCGAACAAGGCCAAGGAGCAGCTCGAGGGCGCCGGCGCGTCCGTCACCGTGAAGTGACGCGGGCGGCTTAAAGCGGTTGGCTTGGAGCTCATCCAAGCGACTTGGGCCTGAAGGCGGCCTAGGACTCAAGGTTACTTGGGCCCTAGGCCGCCTCGTTATTGGTTGCTTTTCCTTGGGGGCGGAGGTGGAGGACCAGCCGGATGTGTCGCAGTTTTTCGGAAGTAAAGAATTTAGTATGGCTATTTCATGTTCTCAAACATTGTTGTCCGTCTATAGAGATTAAGAAGAGGCCATCGATATGAAAGTTTTTTGCAAATTATGGCGATCAAAAGTGGAGCTTATAATCCATGCAGGAACTTTTCATGATGATTAATCGTCAAAATTCCCTAAATAGCAACTTCAGGACATTTTAATCGCCCTGCTTCTTCAATTGCCGTTGACGACGGCGTTATCCAGCGAACTGCGTCGGTTGATCTATGGGCGGTGTCGATTGGCAGTCAAACTCCGTCGACTGGCTCGTGAACGGCTCTTTGCCCGAGAGGCTGACGACGTCGGCCCTCGCATGCCGCATCGACATCGACCCGCAAACGGCGCCGCAAAGAGGGGGCCGGGTGGCCCCCGGCAAACGGCGGTCCGATTCTCGGACGAACGAGGTGCGAGACCAATCTCCGCGAATCCGATCGCCGAGAGCCCGATCGCCGCTTGGACCGCGTCGCACTTGCACATCGCGCTCGGGTGTGGGACAGTTTTTCCGAACGCAGTTGTTCAGTGACGCCTTCCACAGGGCGCGCTGTGGCGCGCGCCTGTCATTTGGTGTATTGTAGGTATTTGCTTCGTGTAACTACCAGTGTGTCCAGAAGGCCCTTAAAGCTTGGAAACTATTGGAAATACCCGGATGCGACCGCCTTACCAACGTCAGGGAAGGAACCCCTTTGGCTGCTTCGCGCACCTATTCGCTCTCCGCACGCAATGGAAAGCCGGTCGTTGACCGCGTTTCCTTTGCCAAGATTCACGAGCCTCTTCAACTCCCGAATCTCCTGGGCCTGCAGACCGACAGTTTCGGTTGGCTCGTCGGCTCCGAGCAGTGGACCTCGCGGAACCCCGGTTCCCAATCCGGCCTCGAGGAGATCTTCGAAGAGATTTCGCCCATTGAAAACGCAGCCCAAACCATGGGGCTCGTGCTTTCCTCCCCGCATCTGGAGGATCCCAAGTACTCCATCGCCGAATGTCGCGAGCGCGATCTGACGTACGCCGCTCCTCTGTACGTGACAGCAGAATTCCAGAACTACGAGACCGGCGAGATCAAAAGCCAGACCACGTTCATCGGCGACTTCCCGCTCATGACCGAGCGCGGAACGTTCATCATCAACGGCACCGAGCGCGTCGTCGTCTCCCAGCTCGTGCGCTCGCCGGGCGTGTACTATGAACGGCTCGCCGACAAAACCTCCGACAAAGACGTGTTCAACGTCAAGATCATTCCCTCGCGCGGGGCTTGGCTCGAGTTCGAGATCGACAAGCGCGACGCCGTCGGAGTGCGCGTGGACCGCAAGCGCAAGCAGTCGGTGACGGTCTTCCTCAAGGCCCTCGGCATGAGCGAGTCGGAGATCCGCGAAATCTTCGGCGACTTCCCCGCGCTCATCGAGACGCTCGAGAAAGACACCGTGCACACCCAGGAAGAGGCCTTGACGGACCTGTACCGCAAGCTTCGGCCGGGCGAGCCGCCGACGGCCGAGGCCGGGCGCGCGCTTCTCAACAACTTCTACTTCAACACGAAGCGCTACGACACTGCCAAGGTCGGCCGCTTCAAGCTCAACAAGAAGCTCGGCCTCGACCCGGCCAACGAGTCGCGCCAGCTCGGCATCTCGGACATCACGGCCGTGCTGCGCTATCTTTTGGCGCTTCACGCCGGGCATGAAAAGGTCCTGTGCGGCGAGGGCGGCGTCGAAGTGGAAATCGAGACGGACGACATCGACCACTTCGGCAACCGCCGCATTCGCGCCGTCGGCGAACTCATCCAGAATCAGGTTCGCACCGGGCTTTCGCGCTTGGACCGCATGGTTCGCGAGCGCATGACGACGCAGGAGGCGGAAGCCATCACTCCGTCCTCGCTCATCAACATCCGGCCCATCGTCGCGGCCATCAAGGAGTTCTTCGGAACTTCCCAGCTTTCGCAGTTCATGGATCAGAACAACCCCCTTGCGGGCCTGACCCACAAGCGTCGCCTCTCGGCCCTTGGCCCCGGCGGCCTCTCCCGCGACCGCGCGGGCATGGAAGTGCGCGACGTCCACTCGTCCCATTACGGCCGCATGTGCCCGATCGAGACTCCCGAAGGCCCGAACATCGGCCTCATCGGGTCCCTCGCATCGTTCGCGCGCATCAACCCCTTCGGCTTCATCGAGACGCCCTACCGGGTGGTGAACAACGGCGTCGTCACGGACGAGATCGTCTACCTTCAAGCGGACGACGAGGACAAGGCCGTCATCGCCCAGGCCGAGGTGCCGCTCGATGAGAACAACCGCTTCGTCGACGAAGAGGCGCTGTGCCGGATGCCGGGAGGCGAGCCCGCCCTCGTCCCAGTGGACGAGATCGACTTCATGGACGTTTCGGCGCGGCAAATGTGCTCGGTGGGAACCGCCATGATCCCCTTCCTCGAGCACGACGACGCCAACCGAGCCCTCATGGGCGCCAACATGCAGCGCCAGGCCGTTCCGCTCATCCGGCCCTCCGCCCCGTACGTGGGCACGGGCATGGAGATGCGATCCGCGGTCGACGCCGGCGACGTCACCGTGGCCAAAGAGCCCGGAGTCGTTTTGGAGGTCGACGCCGACTCCGTCGTCGTCGAGCAGGACAACGGGCGCCATGTGACGTACAAGCTGACGAAGTTCGACCGCTCCAACCCCGGAAACTGCACCAACCAGCAGGTTGTGGTCAGCCCCGGGGACAGGCTGGAGGCCGGGACGCTCATCGCGGACGGGCCGGCGACCGAAGGCGGGGAGCTGGCCCTCGGCCAGAACCTCCTCGTCGCGTTCATGACGTGGAACGGCTTCAACTACGAGGACGCGATCATTCTCTCCGAGCGTTGCGTCAAGGACGATCTGCTCACCTCGATCCACATCGAGGAGCACGAGGTCGATGCGCGCGACACAAAGCTGGGGCCCGAGGAGATCACCCGGGACATCCCCAACGTCTCAGACGAGATGCTTTCGCACCTCGACGAGCACGGCGTCATCCGGATTGGCGCGGAAGTGCAGGCGGGGGACATCCTCGTCGGCAAGATCACGCCCAAGGGCGAAACCGAGCTGACCAGCGAAGAGCGTCTGCTTCGCGCGATCTTCGGCGAGAAGGCCAAAGAAGTTCGCGACACCTCGCTGCGGGTCCCGCACGGAGAGTCGGGAATCGTCATCGGCGTTCGCCAGTTCACGAAAGACAACAACGACGAGCTGGCCTCCGACGTCAACGAGACGGTTCGCGTCTACATCGCCCAGCGCCGCAAGATCACGATCGGCGACAAGATGGCGGGACGCCATGGAAACAAGGGCGTCATCTCGCGAATCCTCCCCGTCGAGGACATGCCTTTCATGGAGGACGGCACACCCGTCGACATCATCCTCAACCCGCTGGGCGTGCCCGGCCGCATGAACCTCGGCCAGGTCTACGAGCTGCACCTGGGATGGATCGCCAGCCAAGGGTGGGACGCCAGCGCCGCTCGCGAAGCCGGCGAGGCGTGGGCGAAGCGCCTTCCCGAGGCGACGGTCAAGGGCAAGCCGGGCCAGCACGTTGCGACGCCCGTGTTCGACGGCGTCCGAGGCGACGAGCTTTCGGGCCTCCTCGGTTCGACGCTGCCCAACCGCGACGGCGAGGTCCTCGTCAACGCCGAAGGCAAGGCGAGGCTGTTCGACGGCCGCTCGGGCGAGCCTTTCCCCGAGCCGATCTCTGTCGGCTACATGTACATGCTCAAGCTGCACCACCTCGTGGACGACAAGATCCACGCCCGTTCGACCGGGCCGTACTCGATGGTCACCCAGCAGCCGCTTGGCGGCAAGGCCCAGTTCGGCGGACAGCGCTTCGGCGAAATGGAGGTGTGGGCCCTCGAAGCCTACGGCGCCTCGCACACCCTGCAGGAGATGCTGACGATCAAGTCCGACGACACCGTTGGCCGCGTCAAGGTCTACGAGGCGATCGTCAAGGGCGACAACGTGCCGGAAGCCGGCATCCCCGAGTCCTTCAAGGTCCTCATCCAGGAGATGCGCTCCCTGTGCCTGAACGTCGAAGCCCTCGACGCCGCGGGGCAGGCCATCAACCTCCAAGACACGGAGGAGGACCAATTCCAACCCCTCGAGCCCGTCGCTATGCCGACCGGCCTGGAGGACCTTACGTCTGGCGCTGACTTCTAAGGGGGAGGCCGGGCCAAGCGCCGGCCCGGCCCCTTCCGTCAGCCCGCCGCCACACACTGGTGCTTCATTAGGAAGTAGGAATTTTGCTCGACGTCAATCGTTTCGACCAGCTCCACATCTCACTCGCAACCTCGGACGACGTCCGCACCTGGTCGCACGGCGAGGTGAAGAAGCCCGAGACCATCAACTACCGCACGCTCAAGCCCGAACGCGACGGGCTCTTCTGCGAGCGGATCTTCGGCCCCACGCGCGATTGGGAGTGCGCCTGCGGCAAGTACAAGCGCCCGCGATTCAAGGGGATCGTGTGCGAACGCTGCGGCGTGGAAGTCACGCGCTCCAAGGTTCGTCGCGAGCGCATGGGCCACATCGAACTCGCGGCCCCCGTCACCCACATTTGGTATTTCAAGGGCGTTCCCTCGCGTTTGGGATACCTGCTCGACATCGCCCCCAAGGACCTCGAAAAGGTCATCTACTTCGCCGCCTACATGGTGACCTCGGTGGACGAGGAGGCTCGCCGCCAGGACCTTCCCTCGCTGCAGTCCGAGTACGAGCTCGAGCGCACGGCGATCGAGAAGGCCCTCGCCGTCGACCTCGAAAACCGCCAGAGGAAGCTCGAAACCGACCTTTTGGAGGCCGAACACGAGGGCCAGAAAACCGAGGCGAAGTCTCGCATCAAGCGAGCCGCCGAAGCCGACCTCACCCGCATCCGCAAGCGCGCGGAGGCCGACGTCCTCCGCCTCGACACGGTGTGGGAGCGTTTCTCCAAGCTCAAGGTGGGCGACCTCGAAGGCGACGAGGACCTCTACCGCGAGATGGAGTCGCGCTACTCTGACTATTTCGAGGCATTCCGCGGGGCCGAGGCCATCAAGCGCAGGCTCGAAACCTTCGACCTGGAGGGCGAGCGCGACCTGCTCGTCGAGGCCATCGAAAGCGGCACTGCCCAGCGCAAGGCCCGTGCGCTCAAGCGCATCAAGGTGGTCAACGCCTTCCTGCACTCGGGCACGAAGCCCACGGCGATGGTCCTCGATGCGCTGCCCGTCATCCCGCCGGATCTGCGCCCGATGGTCCAGCTCGACGGCGGACGTTTCGCGACCTCGGATCTCAACGACCTCTACCGGCGCGTGATCAACCGCAACAACCGCCTCAAGCGCATGCTCGACTTGGGCGCGCCCGAGATCATGGTCAACAACGAGAAGCGGATGCTCCAGGAGGCCGTCGACGCACTGTTCGACAACGGCCGCCGCGGCCGCCCCGTCCAGGGCGCCGGCAACCGCCCGCTCAAGTCGCTTTCCGACATGCTCAAAGGCAAGCAGGGCCGTTTCCGCCAGAACCTGCTGGGCAAGCGAGTCGATTACTCGGGCCGTTCGGTCATCGTCGTCGGCCCGGACCTCAAGCTGCACCAGTGCGGCCTGCCCACGATCATGGCTTTGGAGCTGTTCAAGCCGTTTGTCCAAAAGCGCCTCGTCGACCTCGACATCGCGAAGAACGTCAAGGCGGCCAAGCGCCTCATCGACCGGCAGCGCCCCGAGGTTTGGGACGTGCTCGAAGAGGTCATCAAGGAGCACCCGGTGCTGCTCAACCGCGCGCCGACCCTTCACCGCCTCGGCATCCAGGCCTTTGAGCCGCAGCTGATCGAGGGCAAGGCCATCCGGCTGCACCCGCTCGTCTGCACGGCCTTCAACGCCGACTTCGACGGGGACCAGATGGCCGTCCATCTGCCGCTGTCCGTGGAGGCCCAGGCCGAGGCCCGCATCCTCATGCTCTCCTCGAACAACATCCTCAAGCCGTCCGACGGGCGGCCCGTGACGATGCCCTCCCAGGACATGATCATCGGGCTGTACCACCTCTCGTCGATCCGCGAAGGCCTGGCGGGGGAGGGCCGTTCCTTCTCCTCCATGGCCGAGGCCCGGATGGCCTACGATCTGGGGGAGCTGCACCTCAACGCGAAGTGCAAGATCCGCTTCGAGGGCGACGTCGTCCCCCCGGCCGACTGGAGCGCCCCAGAGGGCTGGCAGGCCGGCGACCCCGTCGCCCTGGAGACGAGCCTGGGCCGGGCGACGTTCAACGAGACGCTCCCGGTCGATTTCCCGTACGTCAACGAGGCTGTGGACAAGAAGGTCCTCGGACGCATTGTCAACGCCTTGGCCGAGCGCTATGAAAAGGTGGCCGTCGGCGCCTCTCTCGACGCGCTCAAGGCCGCGGGCTTCCACTGGGCCGGCCGCTCCGGCGCGACGATCGCCGTGTCCGACGTGGTCGTTCCCGGAACCAAGGCCGAAATCCTCGACGAGGCCGAGAAGGCCGCTTCGCGAATCGAGCACCAGTTCCTGACGGGGCGCATTGAGGACGAGGACAGGCGCCGCGACCTCGTCGATCTCTGGTCGGCCGTCACCGATCAGATCGCGAAGGAGATGCGCTCGAACTTCGACGAAATGAACGCGGTCAACAGGATGGTCTCCTCGGGCGCCCGCGGAAACTGGGAGCAGGTCCGTCAGATCGCCGGCATGCGAGGGCTCGTCGCCGACCCGAAGGGATCGATCATCCCGCGTCCGATCAAGTCGAATTATCGCGAGGGCCTGTCGGTCCTCGAGTACTTCATCGCCACGCACGGCGCGCGCAAGGGCCTGGCAGACACCGCGCTTCGAACCGCGGATTCGGGGTACCTCACGAGGCGCCTCGTCGACGTCTCGCAGGACGTCATCGTCCGCGAACGCGACTGCGGCACCAGGCGCGGCCTGTCGAAGGCCATCGCCCACGCGGACTCCGAAGGGGTCCTCGTTCCCGACGAGCAGCTCGACACGACGGTGTACGCGCGGACCTTGGCCCGCGACATCTCGGACGCCGAGGGCAACGTCATCGTCCCCGCGGGCACCGATCTGGGCGACGTCGCGATCGAAAAGCTCATCGCGGCCGGCGTCACGGACGTTTCGGTCCGTTCGGTCCTGACCTGCGAATCGCGCATCGGCACGTGCGCCATGTGCTATGGGCGTTCGATGGCCACCGGAAAGCTCGTCGACATCGGCGAGGCCGTGGGAATCGTCGCGGCCCAGTCCATCGGCGAGCCAGGAACGCAGCTGACTATGCGCACGTTCCACACCGGAGGATCGGCTTCCGCAGACGACATCACCCAGGGCCTTCCCCGAGTCCAGGAGCTTTTCGAGGCCCGCACGCCGAAGGGCGAGGCCCCGATCGCCGAGTCCGCCGGGCGTTTGAAGGTCGAGGACGGAGAGCGCACCCGCCGCCTCATCATCGTGCGCGACGACGGCGACGACGACCTCGTCTACCAGGTGTCCAAGCGCGCCAAGCTCCTCGTCCCCGAGGACGGCCACGCGAGCGTCGGCCAGCAGCTTGTCGAGGGGTCGGTCGACCCCAAGAAGGTGCTGCGAATCACGGGCAGGCGCGCGGCCCAGGAGCACATCGTGAGCGAGGTGCAGAGCGTCTACCGCTCGCAGGGCGTGGAGATCCACGACAAGCACATCGAGGTCATCGTCCGCCAGATGCTTCGCCGCGTGACCATTCTCGAAGCCGGAACCACGAAGCTCCTTCCCGGCGAGCTCGTGGACGTCTCGATCTTCGAGGACGAGAATCGCGCGGCCATGTCCGAAGGCGGCAAGCCGGCATCCGGGCGCCCCGAGCTCATGGGCATCACGAAAGCCTCGCTGGCCACCGATTCGTGGCTCTCGGCCGCCTCCTTCCAGGAGACGACCAAGGTGCTCACGGAAGCGGCCCTCAACTCCAAGAGCGACCCGCTTTCGGGCCTGAAGGAAAACGTCATCCTGGGCAAGCTCATCCCGGCCGGAACCGGCTTGGAGCAGCTGCGTTCCACCAGGGTCGAGCCCACGCCCGAGGCTCGCGTCGAATTCGAGAAGAACAACGGATTCAGCCGCCGCGACCTCGAGGCCTTCGACGACGGGTTCGGATACAACGATTTCCCCGATTTCGATCTGAGCAGCGGATACACCGCTTTCTGATCTTGGGAGGCGCGCGGGGCGGGAGGCGAAGGCTCCCCGCCCCGCGCCGCGTTCTCGGGATTGGCGGCGAAACTTCGAAACGCCGCCCGCGGGCTTTCGGCCGGCACGGCGCTTCGGCGCCCCGAACGCGTGCGGGCGTGCGAAGCCGGGGAGCGCCGATTCTGCGAGCCGGTAGCGCGGCTCGCAGAGGCGACACCGTCGTCGCAGGAATCACAGAGTTGGCGAACGATTTCCTTTGACGCCGTCACTTGCTTGCCGCTAATCTTGTTTAGGTTGCCCGCCATACGTGGGTCAACTGACATGCGTCCCAGCTCTGGGAATGCGCTCGACGTCATCGTCGAAACCTTACGATCAAACGAACTTTTTCAGGAGAAACATAGTGCCCACAATTCAGCAGCTGGTCCGCAAGGGCCGACGCAGCAAGGTCGGGAAGTCGAAGACCCCGGCGCTCAAGGGGAGTCCCCAGCGCCGCGGCGTCTGCACCCGCGTTTTCACCACGACGCCGAAGAAGCCGAATTCGGCTCTGCGCAAGGTGGCCCGTGTCCGTTTGTCCTCCGGCATCGAGGTCACGGCCTACATTCCCGGCGAGGGGCACAACCTCCAGGAGCACTCCATCGTCCTCGTCCGCGGCGGCCGAGTCCGCGACCTTCCGGGCGTGCGCTACAAGATCGTCCGAGGCGCACTCGACACCCAGGGAGTCAAGAACCGCCAGCAGGCCCGCAGCCGCTACGGTGCGAAGAAGGAGAAGAAGTAATGCCTCGTAAGGGTCCCGCTCGCAAGCGCCCCCTGGTCAACGACCCCGTTTACGGCTCGACGCTCGTCACTCAGCTCGTCAACCGGGTGCTCCTCGACGGCAAGAAGTCGACGGCCCAGCACATCGTGTACGGCGCCCTCGAGGCCGTCGGCGAGAAGTCGGGCCAGGAGCCTCTGGCCGTCCTCAAACGCGCGATGGACAACATCCGCCCCTCGCTCGAAGTCCGCTCCCGCCGCGTCGGCGGCGCCACCTACCAGGTGCCCGTCGAGGTCAAGTCCGGCCGCGCCACCACCCTCGCGCTCCGCTGGCTTGTCGACTACGCCCGGCAGCGCCGCGAGAAGACCATGACCGAGCGCCTCCTCAACGAGATTCTCGACGCTTCCAACGGCCTGGGCGCCGCGGTCAAGCGCCGCGAAGACACTCACCGAATGGCGGAGTCCAACAGGGCCTTCGCTCACTACCGCTGGTAACGACGCACCGGGAACGGCGCGAAGCCTACATCCCTCAACATAGAAGAGAGCCAAAACGTGGCACAAGATGTGCTGACGGACCTCAGAAAGGTCCGCAACATTGGAATCATGGCGCACATTGACGCAGGCAAAACCACCGTCACTGAGCGAATCCTTTACTACACGGGCATCAATTACAAGATCGGCGAGACGCACGACGGCGCCTCGACCACCGACTGGATGGAGCAGGAGAAGGAGCGCG
>ERZ772968.1004-NODE-1004-length-13603-cov-4.448406_pt1 | contig 13603 bp, 6 predicted proteins | sample MGYA00580674_ERZ772968 | MGnify/ENA primary metagenome ERZ772968 (study PRJEB29015, sample SAMEA2737940) | human oral metagenome | biome: human oral; feature: human-associated habitat; material: dental | place: China | collected 2138 ...
CACCCAGGTCCTGTTCATCGGGGTCAGTCAGGCTCACCGGGCAGTCGACCAGCGCCTGCGAACTTGCGAGCGCCGCAACAGCGCACTAGCCCCGCTGCGACGGCTCCCCGGTCCCGTCGAGACAACTCCCCAGCCGCCGCGCCGAGCCAACGAGGCGGACGCTGGTCGGCTTGGGTCGGTCGGCTACTCCTCGATCTCGCTGCGGTCGCCGCTCCACAGCGTGTGGAACGTGCCCTCGCGATCGACGCGCTTGTATGTGTGAGCGCCGAAGTAATCACGCTGCCCCTGAATGAGGTTGGCGGGAAGCTCGGCCGCGCGGACGCCGTCGTAGTAGGCGAGTGACGAAGCGAAAGCCGGAATCGGAATGCCGGTCAGGGCGCTGAAACTCACGATGCGCCGCCAGGATTCCACGGACTTGCCGATCTCGCCGGCGAAATAGGGATCGGCCAGAAGTAGCGGAAGCTTCGGATCGCGCTCGTAGGCCTCAGTGATGCGGTTGAGGAAGACGGCGCGGATAATGCAGCCGCCCCGCCAGATGCGAGCCATCGCTCCAAGGTCCACGTCCCAGCCGTTTTCCTCGGAAGCCTTGCGGATGAGCTCGAAGCCCTGAGAGTAAGCCACCATCTTCGAGGCATACAGCGCACGGCGAATGTCCTCGATGAAGGCCGTGGGATCGGCGACGGGAACATCCTCGGTCCCCGCGGGAAGGCCTTGGCCAGCCTGCCGCTCCGGCACAGAGCCGGAAAGAGAGCGCGCGAAGGTCGCCTCGGCGATGCCGGTGGTGGGAACGCCGACCTCGGCCGCATTCTGGACCGTCCACGCGCCGGTTCCCTTCTGGGAGGCGCGGTCCAGGACGACGTCGACGAATGCCTTGCCCGTCCGCGGATCAACGTGCTGGAGGACGTCGGCGGTGATCTCAATGAGGTAGGAATCCAGCTCGCCCTTGTTCCACTCCTCAAACACCTTGCCGATCTCGGCTGCGGACATGCCCAGCGATTTACGCATGAGATCGTAGGCTTCGGCGATGAGCTGCATGTCGGCATACTCGATGCCATTATGCACCATCTTCACGAAGTGGCCGGCGCCATCAGGGCCAACGTGCGTGCAGCAGGGAACACCGTCGACGTGAGCGGAGATCTTCTCGAACATGGGGCCGAGCCGACGGTAAGACTCCGGCGTGCCGCCAGGCATGATCGAAGGCCCGTTGAGCGCGCCCTCCTCGCCGCCGGAAACACCCGAGCCCACAAAATGTAGTCCGCGTTCGCGAATGGCGGCCTCGCGGCGCACGGTGTCATGCCAATTGGAATTGCCGCAGTCCACGATGATGTCGCCCGGGTCCATGAGGGAAGCGAGCTCCTCAATGACGGCGTCTGTGGCGGGGCCGGCCTTGACCATAATGATCGCGACACGAGGGGTGGCCAGCGCGCTCACGAAATCGGCCATCGTCTCAGCCGGGAAGAAATCGCCCTCGTCGCCGTGCTCGGCGATGACCTTCTCCGTTTTGGCTGCGCTGCGATTGTGAATGGCCACTTTGAAGCCGTTGCGCGCCAGGTTGCGCGCCAAGTTCGAACCCATCACCGCCATGCCGGTGACGCCGATGTCTGCCACTCCTTTGGGAGGAGTTGGAATCGTCATGTGTGCTCCTTCGTGCCTAGTCTGTTGGCCAATTGCGCCGTTTGCCGGCTTCCGGGCCGAAAGCCGTGATTCGGCTGACGGCGGCCGAATTCTACGGATTGAAGTCTTGGTTGGCGGTTTTCCGCGTTCCACCCTTGAAATCGTCCACCCATAAAAATACGCTAGGCGCGCCTCGAGTGGAACCCGAGGCGCGCCACAGCGGCCCGTTTACGCGTCAAGCGCAGACGAAACGACGGCCTTGGCCGCCTCTTGCACCTGCGCCAAATGCTCCGGTCCCTTAAATGACTCGGCGTAGATCTTGTACACGTCTTCGGTTCCCGACGGGCGGGCCGCGAACCAGGAATTCTCAGTGGTCACTTTGAGCCCTCCGATTGGGGCGTCGTTTCCCGGTGCTCGCACCAGTTTGGCTGTGATCGGCTCGCCGGCGAGTTCCGTCGCGGTGACGTCCTCGGGGGAAAGCTCGGCCAAACGGGCCTTCTGAGCTTTCGTTGCGGGAGCGTCAATGCGCGCATAGGCCGAATCGCCGTAGCGCTCGGCCTGTTCCGCGTGCAGCTGCGAAGGCGACTTTCCCGTTACCGCGATGATCTCCGAGGCGAGCAAATCCATGATCAGCCCGTCCTTATCCGTGGTCCACACCGTGCCGTCGGTACGCAAGAATGAGCCGCCCGCGCTTTCCTCGCCGCCGAATCCCACTTCTCCGGTCAAAAGACCGGGAACGAACCATTTGAAACCGACCGGAACCTCGATAAGTTTCTTCCCGATTCCCGCGGCGACCCGGTCGATGAGCGAGCTGGAAACCAGTGTTTTGCCGACGGCCGTATCCTCGCGCCAGCCGGAGCGATGCGTGAAAAGATACTCAATGGCCACGGCCAGATAGTGGTTGGGGTTCATGAGGCCACCATCGGGAGTGACGATCCCGTGCCGATCCGAATCGGCGTCGTTGCCCGTGGCGACGTCGAAGGGAGTCGATCCGTCGGCGTCCGGTTCCATCCTTGCCCGCAATGAGGCCATGGCGTGGGGAGAGGAACAATCCATGCGGATTTTTCCGTCCCAATCGAGTGTCATGAAAGGCCAACGCGGATCAACATTGGGGTTGACCACGGTCAAGTCCAGTCCGTAGCGCTCTCCAATGGCCCCCCAATATTCGGCCGAGGCCCCGCCCATGGGGTCGGCTCCGATGCGCACGCCCGCATTGCGGATCGCGGCGAAATCGATCATCGCGGCTAGGGAGTCCACGTATTGATCGAGATACTCGTATCCGCGCACGCTGCCCTTGGCCCGCTCGTAGGGGACGCGGGCGATCTTCTTCCACCCCTCACGCAGAAGCTCGTTGGCGCGTGCCGCGATGACCTTTGTTGCGTCGGTGTCGGCCGGGCCGCCGGTGGGTGGGTTGTATTTGAAGCCGCCGTCGCGCGGAGGATTGTGCGAAGGCGTGATGACGATCCCGTCGGCCAGGCCCGATCCCGTCTGGCGTACGCCCTCCGCGGTTCCAGCCCCATTGGCGCGCAAAATGGCCAGAGACACGGAAGGCGTCGGCGTCCACGAGCCGCGAGAGTCGACGCGGACGTCGACGTCGTTGGCCACGAGCACCTCAATGGCGGTGCGCTCGGCGGGGGCGGATAGGCCGTGAGTGTCGCGCCCGATGAAAAGCGGGCCGTCGTAGCCTTGCGCTTTACGGTATTCGACGATCGCCTGCGTCGTTGCGGCAATATGGGCCTCGTTGAAAGCCCCGTCAAAGCTTGAGCCCCTGTGGCCGGATGTTCCGAAGACGACGGCCTGGAGAGGGTCGGTGGGGTCGGGTTCGATGTCGTAATAGGCAGAGATCAAGGCATCAACGTCGATGAGGTCCTGATCGAGGGCCAGAGTACCTGCGCGTTCGTTCATGGGCCAATTCAACCACGCGGCCACTTTTCGAACCAGGGCGATCCGTCCCACGAGCGGTCCTCGTCTCAGAATGTGGATGCAGCAGGAAGGAAGAACGCGGACGCAACAGGAAAAAAGAACGCGGACGCAACAGGGTAGACGTGAAAAGTGAGCTGGTGCGAGGCGGTGCCCACGGCACCAAAAGTTTCACAAGGCCAAGAGTCGCATGAGACTGGGTGTCGCATGAGGGCAAGAGTCGTATGGGGCCGGGGCTTCTCGGAACCGGAAACTCCACTGGTCGGAAGCTTCACGAGACCGGGAATCGCACGATATTCAAACGCAAATGGCCTTGGACCGTGAACGTCATCCAACACCGTCGAATCGTCGACAAGAATGCGGAGAAGAACCCGGCAAAGATGCAAAGAGGGTTAAAGGACCGATCCCAAGGCCGACCCGGCGATGAACGAAAGCAGTCCCGAAATGAGCGTTCCGAGAACGATGGCTGCTGCCGCCGGTTTGCGCCCCGCGCGCATCAGTTCCACGCCGTCGAGCATGGCGGTTGAAAACGTTGTGAAACCACCGAAAAATCCTGTTGTCACCGCTCGTCGAACACCCGGGTCGCTGGTTGCGAGGGCCGACGTCGCCGCTCCCAAGAGGAAACAGCCGACGACGTTCACGGCGAAGGTCCCCCAAGGCAGCGCTGGGAAGTTGCGCCGAACTAGACCGTCGAAACTTGCGCGGCACACAGCGCCGATGCCTCCCGCGAGAGCGATCACGATCATGACGTTTGCCCGGGCGAATCGCTGCCCGCCCCGAGGTCTGGTGGTTCTGCTGTTCCATGTAGCGGTAGTTCTGCCATTGGCTTTTCGGCTGGCGCTGAGCCGCCGCTTCGCGGGTTCGATGGCGATGTTCCTCGGGCGGCTTTGGCTCCCAGAACGAGCCCTGCCCACGCGCTGAGCAAGCCGCAGAGGATCGACCCTGCCGCGTAGACGGCACCCGTGGTGGGTGTTGCAGCCTTGACCTCCGCTGCGAACGTGCCATACGTCGTGAAAGAGCCGAGAAGGCCCGTGCCCAGGAGAAGGCGAATTCGCGGGTCGGCATTCGGGAAGCGGCTGGCGAGAACAGCGGTGAGCAGTCCCAGGAGAAAAGCGCCGGCGAGATTGACGGCGAGAGTGGCCCACGGTGCGGACGAATGGGTCCATGCCGCCGAGCCTCCTGGAAGGAGGTCGCCCACCCACGATCGAGCAGCAGTTCCGGCGCATCCTCCGATGAAGATCGCTGGATAGGGCCCGCTGAGGCGCTGCCGGATCGGGCGTGCGACCTTCCTGTTCGCCCTTTTTATGCAGTGGTTCACTTGCGTATCGCCACCTGATAGTTGAGATGGGAGTAGACGAGCTTCCACGAGCCGCCGAATTTCTCTGCCGCCCATACGTCCGCTGAAAGCCCCCCGGTGGTATTCGACGGGGCGAGGATGACGGCGTCGATCTTGGCCCGACCGTACGTTCCCTCCCAATAGACCCGATTGCCCGGAACGGTGTAGGCCAGCATGGGCAAGTTGGCGACGACGTCGTGCCCGGAGCCAAGCGCCTTGACCGCCTGCCACCCCGCTTGTGCTTGCTCCTCATTGACCGAGAAGGGAGTGCGTCCGTCAAAGAGCTGCCCGAGCGGACCGAACCACGCGACGAGCGCATTCGATGCGAGCGCCACGACGGACGTTCCCAGACGTACGGCTTGGCTGCCGCGCCATCGCGAACACGTATCTATTAAAGCGATCGCCGCGATCGGAACGAGTATTGCGGAGTAATGCCAATGCCACCCCCAGTAATATTCGACGTTTCCCGCGAAACGCCAGGCCAAGGTGGGAAGCATGATCCACGCATAGGGGCTGAGCAAACCGATGAAGCCGGCGGCGAGAGCCAGCAAAAGCAAGGTGACGTACTTCGTCATCGGCAAAAAGAGGCGGACAAGGAAATTCGATGCCACTGCCTCATTTTCCGCGAGTCTGTTCGTATATTCCCATCCTCCCTGTGGATTGAAGAGGGGAAGAAGGACGAAAATCGCAATGAGAGTCCACGCCACTCCCCATGCTGCGAGGTAAGCGCCGACCCGGCCGTGATGCGAGCGGAACGTCTCCTTGAACGATTTTCGTGAACGAAGCGCGAATCTGTTGTGCGTGCGGCTCGCGGCGCCCCACGCTTGCCACACCATCACCAGGCCGATGGCGGAGACCGTCAGCCCTAGATCTTCTTTGACGAAAACGAGCAGGCTCATGGAAATGACGGCCGAACGTGAATGGCCTTTGGTGTCCACCCATCGCGCGAGCCCGTAGGCGAGCAACGGCACGCCGAAAGCTATTTCATGGAATTGCGATTCGACGGCGCTCCATAGTCCCCAGCTCGTGACGTAGCCGATGCCGATGACGGTTCCGATGCCGTATCCGAGCCGTTTGATTGCCAGAAGCGTTATCGGGACCGAGCTGAGAGCGAAGAGCACGTCTTGCAAAACGAGCAGGGTTAGCCCGGACGGGAATATCTTGTAGATTGGCCCCAAAAGAATGAGCAGCGGGTGGAAGTGGTCCCCGAGCAGATTGAATCCCGGCCCCTTGATGTCCACCGTTGGCGCATCGAATTGGGAGTATTGCTTGGCCAGTTCCGTAAATATTCCGAGGTCCCACGACGGTGTCGTGAAGGTTTCCCACTGCAGCAGGGAGTAGAGGATGTAGGCCGACGCCGAGAGTGCCGCTATGGCCCACGCGATGAGGTGCCGAGTGTATGTGGAAGCGCGACGGGAGCCTGTCGCCTTGGAAGGTGCAGCACCGCTGAAGTCAGTCGCTCCGGATGGAGAAACGGGGTCGGGATCGGCTGCTCGTACAGGGGATGTGTGACTGGAACCAGCGGCCTGCTCTGGGGTGGCGAAACTGGAGTCGATCCCCCCGGACGGGGGCGCGGGACGAGAATCCGCCGCTCCGGATGAAGAAGACTCTTTGGGGCCGACTGCTCCGGCTGGGCCATTCGGGGCATCCGTTTCAGGCGCTGTCGCTGTATCAGGCGCTGGAGGAAGGTTCGCCGTTTCCGATGTTGTCTCTTCTGGGCTGGTCACAAATGAAGTCTAACTATTGAACGTACGGTTGCGTCACTTATAGTGAGGCTTGTGTGAATTTTCCATTTGATTCGCGGCCTATCGATGCTGTCGAGATCGCCGATGCGCCTACTGATTGGGATGGCGCTAGCGTTCGATCCAAATGATGCATGCGCTTGTTCAGGATAACGCTTGCGTCTAATTACCGATATATGCATCTGATCGTTGACGCGTGCGTTTGATCGCCGATATATGTGTCCGATTCCTGATGCATGCGCTTGATCCGAATCTGGGAGGGAAAAGAGAACTGTCGGGGTTGGAACTTGGTTCCTACCCCGGCAGTCAGGGGTAGATAGATGAAAGATCAGTATGCCCGACGGCGACGTGCCACGAGGAGGCCACCGGTTCCAGCCGCTGCGACGGCAATGGCTGCGAGCCTCGAAACGGAAGCGCCCGTCTTAGGGAGCTGAGCATTGGAGGTGGTGGTCTTCTGAGCGGAGCCGCCAGCTTGGCCGGAGCCGCCCGCCGAGCCGGCATGCGGCGTAGGAACGACGGGAACCGAACTAGGATCCTGCGTCGAGGAGGTGGAGCCGCTGTTCCCGCCGTTTGCCGCACCCGTATCGCTTCCCGCCGTTCCGGTGTTCAGGCCGGGAATTTTGGCTCCGCCGTTATTGGCGGGCGGTGTGGTGGTGCCAGGCGTCGGCGCCGGGATGAGATCGCCGCCACTGCTCGGCCGGGTTTCCGATGGATCCTGAGAAGACTGCGTAGGATCTGTGGCTGAAGGCGAGTTCGAGGGAGTATTGCCCGAAGGGCTGGCGGATGGTGTTTGCGAAGGACTCTCGGTGTTTCCACCTTTACCTTCGTTGCCATCGTCATTGTTAGCTGTCTGCGTTTCGCGTCCCTCGGGAGTGTTGTTCTGCTGTTGGTTTGCGTCCGTGATTGCCCCCAGAGCCCCCGCGCCCGCTTGACCGCCGGTTGCGGCGTCTTCGGAGTTTGCGGGAGATGACTGGGTGTCGGAAGGCGCGTCATTCCCGGCGAAGCTCGGCGCAGCCATACCGGCCACGCTAGCTCCCGAGATGGCGAGAGTGGCAATGATGTGGCGGGGGAATACCCGCTTTGAGCGCGATTGTGTCACGAGCTTTCCTTTGTCTCGTCGCTTCGTTCAGGATCTCGCATGGGTGAGAGGCCGCCAGCTGCCTGACGGTCCATACCTGACGGAACGATAACGATTCTTTTCTCTCACGATAACACCTGAAATAGGGAGAAGAACAGGGGTGGGACGGGTACTTCTACCACTCAAGTGCCTTGCCCCTGACGTTGGGTCGGCAGAACGGCGATTTTACGCCATAAACTCGGTGCCTTTCGGTTTGCGTGACATATGTGACCCCCTGAAGTGTGCGGCCGAAATGGAAAGAGATCATTCGGAAAGCCGCGGTATGCGGTGAGGCCGCTTTCGCAGGGATTTCGTCTTTTTACGGGCTTTTGCTCTCTCCAGCACTGCCATGTAAGCACGGAAAATCGTACTCCTTGTGTGGCCTTCCTAACTAATGCGTTGGATTTGGCGCTAGCCCGGCTAGATAACCCCTCGTTTGGTGATCATCCGCAGCGCAAGCCATCCGAGCGGCACCCTGCCCCAGAAGGTGAGCAGACGATAGAGAACGGCCGTTGAGACGGCGATCGATGTCGGGACGCCGGCGACTGTCAGGCCGGTTGTCAACGCCGTTTCGACGGGGCCGATGCCTCCAGGTGAAGGTACGACGGAGCCCAAGGAATTCGAAAGAAGGTAGGCGAAGGCCAGGGTGACGATCGGCAGCGAATGTCCGAAGGCCGCGAGGGACCCCCCGAAGCAGGCGACAAAGGCGATCGTTTGAACCGTGGATCCGGCGAATCCATAGGCGATACGGCTGGGGTGGGTCGCTAGCCACACGAGCCGCGGCCACACCTGGTCGATCGTCGGTCGAATCTTCTTTGCCACCCACCTGCGCAGGGGCTTGACGAGGAAAAGCACGGCGATGGCCAGAGTGCCCACGATGATCGCGACGATGACGGCCCCTGAGGGCATCGAGAGAGAACCAATCTTGCCTGTGGCAAGGCTGATTCCGATGAGCAGGATGATTGTGGTGACGAACTGTGCCAGTTGCACGAGGGTGACGGTCGCCAAAGCTATGGGCGTGGCCACTTTCCGTTTCTGGAGGAACCGAAGATTGAGAGCGGCGGGGCCGATGCCGGCCGGTGCGACGAGGGTGACGAGCGAGGCGGCCACCTGCACCATGACCGTGTTCCTGAAATTCAAATGTTCGGAGGTGTAGGCACGCAGCGTGATGGCCGCTCCGATGTAGGTGAACAGGCCCGCGACGAAGGCGAAGAGCATCCACAAGGGATTGGCATTGGCGAGGGTGGTGCGCACTTCGCTGAAGTTGACGGAAGCCAGAAGGATGTAGACGGCTGCGAGTCCCAGAGAGACCGTGACCACCGTTTTGATTGAAAATCTGTAAAGTTGAGTGGGGCTCACCTCCGCGACCTCGGGCACCTGCTCGGTCAGGCGATCCCGCAAAGACTCCAGCTGCTTCTTCTCGGTGAACTTCGCCATCGTTTCGGCAGGAATGACGGCCTTCTGCAGGATTGGGGCGAGCGAGACGATCTGGTCGCGCGGCAGACATCTGCTGGCGGAAGCGATGGCTCGTTCGACGCCGACCGTGCCGGCCATCATGGCCATCGCCTGGGCCATATCGATGCGCCTTTCCATTTCGGAAGCCGCAAGATGCCCGTTTTCCCAGTGCAATAGTTGGGCGCGGCCGCCCCGTAGCGCAATGGTGCCCGCGCGGACATCGCCGTGGGAAAACCCCTTTCGGTGAGCTACCTGGAGAATATCCCATACGTCGTCAAGCGCTTCGTCGGGAATGGCGTCGGGGGCGACGTCGGTGAGAGCCACGGAGCCGTCGATCTCGAGGATGACCACCTTGGAGCTGTCGGATCCCGCGACCGCGAGGTTGCGATCGGGCGCCAGCCCGGCCGAGGCACTGGCCAGTTCCATGAGGGCGAAGCGATCCATCGCGCCGTCGATGGTCTTTTCGGAATGACGCGCGGTCGTCGTCAACACGAGGCGCTGCCAAGACGCTTGGATCACTCCGACGATCTGCTGATCGGCGTCGAAGAAAGAGGCGTGATAAGGGTTTCCCGAGGTGTCGACCACGATGTAATTGCGTGAAGCCTCCTCGCTCAACGGCGGATGGTAGCTGGTCACGAGCTCATCTCGCAGGGCACGGGGATCGACGTCGTCGGCGGGCTTGAGCTGCTGCGATGTTCCCTTCGAAGAATCCGCGGCCGAAGCTGGGTCCGCATTCGCCCTCTCGACCCGCGTGGTGAAGTCTTGGGAAACGGAACTCCCGTTCGACTCTGATGTGTGCGATTGTGCGCCTTCTTTGGGCTCGGGGGGCACTCCCTCGAAGCTTTCGCCGGCCTTTTGCAAAATGAGATGGATTTGTTCGATCCCGTAACGGTCGACGTGGCCGAGGTCGCCATATGTCGGTGCGAGCCATGCTTTGAGTGGGACGTCGTCGGAAAGCTCGTCGATGCGGACGACCAGTTGAGCGTCGATGCCGGCACGCCTGACGAGCTTGACAAGGTCGCCTCCCGTCGCGCGATCGGGGACATCGCCGGCGATATAGCGCCACATGAGGCCGCATAGCACGCCGAGGAGCGACGTGATGAGCGCTCCCGGGAGAGTCTGCGTGCCTTGAAGGACCGAGAGGACGAGGACAACCGAGAGCAGCGGCCACCCCCACCTCGTGGTTTTCGCTCTTTTACCCGATGCCGCCACGGTGAGTATCGCCGAGACGACGGCAACGTAGGGAATGAGCTTGAAGTAGGTCTGTTCGGCGAGGGAATCCGAGAGTTCGCCCGTAATGGGGGACAAGGGGAAATACCGACTGAACAGCCAAAGGAGCCCGTAGGCGCTTCCGGTGGCACTGGCTACCGCCAACGCTGCGGTTGCAAGGGATCGCCAGCGCCGATGCCATGCCATGTCGATGACCAATGCCGCGGGCAAGAAGAAGCCGATGAGGCCTTCGAGGGCATTGACCGGCATGAAAAGGATCGATTCGATGATGCCGCTGGTCGCGGTGCGCACGTCGCGAGTGACGGCCAGGGCGGTTGAGGATCCGTAGACGGTGACGACCATGACGCCGACGATCACCAATACCATGATGATGGCTGACACGAGATCGCGCGGACGCCTCAGCCACCGCGTTTCTTCGTCAACCAACAACACCGATCGTCGTGGCCTCGTATTCGCCAAATTGTCGTCCACATTCGAATTCTAAGGCAAGTGATCGGATATCAGGGCAATTGTCCACAGCCCGACGCTCGTTCGACGCCATCCGGGCAGGCGGTCGGCGAAGGTGTCAGGGCCTTCGAGACGCGGAGGCAATGGCGGCCTTCGCGCACCGATGGGTCGAGTGTGATCGAGTGCCGACGTTCGCTCATGGCCGACTGTTTGCCGACGGCCGATCGCCGCCTGTTTCGGGCAGGCGAGGCATCTGAAAGCCTTGAGCTACGAGCGTTTACACGCCGCGAGCCGGTCAAGAAGCCACGACCCGCTCAAAACCACAAGCGCCCGAAGAAACCTACCCGTTGTGGGGAATGCCGTCAGGAAAAGTAGCGACGGATGACGAGGCTCGTTCCCACCAGACTCAGCGAGACCGAGAACGCTACACCCGTACCCATGTCAAGCCCCGTTTTGATCAGGGGCCGTTCCTGCGCGGTCCGCGCCACGGAAGGCAACGCTACAGGGGTGCCCACGATCGGAGAGTTGATGCTCGATCCGGGACGCCTGACGCGATCCTTCCCCTTTCGGGACGGCCCATTTCCGCCGTTTGAATCCGACGGATCCGGCGATTGAGATGCCGTGGGACTCGGAGTGGTCGGAGACTGACTTGGTGAGATGGGTGCGATTCCACCTGGTGAGGGCGTTGAGCTCGGTGATGGCGTCTCGCTCGGCGTCGGCGTGGAAGTCGTTGGCGTTGCCGAGGGATCCGTGCTCTTGGAAGGTTCGGGAGTCTCCGAAGGCTCCGGAGTCTCCGAAGGTTCGGTGGACGGGCTCTCGCTTGGTGTCGGTGTCGGACGATGTACTTCCTCCGTTGAGGACTCCGAAGGAGACGGCTCGGGAGACCGGCTCGGCTCCTGCTTGTCGGTCGGGTCGTTCAAGGGAACAATCGGTTTGTCAGAGACGGCCGCCGACGGCGTTTGCGTCGGGGCGGGCATGGCCGGCCGTATTGGCGTCGGTGAAGGCGCGGCCGACGGCGACTTGTCCGTAGGCTCCTCGGGCATTGGCGGCTTGTCGGAGGGCGAGGCTGTAGGAATCGCGCTCGACTTGGCTGTGGGGGGTGCGCCGGGATCTGCCGTGGGCTTGGGCGCCAGAGTTGCGCTCGGCTCCGCACTGGGCTTGGCCGTGGGGGTCGCGCTCGGCTCTGCTGTGGGCGTTGCGCTGGGTTCCACCGTGGGCTTGGGCGTCGTCGGCGAAGACTTCGGCGAGAAGTCGAGGACCTCCGTGGATATGGCGACGTTGTGCACGGTATTCGCCTTGACGGTGAAGGTGTTGCCTGCGGCGCCGTCGACGGCGTAAACGGAGTTGCCCCATCGCGTGCCCTCGGGGACGCCGAGAGCTGCCGAAGAATTTTGGGTGACCGTGATCTTGGTTCCCGTGGGGAACTTCGATCCGACGCCAACCTTTTGCCCTGCACCCGCGGTGACGGAGAATGTGCCGCTGCGCTTGTCTGCGGCGAGATCTCCCGGAGCGGTCCAGTTTGGATAGTCGGCGGAGGTTCCCGCGGGAAGCTCGTAACGGGCTGCCACGGGGAACGAGGCATGCTGTGCGATGGCGTTCGCGTGAGAGCCGGTGATGCGCGACGTGACCGTGAAAGAACCGTGTTGTGCATCGACGAGGCCGCTGGAAGCGAAGGGGTCGGTGTGCTTTGCGGTGGCCGCTTTGACAACCTTGGTCTTGCTCAAACTGGCCGTGTTGACGTACGCGAAGTTCGGGGTGATACGACCGCCGTTGGGAATCGTCGGGTAAGCGATGCCGTAGTTTGTGTTGGCCTGCCACGGCCCGGTTATGGAAACCGTGGCTGTGTTGCCGTTGATCGCCACAGACATGTCGAAGTCGCCGTAGCGGGTTGTGTAATCGTTGCCTGCGCCCCCGGTGATCCGAACATCCCGGACGTGCGCGTCGCCCGCGGATCCGCGATGGTAGAGCGTCCATTTGGCGGAGTCGGCGAACTTCTGGCCGGGGCCGATCGTGTCCGTGATCGTGACGGTCGAACGTGTGGCGCCATTGATCATGATTTGTTGCCCGGCTTCTCTCAAGCGCGCCGCTATATATTCAGCTCCGAAGCTCACGGTCCAGAACATCGACCTGCTTTCCGATGTCAGTGCAGGCGTGACCTTGGCGAAGGTGTGGGGTTCGTAGCCATTTGAGCGTTCGCGCACGGAACCGCCGGGAATCTGAAGCTTGTGCTCGGTGCCGTTGACTGTGAAACCAATGGGCGAGGCCGTGGGTGCGAGCGCGACCAGGCGCAGGCTGACCTTGCCCTTGGGCGAGGTGTACCCCTGTGCTCTGAGGGAATCGAGGGTCTTGTCAAAGGCGCAGGAGACCTCGTTGCGCCCCAGTTTGCACGAGCCGATTGTGGTTTGTTTGCCGGCGACGTCGATCTTTAGAGCCGCTTGAGACCCTGGTTCGGATGTTCGGAAGGCCGCCGGAATGCGGACCGTCATCAAGTCTCCGGGTTTGACGTTCGCCTTGGTGGCGTCCCATTCGAAGGACAGGGAAGCGTGTTCGCCCACGAGCATGGGGCGTGAGGTTTCGGTGGTGAGCGAATCGCCGTTGACGTCTGTGCGTGTCAGCGTCGGTGAGGATACGGCGATGGCCGCGTTGACCTGGGCGTTCGATGGCGTGACGAACGCGGTCAGCGCGGTGACGAGGGCGATGATCACCCCCGCTATTAAGGTCCGTGTGCCCATTGGGATGCGT
>ERZ772968.1006-NODE-1006-length-13599-cov-2.672770_pt1 | contig 13599 bp, 9 predicted proteins | sample MGYA00580674_ERZ772968 | MGnify/ENA primary metagenome ERZ772968 (study PRJEB29015, sample SAMEA2737940) | human oral metagenome | biome: human oral; feature: human-associated habitat; material: dental | place: China | collected 2138 ...
AATTGTGGCCGTTATATCGGTTACCTCCAGCACTGGAGCAGCCCGGGAGCGTAAGCGTATGGTGACCGACACGTTGGCTACCGACTCTCTGCATAAGGAGTACCTTGAGAATCTAGACAAGATGCTCAACCTATGGTATGTGCAGCAGTCAGTAGATACCGTAGAGGTCATGGATCAGCTGGATCTCGACAGCGTGGGAATTCGGGCAGACTACCCAGATAGTGTGTATATAGAACGGCTATCGGGCATGAATACGCTGATAAACCTCCCCTTCAACAGCGTGGTTCGCAACTATATCACCACCTATACGCAGAAGAAAAGGGCACAGGTTGAGGTTATGCTCGGGCTGGCAGATTACTATTTCCCGCTTTTTGAGGAGATTCTCGATCTGTACCAGCTTCCCCTTGAGCTGAAAATACTCCCGGTAATTGAGAGTGCGCTCAACCCTCGCGCGGTGTCACGGGTAGGGGCTACAGGGCTGTGGCAGTTCATGTACAGCACCGGGAAGCGCTACAATCTACAGATAGACTCGTATGTGGATCAACGGCGCGATCCCCTGGCTGCCACCCATGCAGCGGCCCGCTACCTGCGCGATCTCTATGGGCTCTATGGTGATTGGACATTGGTTATAGCTGCCTATAACTGTGGTCCTGGCAATGTGAACAAGGCCATACGCCGGGCGGGCGGCAAGCGGAGCTATTGGGATATCTACTACTACCTGCCGCGGGAAACTAGAGGCTATGTCCCCGCATTCATCGCGGCGAACTACGCCATGCGTTTTGCCGATCAGCACGGTATCCGCCCAAGAAACATGGAGATGCCCAAAACGACCGATACCGTAGTGGTGCAGGGCAAGATGCACTTAGAGCAGGTGGCAAGGGTGCTAGGGCTGCCCCTACAGCAGCTCCGCGATCTCAATCCGCAGTATAAGCACGATATGCTAACTATGGACTCTGGCAACCCACTGCGGCTTCCCGCGGAGCGTGTTGGGGAATTCATCGACCGTCAGGATGAAATCCGCACATTTAAGGATTCCATCTACCTCAATCCAAAGCGTATTCAGGAAATTGCCAAGATAAGCGGTGATCCGTTCTATATACCCAGGATAGCAGGAAAGGGCAATGTGGTGAAATATCGGGTGCGGCAGGGCGATGTGCTCGGGAGCATTGCCTCCAGATACCACGTTACCGTACAGCAACTCCGGGCCTGGAACGGAATAAGCGGGAGCAAGATTAGGATTGGGCAGACGCTCTTGATCTATACGGGTAAGAATTCCTAGCCTTTTTTTTAGCCAGCTGGCATCCAGAGATGCGCAGAAGGTAGAGAACGCAGATTCTCACGGGGTACTGCTTAGTCTCTCAGAGGGGCTAGAGCTATATAAGTAGCATTGTTTTTGTGGTGCAATTTCGGCGGGTTCTTTTCTTCCTCTCGGGCGTACTGCTTCTGCTGTACGCGCTAACCTGGCTAGGGCAGAGGTTTGGCACCTCAATAGATACCCAAGCATGGTTGCCGAGCGCACGGCAATTCCCTGGGCTTCGGAGTTCGGTTGCACCCAGAACAGATGTTCGGCTAACCGACTCCATGCTGAGGCTGGTGGAGGCTATCGACAGTCTCGATATGGCAACCGATGCTGCGCACTCCAAGCAAAGCGTTGCAAAGCCTGCCACTGGAGTAAGAGGGTGGGCGATGCAATCGGTAGGGGAAGAAGGTTCAGGATTACCTAGCAGTGCATATCCGTTCACCCCAGAGCCAGGTCGGCATTCAGAGCAATTGCCGATTTTAGCCGATGCTATGCGGGGTGCTAAAGAGATCAAGCCGTCGGGCAATGTGGCTCTTCCAGAGGGAGCTAAAGGCGATAAGCGGATTAAGACTCGTGCGTTAGAATATACCGATGCGGGTTTTAATCAGCTCGCCTATTTTTTTGACGCATTGGGAAAGACACAGCTCGATGGTGCGGGGGTGCGCATATTGCACTATGGCGATTCGCAGATAGAAGGCGATAGGGTTACAGGCTATCTGCGTTCTCGCATGCAGCGGGTGTTTGGCGGTGCAGGCGTGGGGATGCAGTGCGTGGTGCCCCCCGTTTCTCCCCCATTCGGACTGACTATCCAGCCGGGGGCAGGCTGGAAGTACCATTCGATAATGCCGGCCACAAAGCGTAAAAAGGAGTTCCATTACGGGCTGGCTGGCTCTGTTTGCCAGTATGGGCAAGAGGTGGAGGATGCCGAAACGGGCGAAACCCACTACCATGGCACCGTGGAGATTACCCGTAAGCTCTCGGCTGGCTCTGGGATGCGCTTTTCCCATGTGCGCGTGTTTATCCACACAGCCCAGTCGCCTTGCAGGGTAGAGCTGCAGCAGGGCGATTCTACACTTTGGGAGGCTAGTATCGGTGCTTTGCCATCTGTACAGCAGGTGGTTGTGCCAATATCAACCCAGCTCTCCAAATTTTCTCTTTCATTCAGCTCGGCAGCTCTGGCCGATGTGTTGGCTCTCTCCTTTGAGGGTGAAGGTGGAGTGCAGGTAGACAACGTGCCGCTACGAGGCAGCAGCGGGGGCGATTTCACGGCTATCAACGATACGGTCTTTCGGGAAATGGCATCCTTTTTGCACCCCAAGCTCGTGCTGCTCCAGTTTGGGGTAAATGTGGTGCCAGGGCAGATGGAGGCTTACGGGTTTTACCGCGAGATGCTGAAACGGCAAATTGCCCGCCTTCGGGGCCTATTGCCTGGGGTTACCTTCATCATGCTTGGGGTCTCTGATATGGGGATGAAGGAAGAGGACGATTTTATCTCGTACCCCAACATCCCAAAAGTGCGAAATGCCCAGCGGCAGGCGGCGTTGGAGAGCGGAATAGCCTTTTGGGACACCTACCTGGCCATGGGGGGGGCCAATTCTATAGTGGCGTGGGTGAATGCCGAACCACCTCTAGCCACGGCAGACTACGTGCATTTCACCCCGAGGGGTGCTCGTTTTATTGGTGAGATGTTTTACTCGGCGCTCATGCAGGCCTACGAAGCCTACACCCAGGGCGCTTCAGCACCCCAAAAGTAGGAGATATCTATGGGAACGAGGTGCGCTCTCCTCTCTGTCTACACCAAACGAAGGGTTTCTGGGGTTTCCCATCACGCTAGGTGTTACCGAAAACTGCTGCTACTACTTTACATTACCTTAGCCGTGCATTCCTTTCTACAAGCGCAGCCGATAGAGAGCTGGACTGACGATTATATCGACCAGCTTGCCGCGAGTTGGCCGGCAAATGTGATCGATAACGTCCCGAAGTGGTTACGCTGGAGCCCCAAGGGTGGCACGCGGATGACGATAGTGCAGATCGGCGATTCACACGTGCAGGGCGACGTGGCGGCAGTGGCCACCCGAACCTACCTAACCAGGGCATTCAAGCTCAGCGGGGGGGCTATCGGCTTCTCATTCCCCTTTGGTATGGCCAGGAGCAACGATCCCAGAGCCATCCGTTCGCATAGCCAGAGCGGCTGGACACCCGTGATGGCGACCAAGACCAAGGTGGAACAGCCGTTTGGTATAGCGGGGGCTGCTATTGATGCCTACTCTAAACCCACTCCAATGCACGTGGGGCTGCGACGTGATAGCCCCTACAGCCTTCCTCCAAGTGAGGTGCAAGTGCTCTTTGTTCCTTCCCAGAAAGCGCCAGCCCTTCGCCTGAATGGGGTAATTCCCGATACTATAGATAAGGATAAGGGGACGGCTCGCTTCAGTTTCTCTACCCCGCCACAGAGCCTAACCCTCTCGTTAGACCATGTTGAGGGAGGTCTTAACACCTTCCGATTCCTAGGATTTGTGCTTGATAATCAGGCATCACCTCTAGTATTTCATGCAGCAGGTATCAATGGTGCCGATGTGCGCACCCACCTTCGCAATACGATGCTCCCCTTTGAGCTGGCAGTTCTCAATCCGCAGATCATCATCCTCTCCCTGGGTACGAATGACGCATTCAACACCCAGTTCGATCCGGTGAGCTTTCGGGCAGATTACACCCAGCTTATCCGGCGAATCCGCTTCATGTGCCCGAAGGCGTTCATAGTGCTGGCCACTCCTAACGACCACCTCTACCGGAATAGAGAGCCCAATACCCGGGTAGCCGATGCGGCTGAGACCATCTGCAATCTGGCCGCCGATGAGGGGTGTGGGGTGTGGGACTTCTACCGCATCATGGGGGGCGAGGGGAGTATCTACTCGTGGGACAGCCATGGGCTCACCGCGGCAGACCGCCTGCACTTCTCCCCCTTGGGGTATCGTTTGCAGGGAACGCTCTTGGGGGTGGCACTCTACCGAATGCTTACCCAGGAATCTAGGTGAGGGTGTGTGTGGTTTTGGCATAGGTCTAGGTGAAATACACCCGAAAGTATCCATGATGGCGGAAGCCATTTTTTTTGTAGAAATTCGATCTAAATACCCATTATGTGGGATAGTCTGCTTGCCCAGGTGAGGGAATTCCTGAGCTATGATTCGCTTAAGCCGCTGCTTTTCACCCAGGTTGATTTTTGGGTATTTCTACTCGTGCTCTCGGTAGGATACCTGTGCGTACAGCGAAAGCTCGCGGTGCGCAACTTCTACCTGTTGATTTTCAGCCTTCTTTTCTACTATAAATCATGCGGGCTATTCGCCATACTGCTTGTAGCCTCCATCCTTTTCAACTACGCAATGGCACTGGCCATAGCGGCAGGGCGCACTCGGTGGCAGCGTAAGGGGATGCTCTCCATTGCCGTAGCGGTCAATCTCTTCCTCTTGGCCTACTTTAAGTATTCCCATTTCTTTGTGGGGATCATCAATAGCCTATTCGACACCCATTTTGAGGCTACCAATGCGCTAGGGGTGGCTATCGCCTCACTGTTTGGCGATGGGCATACCCTGGTGGCCACCATGCTCCCGGTGGGGCTTAGCTTCTACACCTTCCAGGCCATTAGCTATGTGGTAGATGTCTACAGGCGACAGTTGCCCCCGCTGCATCGCCCCGAGGAGTTCGGGTTCTACTTGGCATTCTTCCCCCAGCTGGTGGCCGGCCCTATAGTCCGGGCTAGCGAATTCATCCCGCAGATCTACCAGCCGTATAGGGTGAGCCAGCGGGAGTTGGGGCACGCGCTCTTTCTCATCCTTGGGGGGCTTTTTAAGAAGATTGTGCTGTCAGACTACATCGGGCTCAATCTGGTAGACAGGGTGTTCAATAGCCCTACAGCCTATACGGGTCTCGAGAATCTGATCGCCAGCTATGGGTATACATTGCAGATCTACTGCGACTTTTCAGGCTACACCGATATCGCCATTGGGGTGGCGTTGCTGTTGGGCTTCCGCCTCTCCATCAACTTCAACTTCCCATACCGTGCCGCCTCGCTAACCGACTTTTGGCGGCGTTGGCATATATCGCTCTCCACCTGGCTTCGCGATCATCTCTACATTCCCCTTGGGGGGAATAGGCATGGGGTGGCCGTCATGTACCTCGCGCTCATGACCACCATGCTGCTTGGCGGGCTCTGGCATGGGGCCAGCTGGAACTTCGTCATTTGGGGCGGCGCGCACGGCGTGGGGTTGGTGGTGAGTAAGCTCATAGCCCGCTTGCCTGCGGCGTGGCTGGCGCGCCCAGCCGTTAGAGCCCTACGGTGGCTGCTCACCTTCCACTTTGTGGTGCTGTGCTGGATATTCTTCAGGGCGCAGGGGTTGCAGCAAGCGCTGGACGTGGTGGCGCAAATAGGGAGAGAGTTCCACCCCGAGGCCATTCTGCAGGCGCTGCAGGGCTACCGTACCGTGCTACTCCTCATGGCGCTGGGCTACTTCCTACACTGGATGCCAGGACGCTGGATAGAAAGGGTGCGTGGGGGCTTTATAGCGCTGCCTACAGCGGTGAAATTCGCCCTAACGCTAGTGCTGGCCCTACTCATGCTCAAGGTGCAAACGGCAGACCTACAGCCGTTCATATACTTCGATTTTTAGCATCTGATGATTTGCCTAGGCACGAGCTCAGAGAATTTGCGTAAGCACATTTGTCAAGGGCCGTAGCGATGTGGCGTGCTGTCTCGTTTAGGCATTATTGGCAGAGGTCTTAGAAAGAAGATCCTCGTGCGTGCACCTTCCGCGATGCACGCTTTTTTCTTTTCTACGACTATGACCATTCAATCGGTTACGTATAGCTGTAATAAGGCTTAGCTTTGCAGTGGTCAGCACAGTGCCAAATGCCTTTTCCCGGCAAGCCATATAGGGTTCAACGCCGTACCTCCGTCGTACCATCGCCGTACCATCGCCGCTGCACCCTCGGATTTCATCGCAAAATCCGAGGGTGCACTAAAGGAGGTACGACGATGGTACGGCGGAGGTGCGGCGATGGTGCGGCGCGCAGGGGGTGGTAGGGCGGGGACGGCGATGGGGGTTCGTTACGGTTATTTCATTACCTTCGCGGAGAATATGGGTTCAGTTACGTACTACCTTGGCTTGCTATGGCACTTAGGCTGCGGATTAAGCATAGGATCCTCTTCCTGGTTCTCCTGGTTTCTGCCCTTATCTACATCATCTCCATCGGGTATATCATCACCTCTACCCGGAGGGTGATGCTGGAGGAGGCTTACAGCAAGGTGGTTCTCTCTGCGCAGAAGTCGGCCAATGCGGTCTCTGAGCGGATAGATCCCTACATGGTGCTCTCGCTCTCGTTGGCCAGTGCGTTCGCCGATTCTAGCCATCTGTCCGATGCCAGCTGGCGGAGTCAGACCATGCAGATGATGCGTCGTATCTACCCCCTCTACCCCGAGATCGTCTCCCTGTGGAGCAGCTGGGAGTACAGCGCCATTAGCCCTGGCTATGCAAAGCCGTACGGACGCATCGCCTACGCGCTAGAGCGCCACCCGAGCGGAGGCATTAACGAGACGGTGGAGGAGCTGAGCCTAACGGGCGATCCGGCGCCCTACGCGGCCTTCAAAGCGCTCAACAAGCCCTCGCTCTTCGAGCCCTACCTCGGCGTGGTAGCCCAAAGCGCGGCCAATAGGGTGCTTATGACCACGGTGGCCGCCCCCATGCAGAAAAATGGGGTATACGCAGGGATGGTGGGGTGCGACATTCCGCTCGACTGGCTGCAGGGCGTGGTGGAGCAGCTCCAGCCCTTTGAGCAAAGCGCAGCCTTCCTGCTTTCGGGCGAGTCGAAAATCGCGGCCTACCATAGCGATTCACTGCTCCTTCGGCCGGTAGAGATCCTATTCCCGCATGATGCGGAGCGCGAGGAGCTGCACCGCGTAGTGCGCGAGGGGCGTGAGCATTCATTCATACACGTAGATTCGGCTGGGCGGCGCTACTTCGTGGTGATGTCGCCCATCAATATTCGCCACTCGGCTACCCACTGGTCGCTGGGGCTCATGGTGCCGCTCAGGGTGATACGGCATGAGGCAGACCAGAGCGTGAGGATATCTGTGCTGGTGGGGGTGCTCGCCCTGCTCATCCTGGTGGGCTTGCTTATACAGATCTCCAATAGCATATCTCGCCCTATAGAGCGGGTAACCAGGGTATTGCAGCAGCTAGGCGAAGGGGAATTCTCAGAGGGTATGAAGCTTAGAATACATACCCGCGATGAGATAGAGAGGATGACCGTGGCGCTCAACCAGCTCATCACAGGGCTGCTGGAGAAGGATCGGCTTGCGGACAGCATAGCGAAAGGCGACCTCTCTGGCGATATTACCCTGCTGAGCGATAGAGATCGGCTGGGGCTCTCGCTTGTGGCCATGCGGAATGGGCTGCGCGAGGCCCATGAGCTGCAGGAACAACGAGACCTAGATACCGAGAGGCGAACCTGGACTAACCAGGGATTGGCCGATTTCAGCGAGATCCTCCGTAAGCATGCCGATAATTTCGAAGAGCTATGCGATGATTTGCTCAGCTCCCTGCTCCGTTTCCTAGGGGCTGAACAGGGGGCTATATACCTGCTCGATAGCGCGCTTTACGCTGATACCAAGCAGCAGGAGTACTACCTGAAAACGGTGTTTGCCTGGGGGCGTAAGCGGAGTAGGGAGGTACGGATATCGAGGGGCATAGGGCTCGTGGGGGCGTGCGCCATGGAACGCGAGCTGCTTTTCATAACCGATGTCCCTGCCGATTACCCGAGTATACCTGCGGCTGTGGGTGAGGCCAAACCGAAGTGCTTAGTACTCATCCCGCTGCTGCATGAGGGGAGCACCATTGGGGTGATTGAGATCGCATCGTTCCACGTGTTTGAGCCCTACCAGCTCGAATTCCTTAAATTGCTTTCGGTGTCCGTGGCTTCTAGCATTTTCAGCGTGCAGATAGGGGCGCAGACGCGTGCGCTCTTGCAGCAATCCCAAGAGCAGGCCGAGAAGCTGAAGGCAAAGGAAGAGGAACTCCGCCAGAATCTAGAGGAAATGGCGGCAACACAGGAGAATGCGGAGTTGCTGAGCAGTGCGTTCCACAATCTGGTAGAGTCGCTCGCAAGCACCATGAACTTCGTGGAGTATGACACCGAGGGCTATATAACCGAGGTGGGGGCTCGCTACTTGCAGCTGTTGGGCAAATCGAGGGAGATGCTGCTACACACCTACTTCTCCGATTCACTCCACGTGGAAGGCTGGGGACGCAAGGAGTACGAGCAATTCTGGAGGGAGATCCACAACGGGCAGACTCGGCAGGTGGATGCCCTGGTTCGCCTGCCGGGGGCTGACCAGCTAATGCATGAGTTCTACATCCCCATAAAGGATGGGGACGGGCGGGTGTTTAAGGTGATTAAGCTGTCATATTGCTAATGTGTGGTTTCTAAGTGCCAGTAGTTGTATGCGAACAGGTTTAGCATTGTTAGTTCTGCTTCTCGGGATACATCTCGGTGCGAGGGGGGCGTACTTTCCCGCACGGGCAAGCGCTACGGTTTCCTTGGCAGATACGGCAGATGCGCGAGAGTTGGTACGTCTGGAGGTCTACCATGCCGATGGTTCAGCCTATGAGGGTGGACTTCAGCTACAGTGCGTGGAGGCTATGGATGCTCCCCGTTGCTCTACTAATCGCTATGGGCTGGGATTCGTGCGCTTACTCTCAGGCGTGGAGTACTTGGTATCTACCAGAGATTACCCCCAGTTTGCGCGCCTTAGCACCGTGGAGGGAAGGGGAACGGGCGACAGAACGGTGGTGCTACGCCTACCGCCTGAGAATCTTCGTGGCAAGAGTGCTCCGCTAGGGCAGGGGTTGATCATCCTAACCATCAAGGATAAGGAAGGGCATCCTTGGGCGGGCCAGTGGGTGCGGGTAGAGGGTGGAGCGCAGGCAACCTATAGCGCAACGACCGATGGGGGAGGGCAAGCCCGCGTAGTGGTGCCGCAGGGGGCTACCTACACCATTTCGGTGGAGGGGCTCAAGGCGTTTGCCAAGCATACGTTCCCCAAGAGCGATTCGTTGCAAACCGCAGAGTTTACAGTCGATTGGTCAGTACTCTCATCCCGTAAGCCCACAGGAGCAGGGGGAGGGCGAGAACGTTCTGTAAGGCGGGCATCGCGCCCCACTTACCCCCACCGTGCCGATAGTGCCAGCGCGGCCAAGCAGTACGTTCGACGGGCAAAGAAACAGAGCCCCGATGTGGCGTTTGCCATTCCCCCGCGGCCCTTTACCCCTACACCAGCCATTAAGAAGAATGTGATTACGGGGATCTCGCTCCTGCAAGAGGCGCTGCAAGCCGAGCAGCAGAAGGAGACCCGCTATCGCAATCTTAAGTTTGAGGTGCTGGTTCCCCTGATGCGGAATCGGTGGGCCAATGCCGTATACGTGGTGGATGTTACCTGCAGCATGGATCCCTACGTGGAGCAGTACCTCCTGTGGCTCTCCCTGGCCGCCAAGAGCTCCGAGCCTCTGGGTGTCGTTTTCTTCAATGATGGCGATGGGCTGCCCGACGAGGATAAGGTTATGGGGGCTAGCGGCGGGATACGGTCAGTAGGCCCAGAGTATGCAAGCTGTGTGGATACACTGCTCGCTAGCATCTCGTATGGCTGTAGCGGCGATGACCCGGAGAATGACCTAGAGGCACTGCTCGAAGCCCAAGCGCGCTACCCGCAGGCTACCCAGCTGGTACTGATAGCCGATAGTAAGAGCGCTGTGCGGGATATAGAGCTGTTGTCTCGCCTGCGCAAGCCTGTTCACGTGCTGCTGGCTGGAATTCCGAAGCTCGATACGCAGAATGCCCCCCATCCAGATTATGTGTCTATAGCCTATGCTACGCACGGTTCGCTGCATACGCTGGAGCAGGATATTGCCCTGCAGAAGTCTGTGCTTAGCGGCGAGCAGCTCCAGGTGGCAGGCGCGCTGTACCGATGGGCGCAGGGCCGATTTGTAAGGGTGAAATAGACGGGGTAAAGACGCAATGCTGGGGCAGTTCATCAGGAGGTTAGCTCCCGAGTGGCAAGAGATGCTGCTGGCAGGCGACGGGGTACAGGTGCTGGCCAGAATTGATGCCACACTGCAGCAAGAATACTCGGCCAACGTTTGCTACCCAGCGTGGGGTGAAATCTTTTCGGCTCTCACGTACTTTCCGCCGGGTGCTACGCGGGTGGTGATAGTGGGGCAAGATCCCTACATAGGGCCTAATCAGGCGCATGGCTTAGCCTTTAGCGTGCCTACGGGGCAACCCCTTCCACCGTCGCTAAGGAACATATTCCAAGAGATAGCTTTGGAGTACCAATGCCAGCCTCCTTGCGATGGCAACCTGGCACGCTGGGCTGCCCAAGGAGTGCTGCTGCTGAACTCGGTGCTAACGGTGCGCGCAGGGCAGAGCCTCTCGCATGCTGGCGTGGGCTGGCAGGCGGTTACCGATAGGCTTATCAGCGCCCTTGCCAGCAGGTATGGTCGTATCGTATTCCTGCTCTGGGGGAAGAATGCGCAATCCAAAATACCCCTTATCCCGGCAGGATGGCACTATGTGCTCACAGCGCCCCATCCATCGCCTCTGTCTGCGCACCGAGGGTTCTTCGGATGCAACCACTTTCGCCTGGCCAACGACTACCTGCTGGGCAATGGCCGAGGTGCTATAGGCTGGATGTAGAAAGGGCATCGATACTACACGGTATCGATGCCCTTTCTATTGTAGGAGCTGTAGGTGTCTGCTATTCCGAGGCGTTCACGGGCTTTTCTAGCAGCACTACGGCCTGTGCCATTATTCCACGCCCCTCGCCTACGAAGCCGAGCCGCTCGGTGGTGGTAGCTTTCACGCTGATGCTTTCTACGGGGGCTTGTAAGCACTCGGCCAGGGTCGTGCGCATTTGCTCTATGTAGGGCTGTATTTTAGGCCGTTGTAGGGCAATTACGATGTCGGCATTGGAGAGCCGAAACCCTCCATTTTTCACCATTTCGTAGCACTGCTTCAGCAGCAGTAGGCTGGAGATGCCGTGGTAGGCTGGATCTGTATCGGGGAAATGCTTCCCGATGTCACCGAGTGCCAGCGCGCCTAGCAGGGCATCGCAGAGGGCGTGGGTCGGAGTGTCTGCATCGGAATGCCCAACCGCCCCAAATTCGCACTCCACCTGCACCCCGCACAGCCAGAGTGGATACCCCTCTTCAAGCCGGTGTACATCGTAGCCTAGACCAATGCGAAAGTTGCCCATAGATGATGCTTTTCCTAGGATATGCGTGCTGTTTGTGGGGTGTGCAGTTTCTGGAAGTGGGGTCGGCTAGGCGTGTGCGGAAGTGCCCGTAGGTTGAGAGCCGAATTTTAGCGCATGGCTGAACTCTCTGCGCGCCTTGTGATTGCTACCCGCCCGTTGGGCGATCTGCCGGTTCGTTGGGACGAATCTACACGTAGCCGCCCTGTGGCGCAGTGCTACCACCTCTTCAGCACCTCGTTACATGCCCTGCTCCTGCTTGGCGCGTTTGCCCTTTTTGTTTTGCTGCTCAAAGTTCACCATCAGCGAGAAGCGCATGGTATTCGCTATGGGGCTATTGAAACCAGCAGTCGGGAGAAGGTAGGCGGCATCGAGGCTGAACACATTGTAGGCAACACCAGCCCCGAGGGTGAAGTAGGTTCGCCCCCCCTTGCTGGGATGCTCATAGTAATAGCCAGCCCGTAGGGCGAAGAGCTTTTGGTACAGGTATTCGAATCCTGTGGCTAGGTAGATCTCGTGGAGTTCCTCTGCTGCGCCGCCCGGGGCATCGTAGAATGATTGCACCATCCCCGTCACCACGGCTACATCGGGATCTTTCCCCTTGGTTATCTCGTGCTTAGCATTGTAGATAGGGGGGGTGGGAACCAGGAGCTTTGAGAGGTCGAGTAGGGCAGAGATGGTGTTGTATTGATCGACATTGAGGCTGAAGCGCCCTCCGATGCGTAGAGTGATAGGGATAAAGTTCTTTACCACATCGTTGTATGTGAGCTTTGACCCGATGTTGGTTATCGAGAGGCCCACGGCCCACTCTGCGGGCATGCGTTGCAGCTTTAGCGGGTGCTGGTAGTAGATCCCGAGGTCTGCGGCGTAAGACATCCCAGCCTTGTTGGTCCCTACGGAATTCTGGTTAGAAAAGCCCCCCGTGAGGTCGCTACGGATTATGCGAAAGCCTAGGCCGCCGCTGAAGTTGGGTAGGAATTTTCGGGAGTAGCCCACATCGAAAGCGAATTCGTTGGGGTTGTGGGTCTGCATCCGTATCCCCTGCTCATTGGTGAATACCATCTGCCCCATGGAGAAGTATCGGAGCGAGGCAGACACCGACTGCATCTTGTCAATTCGGTAGTAGCCTGCAAGGTACGCCAGGTTGATCTCGTTGGTGAGCTTGCGGAGCCAGGGGATGTAGGAGAGCGAGACCCCGAACTTGGTGGGTATGAGGGCGTACTTGGCAATATTCCAGTGCTGGCTATTGACATCGGGGGTAGAGGCCACGCCAGCATCGCCCATGGAGGCAGCCCGGGAGTCTGGGGCAATGCTCAGCAGGGGGACGGCAGTGTAGATTAGATTGCGGTAGCCAGCGCTATTGATGTCTTTGCCGTCGAGCTCCCGAATGTCTATCTGTTTCTGCTGCGCGGTGGCCCCTAGCGTTAGGGAGAGTAGCAGGGCGAGGGGAAGGGCTTTCTGGATTCTGTGCATAGGGCATTTCGGTTTCGGCGGGCGGCTTGGACGTATGAGAACCACCCGCAGAGGTTTTGATGATTCAGGTGCAGCGGAACGTATAATTCCTTGATAATTACGTTGCAAGTGAGGAAATTATTGTGCAATGGGCTATAAAGATCTGGGGTGATGCTGGGAATGCTGTGGGTGCTCTCCAGCTGCCGCATGGGAAAGTGGAGAGGCTACCCAGGACGGTGTAGCACGCAGCACCTCGCTACCAGGAAGGGGGTGAATTTTCTACCCGTGTCGTGTTTGCCATCAGCAACCGTTTCTGTGCGCACTGATTCCCAGTAGGTTTCTTATGCAGAAGAGGGGTCACCCTTGCTAGGGTAACCCCTCTTCTGTTTAGGCTGTAGGCTGAATGCAGCGTTATGATGCGCTACTGGCGAGGCTGTCTATCCCCTAGAATTTCAGCCTGGACGGGTTACTTTGGGAGTACCACTGTGCCTGTGGCCTTCTTTTCGCGCAAGATGGAATGCTCGGCGAAATCGTACCCTGAAGCCCCAAA
>ERZ772968.1007-NODE-1007-length-13595-cov-2.865140_pt1 | contig 13595 bp, 13 predicted proteins | sample MGYA00580674_ERZ772968 | MGnify/ENA primary metagenome ERZ772968 (study PRJEB29015, sample SAMEA2737940) | human oral metagenome | biome: human oral; feature: human-associated habitat; material: dental | place: China | collected 2138 ...
AAAACTGTAGGGCGGGCGGAAGACCCCCCGCTCGGTCACGATGGCCGCAATATAGCGGGCCGGGGTCACGTCGAAGGCCGGGTTCCAGATCTTCACGGCATCGGGCACGCGCTGCCCGTTGGGCAGAGCGCGCATCTCCTCCTCCGACCGCTCCTCGATCGGAATGCCCGATCCGTCGGCCAAGGTAAGGTCAAACGTGCTCCAGGGCGCAGCCACGTAAAAAGGGACCCCGTGCGCCGCAGCGAGCACCGCCAGGGCATAGGTCCCAATTTTGTTGGCCGTGTCCCCGTTGGCCGCGATGCGGTCCGCCCCCACAATGACGGCATCGATCCGCTTCGCGCGCATCAGGGCCCCGGCCATCCCGTCCGCGATCAGGGTAACGTCGAACCCGTCCCGGGCCAGCTCCCAAACGGTAAGGCGCGCCCCCTGCAGGAGCGGGCGCGTCTCGTCCGCATAGACGCGAACGGTCTTTCCGGCCTCCCGGGCCGAACGCAGGATACCGAGAGCCGTCCCGTGGCCACCGGTCGCAATGGCCCCGGCGTTGCAGTGGGTCAGGACCACGGCCGTCTTCGGAAGCAGATCCGCCCCGCAGGCGCCCATCCTCCGATTCGCCTCGACGTCGGCCTCATGGATGCGAAGGGCCTCATCCAGCAACAGGCCCGCAAGCCCCTTTCCCTCCAAAGAGAGCTCCGCCTCGAGGATCGCGCGCATCCGGTTCAATGCCTCGAAAAGATTGACCGCCGTGGGACGTGTCCGCGCAAGGCGCTCGATCGCCTCGAGGACCGCGCCGCGTCCACCGGCGGCCGCCAGAACGACGCCGTAAGCGGCGGCGATCCCTATGGCCGGGGCCCCGCGCACCGTCATGTTCTCGATGGCAAGGGCGACATCCTCGACGGTGCGGCAGACGAGATAAGCTTCCCTGCCCGGAAGGGCGCGCTGGTCCAGAAGCCTCAGCGCCCCATCCTTCTCAATCCATTCGACCGACTCGATCCTCCTCAAGGACGTTCCTCCTTCACATCGTCCGCCGCACACTTCACCCTGCCGTCGGCGAACCGGACCGCCAGCCTGTCCCCTCGGGAGACCTCCCGCACCGAAACAAGCCTTCTGCCGTCACGCTCGCAGGTGACGAACCCCCGCGCCAGGGCCCCCAGTGGGGAGAGGGCGTCCAGAGAGGCTGAACGGACGGACAGGGCGTTCCTCGCCTCCGACACGCAGAGCCGCATCCCGGAGAAGAGGCGCAGGAAACGGGACGAGAGCTCCACCTCCGCCGCTCCCAGACGACGGGAGACATGGGAATGCAGGGCCTCGAGAAAATCGCCGCAGCGCTTTTCCCCCTCCGCGAGCCGACGGCCGACGGCCCCAATCATATGGGAACGGATCAGAGCCAGACGATTCAGGATCTGTCCCCGGTCGGGAAAGACCAGCTCCGCCGCAGCGGAGGGCGTCGAGGCGCTCAGGTCGGCGGCCAGGTCGCACAGCGTCTCGTCGATCTCGTGCCCCACGCCGCTCACGACTGGGACCGGGCAGGAACGCACGGCGCGGACCACGCGTTCGTCGTCGAAGGGGACCAGGTCCTCCCGGCTCCCTCCACCGCGCACCAGCAGGATGCAATCCAGCCGTTCCAAAAGTGCGGCACGCGAGAGGGCGCGGGCGATCTCCTCCGGCGCCTCCGCGCCTTGGACCTGAGCCGGGATGACCAACACCTCGCAGAGCGGATAGCGCCGTGAGGCGATGCGCAGGACATCCCTCAGGGCCGCTCCGGTCGCGGAGGTCACGATGGCCGCACGCTCGGGGTAGGCGGGAACAGGGCGCTTCAGCTCGGGGCGGAAGAGCCCCTCCTGGGTCAACCGTGCCTTCAGCTCCTGACGGGCCCTGTCGATGGCCCCAGCCCCAACGGGGATGATGCGCTTCGCATAGAGCTGGTAAACGCCCCTCTGGGGGTAGACGCCTACGCTCCCCTCCACCAGCACGCTGTCGCCGTTTTCGGGCCAGCGGGGAAGAAAGCCCGCGTACTGTTTGAAGATAGCGCAAGCGACCCTGCTCTCCCTCCCCAGAAGCGTGAAGTAGCAATGGCCGCTTGTGTGTCGTTTGAACTCGGCGATCTCCCCCGCCACGATCAGGGACTTGAGCATGAGGTCCGAGAGGAAAAGTCCCTGAACGTAGAGGGTCAGTTCGTCAACGGTCAGCTGGGAGCGTTCCGGCCTTCGAGGGGCCATGATCCTGTCCTTCCCCGCAGTTTTTCCCCGCGCTCCTTTTATTTCTCTCCGACTCCGGGATCAGATGCTGGACCACGCGCGCCAGAACGCCGTTGACGAAACGCCCCGAGTCCTCGGTACCGAAGGCCTGGGCGATGTCCACGGCCTCCGATATCGCAACGGCGAAGGGCACGGAGCGCTCCAGGAACCCCTCGAACACGGCAAGGCGGAGTACGGCGCGGTCCACGGAGACGATACGCTCCGGCCGCCATCCCGTAACCACGCGCAGGAGGACGGCATCCGATTCGCTGCGGCGATTCCAGGCCCCTCGGGCCAAGAATCGCAGATACTCCTTGACCTCGGGAAGATCGGACTCCGCAATGCCCCCCTCGCCGCAAAACAAATCCAGGGCCGTGTCGACGCCCTGGTCGGACCGGTTGCCCAGAGAATACAGAAGCTGAACCGCGAGTTCCCGGGCGCGACGCCGAGCCTGTGACGTCTTAGTATGGGACAAACATTACCTCCGATCAGCAGAGGACACGGCAAAGCCCCTCTGTCTCGAAAGGAGGAAGGACGTCCCCTTCGTCAGAAACCAGGCGAATGTCCCCCAGAAAGCGGTCCAGAAAAGACCGCGCCAACCTGCGAGAAAGACCAGCGCCGCCGCGGAGGCCAGGGACATCCATACCCAGGGGCTCCGATACAGGGCGGAACGAATTTCGTGCCACTCCTCCTCCGGGCTCCCCTGACTCGACCAGATGATGGAGGAAGCTATGCCCAAAGGCTTCATGACGGCATTCAAACGACTTTCGACCCTGCTTTCGAGGACTCCATCCTTCGAGAAGAGCACCAAGGTCATCAGTGCCGTTTCCCCATCCTTCAGGGCAAAGCTGCAGAACTGGGATTTTCGCGTCAGGAAACGGCGGATAAAGTCCGCCATCCCGTCATACGATACCCGAATACTGCCATGCGGCGTTCGCTTCCACAAAAAGTACACGATGACATCACTCCCGGAAAACGAAAAATACCTCTGGTCACGAAAAAACGCCCCGGTGCAAAAATCAAGAAAGGACAGAAGTTACGGCGCACTCCGCCCTGCGCGGCCCGCCTCGGAATCTCCCCTTACGCTTCCTGATGCCCCTCCTCCTGAGGCGTTTCCTCCCCGGACTCCTCATCGGAGGAGGCCGAAACCGACGGGTTCTCCGTTTCCTCGGGAAGGATGGGCTCGTCCGCATAAATTCCCTGGACGTTGATATTGACGGAACTGACGGTGTAGCCCGTATAGCGCTCCAGGTTGGCCTTGATCTTCTCCTGGACGTCCCAGGCCAGGTCGGGAATACGTTGCCCGTACTTGACCAGGACGTAGGCCTCGACGGATATGGATGGGACCTTCCCCTCCTCGACGGCGACCCGGACCCCCTCGCCGGCCTTGCGGCCAAGGCCGAACTTGGACGCGATGCCCGTATTCGTGGTCTGTATGTTGGGGATACCCTGGATCGTCTTTCGCGTCAGCTCGACGATTACCTCCTCGGAGATATGGACGCTGCCCTCAAAGCGCGCTCCCGGGGAAGCGATCACATCCTTGACGTTCTCCTGAGTCTGCTCCACTCGAAACCCTCCCCTTTCGGTCAAGCCGTGCGGTCGATCTCCTCGCCGCACCCCGGACAGATGAGCTTGTCCTCCTCCTTGCCCTCCTCATAACGATAATAGAAGGAGTAGGCGCAGGACGGACAGGTGACGGAGATATAGCTCTCCGACGATTCCTCCTCATCCGCAGCGTCATAATCCTGGTCGGTTTCCAGGCCGACGGACCGCTCCAGCTCGTACACAGCATCGTGCAGCTCGTAGATCTCGTCCGCAAGTTCCTCGCCCGCCTTCCGAACGCCTTCGAGCTGCCGCGAATGTTCCTCGATCTCCAGGGACAGAGCATCCAGCGCCTCGGCCACGGCGGTATACACCTTCGTATTCCGCTCCTCCGGTTCCATACAATCCAAAAGACCCCTCAGATAGGCAATCCGCTCCCTGGCGTTCAAATCCTCCGCCCCCTTTTCAAACCCCAAACATCGGTCGGACAAAAGCCTCTGAATCCCTTTTCGAGGGACATGCCGCCGCGGAGGCTCTATTTCTTGGCCCTTTCAAGGTAAAGCCCCGAACGGGTATCGACGACGACGTCCTCGCCGGGCTCCACAAACACGGGGACCGTGACGACGAGCCCGGTCTCCAGCGTTGCCGGCTTGCCTCCGCCCGAGACCGTATCGCCCTTGAAGCTGGGCGGAGTGTCCACGACCTTGAGCACGACGCTTTTGGGCAGTTCGATCCCCATGATCCTGCCCTCGAAGACCTCGAGCTGGATCTCCATGTCCTCCACCAGGTATTTGGTGGCCTCCCCCAGCACCTCCGGAGAAAGGGTCAGCTGATCGTACGTAGCCAGGTCCATGAAGACATAGTCCTTGCCGTCCTTGTAACTGTACTGGGCGGGCTTGTCCTCGTAGATGATCCGCTCGAACTTCTCCCCCGGCTTGAAAGAATTCTCCACCGTGGCCCCCGACTCCACGTTGCGCAGCTTGGTGCGGACGACGGCCCCGCCGCGCCCCATCTTATGATGATCGTAGTCCACGATCTCCCAGATGCCGTCCTGCCAACGGAACTTCAAGCCTACGTAAAAATCGGTGGTGTCCACTACCTGAGCCATCAATATTCCTCCATTTTTGCCGCGAAAGGGTTAAAAATCTTTCTCATTATACCTCATGGCCAAGATCGACAGATTGGCCGAGACGAGACGCAGATAAAAAGGACGAGGAAGAGTCACCTTCCGGCACCTCCCCCTCATCCTCTCGCTTACGTTTCTATCCAGAAAAACCAAACAGGAGATAAAAGAAGTTGCGAGGCCTCAGCGCTTCGTCAAAACGGCCTCCTGCTCCACCGCCACATCCGGGATCTCCAGAATATGGGGCACCACGAGCATGACGACCTGGGTTTTTCTGCGCTCATTGTAACGATAGGTAAAAAGCTCTCCCAGGATCGGGAGCTGGCCGAGCACGGGGATCCGGACGCGGTTCTTCGTTTGGTTGTCCCGGAAAAGCCCTCCCACGACGAAGGGCTCGCCGTCCCGAACCCGCACCTGGTTCGATACGGAGCGAGTCGAGGTCCTGGGCATCTGCTCCCCCGTACTTCCCCTGATCATCTCCAGCACCTCGCCCGTCTCGATCTCCAGTTTGACGGTGATGACTCCATCACGCCCCACCTTGGGGGTCATCTTCAACTGAGGGCCGACCGTCTTGGTCGCCCATGTGGCGTTTCCTGCGTCGTCACGCTCGGAGATATAGGGGTAGTCCTCCGTCAACCTGACCTCGGCCTCCTCGCCGTCCAGCGTGATCACGGACGGACTGGCCAAGGTTTTACCCAACCCCTTCTCCTCCACGGCGCGGAAGGCCACATCGAACTCCCTCCAGATGCCGTGCATAGGTGTGAGCAGCCCCGTCCTCCCCGGGGAAAGGGACTGGTCTGACGGCTCCGTGAAATTGCGCCCCAGACGGTTGTCGTCGATAAAACCGCCCTTACCGCCGCTTGCACCGCCATAAGTAAACCACCAGTGGTTGTAGACTGCGTTCAACGCCGTCTCCACATCCAGCTTCGCCCCATCCGAGAACTCCAGTATACGGGCCTGAAGCATGACCTGCCTGCCGGGGCGATCGAGCTTCTGCAACAAGGCAGCGACCTCGGAGAGCTTGAGCGGGTTGGACGTCACGTAGAGCGCCCGCAGGCGCGGATCGACAACCACACGGTCGGTCGGCATCTTCGTCAGGTTCACCAGAAGCGCCTGCAGGGCCACGGGGTCGGCGTAGGCGACGTTGAAGGTGCGCGTCTCCTCGTTGCCGGAGATCTTGGCAAGGCCGTCGACCGTCCCGACGGCGATCGTATCCTTCCCCACCATGTGATAGGAGACGTCGTAGGTCTTCATCAGGTAGGCGAACGCCTCGCTCAAGGGGACGTTCTTGAGCGTCATGGTCACCAGGGCCGGAGGAAGAGAGGGGTCGATGATGATGTTCTTCTTCATATGGGCTCCCAGCATGCGGAAGACATCACGGAGCTCCGTATCCCGAAGGTCCAGGGTGATGGGAGTGGTGCTGGCGAAAGGTCCCGTTGGGACGGGCTTTTTGACGACAACCCTCGTCGCAGCAGGTTCCTGGACCATCTTCTCCACCTTTGCCGAAGTGATGAAGCGCAGGGTGTAGGAATCCGCCGGTGCAACGCCGCCCAGCGACCGGAGCTGCAGAGGGCTCTCCGCGGTCATCTCGATGACGACATCCCGGGAGACCTGAGCGGTACTGACGCTGGAGAGCATCGGAACCGACACGGAATAATCGGTCATATCGGAGGTGTCCAGGCGCACATCCCTAAAGGTTATCCGTACCCGATTCACGTCGAAGACCGTTTCGGGCTCAGGCAGTCCCTTTCCCTTGAAGCCGACAACAACCTCCGTGTCTCCAATCGGATACATCTCGACATTCGCCAGTACCGGCAGGTTCGCAAGCTCATCCCTGCCCTTCTGTTTCCCGGCGGCAAAGGCCGGACAACAAAAGGCTGCGATCAAGAAAGACAAAAACGCTCCCCAAATGATTCTGGAATTCCATCGTCTCATCGATCTCTCACTCCTCGTCAAAAGCCAGGGGCGATATCCCAGTTCCTGCCCGCCCAATGAACCACAACCTTATCGGATAAGATCCGAACGATACGCCCCTTCTTTCCCATGAAGGTATCGCCCTGTCGAACAATCATCCCTGATCCTACCCCCGCTATATCCATAACGGCCTTACGTTCCTTGCCCAGAATCATGATCGCCCGGATCACGATGTCGGGCGGAGGCTCGACGGCAATCTCGACCTGTGCCACATCTCCGCCGGGGATCTCCACCCACTTCGTCGGGTCGTCGAAGACGCGCTTTCCGAGATCCCTCATGGACTGCGCCCATACAACGCTGTTCGAGCGCAGCGCCGACGCGGCTCGGACCTGTTCTAGCATGGCATCCAGGCGTTTTTTATCGGCATCCACGCTTTGGGGCGTCGTAGAGGGGACGAAAGTCTTCTCCTGCCCCAGCAGCTGCATCTCATAATAACGATATCCCGCTCCAAGCGTGCCCAACAGGAACAAAAGGAAGAACAAAAGACGGACGCCCGCGGCCGATCCTTCGTTGTCGACCCCCGTGAGCTTGTTCCATGCGGCACCGCAAGCTTCCCGCCAACTCATCTGGTTCGCCATAGCCCCACCCTCCTATGGTTTGGGAGCGACGATGGCCTCCACCGTCACATCGGCCTGGATCCAGCCCCGAGACGCCTCCGCGGAAGCCCCCACCGGTTTGTCGGCCCCCAGGGTGAGATTGGATACCCTCACCGTCGTCGGGAGATTGCGCCATGCCGCGAAGACATCCATCAACGCGTAATACTCCCCCCGAACCGTCATCGCGATGGCACTGACGCCCTCCGCGTTCACACCCTGCTGGCGGGTGGACAATATCTCCACCGAGTTGTTCTGCAGTACCTGCTGAACGCCGGAGTAGAAGGCCATTTCGTCCGGGGCCACGTTGACGCTGTAGTTCTCGAGCTCCTTGAACGCATTGGTAAAGACGGACTTCTGAGCTATCAGCGCCTGGGTGGTGCTCTCCAGGTCGACCCGCTGCTGCTGCAGCTCATCGGCCCGGGAATGGAGTTCGCTCAAACGCTCCCCCAAATAATAGACAGCACCGCCAAGGGCCGCGCACAACAGGAAAAACAGCAGCCCCAAAATCGTAATTTTGTTGTCCTTCATGGCCGTCCCCCCTCAGAGGAGCCCTGACCAAAGGGGCGAGCGATCAAGGTAAGGGTAAAGGACACCCGTCCCGTCTTCTCGTCCTTCTTCGTGGAGGGCATGGTGACCGCGCTGAAGAGCCCGCTGCTGCTCAGCCCATCCGTCAAGGCGATGATCTGCTCTTCCGCCGCCGCTGTGGCATCGACCGTCACGACATAGAAGACCGTTTTATCCTCCCTCGCGCTCGGGACGAAACGTACGGAGTTCACCCCCATGCCCCGCTCCAGATGAGCCTCCAAGGCGTTCAGGACCTCCAGGGTCGGGGGCTCGCTCTGCATGATCTCGAGGGTCTTCTTGAACTGCTCCTCCCGTTCCTTCAAGCGCGCGATCTCGGCGAGCAAAGCCGTCTTGCTGCTCTCGAGATCGGCGATCTCCCCCTCCAAGACCTCGATTCGCGACTGCAGATCCTGAGTTTCAATGAAGGCCATAACGACATAATAGCCGCTGCTTACTAAGAAGGCCAGCAACAGCAAAACGGCTACAAGCCTGACGAAGCTGAAGGAATGGCGTTTGCGCTCCCACTCCAGATACTCCGCGGGCCGGAGGTCAAATTGTACCCTCATAGCAGATTCCTCAAAGCGAGCCCAAAGGCCGAATCGTACCCCGGGACGCTGCCGAGGGGCGATGGAGCTCCCCACGTCGACCAAACATCGGAGACGGAGACATTCACGGACACCCCGGCCTCCAGGAAGGACTTCAGTTTCGGGTTGTCCCCGATGCTACCGCCCAAAATCAGATTACGGATCTCGATCCCGCGGTACTGGTTGCCGGCGAAGATCATCGTGTTCTGAACATCTTGGAGTATCGGCATCAAATCCGCCTCGGAGTTCCGGCGCTCGGGATACGTCAAGTCGATCAGCGTGGACCGATAGAGAATGCCGTTATCCCGATACCCCAGGACGATGTGCGTCACCTCCGGCTCGACGCCGACGACAAAATACGTGTCGTTGCGAGTGCTCGGTCCGATGGAGGCTCGGAAAAACGCGACGTTCATGGGCTCGACAGCCATAACCGGGACCCCGGCGCGCTCGGCCGACCTCAAAAAATCCCTCATGTAGTCCAGTTTGCACGTGGCCACAAGAACCGTCGATTTGGCCGAGACATCCCGGGCCGGGACCTCCACCTCGGCGATATCGGCGGCCGACTCGGCCCATGAGTAGGGAAAATACTTCTCGAATTCAAGGGACAAAGCGTCACGAATATCGTCCAGGGGCATTCTGGGATATTCGACCAGACGCAGCGTCACGTCCCTTGAAGGGACCCCCAAAACCACGGGACATGAAAATTTTCCGAGCCTGCTTTTGAGGTCTTCAAAGCCCCTCTCGATCATCCCGACCTTCTGCAGCGATTCCTTAACGACACCGCCTGCAGGTATAGGGACAAACTCCTGCCTCACTACGCGCAGCCCTGCTCCATTGCGTTCCAGTTCGAGGTACCGTAAGGAGTCTTCGTGCAGGGCCAATCCTGCGGAGACTCCCTGACCCTTTTTCCCTGAAAGCAATATGCCGCCTCCTCCCACAGTAAGGGGTCCTAGCCCTTCCCGGATTTATTTTGCCTTTCCCTATTATAGCAATCACTTTCAAAACTGGGAGCAAAAATCGATGGGAATGGGAGAAAAATCTCAAACTCGCAAAAGACGCTGTACGATTGCGATATAAATCCATCTTTCCTTGAAAACATCAATATCTTTGCCGCCATAAGTACATGAAAGCCGAAAACGCTCGCCCACATGTATCATGTATAGTATAATGAAGCCCAATCCCCCGATGCGGGGGCTCAGTCCTGTGCGGCGAAGGCCCGTGAACCCTGTCGGGCCCGGAAGGGAGCAGCAGTAAGCGGTGATCTTCGGGTGCCACGGGGTCGCTGGGTTCCCGCAGCGGGGGCTTTCTTGTCCCACTTCCCCATCCCCGGCAAGCGTCTCTGTCGTATAATATTTGTCGTTGGCCGATCGGCCGCCTCATTCGACCCGGGGCTCTCGAATGACGTCTCATTCCCGTTTGGCGCCTATTATCGTTATAAAGGGAAACGCTAATTTAACGGGAAGCCCCCCGATGCAACGCCTGAGCGACCCGCTCAACCGGTGGGGCGACTAAGTGATCGACATGGCATGCCCCGCTTTTTGGGCACAACTGATGAAGAAACTAAGTGATCGACACAACTCGCGTTGCTCGTTGGTCGTCTACTTATCGCGTTGCTCGTTGGTCGCCTGTTTATCGTTACGCTCGTTGGTGGTCCGCTTGTGGCGGTTTGCTTAGGTGGTACCCCAGCTTGCCTGTTTTGAGGCGGAAGCCTGCCGGGGGCGCCGCTGCCCCCGGCAGGGGAGTCCTCGCTTCGCTTGCGGGCCGCTCGGCCTCAAGATAGCGGCGTGGGGCACGTTGGTTTTTATGTCCATCCCGCTCCGAATGTATCGCCCCCTATCCTGAAAACAGTAAGGAGAGATACGAGCATGAGCAATGCGAATGCGGAAGAGACAACCCGTAACGGAAAGCTGCGTTTCGTCGAACCCCACATCTTCGCCATCCTCTTCTTCTTCATCGTCCTGATGGCCCTGTGTACCCGGGTCATCCCCGCCGGCGTCTACAAGCGCATCCCCATCGAGGTGGAGGGGGCTGCGCGAATGATGGTGGATCCGACGTCCTATCATCGTGTCGAGAGGACCCCGGTGAGCCTGTTGGGCGTCTTCATGTCCATCCCCCAGGGCTTTGCGGAGGCCGCGGCCGTCATCGCCGTGACGTTCTGCGTGGGTGGGGCATTCGGGGTCGTCAAGCGTACCGGCGCCATCTCCATAGGGGTCGCGGCGCTGGCGCGCCGGATGTCGAGGCGGGGCATCATGGTCATCCCCGTCCTGATGGTGGCCTTTGCCGCCATAGCGGCATTCATAGGGACTCAGGAGCTCTCGCTGATTTACGTGCCGATCATCCTGCCTCTGATGCTGGCCCTGGGGTTCGATTCCATGACCGCCGCCGCCACGGCCCTCTGCGCCACGACGGCGGGGTTCACGGGGGCGATCACCAATCCGTTCACGGTCGGGCTGGCGCAGAAGATCTCCGACGTGCCGCTCTACTCCGGGGCAGGCTACCGCTTCGTGGTGCTCGTCGTCCTGACCTCTGTCACGATACTTTACGTCATGCGCTACGCGAGCCGGGTGCGCAGGGACCCTTCGAAGAGCCTGGTGCGCGAGACCGATGTGCGCTGGCGGGAGGAGTTCGCCGAGGAGGATGAGGCGGCCCATACCAGGGCGACGACGCGGGAGATCCTGGCGGGAGTCTCCGCCGTCCTGATGTTCGCCTGGATGATCTGGGGAGTCCTCGCCTGGAAGTGGGAGATGGTCCACATGGGCGGGATGCTCCTCGCCATAGGCCTGGTCTCCGGCCTCCTTGGAGGGCTGAATCCCAACGCCATCTGCCGCGCCTTCGAGGAGGGGTTCGGAGAGGTCCTGCTGGGGGCCATGATCATGGGGGTGGCGCGTGGTGTGGCCGTCGTGATGACCCAGGGACAGATCATCGATACGGTCATCTTCTACATGGCCCGGATGATCCAGCACATTCCGCCGGCCGTGAATGCCGTGGGAATGTTCGTCGCGCAGAGCGGATTCAACTTCCTGGTCTCGTCGGGAAGCGGGCAGGCCGTCATCACGATGCCGATCATGGCGCCCCTGGCCGATCTCGTGGGGGTTACCCGTCAGGTCTCGATCCTGGCCTTTCAGCTTGGGGACGGATTGTCGAACATCATCTTCCCCACCTCCGGCTATTTCATGGCCGTCCTGGCCCTGGCCCGCATTCCGTGGGACCGCTGGCTGCGCTTCATGTTGCCGCTCTTTCTGATCGAGAGCCTTTTGGGCAGCGTGTTTCTGGTGATCGCTCAGCTGATCGGCTGGCAGTGAACGTGACGGCGGCTCCCGTGGGCCTTCCTTGTTCGTGAGTCGATTGTGAGGAGAATAAATCTATGGAACAGGACAAAAGCAACCGGAAATTCAAACTTTCCCTGACCCACAGCATCCTGATAGCTACCGTCCTGGGGATAATCGTGGGGTATCTCGTGGGCCCTGCAATAGCTCCGATCAAGATCTTCGGCGATATCTTCCTGCGTTTGATTCAGATGTCCGTTCCCCTGATCATACTGGGGGCCGTCTTGGAGGCTGTGGGGCAGATCAATCCCAAAGAGCTCGGTAAACTGGGATTTAAGATGTTCGTGTGGTTCTCGGTTTCTACCGTCATCGCCGCCGTGATTGGTCTTGCCCTGGCCTTCACCATTCAGCCCGGCGTCGGGCTCCCCCCCATGGAGACGGTCAATCCGGTTCAGCCGCCAACGCAAACGATCGCGCAGGTCATACTGAACTTCTTCCCTGTCAATATCGTCGACTCCATGGCCAAAGGGTCCATGATCCAGGTGATTGTCTTCGCTATAGTACTTGGTATTGCGGTCAGCGTGAACATGAGGGACGACGGAGATCGGTCCCTGTTGAATGGCCTGCGCGTCTTCAACAAGTCTCTCCTGACCATGATCAAAGTGATCATGAAAACCGCGCCGTTGGGGGTTTTTTCGCTCATGGCCTGGGTCTCGGGATCTCTGGGGTTCAACATCATCATTCCTCTGATCAAATACCTCGGCGGAATCTCCTTGGGCGTCGTCATTGTTATGGTACTCATGATCGCGATCACTGCGGCCTATGTGAGGGTCAACCCCTTTAAGTTAGCGGCGAAGCTTGGGAACATGACTCTTGTTGCCGCCACGACCACATCCTCCGCTATCTCCCTTCCGGTCAAAATGGAGGATTCGGAGAACAAGCTGGGCGTCAGCAAGAAGATCTCGAATCTCGTCAACCCTCTGGGAATGGTGCTCAACAGTGCGGGGCAAGCGATTTTCCTGTCCATGGGCAGCATCATGATCGCCCAGTTCTTCCACATCGATATGACCCTCGGCAGGACCATCCAGGTCGTTGCGATATCCACCCTGGCCTGCATGGGAACCCTTGCCGTTCCGGGCGGGGCCCTGATCATCCTTGCGAGCCTCATGCCAACCCTGGGGCTTCCCGCGGAGGGCATCGCCATTCTGGCCAGCGTGGATTGGTTTCGGGGCATGATTACGACGATTCCCAATGTCGACTGCGACGCGCTGATCGCCTTGATTATCGCTAAGGGCGAGGGCGAGTTCAACCGGGACATCTTCGACGGTAAGGTAGACCCCACGAAGTGCGACGCGTAGCTTCACGGTTTTGAGGATGAGTGAGGTGATTCGGAATGAGGCTGTTGGTCATCAACTCCAACATGAACCGTGAGATTACGGACAAGATCCAAAACATCGCCCGTGGCCTGGCGAACCCCGATACGACGGTGGACGCGATCTGTGCGGAGTGGGGCGTTCCGGCGATCGAGGGCGGTTACGATGCGGCGTTTGCCGCTCTGGCTACAGTCGAGTCGATCAAGCGCCACGAGAAAAACTACGATGCCTTTATCATCGCCTGCTACTCCGATCCGGGCCTTTATGCCGCGCGCGAACTGACGAACAAGCCGGTCTATGGCATCGCTCAGGCTTCGATGCTGGCGGCGTGTTCCTTTG
>ERZ772968.1012-NODE-1012-length-13546-cov-13.743088_pt1 | contig 13546 bp, 10 predicted proteins | sample MGYA00580674_ERZ772968 | MGnify/ENA primary metagenome ERZ772968 (study PRJEB29015, sample SAMEA2737940) | human oral metagenome | biome: human oral; feature: human-associated habitat; material: dental | place: China | collected 2138 ...
TGCCGAAGTTCTCGTGGAGGACCTTGGCCAGGGGGGCGAGGCAGTTGGTGGTGCAGGAGGCGTTGGACACGATGTTCATCGCGGCGTTGTCGTAGTCGCCCTCGTTGACGCCCATGACGAAGGTGCCATCGACGTTCTTGGCGGGAGCGGAGATGACGACCTTCTTGGCGCCGCCGTCAAGGTGGGCCTTGGCCTTCTCGCCGTCGGTGAAGAAGCCGGTGGACTCCACGACGACCTCGACGCCCAGGTCGCCCCAGGGCAGGTCGGCGGGGTTGCGCTGGGCCAACACCTTGATGTGCTTGCCGTTGACGGTGATGCCATCGTCATCGTAGGAGACCTCACCACTGAAACGGCCGAGGATCGAGTCGTACTTGAGCAGGTGTGCAAGAGTCTTGTTGTCCGTCAGGTCGTTGACCGCTACGACCTCGAGGTCCGCCTTCTGCTCGAGGGCAGCGCGGAAGAAGTTGCGGCCGATACGACCGAAGCCGTTGATACCAACGCGGGTGGTCACTTTGGGTCCTCCTAGTACGCCGGTACGGCGCACGCTGTTCGTGTCTTCGCACACCGGAGTGTGCCCCGGACCGCGGCGGCTGAGCCTCTGCGCTCCGGCACTGTGGAGTGTAGCGGTCACGACTCACCTCATGTGAGCATCGGCCACGCCATGGGCGAACAGATAACCGGCGGGAATCACCACATATGTGAGATGACATACGTTTGACAGTCAGAAGCGGGACCGATGTCCCAGTGGGCCGGGAGATCTGAGGGCGGCGTCATTCGCCAATGCCGGTGTCGGCCGTTCCTGTCACGGACCGTCAACCGGATCTCCCAGTCCCGAGCCTCACATATCGAGCATGTCCTGGGTGAGCACGGATTCCGTGTCGGGCACGCCCAGCTCTCGAGCGCGCTTGTCCGCCATGGCGAGCAGACGTCGTATGCGGCCCGCGACGGCATCCTTGGTCAGCTGGGGATCGGAGAGCTGCCCCAGCTCCTCCAGGCTCGCCTGCTTGTGCTCCATCCGCAGTCGTCCGGCCTGAACCAGGTGCTCGGGAACCTCCTCGCCCAGAATCTCGAAGGCCCGCTCCACCCGGGCGCCTGAGGCGACGGCAGCGCGGGCGGAGCGCCGCAGGTTGGCATCGTCGAAGTTGGCCAGTCGATTGGCGGTCCCACGAGTCTCCCGGCGGGAGCGGCGCTCTCCCCAGGATGCGAAGGCCTCCACGGCTCCCATGCGCTGCAGCAGGACGCCGATGGCCTCGCCGTCACGCACGACGACCCTGTCGGCTCCGCGCACCTCGCGGGCCTTGGCGGCGATGTCGAAGCGGCGGGCCGCACCGACCAGCGCCAGCGCGGCCTCGCTTCCGGGACAGGTGACCTCCAAGGAGGAGGAGCGTCCGGGCTCCGTCAATGAGCCGCGGGCCAGGAAGGCCCCGCGCCAGGCGGCGGCCGAGGCGTTGCGTCCGCCTTGAACGACGGCGACCGGCATCCCGCGCACCGGCCGTCCTCGGCCATCGACGAGTCCGGTCAGACGAGCCAGGTCCTTGCCGCGATCGGTCACGCGCAGCACGTAGTGGTTGCCCCGGTGCAGCGAGCCGGATTGAACCACGATGACCTCCGGCTCCATGGAGAACAGGTCGCGCAACTCGCGGTGGAGCCGTCGCACCGCTCCCCCGTGATCGAGCTCGGCCTCGACAACGATCTTGCCCGAGACGATGTGCAGTCCGCCGGAGAAGCGGAGCATGGAGGCGACCTCCGCGCGCCGCTGGGCGGCGTTCTGAGCGTCGACGTGCGCGAGCTCATCCTTGACGGCCACTGTCAGTGACATGGCGGGAACCTCCTCAGTCAGTGAAGACGGACAGTCAGTCCGTCGTGGTCCAGGCAACGTCACCCATCACGCCGTCGAAAGCGTCGCGGAAGGCAGCGGCCAAGCGCAAAGGGTCATGGTTGCACAGGGTCTCACCCGTGCGCACCTGACGCAGGACGACAGTGGCGCCGAGTCGTGCTGCAACGGACTCCAAGTCATCGGTGTCCTCCACAACGCTTGGATCGGCGATGACGACGTTCAGTCGCAGGTCCGGCGCGTACTCATTCAGAACGCGCAGGTGGTCCGCGCACGTCATGCCGTCTGTCTCCCCGTGCTGCGCAGACAGATTGAGCACGACGGCCTTCAGGGCCGTCGTGCTCTCCAGTGCCCGCCGCATGGAGGGGAGAATCAGGTGGGGCAGGACCGAGGTGTACCAGGAGCCGGGCCCCAGGACCACCCAGTCGGCCTCGCCAATGGCTCGCAGCGCCTCAGGGTGGGCGTCCGCATCAGTGGGGACGATGCCCACATTCGTCATCTGACCGCGCTCAGTGGCTACTGCCACCTGACCGCGGACCCGCTTCCGATGGGCGCCATCGACGAGGTCCGCCTCGATCACCAGTGGTGAGGCGCTCATGGGAATCACGCGACCGTGTATGGCCAGGAGCCGCCCCACCCAGTCCAGGCCCTCGACCTCGTCTCCAAGCAGCTGCCATAGCGCGAGGATGAGCAGGTTGCCCAGAGCGTGATTGTCGAGTTCCCCCTCGCCCGCGAAGCGATGCTGGAGCACGTCGCGCCACGTCAGGCCCCACTCGGAGTCATCGGTCAGCGCGGCCAGGGCCATGCGCAGGTCCCCGGGCGGCAGGCAGTCGAACTCCCGCCGCAGGCGTCCGGAGGACCCGCCGTCATCGGCCACGGTGACAACGGCAGTGAGCTGATGGGTGACATGGCGCAGAGCCCGCAGGGTGGCGGAAAGGCCGTGCCCCCCGCCGAGTGCCACAACCGCCGGTCCGTCCTCACCGCGACGAGGCCAACCGGTGGAGTCGAGCGTTGAGTGCGCATTCATGGATCCTCACTCCCTTCCCAGATCACGGTGCTGGGTGGAGACCTTGAAACCATTGGCGCGCAGGCGGGCCGAGATCCGTTCGGCCGAGGCCACTGAGCGGTGCTTGCCGCCGGTGCATCCCACCGCGATGGTCACGTTCGGCTTGAGCTCTTCGATATAGGCGGGCAGGGCGGGGGCCAGCAGAGCGGCATAGCCGTCGACGAACTCGGCCGCGCCATCCTGGCGGAAAACATATTCAGCCACGGGCTCGTCGCGTCCGGTAAGGTGACGAAGCTCTGTGACCCAGTAGGGGTTGGGGATGAAGCGCACGTCCAAGACATGATCGGCGTCCAAGGGCAAGCCGTATTTAAAGCCGAAGGACATCACCGTCACCTGCAGAGCCAGCTCGGATTCGGTAGCGACCAGTTCGCGCACCCGCCGCGCCAGATCATGGACTGAGTAGTCGGTGGTGTCGATGACATTGTCGGCCTGGGCCTTCAAACCGGCCAGGAGGGTGCGCTCGTGCTCGATGCCGTCCAGGATCGAGCCCGTGCCCTGCAGCGGGTGCGGCCGCCGGGAGGACTCGAAGCGCCGTATGAGAGCCGAGTCAGAGGCGTCCAGGAAGATCAGGCGCAGCGTCACCCCGGACTCGCGCAACTCGCCGAGGTACTGCATGAATGAGGCGAAGAACTCGCGGCTGCGCACGTCGACCACTGCTGCGAGGCGGTGCACGCCCGCCCCGACCGTCGTCATCATTCCCGCCATGGCGGGCAGTAACTGGGGAGGAAGATTATCTATGACGTACCAGTCCAGGTCTTCCAGCGCGTTAGCGGCGCGGGAGCGTCCCGCACCCGACAGGCCCGTCACGATGAGGACCTCGGGGCGCTGCGCCGGAGGGATGGGCGGAGCCGCGTCATCGATCGCGGGAATGAAGGGCGGGACGGTATCGCGCAGGGGGTCTCGGCCTTTCGCCGGGTCGCGAGCTGACTTCGCGGCGGGTTTTGAGCGGCGGGTGTTCATGTGCCAAGCATGGCATGCCTCAAGGGGACGATCGCGGCGCCTCGTGGGTAGCGTTATTGATGACCTGTTACCGCCGCCCGCCTTCGGAGGTGCTGATGACCACCGCTTATGACCCCGCCCCGCCTGTCATCGGGACGCCCTGGACCACGAGCGCCACCAAGGTGGCACTGCTGGGGTCCGGGGAGATCGGCAAGGAGGTGGCGATCGCCCTGACACGCCTGGGCGTGGAGGTCACGGCGATCGACCGCTATGAGGGCGCCCCGGCCCAGCAGGTGGCTCACAACGCCATCACCGTCGACATGGGCGATCCGCAGGCGCTGACCGCCGCGATCCTCTCCAGCGGGGCGAGCATCGTGGTCCCCGAGATCGAGGCCCTGGCGACCGACGCGCTGGCGGCCCTGGAGGAGGAGGGCCGGGTGCGGGTGGTCCCCACGGCCAGGGCCGCGCGGCTGACGATGAACAGGGAGGGGATCCGGCGCCTGGCCGCCGAGGAGCTGGGACTGGCCACCAGCCCCTACGCCTTCGCCTCCAGCCCGCAGGAGCTCGCCGGGGCGGCCGAGCAGGTGGGGTTCCCCTGCGTGATCAAACCGGTCATGTCCTCCTCCGGCCATGGCCAGTCCGTGGCGCGCGGCCCGCAGAACCTCGCCGAGGCCTGGCGCCATGCGGCAGACGACGGCCGGGTGGATCGCGGACGGGTCATCGTCGAGGGGTTCGTCGACTTCGACACGGAGATCACCCTGCTCACCGTGCGCTCGCGCGACCCGCGCAGCGGTGAGACGGTGACGAGTTTCTGCGAGCCGATCGGGCACAGGCAGGTGGACGGGGATTACGTGGAGTCCTGGCAGCCCCAAGCCCTGCCGCTCGCGGCACTGAGGCGCGCCCACGACGTGGCGCAGCGGGTCACGGCCTCCCTGGGAGGTTGGGGATTGTTCGGGGTGGAGCTGTTCATCTGCGGCGATGAGGTTCTCTTCTCCGAGGTCTCCCCCAGGCCCCACGACACCGGCCTGGTGACGCTGGCCAGCCAGCGCCTGAGCGAGTTCGAGCTGCACGCCCGGGCCCTGCTGGGCCTGCCCGTGGACACCTCCCTGCGCTGCCCGGGGGCCTCGGCCACGATCAAGGCCGGCAGCGACTCGGCCAGCGGCGAGGGCGTGAGCTTCACCGGGGCCGATGCCGCCCTCGCCATCGAGAGCGCCGACCTGCGCCTGTTCGGCAAGCCCGTGGCGCACCCGGGCCGCCGCCTGGGCGTGGCGGTGGCGGGAGCCGACGACGTCGGCACCGCCCGGCTGCGGGCCCGGACCGCCGCGGAGGCGGTGACGCCCAGCATCTGAGACGGGCGAAGCCGGTCCGCGGCCCTGCAGTGCGACTGCGCGGGCCACGGACCGGCTCATGGGGTCCCCCGGCGCACCGTCGACCGGGTCCGCCGGTCACGAGCAAAGCCGGTCAGGATCAGTCAGGACCGGTCAGTCCCGTGGGCGGCTGGAGCGGTCTACAAGGGTTGCCCCGTTGGAGGCGATGAGGTCGCGGTACCAGCCGAAGGACTTCTTGCGGTAGCGCTCCAGGGTGCCCGTGCCGTCGTCGTCGCGGTCCACGTAGATGAAGCCGTAGCGCTTGGACATCTGGGCTGTGGAGGCCGAGACCAGGTCGATGCAGCCCCAGGAGGTGTAGCCCAGCACTTGCACGCCGTCGGCGATCGCCTCGCGGACTTCGACCAGGTGGTCGTTCATGTAGTCGATGCGATAGTCGTCCTCGACCGTGGGACCGTCGGCGCCCTGGACGAGGACGTCCTTGGCGCCCAGGCCGTTCTCGACGATGAACAGCGGCTTGTTCCAGCGGTCCCAGTAGTCATTCAGAATCGTGCGCAGGCCCAGCGGGTCGATGGCCCAGCCCCACTCCGAGACCTCGAGGGTGGGGTTGACGACGCCGCCCATGAGGTTGCCGCCCCCGGCCTCGCGCTCCTGGACGGCGGTCTCGCAGGAGGACATGTAGTAGGAGAAGGAGACGAAGTCGACCGTGTGCTCGGCCAGCAGCTCGCGGTCGGCCTCGGTGATATCTAGCTCCACTCCCCTCTCGGCGAGTTTGCGCAGGAAGTATCCCGGGTAGGCGCCGCGCACGTGGACGTCCCCGAAAGCGTAGTTGTCGCGCTCGGCCTGCTTGGCGGCCCACACGTCGCTCGGGTCGGGGGTCAGCGGGTAGAAGGGGATGGCGAGGATCATGCAGCCCACCCGGATATCCGGATCGATCTCGTGGGCGATGCGGGTGGCGGCCGCGGACGCGACGAGCTCGTGGTGGATCGCCTGGTAGAGGTCCTGGTCGTCGAGCTCCTCCCTGGGTGTGGCAATACCTCCGGACATGAAGGGCTCGTGGAGGACGGAGTTGATCTCGTTGAAGGTCAGCCAGTACCTCACCCGACTGCCGTAGCGCTCGAGGAGGGTTCGGGCGTAGCGCTCGAAGAACCCGATCATGCGCCGGTCGGCCCAGCCGTCGTAGGTGCGGGCCAGGTGGAGCGGGGTCTCGTAGTGGCTGATGGTGACCAGCGGCTCGATGCCGTGCTTCTCGAGCTCGTCCAGGACCCGGTCGTAGAAGGACAGGCCCTCCTCATTCGGTTCATTCTCGTCCCCGAGCGGGAAGATCCTCGACCAGGCGATGGAGAAGCGGAAGACCTTGAAGCCCATCTCCGCGAAGAGGGCGATGTCCTCCTTGTACCGGTGGTAGAAGTCGATGGCCTCGAGCTTGAGATTGTCAGGCGTGGGGGCGTCGGTGCGGGGCCTGACGATGCCCCCGGGCATGACGTCCTGGACGCTCAGGCCCTTGCCGTCCTCGTCGAAAGCGCCCTCGACCTGGTTGGCCGCGGTGGCTCCGCCCCACAGGAAGCCGTCGGGGAAGGCGGAGGACGAGGTGTTGGAGGCGGTGGTCATGGTCGTGTCATCCCTTCTGCGCGACTCTTCTGTATTGCTCCGCGCTTGTTCCGTACTTGTTCTGCGCATCTTTCTATGCGGCTCTGTCCGGCTCTGTCCGGCCCCGTCCGAATACGCTCGCGCCGTTAGTGGTCGATCTCGATCACGGTGGTGCTGGTGGTGACCTCGCCGTCGACGACGGGGACGACGGCGGCCAGAGAAGCGGTGTTCGTCACGACGAGAATGGTCGTGGGATCGTATCCGGCCTCCCGTACCGCGGCCAGGTCCACGTCTACCAGGGGGTCCCCGCGATCCACCCGCTGCCCCGCGCTCACCCTGGGGCTGAAGCCCTCGCCCTTGAGGTTGACGGTATCGAGCCCGACGTGGATGAGGACCTCGACGCCGTCGTCGGTTTTGATGCCGTAGGCGTGGCCGGAGTCCATGGCGGTGACGACGGTGCCCGCCACCGGGGCCACGATGCGTCCCTCGGAGGGGAGGATGCCGACGCCGTTGCCGAGTGCTCCGGAGGAGAAGACGGGGTCGGCGACCTTCTCCAGCGGCATGGCGGTGCCCACCGCCGGTGCGCAGGCAGCAGTCGTGGGCTCGGCGGGGACGGTGTCGTCCTCGGCGGCCCCGGGAGCCTCCTGAGCCTTGGCCTCGGCGGGCTCGGCGGGCTCGGTGAAGCCAAGAGCCAGGGTGAGGGTCAGGGAGATGACGACAGCCACCGCAATCCCGATGAAAACCAGTGCGACATTGCCATGGCCCAGGAGCGCGGACAGTCCGATGATCGAGGGGAAGACGAAGACCGAGGTCGCTCCAGACGCCACAGCGGCAACCGCGCCACCAACCGCGCCACCGACGCACCCGTAGACGAAGGGCCGTTTGAGGGGCAGGTTGACACCGTAGATCCCGGGCTCGGTGATTCCTGCGAGAAGTCCCGAGAGCGCGGCGGGGCCGGCAAGCCTTCGCAGCTTGGCGTTGCGGGTACGGATCATAACGCCGAGCATGGCGGCGGACTGGGCCAGAACCGCCGCGAAGAGCGGCGCCATCATGAGCGAGAATCCGGGATCCTTGAGGTCGGCAAGCATAATGGGCACGAGGCCCCAGTGAATGCCGAAGATGACGAATACCTGCCACATGGCCCCCATGACGGCTCCCCCCAGCCAGGGGACGTGGACGAAGAGCCACTGAACGCCGCCGGAGATCGAGGACGACAGCCAGGTCATGACCGGACCGATGGTCAAGAGGGTCAGTGGCACCATGACAGCGAGGACGATCATGGGCATTGTGAAGTTGCGGATGGTGCCCGGTAGGACCCTCTTGAGCCAATGCTCGAGCAGGCCCTGGACCCATACCGCGACAATGACCGGCAGCAGAGAGGACGTGTAGTTGGCCATGATCACGGGGATGCCCAGGAAGGTGACGTGGGCGGCGCTCGCCAGGTCGACGATGCTCGGGTAGACCAGGGCGCCGGCGATTGCGACGGAGGTGATCTCGTTGGCTTTGAAACGGCGGGCCGCACTGATCGCCAGCACGATGGGCAGGTAGTAGAAGACCGAGTCCCCCGCGGCGTTGAGGATGGTGTAGGTGGTGGAATCCGCGCCTGTCCAGTGAAGGGTGGCCGCCAGGGCCAGGGTCGCCTTAATGAGACCGGCACCGGCCATTGTCCAAATGAGTGGATTGATCAGCGCCGAGACCAGCGCGATGGCGCGGTCCAGGAAGTTCCCCCCGGGGCCCTGCGGAGCCTCGTCCTGCTGTCCAAGCGCGGTGATCCTGCCGAGCTCCTCGTAGAGGACGGGCACATCGTTGCCGATGATGACCTGGTACTGGCCGCCCGCCGGGACCACGGTGACGACGCCCTCGAGCTCCTTGATGCTCTCAGTCGCGGCCTTGGACTCGTCCTTGAGGACGAAGCGCATACGGGTGGCGCAGTGCGACATCGAGGAGATGTTGGCCTCACCCCCCACCTGTTCCAGCAGGCGCGGCGCCAGCGCCGCATAGTCCGTTTTCGCCATGATGATCCTCCTTGATCCGAGGCCCGTCGGGGAACAAAAAAGACCTGAGACTCCTTCTCGCGCTTACCGCGCGAAAAGCGTCTCAGGTCTTGCCCCTGGCGGGTCACAATCCTACAGGTTCCCTCTTAGAAACCGAATTTAATGGTAGAAAACACCGGATCTTCCAACAAGATGCGCTTCTCATGCCGTGCGTCACACTATGTGGCACCGGGAGAACGGCCGGGAGATGCGGAGGTCAACCTGGCGACGTGCAGGGCGAGGTAGGCCGTCTCGTCATCGGTGACATCGATCCCCAGACGGAGCTCCAGAAGGTCCCGGATGCGCAGGGCGACCCGGTAGGCATCGGGGTTGCTCGCGCGCAGAGCCCGCGTCACGAGCGAGGCGGTGCTGTCATGAATCTGCACGGCGGTTCTGGCGCGCACCAGGAAGTAGCGCAGGTGGACGGCGAAACGGGCCGCGTTGACGGATCCGGCGTCGAAGGCCTCGCCGTAGGCCCCCGCGAGCAGTTCCATGACCTGGGCGATGAGCCGCGACTGGCGGGCGGCCTCCCGGGTCGAGTGCGCCCCGACGGCGGCGGTGAACAGGTGAAGGGCCAGCGCGACCGCCTCCCCCGCGGGCAGCTGCACCTCCTGGGCAGCGTTCAGCTGCTCGACCATGGCCTCGGCCAGGCGCAGCTCCTCCGGGTGCAGGTGGGCCGCCTCGGCCCGCAGGGGGTAGTCCATGACCAGTCCCTGATGGACCCGCTCCATGGCCTGGTTGACATGGTCGACGACCGCGACGATGGTCGAGGAGGGCACACCCGTGCCGAGCTCCCGGGCTGCGCGCCGGAAGACGCGCTCGATGAGCGTCAGGCGCTCCAGCGGGATCCCCGCAATCACCTCGGCGACGGACTCGGCGTTGTCGACCGGGATGTAGCGGCGGGCGATGAGCGAGGCGTCCACATCCTGGCCCGCTCTGCGCTGGAAGCCGAGTCCACGGCCGGTGAGGATCGCCTCGCGCCCGATCTCGTCGCGGACCAGTACGACGTTATTGTTGAGGACCCGTAGGATCACCATGGCGCGATTATGTGACAGATCACTTGTCTTGGCCTCTGGGAGCGATCGTCAGTGGTGAGGCAGGCTCAGTCTCCTCAACTCTCCTCAGTTCTCCACGCCCACCATGACCGAGGATGCCTTGATGACCGCGACGGCCTCGGAGCCCTCGGTCAGACCGAGCTCCTCGATGGAGGTATTGGTGATGGAGGAGGTGATGACGAGGCCGGGCGCCACCTCGATGGCGACAATGCCGTTGACAGCGCCCTTCTCGATCGCAACGACGGTGCCGGACAGCTGGTTGCGTGCGGAGAGCTTCATGCGGGTTCCTTCCGGTCGTGCTTGCCGGCGGGGGCCGCGGGGGCCCGGGTCGGCGTCAGGTGTTCGAGAATCGTAGCGGCCAGGGCCGGGCCGATGCCCCTGACCATGGAGATCTCACTCTCGGTGGCTGTGCGGATCCGCTTGACGGAGCCGAACTCCTTGAGCAGGGCGGCCTGTCGCGCCGGGCCCAGCCCGGGCACGTCGTCGAGAACGGAGCTGGTCATGCCCGCCGAGCGCTTCTTGCGGTGATGGGTGATGGCGAAGCGGTGCGATTCATCACGCAGGTACTGCAGGAGGTAGAGGGCGGGCGAGGTGCGCGCAAGCACGACGGGGAACTCATCCCCCGGCACCCACACCTCCTCCAGGCGCTTGGCCAGGCCCACCAGAGGCACATCGATGCCGAGCTCATCGAGAACGGCGCGGGCGGCGCCTACCTGCGGCAGGCCGCCATCGACGACGACAAGACTGGGAGCGTAGGAGAAGCGTCTGGCACGGCCGGTCTCGGGATCGATGGGCCCCGAGGCGATGGGGACTCCGTCGTCGTCGGGTCCGATGGGACCGGCCTCCGTGTCTTTGGGCTCGGTGCCATGCTCGGTCAGTAGTCGCTTGAAACGGCGGGTGAGGACCTCGCCCATGGCAGCGGTATCGTCGGCCGCCCCGTCGCCGTTCTGGCCGCGGATGATGAAGCGACGGTAGTCGGCTTTCCGAGGAGCGCCATCCTCGAAGACGACCATGGAGCCGACCTGGTGGGCGCCCTGAGTGTGGGAGATGTCGTAGCACTCGATGCGCAACGGCGCCTCGGGCAGGTCGAGAGCCTCGGCGAGCTCCTCCAAGGCGGCCGAGCGCTGAGTGATATCGCCGGCCCGGCGGGTCTTGTGGAGACGCAGCGCCTCCTCGGCGTTCTTGCGCACAGTGCCCATGAGAGCGGCCTTGTCGCCGCGAGCGGGCACGCGCAGTTCGACCCTCGCACCGCGCAGGCCGGCCAACCACTCGCGCATGGCGCCGGCGTGGGCGGGCATGGCGGGAACGAGAATCTCCCTAGGGACCGCGGTGGTGGCGGTATGGGCGACATCATCGACACTGGTCGCCGCAGCGGCGCCGGAGCGGTGCTCCCGAGCGTCCCGGGGCTCGGCGCGAGTCAGCGGTGCAGCAGGGGCGCGGTCCCCCACTCCGACCGAAGTCGTGGGGCCCGAGCGTGCGGGCGCACCCGTCCCGGAGGGGTCGAGCAGATCGCCGTAGACCTGCTGGAGGAGGCGCTCGACGAGCTCGGCGTCGGTGGCGTCCTCGCCCAGATCGATGACCCAGCCGCGCTGGCCGCGCACGCGTCCGCCGCGTACATGGAAGACCTGCACGGCAGCGGTGAGCTCGTCGCGCGCCAGGGCGAAGATGTCGGCGTCGGTAGCGTCGGGCAGGACGACGGCATTGCGCTCGATGACCTTTCTGAGGGCGTCGGCGTCATCGCGCAGGCGGGCGGCCTTCTCGAACTCCAGATTCTTGGCGGCCAAGCGCATGCGCTTCTCGAGCTCGCGTAGGTAGGGGCCGGTGCGCCCGGCCATGAAGGAGCAGAAGTCCTCTGCGAGCTCTCGGTGGTCCGGCTCGCTGATGCGATCAACACAGGGCGCGGAGCACTTGTCGATGTATCCCAGCAGGCAGGGGCGGCCGGAGGCGCGGGCGCGCTTGAACACTCCGGGCGAGCAGGAGCGGATGGGGAAGACGCGCAGGAGCTGGTCGAGCGTCTCGCGTATGGACCACACCTGCACGAAGGGGCCGAAGTAGCGAGTCCCGGGCTTGCGCGCACCGCGAACCACCTGGGCGCGCGGGTAGGTCTCGGACATGGTCACGGCCAGGTACGGATAGGACTTATCGTCCTTGTACATGACGTTGAAGCGCGGGTGGAACTCCTTGATCCAGGAGTACTCCAGGGCCAGGGACTCCACCTCCGTGCTCACGACCGTCCATTCCACGGCACAGGCGGTAGTCACCATCCTCCGGGTGCGCGGGTGAAGGACGGTTGGGTCCTGGAAGTAGTTGGATAGACGGGAACGCAGGTTCTTGGCCTTGCCGACGTAGATGACGCGGCCCTCACCGTCGAGGAACCGGTAGACGCCGGGAGATGTGGGGATCTCGCCGGGCGCGGGGCGGTACGTCGAGGGGTCGGCCATACAGAGCAGACTAGATGAGCCGAGCGGGGGCCTATTCCGGATGCCGCGTACAGGTAGATTGCCGGTGATGAGCGGCGCCACTCATGCGGCCCGGCCTGCGCCCGTCCGAAGGGCTCGTGTCCGGCGGCCTCAGCTCGAGGGCATCCGAGATCGAGGAGACAGTCCATGCACGCCATACACGCCATGCACGCAGACTCTTCTCCCGTCGCCGTGCCGGAACACCGACGGGTCGTCCTGGTCGACGTCGACGGCACCCTGGTCACCTACACCGGTGTCCTGCCCGACTCCGCCGCCGACGCGGTACGCCGGGCGCGCGCGGCCGGACACCGCGTCTACCCGATCACCGGCCGCTCCAAGGCGGAGATGCCGGGCTGGTTCGACGAACTCGGCCTGGACGGAATGATCGGCGCCAACGGGGCCTACATCGAGTCCGACGGCGAGGTGGTGGCTCACCGGCGCATGGGGCTCATGGAGGTCACGACCGTCATCGGCTGGCTGACCCGGCGCGGCCTGCCCTTCTACCTCGAGGCCACCTCGGGCCTGTACGCCGCCCCCGGCTTCTGCGAGGCTGCCCTGCCGGCCGTGCGCGCCTATGCCGCGGGTGAGGGCTGGGCCGATATCGAGGCGGTGAGCGTCGCCGAGGCCCTGCACGGGCTCGTGGAGACCAACGACCTCGTCCGCGACGACGTCAGCAAGATCAGCTATGTGCTCTCCAGCACGGCAGACCTGGAGGCAGCACGCGAGGCCTTCCCCATGCTCGCGCACGGTTCTTGGGGCGGGCGGGGGCACACCGCGCTCTTCGGCGACATGGGAGTGGAGGGGATCACGAAGGCCCGCGCAGTTGATCTTCTGCTGGCCCACATCGGCGTGGATCTCGCCGACGCGGTGGCTATCGGCGACGCGGCGATCGACATCGGCATGCTCGACCGCTGCGGCGTGGGCGTGGCCATGGGGAACGCCTCGCAGGAGGTCAAGGGCGTCGCGGACCTGGTGACCGACGACGTCGAGGCCGACGGCCTGGCGAAGGCTTTCGCGCGCCTGGGCCTGCTGGGCTGATGGCGGCTGAGCGCCCCCGCCCGCTCTTGCGATGACGTCGGGGAAGAAGGGATGCGGGCGAGGAGCATTGAAGAATATTGAAGAATAGAGCCCGCTACGAGGATCACAGCGTGCGAAGCGCGCAGCATACGGGACCGTCGCTCCGGGCCGGCAGTGGGCGATACTGGGATCGAACCAGTGACCTCTTCCGTGTCAGGGAAGCGCGCT
>ERZ772968.1017-NODE-1017-length-13497-cov-26.078709_pt1 | contig 13497 bp, 10 predicted proteins | sample MGYA00580674_ERZ772968 | MGnify/ENA primary metagenome ERZ772968 (study PRJEB29015, sample SAMEA2737940) | human oral metagenome | biome: human oral; feature: human-associated habitat; material: dental | place: China | collected 2138 ...
AACGAAATCGCACTGAAATACGGCTGCAACCCGAACCAGACGCCCGCGCGCGTCTATGCGGACGGAGGACTCCCCTTCACCGTCCTCAACGGACGCCCCGGCTATATCAACCTGCTCGATGCGCTGAACAGCTGGCAGCTCGTCCGCGAGCTGCGGGAGATGTCGGGGCTGCCCGCTGCGGCCTCCTTCAAACACGTCAGCCCCGCAGGCGCCGCACTCGGCCTGCCGCTCTCCGAGACGCTTGCCCGCGCCTGCGCGGCGGAGGGGCGCGGCCTCTCGCCCGTTGCCTGCGCCTATGTCCGTGCGCGCGGTGCCGACCGCATGAGCTCCTACGGCGATTTCGCCGCCGTCTCCGACATCTGTGACGAGAGCCTTGCAGAGTTCCTGCGCGGCGAGGTCTCCGACGGCATCATCGCGCCGGGCTATACGGAAAAGGCTCTTGAGATTCTAAAGAGCAAGCGCAAGGGCAGCTACCTCATCCTCCAGATGGATGAGAGCTACACGCCGCCCGCCCTCGAGCGCAAGGACGTATACGGCGTCACCTTCGAACAGCAGCGCAACAACGTGCAGATCACAGAGGACTGCCTCGCCGAGCGTCCGACGGCGAACAAAGACATCCCCGCCGAGGCCCGCCGCGACCTCCTGCTCGCCCTCATCACGCTGAAATACACCCAGTCCAACTCCGTCTGCTACGCCGTCGACGGACAGGCGATCGGCGTCGGCGCGGGACAGCAGTCACGCGTCCACTGCACGCGCCTCGCGGGGAATAAGGCGGACATCTGGCACCTGCGCCAGAGCCCGCAGGTGCGTACGCTCCCGTTCCGTGACGACATCCGCCGTCCCGACCGCGACAACGCCATCGACATCTACACCGCGGGCGATGAGGACGACTATGCTCTGCTCGCCGCGGACTGGCAGCGTATCTTCACAGAGAAGCCCGCCCCCTTTACGCGCGCGGAAAAACGTGCCTATCTGCGCACGATCAAGGGGGTCGCCCTCGGCTCAGACGCCTTCTTTCCGTTCGGCGACAACGTCGAGCGCGCGCATCAGAGCGGCGTCTCCTACATCGCGCAGAGCGGCGGCTCCATCCGCGACGACAACGTCATCGAGACCTGCGACAAATACGGCATCGCAATGGCGATGACCCACATCCGCCTGTTCCATCACTGAGACCGCCGCGCGGACACCGCCCGCGGCGCAGTCCCGCAAGCACACCATGCGGGGCTTTTTTGTGTGCACAGATGCGGCAAGTGCACAGCGCTGAATCTTCGCCTGTTTTATTCTCATATATTGCTCTTTCATTAAGGTTTTCTATTTGCTTTCTTTATCTGAATTATGTTATCATTCCGTTATCTTTGAGATAATGAGTCTCATTTTTGCACTTTACAGGAGGTACACTGAATGACCCGACAACTCAGCCGCCGCCTCGCGCTCCTCAGCATAGCGCTCGGCACCGTATCCCTCAGCGCACACGCCTACGCGGAGGAGACGATGCAGGCCGATCCGGGCGGCACAACGATGGATATGCCCGCCGCGGCGAGCCCTGCAGCCGCAGAGGATGCGCCCTACGAATTTATGCTTGGCGAGGTCATCGTCACCGGCTACCGCACGCGCACGCCGCTCACGCTCGCAACCGATCCGCGCAGACCGCGCCAGCCCATCCCTGCGGCCGACGGCGCGGGCTACCTGAAGACGATCCCCGGTTTCTCCGTCGTGCGCAAGGGCGGCCTCGGCGGCGACCCGATGATGCGCGGCATGGGCGGGTCACGCATGGTGATGGATATGAACGGCGGCGGGATGGCAGGCGGCTGCCCGAACCGCATGGACCCCACAGCCACCTACGCCTTCCCCGAGACGTTCAGCCGCATCATCGTGAACAAGGGACCGCAGAGCGTCCGCTACGGTGCAAGCATTGCGGGCAATGTCGTCTTTGAGCGCATAACAGAGCGTTTTGAAGCCCCCGGCGTGCGCGGAAACATCTCCGTGCTCGGCGCGAGCAGTCACCGGTTCGATGATCTCATCGACATCACGGCGGGAGGCAAAGAGGGCTACCTGCGCCTCATCCAGACGCGCAATTATGCGCAGGACTACAAGGACGGCGGCGGGCACCGCATCCACTCGGGCTACGGCCGCCACAGCCTCACGGGCATCGTCGGTCTGACGCCCGATCCCGATACCCTCTTCGAGGTCTCCTACGACCGCAGCCGCGGCTGGGCAAAATACGCACACGGCATGATGGACGGTCCGCAGTTCGACCGCGACAGCTACGGTGTGAAATTCGAGCACGCACGCCTCTCGCCTGTGGTCGAAAAGCTCACGGTTCAGCTCAACCACAACACGATTGACCACATCATGGACAACTACACCCTGCGCCCCGCAGGAGGGATGGCGATGGGCACAGATGTGAAACGCGTGCAGTACGGTGCGCGCGCTGCCCTTGATCTGCGTTTCTCGCCAAAGAGCACCGGTGCCGTCGGCATCGAGATGCGGCATGACGCGCATTTCTTCGCCGAGGCACATCGGATGCTCAAGGGATCGTTCAGCAACGACATGGACATCAAGAATTTCGGCATATTCCTCGAGTACAACCGTGATCTCGCCGCGCGCAGCCGTCTCCTCACGGGTCTGCGCTACGACAAGATCGACACGGACTATCATAACGCGCGCTTCCGGAATCCGATGGGGATGCTCACGCGCGATCTCGTCTCCGGCAGTACGAGCGACCGTGCCGTCAGCGGCTTCGTTCGCTGGGAACGCACGGCAAAGAAGCAGCCGCTCACGTTCTACGTCGGCGTCGGGCATGCGGAGCGTCCCGCGGACTACTGGGAGGCCTATCATACCTGGCTCGCTTACAGCAATCGCCGGCTCGGCATGCACGCCGACCCCGCCGCCCACCGTCCGCGCCGTGAGAAGAACACACAGCTCGACCTCGGATGGGTCTACAAGGGCAAGAAGACGAGCGCAAACCTCTCGCTCTATTACGCGCACATCCACGACTACATCCTGCGCCTGCCGCAGATCGGGATGGGCATGAACGCGCGTACACCCTACGGAAATGTAAATGCGCGCCTCTACGGGTTCGAGGCGGAGATCACGCGCAAACTCTCGCCGCGCTGGACGCTTGGCACCTCGCTCGCCTACACGCGCGGCGAGGACCGCACAAACAATGCGCCTCTCCCGCAGATCGCACCGCTCGAGGCAAACCTCACGGCGAAATACAGCCACAAAAAAGTCGAGGCAAACGCTGTCTGGCGCCTCGTCAGCCATCAGAACCGCTATCATAGAGGCTACGGCAGCGTCACGGGCACGGACTACGGTCCCACGGGCGGATTCGGCACACTCGGGCTCAGCATTGCCTACCGTCCCGATGAGAATCTGACGTTCTCCCTCGGCGTCGACAATCTGTTCAACAAGACCTATGCCGAGTTCGTCAATTACAGCGAGGCTGCCATCATCGGTCTCGGCATCCCCGCCGGCGGTCATATCTCCGAGCCGGGGCGCACCCTCTGGTTTCGGAGCAATTACCGATTCTAAATAACATCATTCCCCACGGAGCTGCCGCCCCCAACGCGACAGCTTCTTTTTTCTTCCCCTTTTCACTCCGCTATGCTATAATAAAACATTATTAGAACGATGCGTGCAAAGACGAGGAGGTGATTGGTCGTGATCGAAGCGGCCAAGACATTCGAGGAGTATCTCAAGAAGGAAAACATCTCGGGCTTTCAGGTCCGCGAGGCAGGCGACGACCGCGATACGGCGATCTTTGAGAGCGAGGTTGAGATCGAGGGGCGTCGGCTGCCGATCGTCGTCCTCATCGACGCAACCGCCTACGCCACCATCCGCATCCGCCTCGCGCAGAATGCTGTCGACGATACGAATGCCATGCTCCTCACCGGCTGGCTCATGCGGCAGAACCAGGACAGCCGCCTCATCAAGTTCTACCTCACCTCCGACACGACCATCCTCGCCGATGTCGTCGTCCCGCACAACCCCGAGGCATTCGATCCCGATGTCATGACGAGTGTCCTGCGCGTTTTCATCCGCGACATCACGAAGCTCATGCCCGATCTTGCCATGCTCCTCCCGGAGGAGTGAGCGCCTCCGCGCGTTTGACAAACCGCGCCGAATTTGCTATTATACTCAAGATTGCGGGCATAGTTCATCGGTAGAATGAAAGCTTCCCAAGCTTTAGAGGTGGGTTCGATTCCCATTGCCCGCTCCATAGAGAATGCAGAGCTGTCAGAAATGACGGCTCTTTTTTGTGCGGAAAAGCCCATATAAAAAGAGCCGCTGCACATTGGCAGCAGCCCCTGTAAAGATCAGCGACGGTCTTCGGCAGCCTACCGAATCGCAGCGACCAGCCGCATCCCATGCTCCTCGGCGTGGCGAACGAGCGCGTCATGCTCCGAGGCATCTGCCGTCACGCGATAGCCGCCGGAGTACACCATACCGCCGAAGTCAATCCCCGAGAGTGCCGCCATCTGCATGACCGGGTACTGATACTCCTCCATCGGGCGGTTCATACGCGCGCCCGGTGCGTAGTCCGACTCCGGCGCGCCTGAGGTCACCGACACGATGAGCGTCCGCCCGCCCAGCAGTCCGCCCTCTGCATTGTGCGCGAAGCCGAAGGTGAGCACATCCTCCTGCCACTTTTTCATCAGCGCAGGTGCGACATACCAGTACGCGGGATACTGCATGACGATAATGTCCGCATTGCGCACGCGCTCCTGCTCGCGCGGCACGTCGAACGTGTAGTTCGGATACATCTGCTCGAGATCAATGATCTCCGCATCCGGCAGCTCCCTGCACACCGTCTCGATGATCGTGCGGTTGGCTAGCGAGCGCTCGAGCGCGGATGCCCCGACACAATGAGCACATGCGGCACCGCTGCCGAAGCCGCGCTGCCCCACACAAAACACGCAGCGGCAAGCACAGCCGCACACAGAAATGAAAATCCTCTCATCTGAATCCTCCTGTCTTCCCATAAAATCCGACGCTCTCACTATATCGGCCGACAGCCTGCCTGTCAACGTGAAGCATCGTCCAGGAGCGGCCTCCCGCACCTCATTGCATTTGGTTTTCCTCGCGCGGGTTTCGGCTTCCCTTTTTCCTGCGCTGTCCACGCCGTTTCCACGCGGCAGCGCAGCGTGACAAAATCTCGTCTGCCTGTCATTTGTTACAGGACACCTCGGATTCGGCCGATGCTATAATAAGAAACAAGAATCCTGCGCTCCGTTGGATTGGACGCATGGATTGAATGCAGGCTTATTTGAAGGAGAAATTGTTATGAAACTGAGGAAAATCCTTTCTGCGACGTTTGCGGCGATGCTGCTCACATCGAGCATCTGCCTCGCCTCCGTATCGACGGAGACCGTCAGCGAGTCCACAATGAAGACGAAATGCACCGACCAGGCGCGCTGCTCCATTTACGTCAAGAATGGCAGCAGCTACACCGAGTACCGCTCCAGCCTCTCGGGCAAAGCCGCCGCACAGGAGATCGCCGGCGCGCTGGGCTCCGACAGCGTCGAGGCATACACCTCGAACAAGATCCTCTTCAACTACCTGAAGGACATCGGCGACGTCAGCAATCTCGGCAGCATGCGCATCCCCGGCATCGACGTCTACCATTTCATATTCGCTCAGCGCTACAACTAAACGCAGTGACGGGGACAGTGCCGCAGGTTCTCCATGCGAGCATCTGCGGCGCTAGTCGAAAACCGCAGTGAGGCGGCGCAACTGCATGCCGCCTCGCGACAAAAGAAACAGCTCATCCAATTGGATGAGCTGTTTCTTACGCGGTACCTCTCCTTATTTCATTTTCCTTCGAACAACAGAAAGAAGAGGACTGATCATCCCATCAGACGCCGCACCTCTCTCGACAGTAACCCTTTCTATCAGCCCGACCGTACACAACCGACGAGAGTACACCTCACGTCTACATCGTCGAGCATGCGCAGATGTCGGGAAGAGAAAATCACCCCCATGATTCGTCGCCTCCAGCGACGGCATCGAGTGCAGCCACCCAACCGCATCGTCAGAATTCGTGAATAAACTTATTGCTGCGTTTATGCAGCAATTTCTTGCTAAAACGCAGCGAATATCGTATACTAGATTATGAGGTGACACCATGCCAAACTTAGGAAAATATATAAAGGAACAGCGACGGCGCCAAGGCCTTTCCCAAAAAGAATTTGGAAGATGCTGTGGGCTGAGCGATGCGACAATACAGCGCATTGAGGGAGGCAGGACGAGTATCCCCAATCCTAACCATCTCTGCAAAATTGCAGCCGCACTTCATATTACACGTTTCAACATACTGAAGATTGCAGGCTATATCACAGAGGAGGATCCAGCTCCTGCGCAGAAAATTCAGCGGCTTGCAGAGTTATCCGATGATGACCTAAACGAGCTGCAGCTGTTTATTGATTTTTTAATCCAACGAAAAAAATATACGAGAGGAGGCACCGAATGCCTTTCAGATTAGGTGAGTTGTTCTGCGGCCCCGGCGGAATTGCGTGGGGAGCACTGCACGCAGACATCGGCGATCCAAACTATCAGATCACACACGCATGGGCAAATGATTATGACATCGATACCTGCCGTACCTATCGCCGCAACATATGTCCGAGTAATCCGGCATCCGTCTATTATGGAGACATACGGACATTCGATCTGGAAAAGCTCCCGCCTATTGATGCACTTGCATTTGGCTTCCCTTGCAATGATTACTCCGTCGTGGGTGAGCAGAAGGGCATAGACGGCACATACGGGCCGCTGTATTCCTATGGCGTAAATGCGCTGCGGCACTTTCGCCCGCAATTTTTCCTTGCAGAAAATGTCAGCGGCCTGCAAACCGCGAACGAAGGAACGGCATTCAAAAAAATCCTTACAGAACTGCATGAGGCTGGTTATACCATCACCCCTCATCTCTATAAATTCGAAGAATACGGTATTCCGCAGGCACGGCACCGTATTATCATTATTGGTGTACGAAACGACCTCGATATTGTCTTTCGAGTTCCGTCTCCTGCGCCATATGCACACATGGACAACACGAGCAGGACGGCACTCGAGGTTCCACCGATCCCCGCGGACGCCCTGAATAACGAACCTACAAAACATGCCCCCGTTGTTGTCGAGCGCCTAAAATATATCAACCCCGGGCAGAATGCATTCACGGCAGATTTACCCGAGAAATTTCGGCTCAACATCAAGGGAGCACAGATCAGCCAGATCTACAAGAGGCTTGATCCCAAAAAGCCTGCTTACACAGTGACAGGCAGCGGCGGCGGCGGAACGCATATCTATCATTGGGCGGAACCGCGCGCACTCACAAATCGCGAGAGAGCGCGCCTGCAAACCTTTCCCGATGACTATGAATTCCTAGGAAGCAAGGAGAGTGTTCGGAAACAGATTGGCATGGCGGTTCCGTGCCGAGGAGCCCAAATCATATTCGAGGCGGTCCAGCGTTCCTTTGCAGGAATTGAATATGAATCCACAGAGCCAAACATCTATTAAATATAAGGCGCCGACAGCAAGGAGATCCTCCTTCCCTGTCGGCACCTTTTCTTTCAGTATGTTTTACCGTACAATCTCAACTAGAACTTCTGTCGAACTTTGCCAAGTGACTTGAACAATATCACCAACCTGTGCTCTTTGGTTTCGATACCACTCCCCAATTCTCCGCAGATTCTTATCGACAGCAAACTGTTTCGCATAGTTATCACCAGCACCACTGTTCCCCTGTGCCCGAAGTCTTTCATTATTCAAAAAACCATCACGAGAGCTTACAATAAAAAGATTGCTGCCAAGCCCTTCTGGACTATTATAGATCGAATACTGTACAGCATATCTTCTTGGTATTTTGATATAAGCTTCGCCTTCAACAGGTTCTCGATTTGTTGGGTTTCTATATGTCCCCCAATTAAGATGGGTTTCTTTCAGTTTAACCTGATAGGTATCTCCTGCCTGTGCCATACCAATTCCCCCTGCCATTAGCAAATTCTCTCCAAATAATTATATCGAATTTTTTCATATATTATCGAGTCTTGTAATATCTTCATATAGACCAAGCAAACTTTGTTCTGCCGCGCCTCTTTTGAGCTGGCACTCCCATATTACGAAAACGCGCCAGCCGGCATAGGAAAGCAATCGTATATTCTCGGCATCCCGCGCCTCATTGCGCCCAATCTTTGCACGCCAATATGCCTCGTTCGTCTTCGGCCAGACAAAACGTCCGCAGTCATGGTGATGCCAGAAACAGCCATGTACAAAAATAACTGCGTGATATTTTCGCAGGACGATATCCGGACAGCCAGGGAGGCTTCTGACATTCTTTCGATAGCGCAGACCGCGTTCGAATAAATATCTTCGTACCGTTTCCTCAGGCTTCGAGTTCACGCTGCGGATGTGCGACATATTTCTGCTGCGCGATTCTTTAGTATGATTGTCAGCCATCCCGCTCCCCCATCAGTCTTTCCCCGCACTCTCATGCACGTCATAGTATGCTAGCCCATCCGGCAAACGGATATTCGGAATCCAGAGAGGCCTTCCGCCCCAGCCCTTTGTACCTGTCACCTGATACATGGTAAGAACTGCATGCATAGGGAAGGATGTGCCTAACTTCCAGTCATTCGGGGACAGCAGTGCACCCGTTCCCTGCGCCACGTCACGTCCCCGCCGTACAATCAGAACGCCCTGTGCGGCAGGATTTTCAGAAAGCATGGCACTCAGTATGGACTGAAATGCATCTAATTTGAAATCCGCGCTTGGGATAATATGAGACAAAAGTTCCTGCATGAAGCGCAGACTAATCTGATAATGCGGCTCTCCATCTGAGAATTTCGCTAAAAGATCAGACAATACCTCGATTGAGTCATTGCCCGGACGATACGGGTAATAATTTGTGCCGCCGGAAATAATATTCACGCGCTGCTTATCCAAAACATTTGCACGCGTCGGATTTACCGCTGGCGGGTAATACAGCTTAATATTTTCAAGTCCTCGCTCAATTTGAGCTGCGATCGCATTATTTGCAGCGTTAATGTCTGCAAACAGCTTATATAAATGCCGATCAATATAAATACGGATTAGCCCCGGATCACGATCATAGCCAAACATGCGGCTATGCTGCCAGATGGTGTCCGCCTGCGGCTTCTTGCTGGTTCTTGTATAGAAAATGCTGTGCAGTCCCGGAAAGGTAACACCGCGGCCCAGCGTATTGCCGCCGATGACCAGGCTGCATCCGTCTGCATATGCTGCGCTGTCCACATCATGCATACCATTCATGATAATGATATTGACTGCGTGCTCATGAATGAGCCGCTGGCACTCTCTGAGAATCGATGAAATCGGCTGTCTCTCGCTCCTTTGCGGCAGCATATCCTCATAGGCCACACGTACCGCCTCCGCAAAAGCGCCGCTGATATGCTCTATGCACCATGTAAGTTCCTTTGCGGCAGCATCAGCGTAATGAGCGTGCTGGGACTGCCGCACGCTCGGATGGATGAGTGCATTCGAGACCTGTCCTCCAGAGAGGAAAATCTGTGCCGACACCACAATATGACGAACAAGAAAATCTCGCAGTGGGTTCTGCATACTCTCCAGGAAAGATACACACGATGCAGCATTTTCTGCCGGAAAGAAAAAATTGCCGCCTAGATACCCGTCTCCAGGTTTGAAATAGCTGACAAAGCGCGGGCGCCATCCCGAAACAGCCGTCTGCAGGAGAATGGCCTGCGGTGTCCCTGTCACTTGCAGATATAAGCTGCTGGATGACGTATGTTTGATTGCATCCAGGTATTTGTTGATAGAGGACTGCCGCTTTTGATTCACCAGTGTATTTAGAGATGCTGCATCTGCTTCATCATCAACGATGAACAGTGGATTTCCCTTCATAAATCCAGTCATAGAGAAAACATTCGCCCAGAGTTTTAAAATTCGCGCATTCTTTTTCAGAACAACGATCACGGGCTGAATGAGACTGTTGTTCATAAAGAGCTGCACATCATTCTCTCCGCAGATACAGAACCCATCGAGATCTGACTTCACGCGCTCAAGCGTCTGCTGCTGAAGCACGACATTGTCTGTTGTCAAGAGGACAAATGCAGGAAAACCGAGATCCGCGGCCTTGCACACAATGCCGAACATCTGCCCCGTCTTGCCCGACTGGACATTGCCGAACAACAGTCCAATCTCATGCGCGGTAAAGGAAAACGTTTTAAGCTGCCGTTCCCCAAGATCGTCTGCAGTCTGCGCGATCGACTCCGCGAGTTTCGTATTGCCCCTCTCGATGATCTTATTCAAATAGCGCTCCAAATACCGCATCTATCTGCCTCCTATGCGCCATCCTGCTGCTCAAAGGATAAATACCAAACTGGCAGGGATACTCCATCCGTATCAAGGGCAGTTTGCCCAGTGTTCTTAAAAACGAGTGCACTCGATCCATATTCTTGCAGAATCTCCTGCGTAATCATACCCGTCCGATCTGCATCGCGCTGCGTGTCATTCACCGGACGAACGAGCCCCGCTGCCGCAAGCCGCCCCTTCAGCCAGCGTCCCATAATCAGCTCATCTCCAACGGCACTAAACTGCTTGTTGTTATCACTCGTCGTATGTGCTTTAAACCAATATCCGTCATCTGTAACAACAAAGAAAGGATGATTCTTTTCCGGATAGCCCGGCCTGCGGTACACATCAGCGCCGACGGTCAGCTGCGTCTCATACCAGTCCCGCGGTTTCCGCTTGCTGCGCGGGGCCGCATAACACACATTGATATTTGACTTCGTATAGTGCTTGCCGTCATCCATGTGGCGTTCTGAATAACATGGCACTTTCAACGGCAAAACAAAAGAAAAAATCGGGCTGCAGTTCGCATAAAAGTCGACATTCGATAGAGGGACCTGCGCCACCAGCTCTACTCCGCTGAGCGCTGTATTCAGCTCACGTATCAGCAGCATATCTTGAATCTCTGCGATATTCTCGGAACAGCGCGGCTCCTTGAGATGCGCAGTGTGCAGCGCAAGCTCCGATGCCTGCGAGAGTTCCGTCAGCAGGACAGCTGTTTCATACTGGCGGCGGTTGGACGCCTCCAGCTTCAGTACACCCAGATTTGCGGACCCAATTATCACTGCTGCAGGCTGCTGCCCATGGTAGAAAGCGTACATTTTTCCATGATATTTAAAGGCTTTCACCACGCGAATCTCACCGATCCCCGCCTCCTGCCAGCGCTGATTGATCCGCATCGCTGCGTGATAGGAACTCTCCGGCATTCCCTCAATATAGTACATTCCAATTACGAGGCAAATGTGCCGGATATTGCTCTCTGAGACAAGATGATCCAGCTCTATGAGCGCAGCTCTAGACACATATCCAACAGCAATATCCACACGTTCAGCCAATGCGAACTGCGCTTTAATACACTCTGCCACTGTCTGCTGACCTTCGGAAATACCAAGCGGCAGAATATCAGAAACAAGAAATTTCATAGAATCAACACCTTTTTAAACATCATCTAGACATATTTAGCGTATGAATATCAGGATATAGATAACACACATATCCTAATCATGTCTGTCACTGGATAAAAACCAAATCATTAGCCAGCAATAGGTTCTTTATTTCACCTGGGTTCTTCGAAGTTGAGAAGCCGCATTGTCTGACATATTATTCAGCTTGAATTCTTACTTGATATTTTTTAGTGTATATTTTATCGCAAAAATACATCCTGCATATACACCACTCCCCGATAATATAATATAAAATGAAATTTAACGAAAGTCCTCTACAGATACTTCTTTCCGGGGCCTCCACCTGGCATACCTTCATAGCTGTCTATGAAGGCATTCTGCATATCCGCAGAGACGATTGCTTTGCGCATAATAATATTTCCTTGCGTCTCGCACTGTGTACAGCGGCCTTTTGAACTTATTATAGCATACTCGTTCACGTGCTCTCCATTTTCTCCCCCCAATCTTCTCCAAAAGGATTTTTATTGCGCTCGTAGAATTATTCATTAGGTTTGAGATCAGCGGAGGAGAAACATGATGTGCAAGAATCTTTTATTTTCATTGCTCTTTGCCGCTGCGGCACTCGTATATGGAGGAACGGCACATGCGTCCGAGGAGTTCCCCTTGATCGAGGCTGCGGATGCTGCAGCCTTTGTAAACAGGGTGAATGACGTCCTGCGCGAAGAAACGTCCCCTGCGTCATTGACGCCGCCCACATACAATAAGAGCAAATCCGATGCAATGACACCGCTTTATACATCCTACACGCCAAGTGGCGTTGAGGTCGATCTCTATATGACGCCCGACAGGACCTTTGTGCACCGTGTGTCGACGTTTATCAACGTGATTGATGAGCAGCGGCTGAACGATTCGCTCGCGGTGATTGCAGCCATTTGCATCGCAGGCGGCATGACGAACGATGAAATGTACGAGATGTTCATGTGGAAGCCCGCTGAGGAGGTATACTCTCCCGCGGAGATGTCGTCTCTGCGTCAACACGAAGGTACATTCAAAGTCAGCCGGGTTTACTGCAAAAAGCGGCAGCAGCTGATGGAGTCCTGCTATTTCGGCTTTGGCGCATCTGCGTCCATGAGCATCTACGCGGTCCATCGCTGAGAGCCCTCTTCCTCACAGGGCCGCCCCTGCCTCAATCCCACTCGAGGATTTCTTGATACACGGCTCGAAAACGGCAGCACCATTTTAAGTCCCTATATGAAAAAGCATTCCGCGTACATGGCCCAAACGGCAGCAGTGCACGGAATGCTTATTTTATTTCAGCCGGTTGTCCTCGTCTCCAAAATCAGCGGCGCGACGGCGCCTTTTTTTACGTCGATGATCCCCTTGTCGGTCAGTTTGAAATACGGGCTGACGGGCAGGGAGAGGGTGCTGAGAGACATGATGACGTTGTCGTGGCGATAGCCGCAGTCCGCAAGGACACGGCGGACATGCGCGATCTGCTCGCCGAGAACCGGGAGCGGGCGGTCAGAGAGGATGCCCGCGATCGGCAGCGGCGCAAAGGCCTGCACACTGCCGTCCCGCACCGCAGCAAACCCGCCCTGCGCCTCAATGACGGCGTTCGCCGCCGCCTGCATATCCGCCGCGGTCTGTCCGAGGACGAGCAGGTTGTGGCTGTCGTGCGCATAGGTGGTCGCCGCTGCGCCGCGTGTGAGCGCTGTCCCGCCGACGAGCGCCATGCCGCAGCCGCCGTTTTTGCCGTGCCGCTCAAAGACACAGGCAAGGTTGTAGGGGCTGCTCTCCCAGTCGATCACGCCGCCGCGCACGGGCAGTTCTGCCCGCCCCTCCGCGACAAAGGTCGTATGCTCCTGCACCTCGAGGATGCGGCAGAGCACTGTCCCCTCCGCGATCGGCGCACGCAGGACAAAGTCCTCGGCACTGCGCGGCGCCAGATGCACGCTGCGGTAAAAATGCGCGGGAAACGACGTGTCCCGTTCCGGCTCCTCCCACGCCTCGCCGCGCGCAAAGACCTGCC
>ERZ772968.1021-NODE-1021-length-13477-cov-6.280435_pt1 | contig 13477 bp, 10 predicted proteins | sample MGYA00580674_ERZ772968 | MGnify/ENA primary metagenome ERZ772968 (study PRJEB29015, sample SAMEA2737940) | human oral metagenome | biome: human oral; feature: human-associated habitat; material: dental | place: China | collected 2138 ...
CGTGCCCGGAGCGCCCCTGTATCTCGCGGGCTTCATCCATGGCACGCCTACCCAGTTCTGCGCTTCAGACCTGGTCGTCGAGGTGAGCGGTCCGAACTACCGAAACGAACTGTTGCGCGTTCTGCCACCGCCCATGGAGGCTTTCGAGGATGCGGGCGAGGACGAGGAGGTGCGCATCACCCTGGCATTTGACATGCGCCAATGGGACGTGACGGACCTTCAGGCGGGAGAATACGAGGTCCGCGTGAGCATTGGGGAAGAAGCGGAGGCGATGTGCCTGCTCTTCAAACACCCGCAGGGAATGGAAACGTAGTCCGTGGCCGGGCGGCTCGGGGATCGTGGTCCGGCGGAACAGCCACGCTGATTCCCTGATCATCCGTCTTCGCCCGTGAATGCAGCCGCCTGGTCGGGTTGGTTCACGATCTGCACAGTCCGCACCGGCTGTCCGGAGTGCAGCAGCATGGCGCGACCAATTGGTAGCGCGCGTGGCCGCTGATTGCCCAACAGCATGCCCTCGGAACGGTCGCCGGAGAACATGAACCCGGCGGCTCCGGAGTCGCGCATGGTGTTGATCAGGGGGTCGTACATGGCGCGTCCCGCGCCGGTCATCCGCCGGGTCAGCACGACCGACAGCCCGACCTCGTTGCCCATCGGGACGAATGGCAACAACGCCTTGAAGGGGCCAGCTCCCGACCCCAGGGCGTCGTAGTCGTCGATGATGACAACGATGTGTGGAACCGGAGGAGCCACCTCGGCGGAGGCGTCGACGCTGCGCGGCACCCTGGCCTCCAGCTCCGGCACGATGGCGGCCACCAGTTTTTGCGCCAGGACGGCGCTGGTGGCGGTTCCGCCCAGGTATCCCTCGGGGACGACACCGGTGAGGGAACGCCGGGGATCGAAGACCGCGAAAACCAGCTCCTCGGAGCTGTGGGTGCGAACCAGCTCCGCGATCACCCGCCGCAGCATCGTGGTGCGTCCGGTCCCAGAGTCACCGAAGATGATGAGGTGTCTGTCGGGCCCGTTCATGTCCAGCACCGTGGTCGAGAGGTCGGTTTCGTCCAGCCCCAGAGCCACCAGCGCCTTGCCTTCGGGAAGTTCGACTCCGTCAGGGGAGAGGTTTGCCGGGAGCAGTCTGACCGGTACGGCCCGCTCGGTCGTGCCGGCTGCGACCGCTTCCGAGAGATGCCGCAACCCATCGGAGACGTCCTCGGCGGAATCAATCCCGTCGATCCTGGGAAGCGCGACATGCGTGAACAGGCCATCCGTGACCAGGGCCCGACCGGGACGGTCCGTGGGCAGGGTCTCGGCCAGGCGTCTGCCGTGCACGGACTCCGTCGGGTCGGTCAGCCTGAACTCGATTCTGGTGCCGAAGAAACTCTGCTGTGCCAGGCGGATCTCGTTCCAACGGGTGGTGGTGGCGATGACGTGGATTCCGTGCGCGGCGCCGCGACGCAACAGGTCGAACACGATGTCGTTCAGCTCCTCGAATTCCTCCGAGAGCTGTCCATAGCCGTCGATGAGTAGCACGACCTCTGCGAGATTGAGAGAGGGATCGTCGGTGATGTTGCGCAATGTCGCCAGGGAATCGATCCTGAGTTGCTGGAAGATCAACTCACGCTGGTTCAACAGCCCCCGCAACTCCTCGAGGGTGCGGCGCACCACCTCGCGGTCGGCACGGACGGCCACCGCGCCCACGTTGGCCAGGTCACGCAGGTTCAGCAGGGACGATCCGAGCAGATCCAGCACGTAGACGCTGACCAGCGACGGTGAATGAGTCAGGGCCAGTGACGCCGTGATGGTGCGCAGCAGAGTCGTCTTTCCGCTGCCCGGTCCTCCGGTGATCTGGGTGTGGCCGCCGGAGGCGAGAAGATCCAGCTCCCACGTGTCCTGCCACTGCCGGGCCGGGTCGTCGATGATTCCGATGGGGAAACGCAACGGCGCGCTGGAATGGATCCGCAACCCGGAATCGGTGGGACGGGGTTCGCCGGCGACGGTGTCCAACGTGGTCGCTGCTGGCAGCGGAGGCAGCCAGATCGGCTGGGTGGCACGCTTCTGTTGCCGGAGCTGGTCCATGACGGTGCTGAGAACCGTCGGGCCTGTCGTCTTTGTGCTCACGCGTGTTGCCGCAGGCATGCTGTCGCCCGCCTCGGCGCGGGTGACGAGATAGCTGGGAACTGGGAACACGATGGGTGGGGCTTCCACCTTTTGTTCGAGGTCCGGGTCCTCCGGCAGGGGGCCGGAGACGAAACCGGAACGGAACCGGGTGTAGGTGGTGGTGTCGACCTTCAGGTAGCCGTACCCGGGAATCGGGGGCAGGTGGAAGGCGTCGGTGGTCTCCAGGATGGTGCGGGACTCGCTCTCTGACAGGGTTCGCAGGCCGATCCGGTAGGACAGGTAGGTATCGAGGCCGCGCAGCTTGCCGCTCTCGATCCGCTGGCTGGACAACATCAGGTGCACCCCGATGGAACGTCCGATGCGCCCGATGGACAGGAACAACTCGATGAAGTCGGGGCGGGCGGTCAGCAGCTCACCAAACTCGTCGATGATGACCAGCAGGTGCGGGAACGGGGCCAGGCCCAGCTCGGGTCGTTCGGCGCGCAGCGCCCGGTAGGTGGTGATGTCGGCGATGTTTCCGGCGTCACGCAACACCTGCTGACGTCGCTGCACCTCACCGGACAGGCTGGCGTAGACGCGTTCGATGAGGCTGGCGTCGTCGGACAGGTTCGTGATGATGCCTGAGACCTGGGGTGCGCCGTCGAAGGGAGCGAAGGTGGCGCCGCCTTTGTAGTCGACGAGCACCATCGCCAGGTCCTCCGGGTCGTGGCTGAGCAGCAAACCCAGCACCAGGGTGCGCAGCATCTCGCTCTTGCCGGATCCGGTTGCGCCGACGCACAGGCCATGCGGTCCCATGCCGTACTGGGCGGCCTCCTTGAGGTCGAGGGTCACGGGTTCACCGGAGTCATCGGTCCCGATGGCGACCCGCAGGAACCCGGTGTCTCCTCGTGGAGCCCAGGCGCGTGAGAAGTCAACGTTGTTGTAGTCGGGGACCCCCAGCAGCTCGGCGAAAGTCATGGCGCTGCGAGCGGCGTCGTGTTCGTGGGAGTCGGGCGACAATCGCAGCGGACTGAGCAGATGGGCCAGCGCGGTTGTCGAGTCCTGGGTCAGGTCGTCGAGCGTCCCGGTGACGACCTTGGGGGCTGCGTCGGCTTTCGGGTAGCTCTCGACAACGAAGCTTCCCGGTTTCTTCCCCTCGCTGATCCGCGTGGTGATCGCGTCAGGTTCGGCCCTGCGGTCGTCCAGGAGGTAGATGACCGTTGTGTTGACCTGGCTCAGCTTGATTTGCGTATCCGTTGGTGTGAAGGTCGTGGCCGCTTGGCCGTATTGATCCACGAGGACCAGGATGCGCCCGTGCTGTATCTCCTTGCCGGTGAGCATGGCGCGGCGGGCCTCCGCCGCGCTGGGGGAGCGGGAGTCGAGCTCGGGACCCAGCACGCTGCGCAGCCGTGCGACACTCGGCACGATCACCCTGCCAGGGCCGAACGGGCCTTGGACGTTCTGCGCGGCGAGCTGTGGCAACCAGGAGAACCAGTCCCATTCCTCACGTCTTTCGTCATCGACGACGAGCGCCAGCTGAAGATCCTCGGGGGAGTGAAAGGTTGCTGCCTGCATGGTGAGCAGTCGTGCAACCCGCGAGACGAAATCCCGGTTTCCGACGACGCTGACCGCGCCGATGGAATCGAGATCGACCAGCATGGGCATGCTCGGGGTGGTGCTGAAACGCGACTTGACCAGTTCCACCTCATTGTCCATGAAGGGGTCGCTGCGGGTGACTGAACCCTGGGGGGAGCGCACCTTGACTTCCCGGGAGTGGACCGTGCCGATTCCGAGCCTGAGCTTCAGGAAGTCTCCGTCGCCGCGACGCCGTTCCCACAATCGGTCGGGTGACCTGACGATACTGAGCAGTTCTCCGGGAGCTGGATGGATGCGATGGGCGTTGATGAGCCGCTTGTTTTCGTCGGCTCGCAATTTGTCGCGTTCCTTCTCCAGATACTCGATGTAGATGTCGCGACTCTCGCGACGTTCCTTGCCCGCCCTGCCTCGTTGGCTGAACATCATGACGGCCGAGGCGATGACGGTGACGATCATCATGAGCGCACCGATGACCGCGAAATTGGAACGCCGGAACAACATCATGACGGTCATCGCGGCGCCGGCGCCTAGTAGGGGCAGGATGCGCAGGGCCGCGGAACCTGCCCCGTCGCTCCCGTCCGGGAGGGTGGGTGGGGATTCCAGCGACACCTCCGGCAGCGTCTGCAGGGCAGGAGTGGTTCTGGCGGGTCGGTGGACGATCCGGATGCTCATCGGATCACCTACCGGACGATGCCATCGTTGCAGCGGCCAGTTCCCCAAGGACCACCTGCGTGTTCTCGGCCGCCAGTCTCAGGTGCAGGGCGGCTCCGCCTGCGACGTGCCGGTCGTGGGGGACGACGAAGGTGGGAATACCGGAGTCGCGGAGTCGTTTCGCGTGGGGGGCGGGATCGTTCCCGGGCCGGCGCGGCACCAGCACCGCCAGGATGGCGTCAGGTTTCACCCCTGTGTTTCGCAGCTCGGCGGCGGTTCTCGTGGCGGCGGTGGTTCCTGTGGCACTCGCCGAGGCGACGATCACGACCGCGTGAGCCTCGGATGCGAGCTGTGCGGGCGGGTGCTGGCCGGCATCGATGACCGTCACGGCGAAGAACCGGGCGAGACCCCGAGCCGTTGCAGCTGCGTTTTTGTGGGGTCGGATGACGGCGAGGCGGCCACTTTCGGTCATGACCGACATTTGGTCTGCGAAACTGCCGGCCGGTAGATCCGAGGACGCCTTGGGAATCGGACCGGTGTCCAGGCGTGACTCCAGATCGTCGCTGCTTCCCGTGGCCACCACAGCCACCGGGGCGTTGCGTACCGCAGCCAGGGTGCGGGCCAACCCGACTGTGACGCTGGTGGTTCCCGTCCCACCGCTGGCGCCGACCACGACGATGCGCCGTCCGGTGGTGACCGGACGCTGGGCCCCGGCAGAGGCGCGCACCACCCTGGATGCGACGTCATCGCTGCGGAAGATACGGGCGAACCAGGAGAAGAACCGACGCCACCCGGGAATGGCGTGACGTTTTGAAAGACGGGCGTAGTCGGGATGGCTGCGCATTCCCGGGACCGGCGGCGCTTCGTGGTCCTGAGGGGTGGGCTGGGGATACGGAACCGGAATCTGTGTTTGTCGTTCGGGGTCGAAGGTCAGCCGACCCGGACGCGGCATTCCCATCACAGGCAACCGATTCGGTCTGGTCGCGGGCTCCTCCAGTTGCAGGCGTCGTGGTTTCTGCCCACTCCACTGCTGCTGAGGGGGGGCCTCCCGGGCCGGACGGCGACCGGGCGGGGTGAGACCTGGAAGTCCTGCTGGTTCGCTCACTGGAAACTCCCCAAAAGTTGGGTGTACAGGTCGAACATGCCGACCAGAACTGGGACGGTGAGGATCACCGCCGCGGTTTCGACCCAGGTCGCGACCCTTCGCAGCTGGGCGGCAGCGAGATCCGAGGTGCGCACGAACAACATGACGGCGAGAAACAACGCCAACGCCGCTGCCGCAATGGGAGCCCAGGGCGTTGTCCGCTGGGACCATGCGACGGCGCTGGTCGCGATGAGTGCGGCCACGTAGATCGCTGTCCGCTCCGTGGTCAGGGGGAAGTGGCGTCCTCGCAGCGTCCACGCCACGACCAGCGACGCGGTCATCGCGAGGGCCCACACGTTGCCGATGGCGGTTCCGGCCACCGGGAGAATCCCCAGCGTCCACAACCCCGCGAGCAGCACCACGGCCACTGACAGCACCTGGTGGGCACGGTTCAGGCGGCTCACGACCTCGCTCAACGCCATGCTGGCGCCGTGTCCGACGGCGTCGTCGGCCTTGAACACCCCCGCGATGCTGAGCGCGAGCCGCGGGGCAAGGCCGAGTAGCAGGAGAGCGAGCGTCGCTGTGATGGCGCCCGCCCTGACCGGATCGACGACCAGAAAATGGATCAACCACCATGCCCCGGTGCTGACCGCGAGCACGGCCAAGCCGATCGCGTAGGCGAAGCGCTGCCGGGTATGGACCAACAGGGAGATGAGCTGGGCGACCAGCAGGATCAGCAGGACCGTCAACGGCGGGGTTCCTGTCATGAGCTGGAGCCATGCCCACCAGATCCCGACCACACCTCCTGCGATGAAGTACGCCCAGGCCAGGTCCTTGTGCAGGATCCTGCACAGCATGCTCACCACGTAGAGGCCAGTCGCACCGACACCGACGTCCAGGGCGTCGGGTCCCCGCAGTAGCAGGAGAAAGACGAGCGCCACGACCGTCATCAAGGCTGAGCAGACGCTCAACACCCAACCGCGGGAGGCGCTGGCCCACAGACCCGAAGCCTTGTGCTCGGCGGTCGCGTCGACGAGATCCGAGACGACAGGTACCGGGGGCGTCTCCGTTTCCTGCGACAATCGGAGCACGGCGCCGTCGACGAGCCCGACCTCGCCCATCGGGCGGTGCAGATCAATGGGTTCACCCAGCGCGGTGGTGAGCGTGTAAGTGCCCTGGGGGCCGTGGGGTTCGCCGAGCAGACCGAGGAACTGGGGCAGCAGGGTCGTGGCGGGCTGGTCGGAGGGAACGACGAGGTCGGCGTTGTGGGTGCTGCCCAGAACGCTGATTCGGAGGAACGGGTCGGCGGTCATGATGTCTTCGTAGGGGTGGGTGCGGGCGTGGTGCTCACTGTCCCATAGCGCTGTTGCTGTTGTTGCTGTTTCAGGGCCTCGGCCCGGAGAATGGACGAGACGAAGGAGACACCCACGCACACCGCGCAGATGACGACGGCCATGATCATGCTGATGGCGAAGGTGCTCAACCGGTCGTGCCAGATACGGCGGGTACGTTTCATCCCGAACAGGAAACCGGCGAGAAGGCGCTTGCGACGCACCGCGACGGCGTCGATGAGCTGGTCGTCATATGCGTATGGCAATCGCGTCTCCTTTCTCGTGATGGGGCTTCTGCGGTCTGCCCGAGGGATTGGGCTCACCTCGTGCAGGGGTTAGCCTAGTCACTGCATGGACCATCCCAGGGTCTGGTGAAACCCTGCTTCCAACAGGAAGGAGACCCATGAAGTCGCCCTACTGGAACGTGGTGATCAGGGGGTCGCGTGAGGCAACCGTCAACGGGGTTCCTGTGGAGATGGTGGTGCCAACCAACGTCTACTCGTCGGTGTTCCAGCACTTGGCCGGTATCGCCCGGCAGATGGGCAATCCGGTGCTGGCCCGTGGTATCGACGAGACCCAGGGCAGTCAGGTGGCGTGGTTCACGGTGGATGCCGACGGCCAGGCCGTGGCCACCCCGCCTGCTGCCCCTGAGGATGTGGCCCAACCGGTACCTCCCCCACCCGTGAGCGACGTGCCTTCTGCCGTCCCGGCTTCCTCCATGCCTCCGGCGCCAGCCGAGTTCGGCATCGGCTGGGACCCGCCGGAGCGACCCGGGACACGGGAGGAACCGGTACCGCGTCATGCAACCTCTCCCCGAGGCGATGGGGGTGAAAACACGATCAGGAGCGCCGCGTCCAGGAAAACGATGCACCCCACCGCACCCACGGGAACGAAACAGAACGTCCAGGCCACCGACTTCCTGGAGCCGACCACCATGGTGCGGCAGCAGATGCCTGCGTCGATGGGAGGCCAGGTCGCTCCGGCGCCCGTGAATGCACCGCCTCCCCTGCAGACCGCGCCGGGCGCGCCCATCCCGCCCCCACCATCGGACCGATCGGAAACGCAGGCCGATCCGGCGGTTCCCGGATCACCTGTGCTGTTCGTGCAGCCACCGAAAGCGGTCCCGCGGAACGGATTCCGCGGGGCGATGTACCGGCTGACCGCGGGTCGCGTGAACTTAGGACCCAGCCAGGAGCAGCTGCGTCTTTCGGAGCGGGAGGCGAGAATTTCCCGGACCTTAACGCGCCCCTACAGCACGGCTTTCCTCTCGTTCAAGGGCGGCATCGGCAAGACGTCGACGACCGCCGGAGTGGGACTGATGCTCGCGCAGATGCGCGGGGCACCACCCATCGCCATCGACGCGAACCCGGACTCCGGCGATCTCGCCGAGCGCCTGCTCGGCGAGGAGGAGTTGCTGCGTATCCACCCGCACAGCATCACTGATCTAGTTCGCGACATTACCCAGGTTCGAACGTGGACAGATTTATCCAGCTACATCATGCAGATCGACCGGCTGCACGTCCTGGCGGGTGAGCAAGATCCGGCGATCTCGGACAGCCTCACGGCCGAGGGGTACGTGAGGGTTCATGATCTGGTGCGGCACTTCTTCTCCGTGACTCTCACTGACTGTGGCACCGGCGTGACCCACAACGCCATGAAGGGCATCCTCGCGAAAGCTGACAACGTGGTGATCGCAGCCGGCTATGCAGTGTCCGGTGCGAAACGGGCCTCCAGCAGCCTCGAATGGTTGGCGCAGCACGGCTATGCGAGGTTGGCGCAGGAAGCGATCGTCGTTCTCACCGACAAGGACGGGGTTTCGACGCGGGTGCAGAAGGACACGGTGCGGGAGCACCTGGCCTCTCACAGCAGGCAGGTGTTTGTGGTTCCGAACGACCCCGCTGTCGCCGACGGCGACCGCATCAATCTGGCACGGGTCCATCCCCGTACAAGGGAGGCGTGGGCCGAGGTGGCGGCTGCCGTCATCGACGGATATCGCTAGTGGAGGTACTGCGCTGGAAAAGACCAGGACAACGTTGTGGTGGACCGGTCTTGTTTTCATACTCGGGGACGTGACCCACTGTGGGGTTAGGGTGGTCATGTTCGTGCTGGTGGGGGGCGGTGCGTAGCAAAGTGTTGGTTCTTTGTTTTCGAGAGGATGGTGTTTTCGTGCAGTTCAGCATGACTGATGACGCGTTGCCGACGTTGAACAAGCAGACGAACGAATCGCAGGCCAATATCGGGGCGCTGGTTCTTCAGCTTTCCGATGCCATTGCCCCCCTAGAGGGAAAGTTTCAGGGTGATGCTGCGGTGAAATTCCAAGAATTCCACGCGAATTCCGTGCAGTACGCGAATGATCTGGACAACGCCATGGCCTCCATCAGCGAGGGGCAGGCCGGTGTTCAGCGGTCGTTCGATGCCGGAACCGACGAGATGGTGACCAATGCGCAGACGACTGCCGGTTCCGCCGATTACGCCACGGCGAACTTCCGCGGCGGAGCAGCCTGACCGCGGTCGCTTCAGAATTATTTGAGAACAGGAGTTTTATATGCCTACTGGTATGGTCGCATATGACACAGGAGTGTCCGCAGAAGTTCAGGGAAACATCAATAACATCTGCAACGAGTTGATGTCGGTTTTGACAGGGCACGACAGTGACGTTGCCTCGTTCCAGAACGATTTCACCGCTACCGGGGTGTCCGACAGCTATGCCGCCATCGAATCCAGGTTTGGGTCGGCGGGTACCGCCGTCGCGGACATGATTGCCCTGGTGAGAAAGGTCCTGAACCTGAACGACGACACCGCCACCACCGCCGTGAGCAATGCCCAGAGGTGTGTCGACAACATTTGCTGAGCACATGCTGAAACGGGCTTCCCGGAAAGGGGAGCCGCTCCCGCAGAGCGTCTTATGAGGATGGTGCTGAAGAAGCCCGCCGGGTCCCCGACCGTGAGGGTCGGGGACCCGGCTCGTTGTTTGCTTGTTTACAGGAGGTATACGTGCCCCTTGGCTAGAACGGTATTCAAGGAAGGGCGCAAAAGCCCTATCACGCTGCTGAGCAAGGGCCGTTCATAGTTCTTGCTTTGCCGGCGGGGTGGCGTGGCGCATGTTGCCCGAAAATTCTCCTGAGGTTCGCAAACAGAAGGAAGGGCGGGGCCAGCGAGCAATTCAGCTTGCCGGCCCCACCCTTCTCGTGGGGAGGAAATCAGAAGATCTTCTTGAAAGCGTCCTTGATCCCAGATCCTGCTTTTTTGACTCCATTCCAGGCATCTTCTGAACGATCGCCAACCCAGTCCCCAACATTCTTGCCGCCCCCAACCGGAATCATTGATACCAATCCGACTGTCACGCCGGCAGCGAATCCGATTGCGGTGCCCACGCCCGGGGCGACAGAACCAGCAGTTGCTCCTGCAGCCCCCGACGTAAGTGCACTTACTCCTGCCGTAATAAGTGCATTTGTTCCTGCCGTCGCAGCTGCCGATACAGCCACCTGACCGGCGGTTCTGACCGTTGCGGTTTCCCGAACTTGGGATTTCCTGTCCTTGTCGCTGAGTCCCGGATTGGTTTCCCTGGATTTCTTGTCTGCCGCATTGTACTCGTCATTGTAGGTGAAGACGGCCGATAGGGCTGTTCCGACGCTGCCGATGTTCTTCCCTACTGCGCCCAGTCCCTTGCCCACCGTGGAAAGCACATTACTTTTACCGGCGACTGATTTGGCGGCCGATTTGACACTTTCTTTGGCCGCTGCTTTCCAGTTGCTGAAATTGATGGCAAATTTCGGAGGCCTGAATGTTTTTCCCATGATTGTTATGGAGAGATTCTTCCAGTTCCCCAAATACTTCTTCTTGAGGGCCTCGTAGCCGGCTAGGCCGCTTTCTTGGAGTACCATCGACTTAATCTTGCCCGATGTGCTGGGCGGAGAACCCTGCGTGCCGTCGTCATTCAGGTTGTTCAGAGAGGACACGCACGTGTCGACCGCATTCTTGTATTGGGCTACCAAAGCCGATATTCGGAATTTCAGATTGCTTGCCGCGAAGTCCAGCTGCTGATGCGGTGAACTGGAGGCTGATCCTCCAGGAGGAGGGGGGGGAAGCGGGTCTGAACCCGGGTGGCATTGAAAACCATCATACGACGGTGGGGAAAGTGAGTAGCTGAGATTCTGTTTTGCATTGCTGATGCAGGAGTTCAGGGAGGCTGCCTCCGCGATCAATGAGTTGCGTTCCGGTTCCAGTGAGCGGACGGTGGAAGCGAAAGTGGTGATTGCGGAGGAGATGTTCGATGTGGCTGTTGAGACATTGGAGGCTTTGGTCGCCGGGGTGTCGAGCGCCGCGTAGAGACTTGCATCGCCGGGGGCCGTGAAGCAGGTGGACAGACCCTGCCATGAACTCTTGGCATCGGTGATGGCCGTCTTGAAGTCAGAACCGTGACTTTTCAGGTCGCTTGCCTCGGTATCCAAGGTGTCGGGGTCGACCCAGTTGTCCAGACATGAGGTATCGACAGAAGATAGCGTGGTCACGAGGGGATCCGGACCAGGAGTTGTTGCTGGTGCCACTGCCGTGCTTCCTTTCTGTTAGCTCGCTGTCATTTCGTGGGTTTACCGTCTGTAACCTTGACTTCTATAGGAGAATAGGCTGCCTGAGCGGAAGAAGTGAGATTCATCAGGGGCTCGCTTTGCAACGTGGTTTCGTACCCTGCTTGGGCTTCGCTGCCATAGTTTGTGGTATTGAGAACCTGCTCCCGCTCAGCCAGCTGGTATTGATAGACGGCCTGCCTTCCGCAGCTCACGGCATTGCTGGTGTGTTGCTCCGCGGAACTCATGGCTGAAGTCAGGACCCGGTTGTAGGCTTGGTTGAGTGCATTTTGGATGGGAGCCGATGGTCCCGTTGCACAGGCCGAGCCGAGGCTGTCGATGTCTCCTGACACCGAGGTGTGTGAGTCGGCTGCAGTGTCTTTGTGGGTCTCCGCGGTATCGAAGATACTGAAACACGTCGCAGGATCTATTTTATAGAACATTCTTCTCTCCGAAGTTGATTGTGGCTGCGGTCAGGGAAAGATATGCCCACAGTGGTTGGTCATCGAAGGAAGTGATGGTCACTTCGTCCTGTTGCGACTCCTGATAACACAGGGCCGAGCCGCGATGCGGGGTCGTGATCCACACGACGCCGTTCTCGGCGGAGTCGTCGATGAAACTGAACTGCTGCCAGGGCTCATCGGCGAATGCAGCCGCATCGCCACCGAGCTGTTGAGGCAAGGGCTGGCCTACCAGATGCTCCAGCATCTCCTGGATCTTGATTCCTGGCAGGTTGAAGGACGTCCTCCAGCCGGGTTGGGTGCCCGACCACATGAGGAGGATGCGTGCCAGGTCGTCGGTGGCGCAACGAGCGAGGCGGATTTTTCCACCGGCCGGTTCCTGGGGGGACGGGCCGATGAGCAACAAGGTGGCTTCCTCTATTCCCCAGCCCTCCACGCCACGGTTGTCCTCCTCCGGTCCGGCGTTCTCCAGGATCCAGTGTTTCCCGTGGTTGAGCATGCCCAGGACCACCTCGCCCAGTTCCGTGGGGGAGCCGTTGTCGTTGACGAAACCTGCCCCTCGTAGCTCCTCACGGGGAAGATGGTTCCTGGCCCGCCTGCCGAAGAAACCCGCTGAGGACAGGGATTTCAGCTCGGTCAGCGCACCGGGCGACAATTCGTAGATGTTGCCCAGCAGAGCGGGAGGGAGGCAACCCTGCACCGTCACGTCCTCGCGAGGGACGCCGTCTCGTGCGGTGGCCCACTGGTCGAGCACGGCCTCCGGGACCTGGGCTGTCAGCTGGGGCAGCATTCCGTGTTCCAAGGGATGCAGCGAATCGAGGATCTGTTCGAAGGAGCCGTCGGGCTGCCAGGTGACCACGGGAAGGGTGAGGGTCAGCTCGGCGATGGCATTGCCCGCCACTATGAGGTCCTGAATCATCATCACGCCCAGGAGGTCATCCGTCGGGGGCTTCACCGGGGCCAGAGCCCAGATGCGTCGCCTCTCCCGGGGACCCGGGGTTGCGTTGCCGTCGGGAATGGCTGCCACGTTCACGACGTAGGCGCCGGTCACCTCTTGGGGGATGGCGCGAAGATTCGCCTGAGAGATGGATGCAAGGGTGGTGGGGGTAGGACTGTCGATCCGGGATTCACGGAGCACAATCGTCGGTCGGAAACCCAGATAGTCGGGAGGGGCGCTCGCCACCACCATCCCTTCTGCTGGGACGACTTCCCATATCTCCGGCACCTCGAACGAGAAAGCCGCGCCGTTGAGTTCCATGTCGAACCTTCCTGCTCGGATGCTCGTCAGCTTAACCCGACACCCGGGTCACCCCATCCGACGAAGATGGGTCGTCAATCGGTCAAGCTCGGCCTGTGGGTCCACGAATAAACGGAGCAGCGGGGCGAGCGTCGTTAGGCTGAAAGCGTCCGATACCACGAAAGGACTGAGACAATGGAGTTCATTCCTGAGGCAGGAGCCTGCCTGGCCACCCGCAACGTCATCGAAGAAAAGGGCCTGGTGCGCTGGATGGTCCGGGGGCCGTCGAAGGTGCCCGCCGACAACGGCTGGCAGATCATGAGTCACATCGACACCTCCGAATACCTCAACGACCCGTCGAACTGGCAGATCGTCGACTTCAACGACCTGTGCACCATCGAAACCGCCCTCATCGGCATCTGGGACCTACCCGTCGGCTCCGACCTGCAGATCGTGCG
>ERZ772968.1026-NODE-1026-length-13444-cov-15.705729_pt1 | contig 13444 bp, 7 predicted proteins | sample MGYA00580674_ERZ772968 | MGnify/ENA primary metagenome ERZ772968 (study PRJEB29015, sample SAMEA2737940) | human oral metagenome | biome: human oral; feature: human-associated habitat; material: dental | place: China | collected 2138 ...
TCCTCCTGTCAGACGTCATGGTATGCCCTCACACACAAAATTCCGGATAGGCTCGGCTGACCCCATGCCCGCGAGCTGCCTCTGCTGTCCCGTGCCGCGCTGTAGTCGCCCAAGTACCCCGCCCTCGGACCGATCCGCCCCCCTGGGAGTTCACTCCGGAGATCCGCGAAAACCCCGTGAAAGCAACGCCAGCGCGAACACCGTCACGCCCCTGCCGTGAGGAATCCCACGAAATCATCGAAAAAACCTGCCAAAGGGTGGCTTTTCTTTTCATCCGTCTGCCCGTCCCATGGCGCCAACCGTCTGTCCCGTGTTGTTTAACAACCAAAACCGGCGTTCGTAGAGTACGCCCCGCATGACGCGCACATGCAAACGCACAACGACGGCAGTTGCCCAGGTACCTGCCGGGTTCACCAACCACACGATGAACGTCAGACCATGAGCAAGCAATTCCAGATTCCGCCTGAAAAAGACTCACCTCTTTTGAACGGCATGTTCTCCTCCCAGCCGCGCACGCTGGCCGCGCTGTTCCTGAGCGCTGGCCTGCTGACCGCATGCGGCGGCAGTGGCGGCGAAAGCCAGAGTGGCGCTACGCTATCGAACAGCCATCAGCAGGAAACCCTGGCAAGCGCCTTCATCGACGCAGCCAATGAACCGGCCGCTGGCCTGGATCAACCGGCCGAAGGCTACGTTCCCCAGTATCACGCCGACAAGGTGGCCAAGGCCGTCAAGGCCACCGCCACCCAGCCCGCCATCCTGAAGGCCCCGTCCTTCGGCCCAACCGGTGAAACGATCCGCGTCGGTAAGCCCGTCACCCGCGAGATGGGTCAGTATCGCAACGGTGAACCCGTGGAGGGCCAGCGCCTCTACGTCGGCGGCAAGGAAGTGGCCAATGGCCAGCAGGCTGCCTACACCCCGACGGCCGCCGATATCGGCAAGCAGCTGATCTACCGCGAGCGTGTCGTCAACCCCCGCACCCGCGAAGAGATCTGGGCCGAGAGCGCCCCGGTGACGGTGGTCAGCTCCACGGCGCCCGTTGCCCGCAAGGCGCCGGCCTTCGGACCCGCCGGCCGCACGATCCGGGTGGGCGAACCTGTGACCCGCGTGACGGGTGAATACGATGGCGGCGAGGCCTTCGAGGGCTTCCGTCTGCGCAATGGTAAGCCTGTCGAGAACGGCAAGCAGGCTGCCTATACGCCGGTGGCCGCCGACATCGGCCAAGTACTGGTGTATGGCGAGCGCGTGCGCAACCCGCGCACCGGTGAAGTGATCACCGTCTACAGTGCCGAAGTGACGGTGGTGGCTGCCGGCGCCCAGGCCGCCAAGCCTGTGGTGACGGCTCCGCGCCCTGCCCCGGCTGCCGAGCAACCTGCTCCGGCCACGGCCCCCACGATGACGGTGGCCCCGCGCTTTGCTCCGGCCAACCAGCCGCTGATGGTGGGCGTGCCCGTCACCCGTGTCTCGGGCACCTATCAGAACGGCGTGGCCTTCGAAGGCTTCCGCCTGCGCAACGGCGTGGAGATCAGCAACGGCTATGCCGCCAGCTACACCCCGGTAGAAGCCGACGTCGGCCAGAAGATCATCTACGGCGAACGTGTGCGCAACCCACGTACCGGCGAGGTCAAGACCTTCTACAGTGCGGAAGTGACGGTGGTCGATGCCGCCTCGCCTGCCCAGGTGACGGCACCGCGCATCTCGGGCAATGCCCAGGTCAAGGCTGGCGAGCGCCTAAACGCCGTGGCCGGTAGCTACCGCAACGGCCAGACCGCCTCGCGCCAGTGGCTGCGTGACGGCCAGCCGATCAGCGGCGCCACCCAGATGAGCTACACCACGGTGTCCGCCGATGCCGGTAAGAAGGTGAGCTATTCGGAAGTGGTGCGCAACCCGTCCAATGGCAAGAGCGCCACCTTCCACAGCACGCCGGTGACGGTGGTGGCTGCCAACCACCTGGAAGTCACCACGCAACCCTCGCTGACCACCGGCACGCGCGATGCCGTGGTAGGCCAAACGCTGGAACGCAAGCTGGGCACCTACCAGAACGGCTACATCATGAACGCCATCTGGCGCGTGAACGGCCAGGACAAGGGCTGGGGTCCGGAATACACCCCGAGCCGCGAGGACATCGGCAAGTCGATCGTCTACACCGAGGAAGTGCGTGGCAGCGACGGCACCGTCAAGGAGTTCACGGCTCCTGCGGTGAGGGTGGTGGCCTCGGCCGGCGCCCCGGCAACGGCCCCGCAACAGCCGACGCAGGCTGCCAAGCCCGGGTATCCGGTGGCCAACACGATGCCCACCATCTCGGTCGGCACCGCCAATGCGGTGGTTGGTCAGCGGCTGGTGCGCACGATGGGTTCCTACACCAACGGCTACGTGACCAACGCCATCTGGAAGGTGAACGGCGAGGACAAGGGCTGGGGTCCGGAATATGTCCCAACCTCGGCTGACGTCGGCAAGTCGCTGGTCTATACCGAGGAAGTGCTGGGACGCTCCGGTGACATCGTGAACTTCTCGGCCCCGGCCGTGAAGGTGGTTGCCTCGGCCAGTGTCACCAAGCCGACCCCCACGCCTGTGTCGACTCCTGCGCCTGTCACCCAGCAGAACCGGGGTGGCACCGTGAACTCGGTGCAGGAAATCGTCAACGACATGAGGCTGTACAACGAGGGCGAGCTGGCCGGTGTGGACAAGGGCAACGGCTGGGCCACGGGTCCGGGATACGTGATCATGGGCAACATCCCCCGTGGCACCAACACCCCGAGCTACTGGAAACCTGCCAACACCCACTTCAAGAGCAGCGCCACCTGGAACGCCGTCATCCCCTGGCTGGTGGTGTTTGACGGTGTGGGCAACGGTGCCACCAACACCCGGGTGCAGATGCGCAACATCAAGCTGTACATGAAGCGCAAGTCCACCAACCGCTGGGAAGTCATCACCAACCAGCCCATCTCGGGCGAGGACTACCCGAAATCGCTGCAAGGTGACCAGACGACCCGTGCCGACATCCGCTACGAAGCCGACGGCACCCGCTCGCTCAAGCCCAACGGCAGAAACCGAGTCTTCCACGGCTGGGGCAGCCCGATCAACTTCGATGCCTGGGATCTGAAGGCTCTGGTGACCACGGTTCAGGCCCGCCTGGTGGTGGACAACCCGGCCCGTCCGGACGACCGCTCCCGTGCGAAGTTCCTGATCCACGTGGGCGCCGACTACTACCCCGAGACAACCACGCGTGTGGCCGCCACGGCACCAGCCTACTACTTCCCGGGTGTCGGGGTCTCCCGTGCCAAGTATGTCCGCAACGAATGGAGAGCCTTCAACTTCTCGACCATCGACGCTGGCAAACCGGAACCGGGCGGTTCAATCTCGACCCAGGAACTGATCAACAACCCCCCGCCGCTGGAGTGATGGCACCACGAAAACAACTCCTGACATGACAAGGCAGTAAACACGCGCGGGATTCTGACAGATCTTCGTTGTGTGCGTGTGGTAACGGGGGAGGCCGGTAACGGTCTTCCCCTCTTCATTGACAAGTTCCCACGCTTCTGCGGGTGGGCCCCCCGATCAGCGACGACGGCTGGAATCGCGCGTATCGAGCCAGCCAGAACGCCGCGACGACAGGTCCTTGCCATTGTCGGGCTCGTCATCGTCGGCAAACATCGGCAGCGTGCGTGGACCGGCCGCATCATTGATGGTCGGCTCACCAGCGATGCCCAGGCGCGGACTCGGCCGGCGGGTACCGACGGAGGGCGGGAGATCCGCCCCCTGCTCGGGCGCCCCCCAGGCCGAGGGGTTGGCCAGATCTAGGTGCTGCGGCCGAGGGCCGAAGTGACCGGTATGGCGGGCGCGGCGACGATGCTGCGCGGCTTCCCCGGAGGCCGGCTGCGACGGCATGCCCGCATTCGGAGCAGCGTGGGAAGGCTGTGCCGGCGACGAATACGCTGGCGGCCGCGCCACGGGACCCTGCGGCTGCGCGGACGGAGCCTGCTGGAAGCGAGGCTGCGACGGAGCGGACACCGGCCTCTGCGGCTGCGGGGTCGGTCTCTGCTGCGGAGGCTGACCGACCTGCGACGGGGCACGGTGCGCTGCGCCTGCCTGTGGCCCGCGGGAGACGACCGAGGAAGGCAGAATCTGCGGCCTGGGCTGGCCAATCCCCCCACGCCGCGGCGCAGCAGCCCCCATGCCACTGGGGGGCTGCACGCGAGGCTCGGGCGGTGCCGACGCCGCAGGCATGCCCTGGCCTACTGGCGTATTGCCGGCAGGGCCCTGGGCAACTGGCGCCGACGCAGCCTGCCGGGGCGCCGCATCAGTCTGGGCACTCTGTGCTTTCGGGAAGGCCGAACGTGCCGACTGGCCGGCCGTGGCCAGGTTGGCCATGGCCTGAGCAGCTGTGATGTCGGCGCTGCCCGGGTTCCCAGCTGCTGCGCCCGAGGCCGCCTGCGGACTCATGGGCTGCTGGGTAGCTGTCTGCTCAGCCTGCGCTGACGGGGCAGGGGCGGACGGATAGCCCGGGTATGCTGCCGACTGCCCAGTCTGACCAGCCTGCACCGACGGCGCAAAGGTAGACGGATAGCCCTGTGCCGCCCCTGCCTGCGGACGGGAAGCCTGGGCTTGTGCACCCGAAATTCCCATGCCTGCCGCAAAAGCAGGTTTGGCCTGCTGGCCATGTACCGCATGGGACTGATCCGCAGCCCCGGTCTGCGCATTGTTGGCAGCCGAGCCGGCTATCGGTGCCCCGGCCGCAAAGGCCGGCGTGGCCTGCTGCCCGTGCACAGCATGCCCCTGGTCAGCTGCGGCAGCCTCACCCTGCGGGCCCTGCTGCTGCCCCGCGGGGGCAGAGTACCCCAGGTGGCGAGCCTCCTGAGCAGGCTGTTCACCGGCCTCGGCGGCCTTGCTCGCCAGAAGGCGCTGCTGCTGCCAGGCCAGTTCCTGCGGTGCCAGCACACCTTCGGTCGGGAAGATGACCTTGGTATGGCGGAAGTCGGGCTTGAAGCGTGACGGCTTGCCAGCCTTGAGCAGATCGGCGCGGGTGGGCGACATCGGGCCATGCCGATAGCGCCATGCCACCAGACCCAGCGTCAGCGACACGATGAAGGCATGACTGACCAGCACCACGGCGCTGTTCGAGTAAACCGCCATCAGCAGCGTGACCGCCAGACTGGACATCAGCATCCGGCACAGCAGACGATCCCAGGCCGTGGTGGCTTCCGCGAAGCACTTGGCCACCGTACGCATGGCACCGAAGAGGATCATGAAATACAGGATGAAGCCGACGATGCCGAAGTCCCACAGCACGGTGGACGTCGTGAGCAGGTCGATGTACATGCCCGGGTGTGCCAGGAACATGTGACCCGGATCCGGCACCAGACCGTCGACACCGTAGGAAGAGCCGACGCCAGTACCGAACAGCGTCTCGATCGGGTCGTTCCAGGACTGCGACTCAAACCAGTAGGGCACGGCCGTGAGACGGTTGACCCCGGTGGCGTAGTAGCCGCGGTTACCGAAGTTGTACTCGATGGTGTCACGCAGGTTCTCGTCGAATGACATGTTGGCAATGTCGCCCGAGGTCTGCACGACGAAGTAGAAGTAGCCGAGGATGGCCCCGAAGAAGAGCGTGGCCACCACGATGCCCAGGAAGGCCAGCGGCCGCTTGGCCACCAGGTCGAAGTAGGCGGCAAACAGCACCACCGGCATCATGATCAGCACGACCTTGGTCTCGCCCAAGCCCAGCGGCACCAGCAGGGCCACCGTCAGCAACAGCGTCCAGAAGCCGTTGAGCAGCTTCTCGCGCCAGGCATAGAAGACGGCAAACAGCACCATCACCTGCAGCATGGCCATGATGGAGCTCGCGCCACCACCGGTCATCGAGCCCTCGAAGGTACCGACGATGATGTCGAAGGGCACGAAGCCGGGCTTGTCGTAACCCATCACCCCCGGCACCAGCACCACGCGCTGATAGAGCGTGAATGGCAGCTGCATCAGGCCCACGCCCAGGATGAAGAGCAGCCAGTTGCGAACCTGCTTCTCGGAGAACGGCACCACCGCCATCAGGAACATGACGCCCCAGAACTGGAAGTAGCGCTTGGCACCGGCCGCTACCTCGGTGATGGGGCCATCGGACATCAGACCCGAGGCCACCGCCAGCACGATGAAGGCGAGGCTCGTATAGATGAACGGTGGCATGGGCCGCTGGAAATGCTTGCTGCCCGCCACCGTGTAGAGCATGGCCGCCCCGGCCATGAAGATGCCCAGCAGCGAGAAGAGCCAGGAAATCTTGGCCATGCCGGGCGAGAAGTATCCGACCGGACCGTTGATCAGGAACACGCCGATGAGGATTAGCCAGACGGCAATCGGCAGCGCGTTGAGCAGCAGCACGCCGGCGATGCCGCCCAGCACCAGGGCGATGAGGATCAGGTTGCCGGTGGCGACCACCAGCCCGACCAGCGCCCCCACTCCCAGGAACAGCGCACCGATGAGCAGCGGGGTCCAGGAGTGGTTGCCTGCCAGGCGCGGCAGGCGATTCAGGATGGAGGAGACAGCCATGCGAGGTGCTTAGTTGCCGAGACGCAGATTGGGCGGCGTCACCGTCGGGCCCGTACCGCCGATGAGGCGCTGTGCACGGGTGGACTGCGACGGCGGCAGCACGGCCAAGACCGGGATGCCGGAGGCCTGCAGCAGATCGTCGGCGCTACGCAGCGGCTTCTGGGCAGCTTCCAGGGTAAAGGCAGCCATCAGGCCCAGGAACAGCCCCAGGAACAGACCCACCGCCACATTGAGGATGAGGTTGGGCCGGCTGGGCAGCAGCGGCACGACGGCCGGGGTGATGATGCTGATGTTGGACAGACCGGCACTCATGGCCACCTGGGTCTCGGTCAGACGACGCTCGACCAGGTCATAAGCCTTCTGGGCACTGGCCAGATCCTGCTGCAGGATGGCGATCTGGTCACGCTTGCTTCGCAGCGACAGCACCTTGGCCTTCTGGGCATCCACGGCAGCCGAGAGCTCGCGCTCGCGCTGCAGGTTGACGGAGTTAGCGGTGCGGATACTGTTCTTGACGCGACTGATCTCGGTGTTGAGGCGGGTGCGCAGCTCCTGCACCTCGGCCTGCGCCTGCAGGCGGATGGGGTGGTTGGCACCGTACTGCGATGACACCTGACCCAGTTTGGCCTCGGCACGGCCCAGGTCAGTGGTCAGCGTCTGGATGAGCTCGTTGGCCACCACTTCGGGGATGGCCATGTCGCCGCCACGACCCACCACGCTGCTGCGCGAACGGCTCTCGGATAGGGCCGACTGGACCTGCACCAGCTGCGAGGACAGTTCCTGCAGGCGCTGATTCTCCACGTCGATGCGCTCGTCGCTGGTGATGATGCCGCTTTCACGCTGATAGCTGGTCAGCTTGTTCTGGGCAGCCTCGACCTTGGCCTTGTACTCCTTGACCTGCGAGGCAAAGCGCTCGGCGTACTCCTGGGCAGGCTTGGTGCGCAGATCGAGGGCAGCCGCCTTGTAGGCGTTGGCGAAACCGTTGGCGATCTCGGCAGCACGCTCGGCGCTGGACCATTCAGCACCGATGGCAATGGTGGTACCGTCGGTGGACGAGGTGACCTTGATAGACTTCAGCAACACGCCGGCCAGCCAGTCATCGATGTTGCCCCGGCCTTTGGTGGACTTCTGCCAGTCAGTCTGGACATCCTCGTCCTGGGCAAGCTTCAGGTCCTTGATGACCCGGTCCACCACCTGGCTGCTCTGGATCAGCTCGGTCTGGCTGGCCAGCATGTTGCGGAGGGTCTCGCGGGTGGGCGCCGCATTGCCGGAAACCTGGTCAACCGTGTTGGAGTCGACGTAGACCGTGGTGGCGGCGCTGTAGCGCTTGCTCATCAGCAGGCTGCCGGTGATGGCCATGAGCGTGGTGATGGCCACGATCGACGCGACCAGCCAGAATCGCGATCGGAGAATTCCAAAAAGCAAGTCGAAACGCATAGGACTACCTGGAGTTGGCACGGAAATGCCGATTGTGAATGGAGCGACAGTTCGAGGCGGTGAGAAACTGCACATCGTCCGCAGCGCGAGACCACGGGTCGCATGGAGATTCGATGGTGCCGGCCACGGAGACACCCGGTGGATCGACCGGGCGGCGGCTCCGCGCCGGCGCTGGACGGCTGGGCATTGACTTCCTCGACACCCGGTATTATCCCAGTATCCAGCTATATATGGGGCTGAATGTCACGCATGTCGACAGGCCACCCGGCGCGAATATACGCCGAACGTGGAACGAGAGCCTGTGCGATGCCCTTGGAACAACGGCCAATGGCCCGCAGCCGATGACGGACCGGCCCGATGCAGTGCGTGGTCTGGGGCGGTATTATCGCAAGGATCTCTTCCTAGGAATATGAAATTTGCGAACCCATGATGCGGGTTCGTAGCCGGCACGTAATTCGCATGTAAAAACCCTGCCGTTTGCCGACATACTGTGGTGCGCCCGGGCCGCAGGCTGCAGCCCCCACGCCACACTGGTAGCAAATGCAGGCCTCCAGCCCCGGCAGAGGCCGTGGCTGTGCACAAATGCCTCGCCCCGCTGCCCGGCACGCGGCATGATGGGCCGATCCGCCGGTACGAGCGCCCGTCACGGAGTCCCGATCCGGCGCAAAGGCGTTCGGTGGCCGGGCAATTTCCCTGTCCTGCCCACACCGGAGGCTGCGCTCCGCCGCAGAATCAGGGACAATGCCGACATGGATGCCCTGCCGTGCCGCGGGCACATTCCGCGGATTGGCGTGCCGCCGGGCCGCCGTCGCCCCGCTGCCTGCCGGCCATGGCCGGCGACGCCTTCTGTTTCACCCGATTCCTCAGACACCATTTTGCCAACATGAACAACCCGATCGACCAAGCGCCGGCAGGCTCTTCCTCGAACTACTCCGGTGGTCGCCAGGCAACTGGCACCGCCCTGGTCCGGGATGACGGCACCCGGCTGCCCGACTTCAATCAGGCCAACCGCAAGACCCTGATGATGGGTGGCATCCTGGTCGCCAACGGCAAGCTGCGCCAGGACCAGATCGACCTGGTGCTCAACGAACAGCGTGTCACCAATCTGCGTTTCGGCGAGACCGCCATGCGCATGCGCCTGATCTCCCACGCTGACGTGGAAGAGGCGCTGGCCATCCAGTTCGGCTATTCGTCGTCGCGGGCCTCGGCCCTGGCGCTGCCCGACAAGGTCACCAGTGCGGTCAACCCCTATTCGCCGTTCGCCGAGGCGCTGCGCGGCCTACGCAGCCAGCTGATGACGCGCTGGTTCGACGGCTCGCCCAACCGCCGCACGCTGGCCATCACCAGCGTGGACCGGGGCGACGGTAAGAGCTTCGTCTGCGCCAACCTGGGCGTGGCGTTCTCGCAGATCGGCCAGCGCACCCTGGTCATCGACGGCGACCTACGCCACCCCACCCAGCACCTAAACTTCGGCCTGCGCAACCAGATGGGCCTGTCCGGCATCCTCAGTGGCCGGGCCGGTCTGGAAGAAGTGATGGAGTTCCCCACCCTGCCCAACCTGGCCGTGCTGCCTTCGGGCCCACAACCCCCGAACCCGCAGGAGCTGCTGGGCCGCGACATCTTCATGGACCTGCTGCAGACGCTAGCCAGCCACTATGATGTGATCCTGATCGACACCCCGTCGGCCCAGGAAGCGTCGGATGCGATGGTGATCGGCCAGCGCGCTGGCGCCGCACTCATCGTCGGGCGCCGCAACAAGACGAAAGCCACCGAGATCGCACAACTGGCCTCGGTGATGGCCAGCTCGAACATCGCGCTGCTGGGTGCCTCGCTGAACGAGTACTGATCCCGACGGGCGCCCCTAGGGATTCTCTGAATAAGTCCCGCGAACCGGCGCGCCTCGGAACGGGATGCAGGACAAGGCGACATTTGCTGTCAATAGCGGCGCTATTGACAGCAAATGGCAACGCAGTCATGCGCCCGTTACGGGGATGCGACGGCCGCGGGGACTTGTTCAAAGGATCCCCTGCAGGCGAGTGGCCGCCACAGCTGCTCGCCTGTCTGTTTTCTGCAGCAGTCAGCGGGCAATTGCCGGTATATTCGGACAGAACCGGAACCGTCTGTCCGATCCGAATGCCGAATCTTCCCACCCTCATGCCCGTGCTGGGCCTGCTGGCCACCGCAGTCGCTGCCTTCGTCATCATCCTGAAAGGGCTGGTGATCCCGGTCCTGCTGGCCTTGCTGGTGTACGCCTGGAGCTGCCTGCTGGCCGACCGCATCGTGCAGGCGCACAAGCCGTCGGCACTGTCCCTGGGCTTCTACCCCAAGCGCTGGCCGGCCGTCATCAGCGGCGCCATCGTCTCGGTGCTGGTCATCACGGCCTTCGTCTTCCTGACATACTGGACCATTCACCTGGCCTCGTCCAACGACCTGCGCATCTTCCTGGTGCGCATCGAGGATTCGCTGGAGGTGCTGCGCCAGGCACTGCCCGAAGCGGCCGCCAAGCTGATACCCGAGAACTGGGCGGACTTGAAGGCGCAGCTCTTCAACGTCGTGCGCAGCAAGGCGGCCGTACTGGGCAGCGTGGGTGGTGCGGTGGTGCACACCATCGTGCAATCGCTGTTCGCCATCCTGGTGGGGGCGCTGGCGGCCGTCTCCACCTGGCAGCCGCACCGGCTGCGCTCGGACCGGCTGTTCATCGCGCGGTTGCTGGTGGTGCTGGAACGCGTGGTCATCGCCCAGATGCGCATCGCACTCTTCAACACCACGATGACGGCCCTTTACCTGTTCGTGGTGCTGCCGTTCTTCCAGATCCAGCTGCCCTTCCGCGGGCTGCTGTGCATGTTCACGCTGCTGACGGGCGTGCTGCCGGTGCTGGGCAACCTGATGGCCAACACGGTGCTGTCGCTGATCTCATTCGCCGTCTCGCCATGGGTGGCGGTCAGCTCGCTGGTCTTCCTGGTGTTGATCCACAAGCTGGAATACGTGATCAACGCCCGCACGGTGGGCTCGAAGATCTCGATGAACTCTTGGGAGATCCTTGCGGCGATGCTGACTGGCGAATCGCTGTTCGGCGTGCCGGGCCTGGTGACAGCGCCCCTACTCTACCCGTTCTTCAAACGCGAGATTGCCCGGATCTGGACGCGCTTCAACAACGCGCCGGTGGCGCCGCACACGGCACCCCTGCCCGAGCCGAACCCTCACGAATGAGCGCGCAGGCTGCGCCAGGCGCAGCCTCGGCACATGCAGGACGGCCAGTGGCGCATCCGCCACGACACGGACGGTGGCCTCCATCATGGAACGGAGCGTGCCCCCATCATGGCTTTTCACGCGATGGTGGGGCATACCGCGTGGGATGAACAGCGTGCCCTGGAGCAGCCTTCTCCCTGAAGCCTACCGACCCCGGCTGGCGTTGACCTGTGCTTCCTTCTCTAGCAGTTCTTCCCAGCGGGTCATCATGTCCAGCACCTTCTGTTCCTTGTCGGCCAGGGCGGTCTGGAAGTCCTTGATCTGCTCGGGCGGCTGCCGGAAGAAGTCGGGCTCGTTCATGCGGGCCTGATCGGCAGCAATCTCGGCCTCCAGCGTCTCGATCTCGCCGGGCAGGTTGGCCAGGTCGCGCACCTCGCGGTTGCTGAGGGTGAGACGCCCACCCCGAGGCTTGGCCACCACCTCAGCGGAAGCAGCTGCTGAAGCGGATGAGGCGCTGGCCGCATCCGCCGCCTGCGCGCCGGAAGCGCTCGCCGCGCGGTTGGCCGTGTCGCTGCCTTCCACGCCTGCCTGCCCGGATGACGAAGCGATGGCCACTGCAGCGCCGAACCCCGACTGCGCCTGGTTCGGCTGGGTCTGACGCCAGGCCAGCCAGTCGGAATAGCCGCCCACCAGTTCCAGCCAGTGGCCATCCCCCTGGGCCACCAGCACCGACGTGACCACGTTGTCGAGGAAGCGCCGGTCGTGGCTGACCAGCAGCAGCGTGCCCGGGTAGGACTGCAGCATGCTCTCCAGCAGGTCGATGGATTCCAGGTCCAGGTCGTTGGTGGGTTCGTCCAGCACCAGCAGGTTGGCCGGCCGGGCAAACAGCCGCGCCAGCAACAGGCGGTTGCGTTCGCCGCCCGACAGGGTGCGCACCGGCGAGTTGGCGCGGTTGGACGGGAACAGGAAGTCCTGCAGATAGCTCATGATGTGGCGGCGCGCGCCATTGATCTCGACGTATTCCGAGCCGGGGCTGACCGTGTTGGCCACGCTCTGCTCGGGGTCGAGCTGCTCGCGCAGCTGATCGAAATAGGCAATCTGCAGGTTGGAGCCCAGCCGCACCGAGCCGGTGTCCGGCGGGTATTCGCCCAGGATGAGCTTGAGCAGCGTGGACTTGCCGATGCCGTTGGGGCCGATCAGGCCGATGCGGTCACCGCGCATGATGGTGAGGTCCAGGTCGCGCACCAGGCAGCGCCCGCCCAGGCTGATGCCGGCCTGACGGGTCTCACAGACCAGCTTGCCGGAGCGCTCTCCCGCATCCACCTCCAGGCGGATCTGGCCGGTACGCTCGCGCCGGGCGGCCCGCGCCTCGCGCAGTGCCTCCAGCCGCCGCACGCGACCTTCGTTGCGGGTACGGCGCGCCTCGATGCCCTTGCGGATCCAGACCTCTTCCTGCGCCCAGAACTTGTCGAACTTGCGGTTGGCCACCGCCTCGGCTTCCAGCTGCTCGCCGCGCACCTTCTCGTAGGTGGCGAAGTTGCCGGGGAAGCTGCGTACCAACCCGCGATCCAGCTCGATGATGCGGGTAGCCACCTGGTCAAGGAAGCGCCGATCGTGCGTGATGATGATGGCCGCCGGCCCTGCGTTGACGATGGCCTCCAGCGCCTCGATGGCCTCGATGTCGAGATGGTTGGTGGGCTCGTCCAGCAGCAGCAGGTCGGGCTCCAGCGCAAAGGCCAGCGCCAGCGCCGCCCGCTTGTTCTGCCCGCCCGAAAGCCCTTCGGGGTCCACCTCCGGGTCGACACCGAAGCGGTCCAGCTCAGCCCGCAGCCGCGCCTGCAGCGCCCAGTAGCGCCGTTCATCCCGCTCATCCACCAGCCCGGCCGCCGTGCCTCGCGCCAGCAGGCTCTCGAAGAGCGTGCCGGCCGGCGGCAGCACCGGCTCCTGCTCCACCAGCACGATGCGCAGGCCATCGCGCACCACTGCACGCCCGTCATCGAGCTGGATGCGGCCAGCAATGACGTTGAGCAGGCTGGACTTGCCGGTGCCGTTACGGCCAATCAGCCCGAGCCGCTCGCCGGCGGTGAGGGTGAAGGCCGCCCCATCCAGCAGGGGGTGGGCACCAAAGGCCAGGCCGGCATCGATCAGGCTGAAGAGGACACTCACGGAAGGGATCTCGTTGCAGGTGGAGGGGCGTCAGGTCAGTGTCGAATTCTAGTCGCTTGCGCAATACGAGCCTATCCGGAATTTTGTGTGTGAGGGCATACCATGACGTCTGACAGGAGGA
>ERZ772968.1028-NODE-1028-length-13438-cov-9.169842_pt1 | contig 13438 bp, 9 predicted proteins | sample MGYA00580674_ERZ772968 | MGnify/ENA primary metagenome ERZ772968 (study PRJEB29015, sample SAMEA2737940) | human oral metagenome | biome: human oral; feature: human-associated habitat; material: dental | place: China | collected 2138 ...
GCTGGATCGCCGAGAACGGCGGCGAGGCGGGCTACGTCATCACCTCCAAGGTCGCTGACCTGGAGCCGGGCCACGGCTACAACGCCCGCACCGGTGCCTACGAGAACCTCATCGAGGCCGGCGTCATCGACCCGGTGAAGGTCACCCGTTCCGCGCTGGCCAATGCCGCATCCATCGCCTCCCTGCTGCTCACCACTGAAACCCTCGTGGTGGAGAAGAAGGAAGACGAAGAGGACAAGTGAGCTGACTCACACGAGGAGCCCCGGGACCACACGGTTCCGGGGCTCCGCGTCATGCGCAGGAATTTGAGGTGGCAACCCTGGAACGGGTGGGGTGATGACATCCGGGAAATCCCGTCGGCCATCCGGATGACTTTGTGGCCTTGGGAAGTGCCCGTAGGTTTGCGGTGACTCATCGATGCGCACCCCCATCGCAGGTCGGCAACATTTTTCTTTCTTCAACTGAGCGGAGCATAGAATGTCCATCAGTCGTCGTGCCGTCCTCGCCACGGCCGCCGCAGCCCTTCCCGCGGTGACACTCCTGGGGAGTGTCCACGACGCCGTCGCCGCCCCGGGAACGACCTACTACATTGCCGAGGAGGGTGATGACCAGGCCGCCGGGACCTCCGAGAGCACACCCTGGCAGTCCGTCAACAAGGTCGTCGCGGCCATCAACGCCGGGCAGATCGTCCGGGGGGACACCATCGTGTTCAAGCGTGGCCAGACTTTCTACGGGCAGTTCACCGACCTGTCGGGTCTGCAGGGTGAAGGTCGGATCACCTTCGGTGCCTACGGGAGTGGGGAGAAACCCAGGATCATGGGATACAAGGTCCTCAACAAGCCCGAGGCCTGGAAGAACATCGGCGGTAACCAGTGGCAGATCGAACTGGTCGAGGGAAACTACACCGGCAACACCCTGACGGGCAATGCGAACGTCGGATTCCTTCTTCTCGACAGCGCATTCCACGGGAGGAGGAAGTTCCCTGACGAAGCGAAACTGGAAAGCGACCTGGAGTTCTACTCGGTCAGACGGGATGAAGCCGAAAGGGTCAAGACGCTCACCGTTTACAGCAAGGAGAACCCCTCCAGCCGTGGTGACCTGCGCGTCGCAGTGGATGGTGTAATTTTCCAGGCCGTCCCGAACATGACCATCCAGGACCTTGACCTCATCGGTTGCGGAGGACACGGCATTCAGGTCCGCGACGTCGGTGGTGTGGAGGTACTCCGCAATCGTATCCGCCACATCGGGGGAAGCCACCTCCGTGAGGAAAAAGACAGTTCGATCAAACACTGGCGCTACGGCAATGGCATCGAGGTGTATCTCGGCGGCAGCGACGTGCTGGCTGAGGACAACATCATCCACGACGTCTACGATGTGGCGATCACCATCCAGGGTCACCAGGTTCTGAAACCCACCGAGAAGGAACCAGTCATTCGCATCGGCAGCAGCAACGTGCACTTCAGGAAGAACTACATCACCCGCTGCAGCCAATCCTTCGAGGTCTGGGCGGCGGGTCCTGAGGACAAGAGCCAGGCCGATACCACCAGCGCCAAAGCCGGGATCCGCAATTGCTCCTTCACCGACAATTACTGCGAGGACGCCGGCATCGGCAGCTGGGGTCAGGAGGTGCGCCCCAACCCAGACGAGGGTGGTGTGCACCTGCTGTCCTACGGCGAGGGCTTGCCCATCGAGCTGTCCATCACCGGTAACCGGTTCATCAACGCGAAGAACGCCTACATGTACCGTTCCCCGGAGCACAAGTCCCCGATCTCGATCGACCGGAACGTGATTCAGCTCGCCGCGGGCCAGAAGCTACAGCAACAGCGTTCCGAGACCATCGAGCAGCACGCGGCATGGTCGCAGGCCACCGGATTCGACGCGAACAGCACCTTCACCGTCGCCGGCTGACCGGTTCCCCGGAATCGACTCCTGGGCGGGACGCGATCGCCAGCGCCAGCTCGCAGAACATCGCGTTCGTCCAGGAGAACCAGGGGCGGGTGAAACGCGACGGATCATCGGCGTCGACGCCCTCGTGCATCCACCCGGTACCCCCGGTGCTGTTCATCAACATGTGCAGGCAGGCCAGTTGCTCATCCTCGTGGGATGCAGTCAAGCCCGTGACCGCGATCGCGATCGGCCAGACGTGGCCGGGTGGGGTGTGTGGGGAACCGACGCCGCGCAGCCGGATACCGTCGACGAAGCAGGGGTTCTCGGGGGACAGGACCCTGCGGCGGGTGGCCAGGTACACGGGGTCGTCGACCGCCAACACTCCCAGATAGGGCAACCCGAGCAGAGACGGCAGATTCGCATCGTCCATGAACAGCTGTCCTCCCAAACCGTCGACTTCGTAGAGCAGGTGGGGCTCAGGGTCCTCGATCGTCCCGAAACAGCGGATGCCATCCTCGATCCCTGCCGCTAGGCGCTCCGTCCGAGCACGCCGGTCGCTATCCAGGATGGGCGCCAAAGGCCGCAGGGTGCTGGCCAGGAAGGCGTTTCCGGGAATGTTGAAACCGAGCTGACAGGCGTCGTCGCTGGGCCGGAAAGCCTGGAAGACCAGCCCGCACTCCCGGGCCCTGGGTCCACGGCCCGCGCGTGTGAGGGTGTCGGATGTGGGAGCCCCGGGACGGGTGAAGCGATACGGGCTCGCCGCCTCGTGGCGTTGTTCGGTCTCGGTGATGGTGAGGATGACGTCGAAGGCGTCGTAGAAATCGGCATTCAGCCACTCACGGCAGCCGAGCCCGTCCAGGCGAAGCGCCAGGTCGAGAGGGAAGGTCAGCGAGTCGAGTTCCCACTTGCGTTCCCACACCCACGGTCCCTGCCTCGGTCGGTCATCATCCCAGCGGTTTCCGCTCGGTCGCCGGTTGAAGGCGTTGGCATGGGGATCGACCAGGATCATCCGCCAGTGACGCCGGAGCAGGCCGGCGGCCACCTCAGCCAGTTCCGGGTGGCGCGGGGCGAGGCGAAGCAACGGGGACAGCTGCAGACAGGAATCCCGCAACCACATGGCGGGGATGTCGCCGGTGATCACCCAGGTCTCCTCGCCATCCTCGCCCAGATCGATCGTGGTGGTGGCGATGTTGGTCAGTAGCCGGGCGGCTGCTCTCGGACATCGGCGAGCAGCCGCCCGGGCAACACCAGCGGACATGGTGTCGGCTCCCCGATGGGTGCGCCCCAGGTCACCACTCGAAGGTCAAGTTCCTCGTAGGACCCGCCGAGGGGATGTCGACGGCGAGCCCCACCTCGTGTTCCGGCTGCCATGAACCGCCGGCTACGCCCAGCAATTCCAGCAGCAGCGGCGTCACCTCGTGGCTGTACAGGGCCTTGGGTAGCCTGTCCTCCAGGAGCCGGTCCGGTAGTTTCACCGGATCGCCGAAAGAGTGCAGGATCAGGAACGAGCGCCGCACGTCGACCTCGTCTTCGCCGTGCCCACCCTCCGGTTTGTGTCCGTGGTCGGTGGTCACCGCCACCAACCACTGTTCCCCGAGCGCCTCGTGGCGTTCCGCTACGGCCTTGACTAGTGCGCGGACGTGCTCGTCCACCTCTCCGATGGCGGTGCGATACCCGGGGGAAGCTGCGCCGTGTCGGTGTCCGGCCTCGTCGACCCCCTCGAAGTAGACGAAAGCCGCATCCGGGCCCTCGTGGTTGAGCACCTGACAGGCGTGGCTTCGCACCTCGATGTCGGCGCTGACACAGCCGCGGGTGAAGTCGTGGGGGACGAACAACGTGTGCTGTCCAGTGCGCTGCTGATCGATGCGACGCTGGATCACCGGGCCGAAGCTTCCCAGCAGCGCTTCCCACGTGGCTGCGGCGTAGGTGCGGGCCTTCGGGTTGGCGAAGAAGATCCGGGACAGCACGTCGGGGCATTCCGCCAGCTTGTGCCCAACGAACTCGTTCCACCACACGTTGTTCTGCTCGTGGGTGGTGCCTGTCAGCAGGTTGGACCAGCCCGGCCCGGAGTCGGTGGGCGGGGTCATCCACACCGGCGCGATCAGCCCTCCTGCGATGAGCCGGGCAAGTGTCGGCGCGGCGGGGGAGGTTTCGTGTGGCATCTCGGGGCGATCTGCGGGCGCGGGTTCCGCGGCGAAACGTGGGTCGGCGGGGTGGTGGGGTTCGGCGAATGCCGGATTCTCGGGGATTGCCGAGGGTACGGCAACGTCGATCCGCACCCCATCCAGGCCGATCAGCAGCAGTTTCATGATTCTCCTCCCACCGGTGTGATGCGCAAGGTCAGAATTGTGAACGCGGTCAGGGTGATCGGAACCTCCCGGGTGGCGGTCACGTCGACGCGGGGCGGCCACATGTCAGCGGTGAGGTCCTCCTCCAGCGGATCGACCTCCCGCACCCGGGTCGCGTCGAAGGCCAGGTGCAGCATCCCAGCGGTGGGTTTCCCGGATCCCTCGTGGATGCGCATGATCACGTCACCGGATCCGTCCTCGGCGGGCAGCACCGCCGCGACGTGCGCACCCGGCACATCGAGGGTAGCCAGCTTGGCTTCGGCGGCCTCCACCAACCGGGGCGGCAGGTTCAACTCCTCCCCGGCGTGGGTGGCGGTCTCCGGATCGGCGTCGAGTAGCAGTGAGAACCGGACCGTGCGGTGCGAACGGTCCGCCCGCGGGTCTGGGAAGACGGGGGCGCGCATCAGCGACAGTGATACCCGGGTGCCAATTCCCCCGTTTCCCGAGGTGCCGGTACGCAGCGGGGTGACGGAATGGCCGTGGTTGGAGTCATTGACCACGGCGATCCCGTAGCCGGGTTCGTCCACCAGCAACCAGCGTCCGGCTGGCACCTCGAATCGGGAATAGTCCCAGCTGGTGTTCTCGTGCACGGGACGCCTGATGTGTCCGAACTGCACCTCGGCGGCGTGCTCACGGGCCCGCACTGCCAGTGGGAAACTCATCTTCAGGAGGGTTTCGCGTTCCTGCCAGTCGGCCTCCAAGGAGAAGTCCAGGTGTGGGGCGTCGGCGTCGAGGGAGATCGTCTGGACGAGTCGGGAAGCGCCCAGGACTCGCGTGACCTGCACCTCTGCGCGCAGTCCCCGGGCGGTCACGATTTCCACCGACTCTGCCTCGGGTACAGGAAGTTCGTTGCCGGGATTGAGGTGGTGTCGCTCGATATCCCACGCATCGAAGGCGTTCGGCACGTCCTCGAAGGCGCGCAATCTCGCGCCACCAGCCCCGTTCAGCAGCACCTCCCGACTACGGAGCAGGTCGGTCACCGAAGCGATGCTCCCGTCGGGCTCGATGACCGCCCGCACCCGGGAGTTCTCCATCACCACCGAAGTGCCTTCGCGGCGGGCCGTGGCCGGGGCCGACGGTTCGCGCAACACCTCTGCCAGGGGTGTGACGGCCAGCGGTGGTGCTGCGACCATGCGGAGAGTCCCGTCGCCGGTTGCCAGCACCCGTCTCACCTCGTGGTCGAGCGCGTTGAGCATCGCGGGCTCACCCCCGCCCAAGGCCGCTATGGCGGCGTCGGACAGGCCACGCAGCTCGACCAGAATCTGCGCGTACTCCTCGCGCGCCACCCGGTGCACCCAGGCGATGGAGCTGCCGGGCAGGATGTCGTGGAACTGGTTCAGCAGCACCATCCGCCACAACCGCTCCAGGTCTGCGGCGGGAAAACGATCCCGCGGAACCCCCGAGAGCAGCGCCAGCGTCCACAGGAACTCGGCCTCGCGCAGGGCGTGCTCGCTGCGGCGGTTGCCCTGTTTCATCTCCAGTTGGGAGGTGAAGATACCGCGATGGAACTCCAGATAGAGCTCCCCGACATGCACCGGGGCATCCTCCCCGTACTCGGCGCGCGCCGCCTCGAAGAACGAGTCGGGGTCGCCCATGCGCATCCGGGGAGCCCCCTCCAGGTCAGCCAGGCGCCGGGCCCGTTCCACCATCTCGGCGGTCGGGCCGCCACCGCCGTCGCCGTAACCGAACGGGATCACCTGATGTGTGGCGACCCCCTTCTCCGCGTAGTTATCGACGGCTCGCAGGTATTCCTCGGCGGATAGCTCCGAGTCATAGCAGTTGACAGGCGAGAAGTGCGTGAGGATACGGGTGCCGTCGATGCCTTCCCACCACATGGTGGAGTGGGGCAGCTGGTTGTGCTGGTTCCACGACAGTTTCTGGGTGAGAAAACCCGTCATTCCACACTGGGCGGCGATCTGTGGCAGGTTCGCCGGGTAACCGAAGGAGTCCGGCAACCAGAGGGTGCGGCTGCGCACCCCCAGTTCTCGTTGGAAGTAGCGGGTGCCGAAGGTGAACTGACGGATCAGGGCTTCCCCGCCGGGCATGTTCACGTCCGATTCCACCCACATGCCACCTGACGGGAACCACTGCCCGGCCTCGACCGCGGCCCTCACACGGTCGAACACCTCCGGATGATGTTCCTGGAGCCAGGCATATTGCTGGGCGCTGGTCGCGGTGAAACGGAAATCGGGATACTCGTTGGCCAGTGCGACCACGTTGGAAAACGTCCGGGCCACTTTCCGGACGGTCTCGCGCACAGGCCACAGCCACGCTGAGTCGATATGGGCGTGCCCGATGGCCGTCACGTTCAACGCGGAGGCGACGGCGGGTGCGGCCAGCGCCGGGGCCAGTGCTGCCCGTGCCCGTGCCGCCGAGCCGGGCACGTCGTGCAAGTCCAGCGCGTCGAGCGCACGTTCCAGGCCCTTGACGATCACTGCCCGGCGGGTGCACCCCTCCGGGAGGTGACGCGCCAGGTCCCAGGCGACGTCGAGGTCGTGGAACAGGCCCCACAGCTGTTCGTCGCGGATCTGCAACTCAGCCGAACGCAACTCGTAGAGCGCATCCCGGGGGGCGGTCAGGTGATCGCCGAGCTCGGTCGGTGTGCAGCCGTTCGCGAACAGGTCAGGGTTGGCGGCGGCCTCCACCAGGAACTTCAGCGCCGCTCCGGCCTCTGCCCGTTCAGCGATCACCGTCGAACGGTTCCGGGAGTTGACGGCTTTCAACACCCGCAACCCGACGTCGAACAGCAGCCCCTCGCACTGGTTGCCGGGCCAGGCATCAGCGAAACCGAGATCCACCGACAGACGCAGCCTCCGACCCGCCGCCTCCGCCGGCACCTCACCGGTCAGCTGGAACCACCAGGTGCTCCACGCAGCTCCCCAGCGATGCGGCAACGAGACGGGACAGTAGCTCTGCCCCAGCGCCTCGGCGGGTGGAACCGGTTCACCCGGGACCTGCCAGGCAGCGACCTCCAGACGCCCCACGGTTCGGTCGATGAGGGGACGCACGCGGTCGTCCTTGACGCGTTCGACGCGTTCCAGGATGACGGAGTCGAAGTGATGCATGTCGACCTCAGGACAGGTACCCGAGCTCCGGGAATTCCACCCGGGCGCGTTCCAGAAGTTCCCGGGCCACACCCACTCCATCGATCAACGGGTGGTGGGCGAAGGCCGCGACGGCCAGATCCAGGCTGCCTTCCAGCGCCGCCCGGATGATGGTGCGTTCCGCGTACTTGACCGACTGCACCAACCCGACGGCGTGCTCAGGCAGTGGTGAGATGGGCAGCGGCACCGGTCCGGTCGCGCCGATCCGGCAGGGTGCCTCGATGACGGCATCCCGGGGTAGCTCCGGCAACCGGTCGCCGTTGCGGAGGTTGACGATCAGATCGGTGGTCTCGTCGAAGGCGATCGCCTTCATCACCGCCAGCGCCACCCGGTCGTAGCCACCGGAGGCGAGGTCCGCCGCGTCGCGTTCCACGCCGCCCGCGGCCAACCGGTTGGAGGCCATGTAGGTTTCCTCGCGGCGCAGCCGGGTGGCTTCCCACAGTGCATACGCCTCCGGGTCGGGAAGAGCGGCGGCGCGGGTGTAGAAGTCGAGTTGCTGGGCGGCCAGGAACACCCCCCGAGTGGCTTCCACGGCATCGTCGGCCTTCCGGGTTTCGCGGGCGAAGTAGTAGTAGTGCAGGTACTCGTTCGGCACCGATCCGAGCTGTCGCAGCCACTCGGCGCCGAACAGGCGGCCCTCCTCGAAGGATTCGATCAGGTCGGGACGTTCCAGCAGCAGCGGAAGCACGTCGTCGCCGTCCACCACCAGCCGCTGCAACCAGCCCAGGTGATTGAGACCGGCGTAGTCGAGCCGGACCCGGTCGTCGCCCGCGATCACCCGGGAGGCGGTTCCCGCGGCCACCAGCCCCGCCCCCTCGAGGGTGTCGAGCACGCGCCGGGCCAGGCCGACGGGGGAGTCGCAGATTCCGATCACCCGGTCGCCCAGGATCCGGGAGCTCACTTCGGTGATGATCCCGGCTGGGTTGGTGAAGTTGATCAGATGAGCCTCGGGGGCCAGGCGAGCGATTGTTTCGGCGATCCGGATGGCGGTGGGGATGCCACGCAACGCGTAGTTCAGGCCGCCGAAGCCGGTGGTCTCCTGCCCGAGGACCTCGCAGCAGTGGGCGATGGTCTCCTCGGTGGCGCGGCCCTCGGTGCCGCCGACCCGAATGGCACTGAAGACGAAGTCAGTTCCGGCCACGGCCTCGTCCAGGTTCTGCGACACCTCCACCTTCGGGGCCGTCGGATGTCCCTGGGCCATCGCCTGCAGGATGGAGCGGATCACGGCCAGGCGTCCTGCATCGGTGTCCCAGAGCCTCAGCTCGGTGACCCGGCGGTCGCTCTGGTCGGCAAGCAGGGTGCGAAACATCAACGGCACGCGGAAACCACCGCCACCTAGAAGGGTCAGTTTCACGGGTGCAGCACCTCCGTGGGCAGAGTGGTGAAAGCAGTGGGCAGGGGATGGTCGGTGATCAACAGATCCACGTCTCCGACGTCAATGGCGTTGTAGGCGCCGATTCCTGGGAACTTGTCGTGGCCGGCGACGAGGAGCACGCGGGAGGCGTGCCGGCGGGCGGCAAGTTTGATCTCGCGACCCCTCGGGTCGGTGTCGCGTACGACGGCGCGTTCGCCGACGCCGGAGCAGCCGAGCACTGCGACGTCGATCTGAAGGTTGGCGATCTCTGCTGTCGTGGTGGCTCCCTGGACGGACATGTACTCGCGATTGACGTGCCCGCCCAGCATGATCAGTTCAGTTCCGGGATTGGTGACCAGCAGGTCGGCGATACGCAATGAATTCGTCACCACGGTCAGGTCGTGCTCCAACAGTTTCTCTGCTACGCGGTAGGTGGTGGTTCCGGCCTCCAGGAAAACGGTGTTGCCCGGCGTGATCCGCTGGGCGACCAGTCCGGCTATCGCGCGTTTGCCCTCGTCACCGCGGGCGAGCACCTCGTCGAAAGGATCGTCCACTTTCTCCGCGAGTGGGTTCTCGGAAGCCAGCCGGGCTCCTCCGAAGACCCGCACGATCAAGCCCAGAGCGCTCAGTTCGTCGAGGTCCCGGCGCACGGTGGTGGTCGAGGCCTTGAGGGCCTCGGACAAAGTGGCGGTGCTGGCCACCTGGTGTTCGCGCAGCTGCTCCAGGAGGGCGCGCTGACGAGCCTCTTTGATCACGACACCAACCTACAAGCCACCTCAGCAAGCTGCAACAAATTCGATCACCAATGATCTTTGGCAATCATTGACACACATTCGTGTGCGCCCTAGCCTTGCCTGCGTCCGAGCCTCAAAGACGCGGGCGAGGACAGGTTCACCTCATCTCTAGGAGACTGACATGCTCACCGAACCAATCACACGACGCGGTGTGATCGCCTTGGGCGGTATCGCACCGCTGGCTGCTTTCCTGGGCGGCTGTTCCACTGCTCCGGCTGGTTCGGAGGGCACATCCAGCGGGGACGGTTCACAGATGGTGTTGTGGACCTGGCCCGAGGGTTTCTCCGCCGCGGTGCTCGATTCCGTGACCAAGGCCTTCCCGGGCGTATCCCTGCGACAGGACGTCATCGGCGGCGACTTCAAACAGAAACTCACCACGACCTTCCAGGCCGGTTCTGGTTTGCCGGCGATTACGGGTGTCAAGGGGGAAGACATCGCTTTTTTCGCTTCCCAGCCCGACTTCTTCATCGACCTCAACACGCTGGGCGCCGAATCCCACAAGGGTGAGTTCCTGGACTGGAAATGGGCCCAAGCCACAGCAGCCGACGGCAGGCAGCTGGGTATCCCGATCGATATCGGGCCCACTGCTTTGTTCTATCGCTTTGATGTCTTCGAGAAGCTGGGTTTGCCCCATGAGCCCGAGGCACTGGCGGCCGCCATCCGCACCTGGGACGAATACTTCAATCTGGGTGTCGAGATGGTGGGGAAGGAAGCGGGCACCTTCTTGGTGCGAAACCTCTCCACCGTCTTCGAGACGGCGGTGAAGCAGACGGGTAAGAATTTCGTGGACTCGTCCGGGAAGTTCATCGGTGCCGAGGAACACATCCACTCCGCCTGGAACACCGCGGTCAAGGCTCACACGCTGGGCATCAGCGCCGGGGCCAAGTCCGACAGCCCCGACACCCAGGCCGCGGTCGCAGCCGGGAAACTGCCTGCCGATATCGGTGCCTCCTGGCATTTGTCCGACCTGAAGGTGGATGCCCCCGATACCGCCGGCACGTGGCACGTGTGTGCGCATCCCGGTGATGCCACCAACAATGGCGGCTCCTTCCTGACCATCCCGAAGGGCACCGCCGATGCGGCGAAGGCATTCGAAGTGATCATGCACATTCTGAACGCCGACAATCAGATCGTCGAGTACGAAGACAAGGGAAACTTCCCGGCGAATTCGACGGCCTTTACTTCCGAGGCGCTTCACGCACCGACGGAGTTCCTGGGCGGCCAGGTGGGTGCCGAGGTGTTTGCGAAGGCCGCCGAGACGGTGCGTCCCCTGTACGAACACAAGTTCAACAACACCGTCAGCGGACCTTTCAGTGCGGAACTGGAATTGGTGGAGGCCAGTAACAAGGATCCCGAGCAGGCCTGGAACGATGCCGTTGAGCAGGCCAAACGGCTCGCCGAGCAGAATGGTTTGACCCTCTGATGTCCCGCCGGCCCCGCACGAAGGCACCCGACCTCGGAACGCTCAAGGTGCGGGGCCGGCGCGCGCTGCCGCTCTACGCGGCGGTCTCCCCGTACTACCTGCTATTCGCGCTTTTCTCGGCTGCTCCCATCCTGTTCACCGCATTCATCTCGGTGACGAGCTGGAGTGGCCTTGGCGATTTTCAGATCATCGGTCTGAAGAACTTCGAATACCTCCTGACGGACAAACTGTTTTGGAAGTCCTTCGGCAATACCTTGATCCTGTGGGTGATGTCCACCGTGCCGTGCCTCACCCTGGCCACCCTCGTCGCTTTGGCCCTCAACAGCACCACACGTTTCTCCAACACCTACCGGGTGGCGTATCTGCTGCCGAACGTGACCTCGATGGTGGCGATGGGCATCCTGTTCAGCTCGATTTTCTCCAGCAACTTTGGCCTGGCGAACGCGCTGCTCAACGTGATCGGAGCGGACAAGATTCCGTGGCTCCAGACCGAATGGGGTATCAAGATCGCGATCTCGACGCTGTCGGCATGGAGTTTCGTCGGCTACAACGCCCTGATCATTCTGGCAGGTCTGCAGGCGATCCCGAAAGACATCTACGAGGCCGCGTCCCTGGAGGGAGCAGGCCCGGTGCGGCAGTTTTTCCACATCACCCTGCCACTGCTGCGACCGATCGTGATGTTCGTGACGATCATGTCCACAATCGGATCGCTCCAGTCGTTCACCGAATCCCAGGTGCTCACCAGCTCCAAGGCGGGAAGCGCCGCCGCCAGTGGGGGAGTAGGGAATTCCGGCCTCACCATGGTCATGTATTTCTATTCGGTGGCCTTCCAGGAGAACCGCTACGGCTACGGTGCCGCCATCGCCTGGGGCATTGTCGTAATCGTGATGGTGTTCGCGATCATCAACTTCTTCGCGACGAGGGAGCGCCGGGCATGAGCGAGCAGAGAGCCCGTCCCATCAGGCCGTGGGGTCTGATGCGGCACCTCTTCCTGATAGCGGGAGCGCTGATCGCGTTCTTTCCGTTCTACTGGATGTTTGTGCTGTCCACCCACAGGTCCAGCGCCATTCACGAGTTTCCGCCGCCGCTGATTCCCGGTGACCGGTTCTGGGAGAATTTCCAAAAGGTGACCGGCACTGTGAACGTGTGGGCCGCGATGATGAACACCCTCATCGTTGCATCGGTGGTCACCTTCGTTGTGCTCTTCCTCGACTCGGTGGCCGCCTTCGCCTTCTCCAAGTTCTCGTTTCGTGGGCGGGGAATCCTGTTCGGAATCATCATGTTCACGTTCCTGCTGCCCGGGCAACTGTCGACCATCCCGTTGTTCCTGGTGATGAGCCAGGTTGGCTGGGTGGGAAAGCTGCAGGCGGTGATGTTCCCGGCTTTCGCGAACGCCTTTGGGATCTTCTGGCTGCGGCAGTACTTCACCAGCGCGGTGCACGTCGAGCTGATCGAGGCCGCCACCATGGACGGGTGCGGATTTTTCCGCCAATATTTCCATGTCGCGTTGCCCGCGGCCCGTCCCGCCCTGGCTTTCCTCGGGATCTTCACGTTCATCGGTTCCTGGAACGACTTCCTGTGGCCGCTGATCGTGTTGAACAATCCCAACCAGCTCACCCTCCAAGTGGTGCTTTCGCAGCTCCAGACCGCCCACGGCACCGATTATGGAATGGTGATGATGGGTGCGTTCATTGCGGTTGCGCCGCTGCTGCTCATTTTCGTCGTGGGTAGTCGCCAGTTCCTGAGCGGCCTGACCGAAGGCGCAGTCAAGATGTGAATGGACTGGCCCGGCGGTGCGAGGAGCGGAGGATTTCCCCGATAGGGTGTCGCCATGACCATGCCGCAGCCAGGAATTTTCGCCCAGGGAAACACGGAGAACGCATACCTGGAGTTCGATCTCGACCGTCCTGAGGCGCTGGAAGAGGCGCTTCGGGCGCTGTTCAGAATTCCGGCTGCCTACACGGAAGGCAGCACCAACATGGTCGTGGGGGTCCGGCCCAGCCTGTGGCGCGCTGCCCGACCCGCGGACACCCCCGAAGATGCTGCCGACTGGGATGAGCCGATCCGTGGAACCGATGGGTTCACGATGCCAGCCACCCCGCACGACCTGTGGGTGTGGCTTTCCGCTGGGGAACGCTCCATCCTGTTCGATCGGACAACGGAGCTGCGCGACGCCCTCACCGGCATCGCCACCGTCGCCACGGAACTGGACGGCTGGCACTACAAGCAGTCGCGTGACCTGACGGGATTCATCGATGGCAGCGAGAATCCACCGCTGATCGAGGCCCCCACAGCGGCCTGTGTCGCTCCGGGCAGGCCCGGAGCAGGGGCGAGCATTCTGCTCTTTCAGCAGTGGCGGCACGAGAGGTCCTGGCAAAACCTCAGCGAACACGACCAAGAACTTGTCATCGGTCGCACGAAATCCGATTCCGTCGAGCTTGCTGACGACGTCAAACCGGCCTCTTCGCATGTCGCCCGGACCGTGGTCGACGTTGACGGCAACGAACTCGACATCTTCCGGCACAACG
>ERZ772968.1031-NODE-1031-length-13412-cov-14.094931_pt1 | contig 13412 bp, 6 predicted proteins | sample MGYA00580674_ERZ772968 | MGnify/ENA primary metagenome ERZ772968 (study PRJEB29015, sample SAMEA2737940) | human oral metagenome | biome: human oral; feature: human-associated habitat; material: dental | place: China | collected 2138 ...
CCGGCAACAACAAGCTCAGGGTCGTTCCCGGGCGCACCTTCAACCTGCAGGATCCAGACGGCCAGCCGATCGATCCCTCCAAGTTGCGTGTGCTGCAGGTGGATAACGACCTGATCATCGAGAACATCCCGGTGGAAGGCAGCACCGAGCCGGCCACGGTGACGCTGGAAGGCTACTACCAGGTGTGCAGCGCCACCGACCGCTGTACGGTCAGCGTGGGTGGTGAAGACGCCGCCGTCGCCCAGGGCACAGAAGGTCAGGAGAATCTGGGCACTACTGAAAACAGCCAGGCCACGGTGCTGGCAGACGTGGACACCAAGCCCCTGGGTGCGCTCTCCGACGGCACTTTCGTGCTTTACGACACCGCCTTCCAGGCTCCCGAGCAGCCGACTACCGAGGAATTCCCCATCCGCCCCGTGCTGTACGGTGCGGGTGGACTGGCCGTGGTGGCTCTGGCCGCGGGCGGCGGCGGTGGCGGCGGTGATCCCTCTGGCGCCCCCAACCTGGGCGACGTACCGCTGGCGCTCAAGTCGGCCACCTCGTTCAACAACCGCTTTCCCACCATTTCGGGCACGGCCAAACCCGGCACGGTGGTGACGCTGCGGCTGGACACCGACAACGACCAGCGCGAAAACGTCACCTACACCGCCACGGCCGACGCCAACGGCAACTGGAGCGTGAACCTGCAGTCCGCCACACCTGCCACTGGCAACCTGCCAGCCACTGGCCTGTCTGACAGCAATACGCTGGAAGTGTCCGGTGCGCTGGACGGCGTGCAGGGCGCCGCGCTGCCTGTGGTGACGCTCACCTACGACAACACCCCACCGGCCCGCGCCGAGATCGCCGCCGTAAGCGACGACAACATCATCACTGCCGCCGAGAAGACAGCCGGCGTGGCGGTTTCCGGCACGGCCGAAGCCAACGGCACGGTCGAGCTCAAGATCGGCGGCACCACCAAGCTGGTGGCTGTGGATGCCGAGGGCAAGTGGAACACCATGCTGTCTGCCGCCGAGCTGCCGGCCACTGACGGCCAGCACACGCTGACGGCCACCGCCATCGACGCGGCCGGCAACCGCGGCCCAGCAGCCACTACCCCGGTCACGCTGCACACCAACAGTACCGCCCCCGTCATCGGCAACATTGCCAGCGACGACATCATCAATGCCGCCGAGGCGGCGGCCGGCGTGAAGCTGCAAGGCTCGGCCGAGGCCGGCTCGAAAGTGGAGTTGACCTTCGGCGCCAACAAGGTGACAGCCACCGCCGACGCCAACGGCCACTGGGAAGTGACGGCACCGGCCACCGGCATTGCTGACGGCAAGCACACACTGACGGCCACCGTGACCTCGCCCACCGGCGGCACCGCCTCAGCCACCCGCGACTTCACGGTGGACAAGACCGCACCGGCCAAGGCCAGCAACATCAAGCTGGACGGTGGCGACGACACCATCACCGCCGCCGAGGCCCGGGACGGTGTGCACTTCACCGGCAACGCCGAGGCCGGCTCCAAGGTCTCGGTGACCTGGAACGGCCACACCCACACCGGCACCGTCAGCAGCAGCGGCACCTGGGACGTGCAGTTCGTACCGTCCGAGCTGCCCAAGCCCGCCACCGGCACCACCGCCAGCAGCACCTATCAGGTGACGGTGACGGACGCGGCCGGCAACACCAGCGAGGCCGATACCCACCCTGTGACAGTGCAGGGCGCCCCGGCACCGACCATTGCGCCGTCACCGACAACGCCAGGCCCAACACCGACCCCGACTCCAACCCCTACGCCCACACCGACCCCCACGCCGAATCCGGGGGACGACAACACCACGCCAACGCCGAGCCCGACTCCCACACCGAGCCCGACGCCGACTCCCACACCGACGCCCACCCCTACACCGACGCCGACCCCCATGCCGAATCCGGGGGACGACAACACCACGCCGACACCGAGCCCGACTCCCACGCCGAGCCCGACACCGACACCTACACCTACGCCGACACCATCCCCGACACCGACGCCCGACCCGGGCGACAACACCACGCCGAGCCCGACTCCCACACCGAGCCCGACGCCTACGCCCACACCTTCCCCGACGCCGACACCCGACCCAGGGGACAACGCCACCACACCGACACCAAGTCCGACGCCAACACCCTCGCCAACGCCTGCACCGGTCGGTGACACGGATTCCGACACATCGGGAAGTGGCACTGCCGCCCCGACGACGGCGACCGGTGGGGCCACCACAACGACAGGTGCCACGGCAACCGGCAGCAGTACCTCGGCACGCTCGCTAGCCACCAAGTCGCTGACCGACACGGATCACTCCACGGACACGTCGAGCACGTCGCAGAAGAGCCTGACCCTGGACGATCTGACCAGCAGCAGCGCCGAGGAGTCGCTCTCCACCCCGGCCCCTGCCGCCGCCCCCACACCGACGGCTCCGCCGCCGGCGCCGGTCAGCACCACGAGCACCGTGGATTCGCTGGTGGGCACCCAACCCTGGGAGCAGCATCACCCCACGGTATGACGCCGACGGGGACGGCCAGGGCCGTTCCCGCAACGTCCCACCTGCCCGCCTCATGGCGGGCTTTTTTATGCTCGGCCTCCTATCCGGTAACCGGCGGTCAACCAGACCGACCAACGGCCCACCCGACACCCAGCATCGTCTGCAAAAAACAACGACCGACGCTTTGCCTGACACTTGAACCAGCAATCTATCCCTGCCGGCGCACAGGAGATATGGGCGGATGTAACCCGTTTTGATAGGCTTGCAAGACAAGGATACATACCCTACGGAACGAGCATCATGGCAGCACGATTCGAGATCTATCGGACGCAGGACGGCGGTGTGGAACAGCTGCGGCTCAGGCCCGGCGAGAACCGGGTACGGGTGCTGCCCGGACGGCAGTTCCGACTTCAGGCCCCCAACCTGGACGCCGAGCAGCTCCGGGTACTGCAGGTGGACAGTGACCTGGTGATCGAGAACGTGCCGCTGGATGGTGATGCCGGCACCGCCTCGGTGATTCTGGAAGGCTACTACCGCATCTGCAGCGCCTCGGACCAGTGCGCCGTGACGGCCGGCGGTGACGAGGCCGTGAGTATTCCGGCCGCCGCCGAGGGCACCGGTGGCGCCGTGCTGCTGGCCGACGTGAGCACCAAGCCGCTGGGCGCACTGAACGACGGCACCTTCGTGCTGTATGACCCCAAGTTCGAGGCGCCCATCCTGCCCGTCCTGGGTGACGTGCCCACCAAGCCGCTGCTGTACGGCCTGGGCGGCGCAGCCGTGCTGGGCCTGGCCGCTGCCGGCGGCGGAGGCGGCGGAGACAGCGATGGCCAGGCACCGCAGGGCAACATCTCGCTCACGCTGAAATCCTCTACCTACTTCAACACGCGCTTCCCCGTGCTGAACGGCACGGCCCAGCCTGGCTCCGAAGTGCAGGTGCGCATCGACACCGATGGTGACCAGCACGCCAACGTCGCCTACACCACCACGGCCGACGCCAACGGCAACTGGGCCGTGGACCTGAAGACCGCCACGCCCAGCAGCGGCGCGCTACCCGCCACCGGCCTGTCGGACACCAACAGCCTGGAAGTGACCGGCACCCACAACGGTGTGCAGAGCACCCTGCCGCTGGCCACGCTGAACTTCGACGACACGCCGCCAGCCAGTGCCCAGGTGTCGCCGGTGACGGGTGACAACATCATCACCGGCCCCGAAAAGGCAGCGGGCGTGACCATCAGCGGCACCGCCGAAGCCAACGGCTCGGTGGAACTCAAGCTGGGCACCGTGAACCAACGGGTAGCCGTGGATGCCAACGGCAACTGGAGCACCACGCTGCAAGCCGCCGAGCTGCCGGCCGCCGATGGTTCCTACACGCTGGCCGTGACCGCCATCGACGCAGCCGGCAACCGTGCGCCGGAAGTGACCAGCCAGGTCATCATGAACACCACCGGCACGACCGCCATCATCGGCACCATCAGCGAAGACGGCTACGTCAACGCCAAGGAAGCGGCCGCCCCAGTGAAGGTGATGGGTACAGCCGAAGCCAACAGCAAGGTTGCGCTGTGGCTGACCGACGAGCAGAACCCGCTGGTCGAGGTCCAGGCTGACGCCACCGGCAAGTGGGAAGCTGGCGTACCGCTGCCAGCAGGCCTGGCCGACGGCAAACATGCGCTGTCGGTCACCACCACCAACGCCCAGGGCAACACCGCCACCAGCAAGGCCGAGTTCACGCTGGACAAGACGCCCCCCGCGGCGGCCACCAATCTGAAGCTGGAAGGCAACGACACCATCATCACCAGCGCCGAAGCCAAGAACGGCGTGACCCTGAGCGGCTCGGGCGAAGCCGGCACCAAGGTGACGGTCTCGATCGGCGGCGGCAAGACGCAGACCGCCTCGGTGGGCGCCAACGGCGGGTGGAAGGTGGAATTCAAGGAAGGCGACCTGCCCATGCCCAGCCAAGGCAACAGCACCACCAGTGCCTTCAACGTGGTGCTGCAGGACAAGGCCGGTAACGACAGCGCCGTTGCCACCCAGAACGTGACGCTGCAGGGGCCGCTGAGCCCGCTGCCCACCCCCGTCATCAACCAAATTGCCGGCGATGACATCATCAACGCTGCCGAAGCCCAGGGCGCGGTGTCAGTATCTGGCATCGCAGAAGCGGGCTCGAAAGTCAACGTCAAGCTGGGTGCCGTCGAAGCTACTGCCACGGCCGGCGCGAATGGCGCCTGGACCGCCCAGTTGACGAACCTGTCCAAGGTGCCCGATGGTAGCTACGACGTAACTGCAACCGCTTCGAAGGATGGTCGAGACACCTCGACCGCCGGCGTGCACAAGGTCACCCTCGACAAGACACCGCCCGGCCTGCCCACCAACATCAAGACCAACGGCGGCGACACCACCATCAGCGCCGAAGAAGCCAAGACCGGCAAGATCACCTTCACGGGCGATACGCCGACCGGGACCCAGAATGCCGATATGGTAACGGTGACCTGGAACGGTTTGTCGAAACCTGGCACCGTCACCAACGGCAAATGGAGCGTGGACTTCGATTCGGTGCCCCCGATACCGGCCGGGCAGGCCAGCACCACTGCCAATGTGACCGTTGTGGCCCACGACAAGGCGGGCAACAATAGCACCGCCGCCACGCAGACTATCACGGTGCAGAACAGCGCCCTGCCATCCACGGCCCCGACGATCGACCCCGTCGCCGCAGACAACATCGTCAACAAGGCCGAGTCGGGTAGCGTGAACATCTCGGGGACGGCGGCGCCCAACGCCACGCTCCAGGTCGTTGTCGGTACCCGGGCCCCCCAAGAGGTCGTTGCCAACGCCCAAGGCAAGTGGCTCATTGAGGGCTTCAACATGAGCGGCATGCCCGACGGCCCGTACACCATATCGGCAACCGCCACCAACCCGGGGGGTACCACCTCAGCACCTACCAACCACCAGTTCACCGTGGACAAGACACCACCAGCCGCCCCCTCCAACATACAGTCCACCGACGGCGACACAATTACTGCGGAAGAGGCCAAGAACGGTGTGAGCTTCACCGGCAAAGCCGACGCCGGCAGCAAACTGACCGCCACCTGGAATGGCAAGCCCATTGCTGCCAATGTCCAGGCAAATGGAGATTGGAGCGTATCCGTATCCGCAGCCGACATGCCCAAGCCGGCTGCCGGCGGCAGTGCCAAGGCCACGCTCTCGGTCATTGCCGAGGACGCAGCCGGCAACAAGAGCGCTCCGGGATCCCTGGAGGTCACAGTGCAGGGCGCACAAACCGTCACCCGGCAGGTCACTACGACCACCAAGTACACCAACCTGAAGTTCGACAACCATGACAGCCACGTCATCACGGCCGATGAGGCCAGTGATGGTGTGACCGTCAGTGGCGATGCCGCACCGGGCTCACAGGTGCGGATGCAACTGGGCGCAAACGACATCACCGCGACCGCAGATGCCGCCGGGCACTTCTCGGCCGTCCTGCAGGTGCCGGCCGTGGCCGCCGGCACCTCCCAGACCCACAAGGTGGACATGACGGTGACCGACTCGAGCAGCAGCACGCCACAGAGCTGGACCGAGACGATTGAGGTGCAGGGCCCTGCCGCCACACCGGCAACGCCAGCGACGCCGGTAACCTCGCCGGCCACGCCACCTGCGGTTACCACGCCTGCCACCGATACAGCCGATGCCACGGCGGCCGGCACCACGAAACAGCCCGCCACCGCAGATACCGCAGCACAACCGGACGCGACGGCGCAGCCGGCAACGACCGCTGCTAGTACCGCCGCTGCAGATACGGGCACAGCTGCAGGCACAGATGCGGCGGCAAGCGCGAACGCCGCAGCCCAGCCCGCCACACCGGCGCAACCCGCCACAAGCGACATCGTGGGCTCCACCAGCAGCACGGATACCTTGGGCAAATCGCTGACCGTGGCCAAGGCACTGCCCAGCGGCCAGGGCAGCCGCCTGTCACTGAATGAGCTGCTGGACCAAAGCGAGACGCTGTCGCTGCCAGGCGAGGCATCCACCGCCGGGTCGAATGCCGCCACGTCGGCAGCTGGAAGCGCGGCAGGAACCGGCACGGCATCCACTGCGCCGGCCGGCACGGACGTGGCAACCGCCGCAGATTCCAGCGCTGCCGCACTGAGCAGCACGGCCACGGTGAACACGCTGCTGGGCACCCAGCAACCGTGGGAGACGACGCACCCCGCCATCTGAAGACCCTGAAAAACGCCCCCGCCCAGTAGTAGAAACGGGCGGGGGCTTTTTGCGTTTGAGGCGATGCGCTTCGGTTCGAGGCGGCGCTCGCAGCACGCCTTTACCCTATCCCTTTTTTCCTCAACCCACCAGAATGTCCACCCGACGGGCGCGCTGCAGCGTGGCCTTGCCGGCGCGGACCTTGGTGCGGGCGGAGGTCTTGCCAGCACCTACCACCGTGATGCGGGCCGAGGAGAAGCCCCCTTCGCTGATGGCGCCCGCCACGGCACGAGCGCGGCGCTCGGAGAGGGTCTTGTTGTAGGCGGCAGAGTAGCGCGGATCGGCGTAGCCAGTGACGCGCACCCAGGCCATGCGACCCAGACAGGCGCCCAGCTGCTGCAGGCGGCGCGTCTCGGCCGGTGACAGGTTGGCGCTGCCCGACTTGAAGAAGATCGGCGCGGACAGTTGCTTCAGCGACCGGGGGCAACTTCCGGCTGCGGCGGCGCGCGTGCTGCGACTGTCGGCGGCAGCCTGGCGAGTATCGCGTGCATTGTGGCTGTCCCGGCTGTTGCGGGCGTCACGCGCCCGGGTGGCGGACTCGTTGCGGGCGTCCCGGGCGTTCAGTGCGCGTGCATCACGTACGTTCGAGGCGCGGGCCGTGTCCTGGCCGGCGGCGCGCGCCTGTCGGGCATCGGGAGCAACCTGCACGTTCTGGCGATCGGCATCGCCAGAACGCTGGGTGGCCTGGGTGGCCTGGGCGGCGGCACCTGCCACACCCGACCCACCAGCGGCCCCCAGGCGGGAAACACTATTCTCCGCATCGTTGCGAGCCACCACACGATAGCCCTCAGGCACCTGGGCACGGATCAGCTCCAGCGTCTCGCGACCTTGGGCGGGCGTCCGGGCACCACCAAACACTTCCACCACGTCACCGCGCACGCGCAGTTCGCTGATGTTGCGTTCGCGGACCAGGGCCACCAGGGCTGTCAGCTGCGGCTCCCAGCGGGCGGCGACATGGCCATCGATGCGGCGCAGGCGTAGGCTGCCTTCGACAGACTCACCCCGGGCACCCAGACGGATGGCATTCATCCACTGGTTGCGGGTATCGTCGTCGGGCACCTCGCCCGCCAGGCGGATACTACCCGCCGGATCATGCGTCAGCGAGAAGCTCGGTGGCCCCGGCAGCTCGATCATCGCATCGCCCGTGGCGGGCTGGGGCGGCTGATCCTCATCGGTCGCCATGACCGATTCCCCGGCGGGAACAGCCGGGCCAGTCTGGCTGTCGGCCATGGCGTCAGTCGGCACCCTGTTCGGGCCGGAAGCGCCTGCCGACGGCGCAGCGGCCGTGTCCTTCGGGACATTCAACGGGCCTGCCCGGCGGCCATCCGGCTGACTGGTGCCCTGGGCATCGGCCTGCCGGGCTGCGTCATGCCCTTCCTGCTCCTGCCCAGCCTGCGGCGATCCGGCCGCCTCGCCAGGCTGCCGTCTGCCCAGTGGAAGCTCGATGGATTCGGTATGCGTGGATGCAAGCGGCTGGTGCGCCTCGGGCTGGGCATCGCTCTCACCCTCACGCACGCCGAACAGCGACAACAGCAGGACGAACAGCAACAGGACGCCCACTTTCAGCGAGGTGAAGCGGCGCACGGACTCGGGCGGATGCAGTGGCGAAGGTGATGACATGGCGTTCCTGCGTCAGGGGCGAGTCGAGGGCGGATGGATCGGAGCGGTCAGGGCCTGGGAGCCTGGCCGTACGGCTGGCTTTCCGGCACGGGGTCGGCCTGGTCGGCCGACGGAGTGTGCCCGGCAGTGCCGGCGGCATGTTCGGACAGCACGTGGGCATCGGAGACGTCGTCTGCTGCCCGCCAGCCCTGCTCGGACTGCTCAGCATCAACGGCCTCGGCCACGACATGCTCGGCCGTCCACTCGCGGCGCGGGTTGACGAAGACGGAAGCCAGTCCCTCATCGGCCTCGACCTCGTATTCGTCACCGGCGTCGGACGCCCAGACCACGGCTTCCTGGTCCAGCGTGGACTCGGCAGTATCGGTACCCTCGTTATCGGAAGCCCGCGCGTCCGCCTCGTGCTGGGCTGAATCAGCGGACGACGAATCGTCAGTCGCTGAAGCATCAGTGGCCGTCGATGCCGTGTCGGTCATGCCAGCCTCATGCGACGAAGAGGCTTCGTCAGCGACCTGCGCATCAGGCCCGGTCTGCGCCTGAACGACGGCAGGCGCATCTTCATCCGGCTGCGCAGGGGCTTCGGCAGGTTCCGTCGACACGGTCTCGGAAGCAGCCACCGCCTCCTGGGCCGACGCTTCTTCCGCGGTGGTGCCCATGGCAGCCACTGCCGCACCCGCGACCGCAGCCACCCCGGCAGCGGCCGTTTCGGCCACCGGCGTTTCCGCGGCCGACGTCTCGCCAGTCAGCTGAGCAGTTTCCTGCGAGTCAGTGGTCTGGGCGCCCGGCCGGCGGCGCATGGCAGCCAGCAGCCCTGCGGCCACGTTCTCGCGCTTCTCACCCTTCAGCTCGGCCTGCAGCTCGTCCAGTGCCACCCAGTCCTCGGCCAGGAACAGGCCCGCCTGTTCGGCCCAGCTGAGCGGGTTGGCCAGTGCAAAGCGCGGACCGGCGGCTTCCATCAGACGGGTAAGTTCCCCCATGGAGGTCTCGGCCAGGCGCTCGAAAGTGCGGATGCCGGCCTGGTTAAGCAGCTCGACGGTACGGTCGTCGATGCCCACCAGCGCCTGCAGGCGGTCACGCCCTTCGGCGGTGCAATAGTGCTGCTTCAGCAGGTTCTTGACGGCCTCGTAGCCGGCAGCGTCATTGGCGATACGGTTGGCGTGGTAATTGACGGAAGCCTCGCGGTCGGCCACGTCATGCTCGCGGGACAGGATGCGCCCTTCCCAACTCTGCATGGCTTCCTCGCGGTTGCTGACTACCGCCACACGGCGCGCCAGCTCGGCCTCAGTGCCTTCCAGCGTGTCCAGGCGGCGGTTGTAATTCGCTTCCTTGGAGCGGAGCTGCTCGCCACGCGCCGCAATTTCCTTGTCGCGCTCGTTCAGCGTCAGGCCCATGCGGTCCAGGTCGGCACGGCGCTTCTCGATGGCCTGCTCCACGCGGGACAGATCGTCGGAGCGCTCTTCCACACGACGGGCCTGTTGCAGCAGCTCGGCGTCGCGGCTGGCCAGCGAGGCCTGCAGATCGGCCATTTCCTTCTCGCGCAGGCGCAGCGTGGCCTGGCGGTGACCCAGCTCGGTCTGCTGGGCCAGCAGCACGCTTTCCTGCTGGGCCAAGGCCTCGGCCTCTTCTTGCGCTTTCTTGCGCCAGTACAGGAAGTCGATGGCGAATTCGATGGCCCAGCCGATCAGCAGACCAAGGACGAGCCAACCCAGTGCGTTCATGCGAAAGAGCCTCCGGACCCGCGCGATGCGTGTGGCACGGGCTTCAGGTGGAAACGAAACGGTCGAGGGGACGCCGGCATCAGGCCGCCAGCAACTGCTTCAGGTCACTGACCACGTTATCGACGGGGTCAGTGTAGCGCACCAGCAGGCGCAGCTTGCCGGTCTTGTCGATGACATAGGACGCCGCCGTATGATCGAGCGTGTAGCTGGAACCGTCCTGATTGGGCACCTTCTGGAAGAAGACGCGGAATTCGCGCGCCACCTTCTTGGTGGCCGCCATGTCACCGCGCAGGGCGATGAAGGACGGGTCAAACGAGTGCACGTAGGCCGGCAGCACCTCGGGCGTGTCACGCTCGGGATCCAGCGTGACGAACACCACATCCAGCCGCTTGCCATCCGGACCCAGCGCATCCCTGATCTCCTTGGCCTTCAGCAGCGTGGTGGGGCAGATGTCCGGGCACTGCGTGAAGCCGAAGAACAGCAGCACCACGTGATCCTTGAAGCTGGCCAGCGTCACGGGCTTGCCGGTGCTGACATCGGTCAGCGGCAGCTCGTTACCGTAGTCGGCGCCGCCCAGATCGGTAGACTTGAACGTCATGCTCTTCTCTTTCGAGCAGCCAGCCAGCCCCCCCAGCAAGGCGCCGCCCCCCAGCCACAGGGCCGCGGCCGGCACGGACGACAGCACACGCCGCCGCGACAGGCGCGGAGTGCCAGGGGCTTGATCGACAGATAGGGGAAGACGACCGGGAGAGGACTCAGGTGTTTTCATGACCATGGAGGGAAACCAGGCGGCTTGCGAAGGAAAGGGATGCCCGGGCATGGACACGCGCCCATGCCGGCACGATGCAGCCCTTGTCGACTTCACGGTACAGGGGCCGGATGCGAACCGCCGGCCACCTCGACGCTGCAAGCGACAAATATTAACGCAGGAAGGCGGTCACCACGGAAATTGTGAAGACCGCGTTGCAGGCAACGCGCCTGCCCACCGGGTTCAGCGCCCCCTCAGCCGGGATAGGCGCCGTGGCTTCGTGCAAGATGTGCCGTGACCCCGTGCAATATGCGCTGTGGCTCTGCGCCGCATGACACGACCGCGGCAGTCCGGCCGCCGAGGACCCCGGCCGTGTTCACCCCGGCATCTGCCCCCGGCGAAGGATGTTGATGGGCGCCAGCCCGTCGGCGCGCGCCTTCTGCGCCGGCACCCAAGCATGGCCGAACACCAGCTCCACCGTGAGCGCGGGCACGCCCGCCTCCGGGGCTGCCGGAAAACCCATCCCGGCCAGATCCGCCTGCAGTGATGCCGTGGATTCATAGGCCAGCCGGATGTGTTCGGTGTCCATCACCGGCGCATCAAAGCCGGTCTCTACCATCGCATCGCCCCAGTCGTGCATGTCCTGCAGCGACGGCCACTGCCCTTGTGTCTGCTGCTGTTCCAGGTTCTGCACCGACGAATCCGGCACCAGCGCACGCAGCTCGCGGCAGGTATCCACCCCCAGGGCCGAGAACACCAGAAGCCCGTGCGGCTTCAGCACCCGATAGCACTCCTTCAGCACCGCCAGCGGATCGTCGAACCAGTGGAACACCAAGTTGGACCAGACCACCTGCACACGGTTGGCCGGCAGCGGCAGCCGATGCGCATCGGCCGCGATCCAGTGCGGCGGACGAGTCTGGGGTTTCTCACGCACGCGGATGCGCGCCAGGAGTCCCTGTAGGCCGCGCCGCGCCCGCACATCCAGCCGGTGCTGCTCAATGAGCGGCTGCTCGGCCATGTCCAGCGCCAGCACCTGTGCCTCCGGAAAACGCCGGGCCAGCACCGGCAGCGACCGGCCCAGACCGCAGCCCAGATCCAGCACCGTCTCCACACCATCCAGACGCATCGGCTCCAGCCGCTCGTCCAGCCGACGCTCCACCTCGGCCAGCAGAAAATCTGCCCGCTGGGCGCCCGAACGCTTTTCATTGAACGACCGGCGCAAGGCGGCACGGTCCAGACCGACTGGCTTAAGCATGTCGGCGAGTATAGAAGAGGATGCGCGGCGGATGGGGGGCGTTTGGATAGGATGGATGGAACCATGAGCCCCCGGTGTTATTCCATCCTTGCCTTCTCAACGGACATGCCCGCTTCCCCTCATACCATGCTCTGGCAGCACGGCCGCCGCTGGCTGGGACAGCTGACCGCCCGGCTGCTGCCGCGCGCCTGCCTGCTGTGCGAAGCGCCCTGTCTGGACCAGCCGCTGTGCGCGCACTGCCAGGAAGCATTGCCGGGGCGTGACCGACTGCGGTGCCCGCGCTGTGCGCTGCCCCCTTCAGCGGATTCAACCAGCCCTGCCCCGCCGTGTCCCCAGTGCCAGCAGCACCCGCTGGCGCTGACCGCCACCTTTGCCCTGGCCGATTATCTGCCGCCGCTCGACCGGGCCTTGGTCGCCCTGAAATTTGGCCAGCAACTGCAACTGGCTCGCCCTCTGGGCGGGTTGCTGATGGAACACCTGCTGGCCGACCCGGCCCAGCCCCTGCAACAGGTGGACGCGCTGGTGCCGATTCCGCTGTCCGGCCCACGCCTGGCCGAACGCGGCTTCAACCAGAGCCTGCAACTGGCCCGCGGCATGCGCGCCCACACCCCCGGCGCCTGCCCGCCCATCCGCACCGACTGGCTGCTGCGGGTGCGCGACACCGCCCGCCAGTCGAGCCTGCCCCGCACCCGGCGTCAGAAGAACCTGCACGGCGCCTTCAGCGTGCCGGACCCCGACCGTGTGGTCGGACTGCACCTGGCCCTGGTGGATGACGTGATGACCAGCGGCAACACGCTGAACGAAGCCGCCCGGACCCTGCTGGCCGCCGGCGCAGCCTCGGTCATGGCGCTGGTGGTGGCGCGCACGCCGTAGCCCCGGGACACGCCAGCCCATGACGGGCGACACACGCCGAATCCGACCTATCATCCCGCATGAGGGGGCGGTGACGCGCTTGAAAGGCTGAACCGACCGAACCCCTGGGCGAAGAAATCCGAAACAGTCTCATTATTCAGAATCATGAATTCTGATGACTTCGGATACGGCGTCCCGCGACCCGTTTCGGCGCCAATCTCCACCAAACGCAGTGCCATCACGGCACCAAAGGCACCCCAGCCCCAGAACCGCCCCCATCACCATCCATCCTTCAGACCCAGCCACCGTGTTCCACGTCGTCCTTGTCCAGCCCGAAATCCCGCCCAACACCGGCAACGTCATCCGCCTGTGCGCCAACACCGGCTGCGCCCTGCACCTCATCGAACCGCTGGGCTTTCCCATCGACCACGCCAAGATGCGCCGCGCGGGGCTGGATTATCATGAAT
>ERZ772968.1037-NODE-1037-length-13362-cov-13.641843_pt1 | contig 13362 bp, 11 predicted proteins | sample MGYA00580674_ERZ772968 | MGnify/ENA primary metagenome ERZ772968 (study PRJEB29015, sample SAMEA2737940) | human oral metagenome | biome: human oral; feature: human-associated habitat; material: dental | place: China | collected 2138 ...
GGGAAGAAGTCGAACTGGTCCTTGGGGTGCTTGCCCACGGTGGTGGCGGACAGGATGGCCGTCTCACCGTCGAGGTAGGCCATGGCGCTTCCGGCGGCCTGCTTGGCAAGGCGTCCGGTCTCGAAGCGGACTACGCGCTTGCCGAAGGCGCCGTTGTCGATCACTGCCTCTGCGGCGGTGACCTCGGGGTCGTCAATGAACATCTGCGATGCGTCTCTTTCTCAGGTTTCCTCTGGGGCCGGAGCGCGGTCTTCGATTGAGGCCCACGGAGCAACTGCGCGCGACAGGCGTGCCGTTCCGGAGGCCACCACCGAAAACCGACGGCTCCCGCCGTCCGGGTTCGGAGCTTGTTCCCGGGTCCCGGGCCCGCACCGGATGGGCGACGCCGCGTCTGACACGCCGGCCCCGACCGGTCCTCGGCATGCGTTCGGCCCGACGAATCAGGGGCACACGCACACGTGCGGGCACGGTGATCCTACCGTGGAGGCGCCGTTCTCGGGATGAAGCAACCGCCGTGCCGGCGTGAGATGAGACGCGCACCGGGGCCAACCTCGATCTCAGGGTCCTGCAGCGACCTGCAGGGACCTTCGGGCCTGCCCGCGGGGCCCGCCCGTGTGTGATCGTGGACATGCTGTGCCAGCCGTGCCGGCTACGCCAGTTGGTGTCAGCTGCGTCAGCTGCATCAGGCACGTATCCGAACCATCCGGGCTATTCCGGGCTATCAGAGACATCCGGGCCGGTCGCACCGGCCCGGCCCCCACCAGGAGCGTCTTCATGACCTACCGCATGATCTTCAACCAGACCGGCTACTTCGGTCGTGGCGCGATTTCCTCCATTCCCGAGGAGATCGCAGGCCGCGGCTTGACCCGGGCATTCGTCGTCACCGACCCGGTCCTGGCCGACAACGGCACGGCCGCGCGCATCACCGACCTTCTCGATGCCGCCGGCATCACCTGGGAGATCTTCTCCGACGTCGCCCCCAATCCTCCCGTTGAGAAGGTCCAGGCGGGCCTGGCCGCCTTCCGCGCATCCGGCGCCGAGATCCTCATCGGTCTGGGCGGCGGCTCCCCGCAGGACACGTGCAAGGCCATCTCGGTGATCGCCGCCAACCCCGAATTCGAGGATGTCCTGAGCCTGGAGGGCCTGTCTCCCACGAAGAACCCGGGGGTGCCCGTCATCGGCGTGCCCACCACCGCCGGGACCGCGTCGGAGACCACGATCAATTACGTCATCACCGACACAGCGAATAAGCGGAAGTTCGTGTGCGTCGATCCGCACGACATCCCGGTGGTCGCCGTCGTCGATCCCGATCTCATGGACGCGATGCCCCGCTCCCTCAAGGTGGCCACCGGACTGGACGCCCTGACGCACGCCATCGAGGGCTACATCACCCCCGGCGCCTGGCAGCTGAGCGACGCCCTGTGCCTGCGCTCCATCCAGATGATCGCGGGGAATCTGCGCAAGGCCGCCGACGGCGACCCCGACGCCGTCGAGGCGATGGGCCTGGCCGCCTACATCAACGGTATGGCCTACTCCAACGTAGGCCTCGGCCTGGTGCACGGCATGGCCCATCCGCTGGGCGGGCGCTACGGCGCTCCGCACGGGCTGGCCAACGGCATCCTGCTCGCCCCGGTCATGGCCTACAACGCGGAGTTCACCGGAGAGAAGTACCGGGACATCGCCGAGGCCTTCGGCGTCGCCCAGGCCCGCACCATGCCGCTGGCGGATGCCCGCGCCGCCGCCGTCGAGGCCGTTGCAGCGCTGACCGCCGACCTCGGCAACCCCACACGAATCTCCGAGATCGGCGTGGACGAATCGGGGATTGCGGCCCTGACCGAGGACGCCTTCAACGACGTGTGCACGCCGGGCAACCCGCGTCCGGCGAGCCGTGAGGACATCGAGGCCCTCTACCGCTCCCTGCTGTAGGCGCCGAACGCGTCAACCGACCGATCTCGACGCGGAACCTGACCGATCTCGAGCCGGAACTCGACCGATCTCGAGCCGGAGTACGACCGATCTCAAGCCGGAACTCGACCGATCTCGACGTATCGGCGGAAGAAAACGGGCGTCGGCCCGTCACCTCATGGTGGCGGGCCGACGCGATTGCGTAAAAGCAAGAAGCGCGCTCAGCGGCGGATGCCGAGGCGGGAGATCAGCGAGCGGTAGCGCTCGATGTCCTCACGCATGAGGTAGTCGAGAAGACGGCGGCGCTTACCGATGAGCAGGTAGAGGCCCCGGCGCGAGTGGTGGTCGTGCGTGTGAGACTTGAAGTGCTCGGTGAGGTTGGAGATGCGCTCCGACAGGACGGCGACCTGGACCTCGGGAGAGCCCGTGTCGCCCTCATGGGTGGCGTACTCGGCGATGAGCTCCTGCTTGCGCTTGGCGGAAATCGACACTGCGGCTCCTGATTCTCGTTGCACGGAGCACCGGGGCTGATCCTCCCGGGCATGACACATCCGTGGCCGATCGACGGCCTGTCAACACTACCAGCGCTCGCCCCCGCTCCGAGCCGCCCGACCCGTGGGCTCGCGCACATGAACCGAGCACATGAACCGAGCACAGCCCGAGTGCTGCCCGCCCGCCGGTCCACTCGACGACCAGCCGTGCGACATCACCATCACCAGCCGGAGACCGCGTCGTTATAATTCCGGGGTGCCCCTGGGGCGGCCGCTCACCGGCATGCGGTCCCGAACGAGCCGTCCCCCGCCCACTCTCGCGCCGTAGCCAGGAGCCCCGGCGGACAAGGAGGACCATGTCGCGTCGTCCCCTCCTCATCGGAGGACTCGCCCTCGCCATCATCATCGCGCTCCTGACGGCCACGTCATTCCTGCAACGCACAACCGCGCGCGCCCCGGCGCTCGCATCCCGCTCCGACTCTTCGCCGAGCGCCACTCCCCCGCCCTCGCAGACGGACGACGCCCCGACCTCGCAGGCCGCCCCGGCCACGACGCAGTGCAGCCGCACGCTCAGCGGCACCCAGAGCGTCGACATCGACTTCGACGGAACCACCTACCCCGTGCAGGTGCACGTTCCCGAGACGGCCGACCCCGAGGCCCCGCTGCCCCTGGTCATGGACCTGCACGACTCGGATTCGAACGGCGTCTTCCAATCCAGCATCTCCGAGCTGGACGCTATCGCCGACGCCGACGAGACCGGTTTCATCGTGGCGCGACCGTCGGCCGCCACCGCCGTGGACACCAGCAGTCCGCTGGCGGACGGGAACTGGGCGTGGAGCATTCCGGGCGCTCCCACCGTCGCCGGACAGACCCCGCCCGGGGGCGCTCGCGACGACGTCGCCTTCCTGTCCGCAGTCATTGAGCAGCTCACCACTCAGGGCTGCGTCGACTCCCAGCGCGTCTATCTCACCGGCTTCTCCGGCGGCGGTCGCATGGCCTCCGCCTACGCCTGCGCCCGGCCCGATCTCGTCGCCGCCATCGCTCCGGTGGCTGGCCTGCGGGCCGGCAGCCCCAGCGCCGAGGACCCGGCGGTCATCGACACCACCGCCTGCGCATCGGCCCAGGGCGTGTCCGTCACGTCTTTCCATGGAACCGCCGACCTCGTCAACCCTTACGACGGGAACGAGGATCCGCAGTGGGGATACGGACTCAATACCGCAGTCCAGGAATGGGCCGATCTCAACCAGTGCGCCGAGACAGGGACTGAGCGGATCAGCGAGCACGTCGAGCGCACCGCCCACCAGGACTGCACTCAGAATGCGGAGGTCGTCTCCTACAAGGTCTCCGACGGGGGGCACACCTGGCCGGGCACCTCCGCCGATCTCAGCGCCCTGGGAACCACGACCCAGGAGATCAGCGCCTCTGAGCTCATGTGGGAGTTCTTCACCGCGCACCCCAAGAGCTGACCGGCGGATCGCCGGCGGGCCGCCACTCGCAGGGCCTCAAGCTGTCTCGGGCGTCTCAGGCAGCCTGCAGATTCAGCCGCCGGCCGCCCCTGCTCAACCCCGCTCAACCCGCCGTGACGTCCTCGGGGCGGATCGGTCCGGGGATCGGAACCGCCAGCACGTGGGCGGTGTCGAGGACGTCCTGACGCATCTGGACCAGCAGTGGCTCCAGGCTGTCGAATGCGAGCATGGGGCGCAGCAGCCGGACCAGCTCAATGGCGACGACCTCCCCGTACAGGTCGAGGTCGGCGCGTCCCAGCACGTGCGCCTCCACCGTGCGCTGAGGCACGTCGTCGAAAGTCGGATTGGTGCCGATGGAGATCGCGGCCGGCAGCCGCTCCTCGTGCGGCGCGCCCGCTCGCGAACCGGCCAGAGCAATGGTTCCGGGCGAGCGCACGAGCCAACCGGCGTAGACGCCGTCGGGCGGAACCACGCCTGCGCTGGCCGCATCGAGGTTGGCCGTGGGGAAGCCGAGTTCACGGCCGCGCCGCTGCCCGTGGACGACGGTGCCGCGCAGGCGGTGGGCGCGGCCGAGAACCTCGGCCGCCCCGCCCATGTCCCCCGCCTCGAGGAGCTCGCGCACCCAGGTGGATGACCAGCGGCGCCCCGAGGGCGAGCGCACATCGTCAAGGATCTCCACGCCGAGGCCATCAGCGCGGCAGATCGCCTCGAGCAGAGCGGCATCACCGCTGTTGCCGCGCCCGAAGCGCACATCGTCGCCCACCACGACCATCCTCGCTCCGAGCAGGCCCTCGAGCCAGGTGCGCACGAATTCCTCCGGGCTCTGGTCGGCGAACTCGAGGGTGTAGTGGACGACGAGAACCGCATCCAGACCGGTGGCGGACAGGGCGGCGAGCCGATCGGCCAGGGAGGCGATCATGGGAAGGCGAGCCTCGGGCCGGTGAACCAGCACCGGATGCGGATCGAACGTGATGGCGACCGCCAGCGGGCGCTCGCCGTCCGGGCGGGCCATCTGCCTGGCGCGCTCGACCACGCGGGTGAGAATGGCCTGATGCCCGCGGTGAACGCCATCGAAGATGCCGATGGTGACGACGGTCCCGGCGTCACCGGGGGCGCTCAGAGTCGCTGGCACCTGCTCGGCGCCGTACCAGACCTCCACTGCGGATAATCCTGCTCTCGATTCACTCGGCGAGCGCGTCGCCCGCCCTTGCGGGTCAACCCTGCCACGATCGGGCCGCGCCGCGCGAACCATCACGACGCCTCCCGGCACACTCCGCTTGACCGCTCCGGGGCAAGAGGCTAACCTCATTATCGACCGACGGTCGGTTTATGGACCGCCGACCCGTCCCGCCAACCGGCGCCCATGTCACCCGGAGGCCGCCCGACACTCACCCGGACTCACCCGGACTCATCCGGACTCACCCGGCACTGAACCGGGACAGACTCGTACAGCACAACCCCTAATACAAACCTGCGAGGAGCTCATGGCCCCCACCACACGCACATACAAGTCCGCCCCCAAACGACGCACCGAAATCCTCGATGCCGCCCAGAAGCTGTTCACTGCCAAAGGCTTCCAGGCCACTTCGATGGAGGACATCCTCAACGAAGTGGGGATCGCGAAGGGCACGCTCTACTACCACTTCGCCTCCAAGGAGGAGATTCTGCGCGGCCTCATCTCGCGCACCACGGCGCAGATCGCCGAGAAGGCCCGCGCCATCGCCGATACGGACGCCCCTGTCGCGGACAAGTTCCTGGCCGTCGCCGCCACCGCCCGCGTGGAGGAGCCGGAGCGGGGGCTGGCCGAGGAGTTCCACGCCGCCGGCAATGCGGAGTTCCACGTCCTGTCCCTGGTGGAGGGCGTCCGTGTTCTCGCCCCGATCCTCACCGAGATCGTCGAGCAGGGCATCGCCGAGGGAGTCTTCTCCACCGAGCACCCCCGCGAAGTCGTCGAGATCCTCCTGACCAGCGCCAGCACGCTCCTCGACGAGGGCTTCTTCGTCGGCGAGGAGGACCAGGCCGCGCGCCGCGCCACCGGCATCATCTACGCCACCGAGACCCTGCTGGGCTGCGAGCCCGGCACCCTGTCCTCCGTGCTGGGGAATGCGCGATGAAGTACCTCCACCTCCTGCTGGTCGGAGCCTTCGTCAACTCGGTGGGCACCGGGATGACCGCCTTCGGCCTGGCCATCTTCGCCTACACCACCTACGGCACGGCCTCCTCGGTGGCCCTGGTCCAGCTGTGCGCCTTCGCCCCGATCATCCTGCTGGCGCCAGTGGCCGGCGCCCTGGCCGACCGCTTCGATCGCAGGCTCATGATGGTGATAGGAGACGGCGGTTCAGTGCTCGGACTGGGCGTGGTCATGGCCGCCCTGAGCGCCTCCGAACCCCGGCTCAGCCACATCCTGACGGGCGTAGTCGTCTCCTCCTGCCTGGCGGCGCTGACCGAGCCCGCACTGCGCGCCTCCGTGACCGACCTGGTCGATGAGGACGACTACGTCCGCAGCGCGGGACTGCTCCAGGCGGCCTCCTCCGCCCGGTACCTCCTGTCCCCACTGCTGGCCGGCCTCCTCCTGCCCCTGGTGGGACTGCGAGGACTGCTGGCCCTGGACGCCTCCACCTGCCTGGTCACCGTGGCCTGCTCGATCGCCGTCATGCGAGCCGTGGGACATCGAAGCGCCGACGACCACGACGCCACTGCGGCGGACCACCTTCTGGGCGGCTGGCGCGCCGTGACGGCACGCCCCAACGTGCGCTCGCTCGTGGCCGTCATGACCTTCATGACTCTGACCATCGGCATCGTGCAAGTGCTCCTCAAGCCCATCCTGCTCCCCCACGTGGGCACGACCACCATGGGACAGGTGGAGACCGCGGCGGCCACCGGGCTCTTCGCCGGCGCGGGGCTGGTCACCGTCCTGGCGCGTCTGCGCCCCACCACACTGCTGAGCCTGGGGACGGCGGGCGCGGGCATCACCATGATGCTGCTGGCCCTGCGCACCTGGCCCTGGTGGGCGGGAGTCACCGGGTTCGCCGTCTTCGCCTGCCTGGCCCTGTGCAACGCCGGCGCCGAGACCCTGGTGCGCCTGAGCATTGACAAGGACCGCCAGGCCCGGGTCTGGGGAACGATCGGCCTGGTGACCCAGCTCGGATATCTCCTGGCCTACCTGAGCGCCGGCCCCCTGGCGGATCGCGTCCTCCAGCCCTTCCTGGACTCCCACAGCCCCCTGGCTCACAGCCTGGGCGCAGTCATGGGCACCGGGACCGGGCGCGGCGCCGCCCTGCTGGTGGCCCTGGCGGGCCTGATCACCATCGCCCTGGCGGCACTCATTCACACCCGACGCCGGACCCTGGCCCCTCCCTCCTCTGCTTCTGATTCCCCGGATCCCTCAGATTCCCCAGATCCCTCAAGTTCCTCAGCTGACGAGGGCCGGCATTCCCACGAGCCCCACTCCCAGAGCAGAACCGACCCCCAGGCCATGATTTCTCAGATTCCTCAAATTCTTCAAACTTCTCAGACTTCTCGGGCCATGACACAGACACGGACAACCATGGAGGTAGCCCCATGCTGACACGACTGCTGAAAGCAGACCTGGCGCGCAGCGCCGTCGTGGCCCTCACCCTGACCGCCCTCATCGCGCTGGCCTCCACGCTGATGTCGGCCAGCACCTCCCTCATCGTGGACACCGCCTCCGCGATGAGCCGGCTCTCCCAGCGGGCCAAGGTGCCCGATCTGATCCAGATGCACACCGGGGACCTCGATCCCGCGACGATCGAGGACTGGACGGACACCCGCAGCGACATCACCGAGCACGAGATCATCAAGACCCTGCCGATACCGCGCCAGGAGCTGTGGATCGACGGCGTGAGCCAGACCGGCTCCTACCATGAGCCCGCCTTCGTCACGGCTCCCCAGAGCATCGACCTGCTGCTGGACGAGGACGGAGACCCGGTCCACCCGGGCCCGGGCCAGGTCGCCCTGCCGGTCCATTACAAGGCGGTGGGCGCGGCCGACGTCGGCGACACCATCACCGTGGACACCGGCGACTGGACGATGGATCTGGAAGTCGTGGGCTTCGTGCGGGATGCGCAGATGAACGCCGCCATGATCCCCTCCAAGCGCCTGGTGATCAGTCCGGAGGACTTCTCCTCCTTCGAGGAGCACCTCACCGAGACGGAATACCTCATCGAATTCTCCCTGGCCGACGGCGCCCGCCCCCACGCCGTCATCGACGACTACAAGGCGGCGGGACTGCCCAGCACGGGCATCAATGTGGACGGCTCAATGGTGGTGCTCATGAACTCCCTGAGCACCATGCTCATCGCGGCGGTCGCCCTCGTGGTGGCGGTCATGCTGGTGGTGGTCGCCATGCTGGCCCTGCGCTACACGGTACTGGCCGCGATCGAGGCCGACCTGGCCCAGATCGCAGTGCTCAAGGCCATCGGCGCGCCGCACAGCCAGATACGCCGCCTCTATCTGCTCAAGTACATGGTCCTGTCTCTCGTAGGAGCGGTGATCGGCTATCTGGCGGGCATTCCCCTGGCCACGGCACTGGGAGCCCCGGCGCTGCTCTACCTGGGCACGCCTCCCACGAGCATCTGGAGCGTGGGTCTGCCCATCCTCATGGTGCTGGTGCTGGCCGGAACCATCATCGGTTTCACCCGGGCCACTCTGCGCCGTGTGGGCAAGATCTCCGCCGTCGAGGCCCTGCGCTCCGGGACCAGCGGCGCGCTGCGCCGGCGCCGTCACCGGTGGCGCCTGTCCGGCTCCCGCCGCATGCCCGCCCAGCAGTGGCTCGGAATCCGTGAGGCGCTGCGCCCCTCCAACGCCCTTCTGCTCGGCGTCCTGGCCCTGTGCACCTTCACCATGGTGCTGCCGGTCAACGTCTCCACCACCCTGGACGACCCCCAGATCGCCACCTACCTGGGCGTGGGCGAGGCGGACCTGCGCATCGACGTGCGCGCCGGCACCCAGGAGCTGAGCACCGTGGAGAGCGCCGTCACCGACGATCCCCGCGTCTCCACGTACACCACTGTGCTGCGCCGGAACTACAAGATGCGCACGCAGGACGGAGAGTGGGAGTCGGTCCTCATCGATATCGGCGACCACAACGCCTTCCCCATGAAGTACATGTCCGGCCGCTCCCCCAACGACGACAGCGAGGTCTCCCTGTCCTACAACCAGGCCAAGGCCACAAGCGCCGAGGTCGGCTCCACGGTCACCGTGCGCACCGCCGATGGGGACAAGGACCTGACGGTCACGGGCATCTATCAGGACATCACCAACAACGGGAGCACCGCCAAGGCCACCTTCGACGACGGCGCCCCGGCCCTGTGGCAACTCATGTACGCCAATGTGAAGGACAAGAATCAGGAGAGCGCGGTCGCCGACGACCTGCAACGGGACCTGCCCGGCGTGCAGGTCAACGGCATGAGCGAGTACGCCTCCGAGTTCTTCGGGGCCACCAGCTCCCAGGTCCGCCTCATCGCCGGCATGGCCTGCGCCATCGCCCTGGGACTGGCGTTCCTCATCACCGTGCTGTTCACCGTGCTGGTCCTATCCCGGGAGAAGCCGCAGGTGGGAATATTGCGGGCGCTGGGCTGCACCCAGCGCGCCATCGCCGGCCAGTACTTCACCCGCTTCGGCCTGCTGACCGTGACCGGCATCGGCCTGGGGCTCCTGCTGGCGGCGACGCTGGGCGAGTCCGCCATCGGATTGGTGCTGGGATCGCGCGGAGCGCCGAACGTGGAGCTCCTGCCGCGTCTGTGGCTGGTGGGACTGGTCCTGCCCGCCGCACTGATCGCCACCGTCACCGGCGCCGTCGCCCTGGCGCTCAGACGCCTGCGCACCATGACCCTGAGCACCAGCGAATGAGGACACGCCCCATGAACAGCACAGCCAACGCTGCTAACACAGCCACCACAGCTAGCACAGCAGAAAACACAGCATCCACAACACCTACAGGAACCGCCATGCCCTCCACCGATTCCCGTCCGGTCCTGCGAGCCCGAGGACTGACCAAGAGCTATGACGCCCCCGTCCTGGAGAACCTCGACCTGGACATCGAGCACGGCCAGTTCGTGGCCATCATGGGCCCCTCCGGCTCGGGCAAGTCCACGCTCCTGCACTGTCTGAGCGGTATGGACCGGCCCAGCGGCGGCTCCGTCCTCCTGGGGGACACCGACCTTGCCGCCCTGGACGAGCGCGAACTGTCCGCACTGCGCCTGTCGCGCTTCGGCTTCGTCTTCCAGCAGGCCCATCTGCTGTCCACACTGTGCCTGCTGGACAACATCGTCCTGCCGGGATTCCTAGCCTCCCTGCGCCCGCGCCAGGAGGTGGAGGCCCGGGGCAGAAAGCTCATGGAGCGCATGGGCATCTCCGAGCTGGCCGGCAACGACATCACCGAGGTCTCCGGCGGCCAGCTCCAGCGGGCAGGAATCTGCCGCGCCCTGATCAATGAGCCCGGAGTGGTCTTCGCCGACGAGCCCACGGGAGCGCTCAACTCCGCCACCGCCGCGCAGATCCTCGATCTGCTCGGGGAGATCCACGCCTCGGGCACGACCCTGGTGGTGGTGACCCATGACGCGCAGGTGGCGGCCCGCGCCGACCGGGTGCTGCTGCTCGTCGATGGCGCCGTCGTGGAGGACCTGGCCCTGGGCAGGTATCAGGAGGCGCGGGCCGCCGAGCGCCTGTCCACCGTCTCCGAGGCGCTTCAGCGCCGGTCGGTATGACGGGACTCTGACAGGGATCTGAGGCTTTCCCCATCCTTCTGAGGGCACATGCACGGAAGGATGGGGAAGCCTCCGTCAGCGCCGTGGGAGTCCGCTGACGCTCCCGCAGCTCAGTGGCCGCCGCAGCCGCAGCCTCCCGAGACGGGCGCCGAGACGTCCCTCAGACCCAGCAGATTGCCGGTCTTGTGACCCGGAACGACTCCCGAGGCCGCCCCACTCCCCTGTTCCCGGGCGGCCGGATCGCCTCCCAGGACGCCCGAGACAGCTGCGGCGATCGCCATAGGGTCGGCGCACGACGCAGAAGGCACGGGAGAATCGGAGGAGTCGCCGGAGGCGGCACCCTCCTCCGACGGCGCGATGCCGGAGGCCGCCCGCTGTTGTGGCGACGTGCCGGCATCGTGCCCGCCGCAGCCGCAGGAGCATCCGCTCCCGGTCCGACTCGTGGTCTGGCCCATCAGTATTTCCTCAGTTCCCTTAGTTTCCTCAGTTTCCTCAGTATCCGCAGAGTATCCGCAGAGTCCGCAGTCTCCTGTGCACCCCTCATGAGGAGTGTGCGATCCGCTCCGCTCGGGCCCCTCAGGCCGGTGAGAGCACCAGGACGGGACGCGCGCGTCCGCCCTTACGGGCCAACAGTGCCACGACGTCACCATTCGGCGCGAACCCGGCCGTGACGCCATGATGATCATCAGCGGCGCCGGCATCCTGCGTACCGGCGGCCTGCGGCACGTCGGCCGTGCGGACAGCGCGTTCGAGAACCTCCGCGGGCAGCGCCTGGCCATGGCGGATCGCAACGGACTCGGCGGCATCGAGCTCGACGACGGGGAAGCAGCGCCGAGCCACCGAACTCAGTGACAGCGTGGCCAGACCCGCGGGCTCTGGGCGGGCGGCGTCCTCGGCCACCTCGACGGCCAGGTCGTCAAGACCGCGGGCCCGGGAGACCTCGAAGGGACCGACACTCGTGCGGCGCAGCGCCGTCAGGTGCGCCCCGGTGCCGAGCCGGGCGCCGAGGTCCCTGGCCAAGGCGCGCACATACGTGCCCGAGGAGCACGACACGTGCAGGGGGAGATCGACCACATCAACATCAACAGCCCCGGCGCCATCGGCGGCGCGCGCGACCACCGGCGCGCCCGCGCGTGTCAGGGAGTGGATGGTGACGCTCCGCGCGGGCAGGGCGACATCCTCTCCCCCGCGGACCCGCTTGTAGGAGCGCACGCCGTCGATCTTGATGGCGGACACGGCACTGGGAACCTGCATGATCGGCCCGGTCAGGGCGCGCAGCGCATCATCCAGGCGTCGGTTGAAGGCGGCCTGCCCCCCGGGCCACGAAGCGGGGGCGGAGCAGCCGAGGGAGGCGGTGACCTCGCCCTCGGCGTCCTCGGTGAGCGTGTCCTGTCCCAGGCGCACGGTCGCCTCATAGGTCTTGTCGGCGCCGACGAGGTAGGTCAGCAGACGCGTGGCCCGGCCGATGCCCAGCACCAGGAGACCGGTGGCCATCGGATCGAGAGTGCCCGCATGCCCGACCTTGCGAGTGGCGGCCAGGCGCCGTGTGCGGGCGACGACGTCATGGCTGGTCAGCCCTGCCGGCTTGTCGATCAGGACAATGCCGTCGCGAGCCGCCACGGCCCCTCGAGGCGTACTGGGGCGAGCCGAGCTCACGCCTCCGCCTCGTCGGCGCCGGCGGCATCGAAGGCGTCGGCCCCGTCATCGGCCTCGTCGTCGGGCTCGTCGTCGTGCCTGTAGGGGTCCTCCTCACCGGCGTAGGAGGCGCCCGCGTGGGCGCGAGCGATCTCCTCGTCCTTGGCACGGGCCCGCGCCAAGGCGTCGTCGAAGGACTTGGCCTGTGTGGGCAGGGCGTCGAGCTGGAAGGTCAGCGAGGGCGTCAGGCGGATGCCGAGGGCCCGACCCACCTCGGAGCGGATCAGCCCCTTGGCCGAGTTCAGAGCGGCGGCACTGTCGCGGCGGTCCTCGTCGCTGCCGTAGACCGTGTAGAAGATCGTGGCCTGCTGCAGATCACCGGTGACACGGACATCGGTGACGGTGACGAATCCCAGACGCGGGTCCTTGATGCGCCCCTGCAGGAGGCGCGCGACAGTCTCGTGGATACGGTCGGCGACCTTGCGGGCGCGGGCGGCGTCGGCCATGGCGGGCTCCTGAGAATTGAGAGTGGTGAGATTCCGGAATTCCGTCGGTGCGGACGGAGATGACGCGAGAAGAGATCTCTCACCCGCATACCGCCGGAACGCGCAGCAACGCGCCTCATTATGCTACTCAGAGCTGCAGGTCGGCTGCAGACCGGCTACAGGTCGGCCGCAGACCGGTACGGACCGGCAGCGCCGACACCCTCAACCGCAAACGGATCACACATGCGCCCCTGCCCCAGCACCGCCGACTCTCCCGACCCCGCCCCGGCCTCGACGCACGGAGCGGAGAAGCAGCCGGCGGGCACCGGAATTGCACTGGTCCTGGGCTGCTACACCCTATGGGGCGCCTTCCCCCTGTACTTCCGCCTGCTGTCGGAGGCGGGCAGCGTGGAGATCATCGGGCACCGAATCGTGTGGACCCTGGCGACCTGCCTGGTGCTCGTGGCTGCACGGCGCCGCTGGGGCCGCCTGCGCCGCGTCCTGCGCACACCGCACCTCCTGGGAGCGCTCGCCGCCTCGGGCCTGCTGATCTCGATCAACTGGCTCATCTACGTCTACGGCGTCAACACGGCGCGAACAGCCGACGCCGCCCTGGGCTACTTCATCAACCCGCTGGTGACGGTGGCCCTGG